>Ga0214473_10000732_pt1 | contig 45201 bp, 36 predicted proteins | sample RVTome_7_FD_203509 | JGI IMG/M metagenome (GOLD analysis project Ga0214473, IMG submission 203509) | Soil microbial communities from uranium-contaminated site in the Upper Colorado River Basin, Wyoming, United States - RVT98D197 | ecosystem: Environmental > Terrestrial > Soil > Contaminated >...
AATCCGCTGTTCATATCTGAGATTGGGACCCCCCCCCGTTGAGTCTTGCACGATGATGTTGCATTTCGCCCGGATCCGGTCATGGATTTCCTGAAACACCTCTTTGCTCCCTGTCGGCTTGCCCTCCTTATCCCGGCCGTGAATATGGCAGATCGCCGCCCCCTCCTGATAACAGGCATAGGCCGATTCGGCAATCTCCTCGGGTTGTTCCGGAAGATTGGGGTTCATCGCCTTGGTCACCAGCCCCCCCGTCTGGGCGACCGTGATGATTACTTTGTCCTCGGGTATTTTGATCATGTCAGATCCTCCTTCATTTCATTTAGTCGCTCAGAAATGTAATTGTGCACAAAATAGCAATCCCGCCGCAGCGGGATTGGTTACGCAGTAGAAGCACCAAATTACAAGCACCAAATAACAAATAAATTCCAATGACCCAAATTCCAAACAAACGCAAGGCGTCTTGGTCATTCGAAATTGAAATTTGGGATTTATTTGGGATTTGTGATTTGGCATTTGGAATTTTTACCCCTTTTTATTCTGACTTTGCCAGTTTAGGTTCTTGTCAACTCGATTTCATATTTGTAAAGGTCCGACCGGAAATAGGTGATGGCCACGAACATCAGCGAACCCTGCCTTGTATAGTAATTCCGTTCGATGATCAGAAGCGGGGTTTTAGGTTTAACGGAGAGGTTCGCTGCAAGCACCTTATCAGCCAGCCCAACATCGATTGCCTGCTTCGCACGGTAGGCTTTGGTCTTCAACTTTTCTTCGACAAAAGTAATGATTTCGGTTGTCTCAATCAGCTCTTCGGGAGAAATCAGTTTGCCCAAATCGGGGGGGAAATAGATAAAGGAGTAACCTAATGGGCCTTTGGGACTGAAGCGAACGATTTCCAGCTGAAAAATCTTTTCTGTCTTCCCGAGCTGGAAGATCTTGGCTATGCGGAGAGGAGGGAAAACTTCCCTGTGAGATGTGACCTTTATCCGGGTTCCTTCTGCGGCAGCAATGAGGTTTTCAATCGACCCCTTCAACTCAGGCCTCTTCAGATCGGCTCCTTCGGTGACAAACGTTCCTCTTCCACGGTCGCGGTAGATCAACCCTTCCCTCATCAGTTCCGAAAGGGCTTGACGAACCGTTACCCGACTGACATGATACTCAATACAAAGCTCCGCTTCGGTGGGCAGGCGTTGACTTCCCTTTAACTCATCCGAAAGGATTCTCGATTTCAAGACATTTTTGAGCTGGTGGTAGAGAGGCATTGGACCTTGATCAAGTACCATAGCATGAAACCCCTTATTAAAATCCGAAATCCGAATATCGGGCGAAGCGTCCGTCAAGGACCAATTCGAAACAAATCTTAAATCCAAATGACCAAATTCCCAAACGGAAGCCCTGCCAGTTATTACAATAATCTAATATCCTAATGTTATAACAATGTCAACAAGAAATTTACCTGAAATGTAACCCCCTCTGTTACAGAGATCCGATGGTTGCTGCACCCTGTAACTCAGCCCTTCAGGGCTGAAGATTCAGGGCTAAAGCCCTGAGTTAGCCCATTCGCCAGCTGACCCACACCCCGAGAATGAGGGGTTACACCTGGGACTACTTCGCCAACTTCGAGGTTCTAATCCTTTGGAATCCCTTCTGTGAAGGACATGGATAGGGTTTTGAATCACTATGGCGGGGTAAGGCCGAGCTTAACCAGGAGTCGTTTGATAAATTCCGGTCCGTCCGGTTCATACGCAGGAAGAACCCATGGCATATCCTGCAGTGACTGCAGCATGGAAGGCAACAGGTCAAAGGGAATCGAGATGATTTGCCTACCTTCTGGGAATAATTTCCTTCGCTTCATCCCATGGCCAAGACCCGTCATGATGTAATTCAGTTCCCCGGTTAAATAGGGATAAACATAGATCCATCCGCATCCTATCGCGGGTGAAGACCTGCTTAACCACATCTTCCCTGTTCTGTAGCTCATTGCCCTCAACAAAATCTCCGTCTGGTTTGTATGAGCCAGAAGGATCAGGATATCCGGATCAAAGGGCAGCTTATTCAATGATGAAAAGACCGTATAGTTCACTACACCCTTATTTATCCTCGGGATATATTGATACAGCCTGCTTGCGGAACGCGGATCTTCGAAGATTTTTAACCCGGCCCCAAATTCTCCACTTACATAGGGCTCCGGGACATCAGCCTGCCCGAGTACATAGAGGCCTGCGCCACAGGCATGGCTTTCCTTATCAGCATAAAAGGCATTTCCATCCTGTGCGCTCTTGAGCATTTCGCATAACGCTAAGTTTCCGTCTAATCTCTCGATCCTGTCCGGTCGTTTCGATAAAAACTTAACACCAACAGGTTGTACCTCGAACTCAAACTTATCCAGAATAGCGAAATCTTTTTGCGTGAGAGTCATGGAATTCTTAATCCCTCTCCCCTAAACCCCCTTCATCCCCTCTCCTAACGCCCCCTCCTTTCTCCCCCTCTTAAGATAAGAGGGGGAAGGGGGAGTTGTCATAAGAGGGGAAAAGAGGATATAAGTGCTGACTTTACTCTCCCTGCCATTAAGGGGACAACTTCCTTAACTCCTCCCCTTTCAAGGGGGAGGCTGGGAGGGGGATGGGATTACTTTATCTTTTTTTTGTTTGTCTGTCCGATCACAATCTACCCCATCCCCACCCTAACCCTCCCCTTGAAGGGGAGGGGAGAATCTGGAGCTATTTGCGTGTATAGATGTGGCGAAGGGGCCAGGCGCCCAGCTTTATGATCTTTCCTTTCTGAAGCTGATCAACGCGTACCGCATCCACACCCTCGATCTTACCCGCACCATAGGTGATCGGTGTGCTGCTTAAACCACCGGTCTCAAGGTTCTTAATCTGGTAAAAGCCATGGTTCAGCACGTCAGCCGATGTTAACTTTTCAAAAGGCACCTTTTGCATGGCAAGCCTTACTGCCTCAACCTGGACCATGGCTTCGAGCATGCCTCCGACATACTGAATGTGGCTAACAAATTTATCGGGGTGATACTTCTTCTGGTTTTCTACTATGAACTTTATCCCAGGGGTAGAGAGGTCATCGAATGGAGGGAAGCTACCCGCGCAGACATAACCGTCACCCAGTTCACCCATAGCCGGGGCGAAAACAGCAACGTGCCCTGGTGTCGCAACACCGAAGACCATCTTGTAGTCCAGCTGGGGTCCCATACCGAGCCGGACCATCTCCTTCACGGTCGGCTGTGATCCGGGATTAATCATGACACCAATGGCAAGGTCAACCTTATTCTGCTTCAGCCACATCAGCTGGGTGGTGGGTGGAGAGGTGGGAACGAGGGGAACATACTGGCTTCCTGCAAACTCATACCCGGCTTTCTTAAGATAGTCCTCCATCTCGGGGATCTCGATCGACTTCCCCATGGCATTATCGGCAGTCAGGTAAGCCACCTTTGGTTTCCTGGTTTCCTTCCATTTTTCCTTGAACCAGTCGGCGACAGCCGCTATAGAATCGGTATAAATTGGGTAGTAGGTGAAGATCGTTTGCGGCGGGGTCAGGAGATAGGGTCCGGTAGCCATACTGGTGGCGCCCATTTTGTCTTCATTGAGTCTATCCTTGAGTGCCAGTGCGATGGGTGACCCCGATATTCTGTAGACCAGCATTCCTTTTGCCTTCAGTTCTTCATAGATAGACAGCGCCTTAGCGGGCTTGAGCTCGTCATCCCGCCACAGCACCTCAACCGTGATATCGGCGGGAAATTTCTCTTTTCGCCAGGGAGCCAAGTTTTTTGTCTCATTGACATACTTGGCATAGTCCTCAAAGGCCGCAAGCACCGCTGCTGAATCCTCGGCATAGGGCCCGGTTAGCGACTGGGTGCCGGAGATATATAGTTTTTTTTGAGCCTCAGCGCTGCCAGGAAATAGCGATAACGCCACCAACAGAAACATCATAAAAGGTACTAATCCTTGTCTCATTCTAACCATTTGTTTCCTCCTTTCTGTGGGATGAGTTATAGAATCCAGTCATCAACGCTTATAAATGTTGTGACATGGCCAGATGCCCAGTTTTACTATCTTACCCTTCTGTGCCTGTTGAACAAGTACCTGATCGACACCCTCGATTTTACCCGGACCGTAGGTCAGCGGCGTACTGCTCAAGCCACCGGTGTCAAGACTTTTTATCTTGTAGAAACCATGATTCAACACGTCAGCCCGTGTTAGTTTTTCAAGAGGCACCTCTTTCAAGGCAAGCCTTAATGCCTCAACCTGGGTGATACCTTCAATGATGCCTATCACATACCCGATGGCAGTAACCCGCTTGTTGGGGCGATACTTCTTTTGTAGATCCTGGCAGAACTTAATCCCAGGGGTGTTGATGTCATCCAAGGGAGGATAGCTACCAGCGACGACAACACCGTTACACAGCTCACCCATAGCCGGTAGCAACATCTGAAGGTGACTTGGCGAGCAAAAGCCAAAGGTTATTTTATAGCCCAGATGGGGTCCCATATCCAGCCTGACCGCCTCTTTTATCGTCGCCTGTGAACCAGGGTTAATCATTGCACCCAGGGCAAGGTCAACCTTATTCTCTTTTAGCCACATCAGTTGGGTGGTGGGTGGAGCAGTAGGTACCAGAGGCACATACTGGCCGGCAAGGAACTCATATCCTACTTTCTTGAGATACGCCTCCATCTCAGGCAGCTCAATTGACTTACCCATGGCATTATCAGCGGTAAGGTAGGCAACCCTTGGCTTTCTGGCTTCTTTCCAATTCTCTTTGAACCAATCGGCGATGGCTGCCAAATGATCGGTATAAATGGGGTAATGGGTGAAGATGGTTTTTGGCGGTGACAGGAGATAGGGTCCAGATGCCATACTGGTTGCGCCTATCTTATCCTCCATTAGCCTATCCATTAGTGCCAGCGCTATGGGTGAGCCTGATATCCTGTAGATTAGTATTCCTTTGGCCTTAAGCTCTTCATAAATCGACAGCGCCTTCGCGGGCTTGAGCTCATCATCCCGCCATAGCACTTCCAGCGTTATATCGGCTGGAAATTTTTCAGCCGCCCATGGGGCCGTCATCTTTGTCTCATTTACATATTTAACGTAGTCTTCAAAGGCGGCCAGAATTGCCCCCGAATCCTCAGCATAGGGACCTGTGAGCGACATGGTTCCACCGACATAGATTTTTTTCTGGGCCCGAACTCCTTGAGGAAATAGTAATAATATCATCAGCATAAACATAATAAAAACTACTAACCCATGTCTTATTCTGACCATTTGTTTTCTCCTTTCTGTGGGATGATTTGTAAAAGAAGCTTATCAATCCGGAGGAATAACAGGCGCCAGAAGATGAGAATCGTACCGGCCACCGGTATGGATGATGTGCACCCCTCTATTTACCGTTGCGATATGCTCACTCGTGTGCCTCTCGTTAGGGTATGAATAGATATCACTTCCCTGCACAATGATACGCAGCTTCTCACCTGCTTCGAACAGGGTACTTGAAGGCCAGATTTCAATATCAACCGGTACGATTTCACCGGGTTTAAGCTTTATTTCGCGCTGATGCCTGTGGACAGGCTGATAAGGCGTTGATTTTCCCTCATCCAGTTCGCGATGAGAGACCCGAAGCCAGCCAAGAGCGACTGGGCCATCATCATGGTTACCAAAGAACGCGAACGGGACGATATACCCCGTACGGTCAATTTTCTCTATCGCAACAAACAAATCCATGTCATCGCTGCCGTCCGCCTGCACCCAGAGTTTCAATTTCATATAACCCGTCAGCTCGGTTTTCTCGCTAAAGTTGAATTCAAACCGACTGTTCTGGGTTTTATCCGTTATGTCATTCACATCGTAGCGAACTTGAGCTTCCTTTTTAGATGGAGATTTGCCCAAGCTTCCGTTGCTGGCATTTAAGAAAAGTTTCGTATACCGGGTGCGGGCCAGCGGCCAATCGTTTTCAGTCCTGGAATTTCCAACATAATACTTTTCACGTATTTCCAGCGTGACCCTGGGCCAGTCTTTAACATGGTTATCGATCCCTTTCAGGAATCTGTTGAAAAACTGTCTCTGTTTTTCCACATTCTCTTTCTGGTAAAAATGCCACCACTTCTTCCGGCCGTGCACGATAAGCCACTTGTCCCTGGAAGCGATTTTCCTGAAACCTTCGAGTGTCCCGCGATTATGCAGGCCGTGGTCCGTCCAGCTTGCCACAATAAGAGCCGGCACCGTTATCTTCGAAAGGTCAGCATTCTTGCTCGCCCAGTAGTCATCAAACAGCGGATGCCGCTTTTCCATCTCTGCGAAATTCTCCACCCGTGTGGTTGAGAAGCTGATGCTGTTCTGCCATGTAGCCCCAAATCTTGTCTCCGGGATGCCTCCATGAAAGGCAAACTCGCGATAGAAATCGCTCACTCCCTCCCAGGGGCAGATTGCCGCCAGGTGCGGTGGATTGGCCGCCGCTACCTTCCACTGGGTCCATGCTAAGTAAGAAACGCCCAGCATGCCCACCTTGCCGTTGCTCCAACTCCGGGTGCCCGCCCATTCGATCAGGTCATAGCAATCCTCTACTTCCTGCGGACTCATCAGTGTCAGGTCCCCTTCGGATTTCCAGCTGCCACGCGGGTCCGCATTGATGATCACATAGCCATTCCTGCACCAGTAAACAGGGTCGGGCGCTTCGAAGGCAGTGATCTCATTGAAATCTTCGTCATTTAAGTCGGTATTTCCCAGAATCGAATAGATTTGAAAACGGCCATGTTTGCCATAAGGACCCCAGGCAAGGATGACGGGGTATTTTCCCTCTTTCTCAGGTCGAAAAAGATTGATGTAGATCTTTATGCCATCGCGCATCGTCACAGCGGTATCATACTCTTTGATCATTCCATTTGCATTCACGGTCCAGGGGTTGAAGCCAGGGTACCCACCTTCGGAAAGCGGTGCTGGTTCCCTGAAAACCATTGTAAACTGATGACCAGCCATTCCATTTCCTCCCGCCTTAGATTCTTTCCTCAATCCTACCACATTTCCATGACGACATAAATAAGTTTTTCGGTTTAATCCATTAAAAGACCCCCATCGACATCCAAAATCTCACCGGTGATAAATGATGAGGCTTCGGAAGCAAGAAATAAAACGGCATTGGCCACATCAGAGGGGCTTGTAATACGGCCCAACGGAGTATTCATAGCAGATCTTTCCTTCAAGGCTGACCAATCCTTTGTCATCTCTGTGTCTACTAAACCCGGGGCAATGGCATTCACAGTAATCCCATGGGGCCCGAGATATCGAGCAAAGGATTTAGTGAGGCACATCACAGCCGCCTTTGAAGCGCAATAGTGAATCCCTGCGGAACCTGATATCGCCCCGGTCTTTCCGGCACCCGATCCTATATTGATTATCCTTCCCCCCTTTTGCCTTTTCATGATGGGAATCACTGCGGCTGTGCAAAAATATACTCCCTTGACGTTCACTGCAAAAATCTTGTCCCATTCTTCTTCCTTCACCTCTTCATAGATAAAGGTTGACTTGTTAATCCCGGCATTATTAACCAGGATATCCACCCCCCCAAACTTTTCTACCGTTTGGGATATCAAATGGGTCACCGATTCCTGAGAAGAGACATCCAGGCCAATAGAGAGAGCTGCGCCTTCTCTTTCCGCAATAAGTTGACCCACCTCGCTCGCTCTTTCCTCATTGATATCTGCAACAACAATCTTAGCTCCAAAGGATGAAAGGCGAAAGGCAATTTCTTTTCCAATCCCTTGACCTCCCCCTGTAACAATCGTTACTTTTCCCTCAACTCCGCCTGAAATCCCTGCAATCGCGCTTCTATCCACATCCCTTCTCCATTTCAAGGCAAGTGAAATACTACAAACAGGTCCAACCTCCATCAGAGGCAATTATCTGCCCCGTCACAAAACTTGAAGCATCGGATGCAAGATAAACCATCAACCCTTTAAGCTCCCTGGGTTCTCCTGTCCGTCCCAAAGGAGTCCTTGAAGCCAACAGTTGCTTCCTTTTCTGAACCTCCTCCTCAGTTCGCATAATCCCCGCATCTGTTGACAACCTCGTGCCAAAATGCCACCCCGGAGCAATGGCATTCACGCGGACCCCGTAACGGCCATATTCGGCAGCTCCTTGTTTAGTCAGGCCGATGATCGCGGATTTTGATGTAATATAAGGGGCCATGGGTCCAATCTCTGGCTCTACCCCGCACATCCCGGAGATCGACGCCATATTGATAATCGACCCCCTTTTCTGTCTCATCATTATTCTGAGCCCTTCCTTCATGCAGTAGAAAGTTCCATGAATGTTTACATTCAGAACATGATGCCAATCTTCTAATTCTAATTGATCGATAGGACAGGGACGACTCGTAATCCCGGCATTATTCACCAGGACATCAAGCCTCCCAAAGGCTTTATCTACTTGTCTAAATAGCCCTTGAACCTGGTCGTACTTCGATACGTCCACCTCCATCGCTAATGCCTTTCGCCCATTCCTTTTAATCATGTCACAGGTCTCTTCGGCACGGTCCTTATAAAGATCAGGGCAAATGATCTCAGCTCCAAACTCAGCCAGGATATTGCAAAATTCACGTCCCAAACCACTTCCTCCACCTGTCACTAACGCGACCATGCCCCTAAGATCAAATAGTGGATGGTTATCTATTGGCACAGAACTCTCCTTCATGAATTGAGCCCCTGCAAAATTGATGAAGTCGTTAAAAGTCGAAAAAGGCTAATGATCGTCATTCCGGTCCCGTATCAAGTACAGGACAAACTCCAGCCGGAATCCAGTAATCTAAGATAATTATGAAAACACTGGACACCGGTTTTCACCGGTGAGACGACTTTTTACGAAACCATCAAAATCGCTTACTTACTATAAATATGTCGACAAGGCCAGACACCCAGTTTGACTATCTTTCCCTTTTGCAACTGGTCAATGCGCACCGCATCGACACCCTCGATTTTACCGGGACCATAAGTCAGCGGTGTACTGCTTAAGCCACCCGTGTCGAGATTTCTAATTTTATAATACCCATTCTTCAATACGTCTGCCGGCTTTAGCTTATCAAAAGGCACCTCTCTTAGGGCAAGCCTTAAGGCCTCGACCTGGGTCATAGCCTCAATCAATCCTCCTACATAACTCGTGTTGGTGGCCCGCCCGTATTTATTCTGTAAGTCGTTGCAGAATTTAACTCCGATCGTGGTGAGTTCATCAAAGGGCGGGAAACTGCCCCCTGTGACAAAACCATTACCCAATTCACCCATTGCCGGAGCAAAGACGCCCATTTGGGTGGTGTTAGGGATGCCAAAAGTTATCTTGTATTCGAGATGAGGGCCCATACCCAATCTTAGAGCTTCCTTAATCGTCGGCTGTGAACCGGGATTAATCATCACGCCCAGAGCAAGGTCAACCTTATTCTCTTTTAGCCACATCAGCTGGGTGGTGGGCGGAGCAGTGGGTACCAAGCCCACATATTGACTGCCGACAAACTCATATCCCAATTTCTTGACATACTCCAGCATCTCAGGCTCCTCAATCGTCTTGCCCATAGCGTTGTCGGCGGTAAGATAAGCGACCCTCGGTTTCCTGGCTTCCTTCCAATTTTCTTTGAACCAATCGGCGACGGCTGCGCAGGAATCCGTATAAATAGGGTAATGGGTAAAGATGGTTTGTGGTGGTTTCAGGAGATAGGGTCCACTGGCCATGCTGGTGGCGCCCATATTATCTTCATTAAGCCTGTCTTTTAGCGCCAGTGCTATGGGTGACCCGGATATCCTATAAACCAATATTCCCTTGGCCTTAAGCTCCTCATAGATCGTCAAGGCCTTAGCTGGCTTGACTTCATCATCTCGCCACAGCACCTCCAGGGTGATATCGGCGGGGAATTTCTCGGTCCGCCAAGGAGCCAAAAGCTTAGTCTCATTAACGTATTTCACATAATTCTCAAAGGCAACCAGCATCGCAGCCGAATCCTGAGAATAGGGCCCGGTTAACGACATCGTGCCACCAATATATACAGTTTTTGCCGCCTTGACGCCGCCGGGAAATAGTAGTAATCCCGCCAACAGAACGACCATAGAAACGAATAATACCAATCTCTTTTTTAACATTTGTCCTTTTCTCCTTTCTTGTACTTAATTTGTTTTGCTCTACACATGTTTTGCTACTCCCTTCCGAGTGTGTTACAGAAATTACTTAATGCTATGTGTCCCTCATTCTCTTTATTAACGAGGTGTGTCCATCATGACAAAGTCTGCCCAGGTTCCGCAACGGTTTTTGTAATCAAAGTGCCTGTTGTAATCAGACCAATTCCAGAAAGGTGTGTGCGCAGTCTTCACATTTGATAGGAAGGGCATGGTAGGATTCTCAAGAGATACAGGATTTCCGTCATGGCTCTTGGTCAGGTGCATTTTCATCTCACCCGAAGGCATTTTAATATGGATCGTATCCTTTCCCTCCTCAATATTTATCTTTGCATACTTGACCCCGATAACCCTCTGCATGAGCCCTCCGCCACCCAGGGAGTTGACAGCCAGAATGTCAAGGACTTTGCGCTGCACAGGGGTTGCATGATCACTTATGTAGATGGCGCCTTCCGAACCCTTCTCCAAAACCTCTCCAAACGTCGAATGGGGCAAATCCCCGAGATAAACGACCGTAATACCGGACAGGTCTACATCATTGACTCTGCCTTCCTTGATCCTGAAAGCCATAAAATAGCGGCATCCCCCTTCCTTGTCCCTGCCAAAATAGTAAGGGCAATGGCCCTCTGAGGCGCAGGCTTCATTATAGATTCCTTTTATCTGCCATCCTGGTTTTAGTCCTTCCATATGAATCCCTCCTTTCGTGATGTTATCGATTTACAAAATAACCTAAATCAGGTTTGGATAAATGTATTGGCATTAAGAGTGATCAGTGCTCATATAAATGATGACATGGCCAAACACCCAGCTTCACGATCTTACCTTTCTGCAATTGGTCAACACGAACCATATCCACACCCTCGATTTTTCCAGGACCATAGGTCAGCGGCATACTGCTTAGGCCGCCGGTGTCAAGACTTTTTATCTTGTAGAAGCCATGCTTCAACACGTCAGCCCGTGTTAGTTTTTCAAAAGGCGCCTCCTGTAAGGCCAACCTTAACGCCTCAACCTGGATCATGGCCTCAAGCATTCCTCCCACATACATGATGTGGGTAACCCGTTTGTCGGGCCTAAGTTTTTGTTGTAAATCATTACAAAACTTTATCCCAGGAGTGGAGGTATCATCCAAGGGAGGAAATCCACCGGCGACGACAAAACCATTACCCAGCTCGCCCATGGCTGGAGCGAACACAGGAAGGTGGCTTGGTGTTGCCATGCCAAAGGTTATCCTGTACTCCAGCTGGGGACCCATCCCCAACCTGACCGCTTCCTTTATGGTAGGCTGTGAACCTGGGTTAACCATAGCACCAAGGGCAAGGTCAACCTTGTTCTGCTTGAGCCACATCAACTGGGTAGTGGGCGGGGAAGTAGGCACGAGAGGTACATACTGGCTGCCCGCAAACTCATAGCCCGCTTTCTTGAGATAAGCCCCCATCTCGGGCGCCTCTATGGCCTTACCGAGTGCGTTATCGGCAGTAAGGTAAGCCACCCTTGGTTTCCTGGTTTCATTCCATTTCTCTTTAAACCAATCAGCGATGGCTGCCAGGTCATCGGTGTAAATAGGATAATACGTGAAGATGGTTTGTGGTGGCTTTAAGAGAATGGGGCCAGCGGCCATACAGGTAGCCCCCATGCTATCTTCATTGAGTCTGTCTTTTAGTGCCATTGCCTGTGGTAATCCCGATACCCTGAAAACCAGCATTCCCTTTGACTTAAGCTCTTCATAGATAGACATCGCTTTGGCGGGTTTAAGCTCATCATCCCGCCATAGCATCTCCAGGGTTATATCAGAAGGAAATGTTTCATTTCGCCAAGGAGCCAAACGCTTTGCCTCATTCACATATTGGACATAGTCCTCGAAGGCAGCCAGGATCGCCGCAACATCTTCAGCGTAAGCGCCGGTAAGCGCCATGCTTCCACCAATAAAGAGTTTTTTCGCTGCGCCCGCACTGCAAGGAAATAGAGATGATATCGCAAGCATAATCAATACAGAAGCGACTATCACCCATCTCATTTTAGCCATATTCCCCTCCTTTTCGGTTTACAATCTAGTTTACTCCGTTAGAAAACTTCCTTCCTTTGACTCTCATTCTTCATGGGAGAAAGGCCATAGCCTGTAATAGGCCTTGATCATCCCCCACCGATGATCGAGCCCCCTGGGTTCAAAAATAAGGAAGAGGATAATCACTAATCCGCGGGTGATGAGAGCCAATGAGGCGGCTGCCTGGGCTGCCACAGCGGCTGATAAAACTGGGCCCACAATGGTGACCAGCTCATCCAGCAGTTTGAGAGAAACAGCTCCTAAAATAGGTCCTGTAATATTGCTCCCGCCGACAATGAGCATGCCCAAATACCACACTGAATCCATGAAGGGAAACTGGTCCACACTGGCAAAACCATAATAGTGAACCAAGAGCGCTCCGGCCACACCCGCATAAACACAACCGATAAAGAATGCCTGCAACTTGTAACTCCAAAGACTAATTCCCATGACCTCGGCCGCAAGGTCATTATCTCTGATTGCGACGAATGCTCTTCCCGCCCTGGTCCTGACAATGTTTTTGGCCACCAATGTCGCCAGACAGGTGAAAGTCATCACCAGATAGAAGTAGCTGATTTTAGACTTCAATACGATACTGCCTATCTTGGGTTTGGGAACAGCTAATCCATCCGCACCGCCGGTGAGGTTTTGGAGCTGGAGGATAAACCAGATAATAATAAAATGGGCGGCGATGGTCGCCATAATAAGGTAGAAACCCCGAATCTTTAGCGAGGGCAGCCCGAAGATCAACCCGACTATTCCAGCCGCCATGGCAGCACAAGGGAGGGCTGTCCAGAATGACCAGCCCAGTTTGGCGGTTAAGATCGCCGAGACATAGGCGCCCACGGCCATAAAGCCAACATGGCCTATTGAGATTTGGCCACAGTATCCGGTTAAAATATTGAGACCATGAACACTAATAATAGCAATGCCGATCATGGTCATTAGGGTCAGCATCCGATCACTCAAAAACAACGGACAGGCAAGAAGGAAGATGAGGAAGACAAGCAGGATTCCCCAATGCAGCTTGGTGCGGAAGATCGCCATATCCTGGCCGTAATTTTCGTGAAAGGTATGAGAGCGCAGGGCCATTGAATTAAATCCTTTCTATTCTGACCAGACCAAATAGACCGTGAGGCTTGAAGACGAGTACGATGATCATCACAATATAAGGAAAGACATTCGCCAGGCCGCCACGAGGGAGGAGGGGGTCCAGATAACCTGCAGCGACATTCTCCAGGACACCCAGCACGACGCCGGCAATGATGGCCCCGCCAATGGAGTTCACCCCTCCCAGAAGCACGACGGCAAAGGCTTTCCCGCCGACTTCAGCGAGTGGTATCATTACGCCTGAAACGCCACCCAGAAGAATACCGGCAATGACACCTACGATACAAGCAATGACCCATGAAATAGTATAGACTGTCGTGGCTTTGATCCCCACACTCTGGACGACATGCAAATCCTCCGCAGTGGCTCTCATTGCCAATCCCATTTTAGTATAGCGAAAGAAAAGCATGAGTATCATAACCGTAACAATCGAGACAATGAGTCCAATGAGCGACTCGGAGGGTATGGATATCTGTTTAAGTTTCAGGGCAACGGTCGGCAGCACTCCGTGGTACGTCTTATATTCGCCACCCCAGATGAGCGTTGCAAGCCCTTCCAATACACCGGAAAGGGCGATGGTCATCATGATGACAGCGAGCTCCGATTGACCCACCAGGGGCCGCAGGGTAAGGCGTTCGATGAGCAAACCCATGATGATTGCGGCGACGATCGCCAGGATAAGGGTGGCCCATATCGGAAGGTGGAACGTAACTAAGAAGGTATAACCCAGGTAGCCGCCAATCAATACAAAGTGTCCCTGGGCGATATTAAATGCATTGGTGCATTTAATAATAATAACAAGACCTATAGCGATGAGAGCATAGACCATGCCAAGAGAAAAACCGGTTACGACTAATTGAAGAAAAAAATTCATAAGGTATCCTCTTCAACAGATTGGATGCTAAGGGTGGTTTTCAATGTTCCCATTCTGCCATCACGGTATCTGACAGGAGTTTCTACCGGCACCTCGATTTTATCACGATAAATGGCATTGATCAGCTCGCGGTAACGCTCTTCTAAAAAATGCCTTCTCAACTTCCTGGTTCTGGTGAGCTCACCTTCATCTGCATCAAATTCCTTGTGAAGATTGACAAATTTTCTTACTCTGGAACCGGGGGGCAGTGTGGTGTTGATTCGGTCGATATCCTGTTTCACCAGCCCGTAAACCTCCGGTTTCTGGGAAAGCTCGGCAAAGGTCCGATAAGCCACCCTCCTTTGTCCGGCCCACCTGCTGACATTATTATAATTAATGATAACGATTGCGGAAGCGTAGGCCCCTTCCGGACCTGCCAGAACCCATGCCTCCTTGATATAAGGACTGAACTTCAGCCGGCTCTCAATAAGTTGGGGGGCCAGTTTATCGCCGTTTGGCAGCTCAACAAGATCCTTTATTCGATCGATAAAGACAATGTGCCCATCCTCCCGGATGAAACCGCTGTCACCGCTATAAAACCAACCGTCCTGAAGCACCTCGGCAGTCAGATGCGGATCTTTATAATAGCCGAGAAAAACACCAGGCTGCCTGTAAATGAGTTCACCCTGATCGGTAACCCTTGCCTCGGCTCCGCTATGAACAGGGCCTACGGTCTCCGAATGGATGTCATCATTCTTGGCGCCGGTTAGGGCCCCGCCTTCCGTCGATCCATACAAGCTTTTGAGAGGAAGATTCAGAGCATGGTAGAATCTGAAAGCATCCGGGCTGAGAATAGAACCGGTGGAATAGCAGATTCTGGCATTTGAGAGACCCAGGCTTTTTCGGATGGGTTTAAATAGAACGATGTCGGCCAATGGATAGAGTATTTTCAAGTACAGGCTTGACACTTGTTTTCTATCTTTTGAATTGGCCCGCTTAAAGCCAATGAGCATAAGCAGGCGGAAGGCAAGCTTCTTGATGGCATCACCGCCTTGAATCCGCGCCTGAACCATCGCTGCTTGACTCTCCCATTGTCGGGCCCCATAGGATATGATATTAGGTTTTATTTCCTTTGTATCCCGCTGTTGTGTCTCCGGCCCCTCAGCGAAGTTTAAGATGTTGCCCGCTAACAAGTGACAGCCAATTCCTAAATATTGTTCAGTCATCCAGGCGGGTGGCAGGTAGGGAACAACATTATCATTCTCATGCCATGGGTCGATATGGAGGTGATAGTCAACACCCGTCCTCATCGTCCTAAAGGTATGGACGGCTCCTTTGGGCGCAGCCCCGGTGGTCCCTGAGGTGTAAACGATGGCGCAAATATCGTCAGCTTTGCCGGTATTCACATTCTTCTCGAAGAGTCCGGGGTGTTGCTCTTCATATTTTTTCCCGAGTTGCAGGGCCTCACTATATCCCATCAAGATAGGGTCATCATAGTGGAATAATCCTTTGTAACTCCAGTAAATAACCTTTTTAAGCAGCGGAAGATCGTTTTTGATTTCGAGAAACTTATCCACCTGCTCCTGATCCTGGACGAGGGCAAATCGTGCCTCGGAATTCTCTGTAATATATTTTATCTCCGATGGAACCAAGTCCGAATATAACCCCACTGAAACCCCATGGTTGGCATGGGCAGCCAGTTCGCCATAATACCACTGTGGGGAATTATCCCCGATAATCAGCAGCTTATCCCCTGGCTCAAAGCCAAGGGAGAGCAAACCAAGTGCCAGGGATTTGACATTCAGATAGTAGTCTTTCCAGGTGTAGGGCTGCCAGATGCCAAAATGCTTATAGCGCATGGCCTTATGGTTATCGCCATATTTTTCGTAATTATGTTTAAGTATCTTGGGCCAGGTATCGCCCTTTTCTTGATAAACTTGCTCCATAGGATCCGTTGTGACCTCGGTTTTATTCTTCTAAGAATATCCTTTATTTCATTACAAAAAGTCTTTTCCCCAGGCTGCTCAAAAATGCCCAGATGCAAGGCGCCTCCTTCGACAAGCTCAGGATAAACTCCATCCTGAGGAAGAATGAGGGGTGCCGTTGCGACGAATAAGGAGCAACTCTTGGCACGCCCGCGAGAAGGTGAGCGGGCCGGATAACGCCGCAGATGGGCGTTTTTCAGCAGCCTGCTAAGCCAACCACCTTTTCCTTCGCCTGTAGTGCTTCACGTCACGATAACTCCTTCTGGAGCCAACAGCCGATAGCCCCAGGTAGAATTCCCGAACATCCTCATTGTCCTTTAACTTTTCAGCTTGGCCGCTCAGAACGACCCTCCCATTCTCTATCACGTAACCGTAATGAGCGATACCGAGGGCGGCTATGGCATTTTGCTCCACAACAAGCATGGCCATCTTTTGCTCAGCATTAATTCTCTGAATAATGTCATAGATTTCTTGTACCAATAGTGGGGCAAGACCGAGGGAAGGCTCATCCAGAAGCATAAGTTTTGGACGGGCCATGAGTGCCCTGCCTATCACCAGCATCTGTTGTTCGCCACCGGACAGATAACCGCTCATTTGGCGACGGAGGTTTTTAATCCTGGGGAACCAGTCAAAAACCCTGTCGATGTCCTTCTTCACTCCTGCCCGGTCTTTACGAGAGTAAGCGCCTACGAACAAATTCTCTTCAACGCTAAGATGCTCAAGAACCCTGCGGCCTTCCATCGCCTGGCTTATTCCCATGCCAGCGATAGTTTCAGGGCCATATCTGTCTATCCTCTTGCCGTCAAAATCAATGCTTCCGTCGGTAACCTCTCCCTCTTCTGTCTTGAGCATCCCCGATATAGACTTGAGGGTGGTCGTTTTGCCTGCACCATTCGCCCCGAGTAGGGCGACGATCTGGCCATCACCGACCTCGAGGGATACACCCCGGAGCACCTGAATCACATTCATATAGACAACTTCGATATTATTGAGTTGCAGCATGATTCAATACCCTGTCGAACCTTCCAACGTTCCATCATTCCAGCTTTGTTCTACCCATTATTCCAACACTCCAGTATTCCTGGTTTACTTTCCTTTCCCCAGGTACGCACTGATTACATCGGGATTGCTGCTGATTTCAGCGGGGGTGCCCTCGGCAATCTTTCGTCCAAAATCGAGGACGATAACCCTGTCCGCAATATCCATTACCACCCCCATATCATGTTCGACAAGGATGATGCAACGAATCCCATCCCTTAGTACGGGTGTATCAGGATAGGTGGCGCCCTGACCTTCAAAAATATCAATGATGAATCGGGCAATATCCTCTTTCTCTTCCAGATTCATCCCTGCCATAGGCTCGTCAAGAAGCAGGACTTTCGGCTCCAGAGCCAATGCCCTTCCGAGCTCGACCCTTTTTCGCATCCCGTAGGGCAGAAGGCCAACAACTCTCTTTCTGATCGGTGCTATTTCAAGGAAGTCAATAATCTCTTCAACAATCTGGCGGTGTGTTATTTCTTCTTTTTGTGTCCACCCAAAGTACAGCGCACCGGTGAAGAAGTTTTGTTTCATCAGGACATGACGGGCAGCCATGATATTATCTTGAGTGCTCAGCCCCGTGTAGAGCTCGATATTTTGAAAAGTTCTTGCAAGGCCGAGTTTAGCCAGCTTATCCGGGCGCATTCGAGTAATTCTCTGCCCATCGAAGTAGATCTCTCCTTTTTGAGGTTTGTAGAAGCCATTGATGCAGTTGAGGAGGGCGGTTTTCCCAGCACCATTGGGTCCGATGATCGCCAGTATCTCTTTATCCCTGATGTCCAGGCTCACATCGAGAAGGGCACTGACACCGCCGAAGCTGAGCGAGAGGTTCTCAATCCGCATTTTAACTTGCCTATCCGTTTCCAACTTTTTCAATCTCCTTTAGAAAACAGTAAATATTTACACCTAAAGATTTATTTAGTCAAGCTTATTCCTTGAAACCCTTGAAATTTCAGGAACCATTTCGGAAGAGTTCAACGATTCACCCCCTTATTAACTTAGGGCCTATAGCCTGCGTCCCACCGCGGAACCCTCGTGTATCGCTGCCAGGACATCACGGGGCTCCACGCAATCCCCTATCGTGTAAACCTCCGGCATAAAGCCGGCTAATTCTTCGCCCAGCCTGTTTTCTGTTCTTGAACCGACGGCCAGGACAACGGTATCCGCTTTCAGAAACAGAGTCTCATAACGGTCTCCCCCTTTGCCTGCCGTATCACCGCTATCCCAGACGATGTACACCCCGTTTTCCGTGACCCTTTCCAATGTTGAATCTGGATACAGGTAGACCCCGTACTTGATCAGATTCTCCATCAGGGCCAATTTTAGCGTGGTATTGACGCCCCAGGCAATCTTAAGCTTCTCAACGACGGAGACCTTCTTACCCTGCTCAGATAGGAAAAGGGCCGCATCAAGACCGACCAGGTGGCCGCCGATCACCACCACTTCCTGCCCCGTGCGAACCTTACGGGCCAATACATCGACTGCCTGCACAACCTTCTTATGATCGATGCCCGGGACGTCCGGCAAACCCGGCTTTGCCCCTGTGGCGGCTACGACGGCATCCGGTTTCACTTCCATAACCTCCTGGCAGGTGACTTCCTGACCCAGGAACAGCTTTATCCCTGCTTTCTCCAGCTCCCTCGACATATACTTAACCAAGGCACTCTGTTCAGGCCGATAGGCAGATAAGACATTCCATTGACCGCCGAGCCTGTCACTCTTTTCATACAGAGAGACTTTGTGACCCCGCTGCGCCAGGGTCGTGGCGGCTTCCATGCCGGCCATTCCGCCGCCGATCACCATGACTTTCTTTGCCCGCGGGGCCGGCTCCAGCTTAAATTCCCGCTCTCTGGCCATACCGGGATTGACGGCGCAGCAGGGAAGCTCATCTCCGACTAGGATACGCCGGCCCCAGCACTGATTGCAGTAGATGCAGGGACGGATCTCCTCTAACCTTCCCTCTCTCGCCTTGTTCGGCAACTCGGGGTCAGCGATCAGGGGTCTGCACAGATGAATGAAATCCGCCGAACCTTCCTGCAGGATCCGCTCGGCAAGAAGCGGATCGATCTTGCCGCTGACACTCACCGGCACCTTCACTGCCCTCCTTATCGCCCGGGCACTCCGAACTACGGGGCCGGAGGGTTGATACATCGTTACGAACTGCCAGTGGTGAGATTCACGGGGCCCGGTTGTGACATCGATGGCATCGACGCCGGCATCGGCAATGATACGGGCTTGTTCCACACCCTCATCCAGGCTGATGCCGTCATCAAGGAAATCCTCGCCATTCATCCTGAACAGGATGGGGAAATCCGGCCCCACTTCTGCTCTGATCCGCTCGATCAGCTCACAGGCGAAACGGCACCTTTTCTCCACGCTGCCTCCGTATTCGTCTTTCCTCTTGTTTGTCCGCGGCGATAGGAACTGGTGCAGCAGATATCCATGGGAGGCCTGTATCCGGATCAAGTCGAAGCCGGCCGATCTACCGCGTCGGGCCGCTTGCACGAAAATCTCTATGAGCTGGCCGATCTCGTCCTTGTCCAGAGCCCTTGCCAGGTGGCCGACCAGGGGATGCCTTATGGCCGAAGGGGCGACTACCGGTACCAGCTCAGGAGATGTCCCCGGCGGTCTCTTTTCTAAGGCCTCAGACACCCTTACCCCGGGGTGGGACACGCTGAATGATACCTTGACTCCATAAGCCTGCAAAGCCCGGATCAAGCGCTGTGCGCTGGGAATCTGCCCGTCATCCATCAAAGTCATCACCCTGGGTCCCCAGATAGGCCCCGGGACGGCAGTGGTCACTTCAATTAACCCGACGCCACCCTTCGCCCTGGCTTCATAGAATGCTATTTGCCTTTCCGTCGTGTAACCATGGGTGGTTCCGAGCGGAAAACCGACGGGCGCCATGATGATCCTGTTCTTGACTTTCATCTTTCCTATCCCGCCCGGTTCGAAGAGTTTGGTCAGTTTTTCCATCCATGCCTCCTTAGGGCCGAGGCACCTCGTCCCCTGTTCTACTTCTCAAGAGGGAGGGAGATGAAAAGCCGCTGTTTTGATCGTCTATTGACCCGACCGGCAGCTTTCCGATTAGTCCTGCCCCAGCATCTGAGGGATAATCCGGGCAAGTTCGTCTACGGTCCATTGCCCATCCTTTTGCGCGAACGAGTGCGGTCCCGGTACCTGGAAGGGGCGGTTGTATATGCATAGTTCCCCCCCACACGCATAGATATATTGGCCGGTGATGTTCCGGGCCTCTTCCGTGGCAAGATAGACAATTGTCTGCGCCACGTATTCCGGCCCTTTCCTCACCTTATTCCCGCCCCCGATGGCGGTTGGCGCCGGAAAAAGTTTAGTCATGGCATCCGGCAATACGGCGTTGACGGTGATGCCATGTTGCTTCAGGTTTGCAGACAACGTTGCCGTGAGGCCCATGATCGCTGCCTTGGCAGCAGGGTATGCGATACAGCGACTGACACCGGGGGAAAACATGAAAGCACCGGAAGACGAGATGTTGATGATTCTGCCGTATTTCTGCCTGATCATCTCCTTGACGGCAGCCTGGATGCAACTGAAATGCCCCTTTAAATGGACCGCAATAACAGAATCCCAGTTCTCTTCTTTCATGTCCTCAATTGTTCCCGGCAAATAGTTGCCGGCACAATTGACCAGGATGTCAATGCGACCGAAATTGCTGACCGCGGTCTGGATGATCTTCTGCCCGCCTGCCATGGTGGCGACACTCTCGTAGCTGGCAACCGCAGCGCCCCCCCTATTCTTGATCTCCTCCACCACCTTATCCGCCATGCGGTTACCTCCAGGGTCCTTATCAATGTCGTTTATTACAACCTTAGCCCCTTCAGCAACCATTGCCAAAGCGGCCGCCCTACCGATGCCGTCCCCGCTGCCGGTGACCACTGCCGACCTACCTGATAATCTTTGAGCCATCGTCTTGACCTCCTCTTTATCGATTCTGGAATCAACCAAAGTCAACTGACACCTTTCACTGCTCACGACTTTTTGCCTATGAGTATCGGGCTTTTACCAGGGGGTATGAACCGGTACAAGGCTTTCTCATTCAATTCAATGCCGAGCCCGGGACCAGGGGGAATCCCGGCATAACCCTTCTCAACTTTAGGTCCGCCAATTAATATATTCTCCACCTCTATATACTCCGGCTCAGAAGCCGGGTAGATCGTAAATACGCCAGATATACCTGATCTACCAGGACGAAACATTGAATAAGTGGCTGCGGAGAAATGGTGACGAGCCGTAGCTCCAATCCCGATACTTACCTGTCCCGATAGGAGGGCCCATTTGCCGGCGGCATTAATCATACCCACTGCCTGTTTCCCCTTGTAGATGCCTCCTAACCGGTCAATCTTGAAATTGAAGAAATCGGCGGCATCCATTCTGATTACACGCATCATGTCCTCTATCGTCAGGGCGCACTCGCATGCTCCTACGGGGATGGGAACATTTCTCTTGACCTCAGCGAGACCCTCCAGGTCATCATAGTCTACCGGCTGTTCAAGGAATACGGGAGAGAACTCTTCCACTTTCTGGCCGAAATGAATGGCCTCTTTCACCTTTAACGAGCCGTTACAGTCGAGTAAGAGATAATGGTCAGGACCTATCGCCTCACGGATCGCCTTGACTCGCTTAACGTCCTTCAGATATTCCAGCCCGAGCTTTATTTTGAGGAGGCGAGCTTCCGGCCCCAAATCTTTTAAAGAATCCTTGGCAACCTTTGCCATTGTCTCGGGCGTATCTATCCCAACAACAGCCGCCGATACAGGGAATTTGTCCGCATAACAACCGCCTATAAGTTGATATACAGGCGCGTTCAGGCTTTTGCCCATAATATCGTAGAGGGCAAAATCAATGGCGGATTTGGTCACCGTATTGCCGATGACAGCCGCGTCCATCTTTATGTGAATCAGGTCAATATTGAACGGGTTTTCCCTTTCCAGGACTTTGGGGAACAGATAGTAGGCTATAACATCCATAACTGTCTCCTGGCTCTCCCCGCAGTAGTAAATCCCCCATGTGCCCGCTTCACCCAGGCCTGACACCCCTTCATCGGTATATATCCTGATGACTACATTGTCTTCCCTTACCCCTTCATCGATACCCGTTCCACGAAAAGCTGTTTTTACTTTTCGCTTAAAGGCAATGCTAACCGGGAACATCTCGATGCCGATGATTTTCATATTATTTTCCTCCAATATTTAGTTTGTTATGATTGCCAATATTATTCAGGCTCTTCCCTGACAAGAGAACCTATTGATTACTTCCCTACCACGATCTTATTAAGCCTTCAAAGAAGGCTTCGATTCCAGGTAAAAGCCACTATTAATGGAACACTGCTCCGCCATCTACCACGATCGTCTGCCCGGTGATGAAATCACTTTCATCAGAGGCAAGAAAGACTACGGTTCCAAGAAGGTCCCCGGGTTGCTCGTCCCGTTTAAAGCATCGGCTGTCGACCGCTACCTTATGAGATGCCTCAGGAAACGTAGGGTTTCCCTGTATGGCTTCGCTTACCGTAAAACCCGGAGCGATGGCGTTGACACAGATTCCATCATGACCCAGCTCCCTTGCCAAAGCCCGTGTAAAAGCAACAATAGCTCCTTTTGAAGTGACATAGTGAACCAGATTGGGGACCCCGATAAAGAACGTCGAAGAGGATACATTAACGATCTTCCCTTTCCCTTGTTTTTTCATCTGCGGATAGACAGCCTTGCAGCAAAGAAACGTGCCCGTAAGGTTGACTTTAACGATCCTGTCCCATTCCTGCAGAGAAATCTCATAAAAAGGTTTTTTGGTGACGTTTGCAAAAATGCCTGCGTTATTTACTAAGATATCAATTTTCCCGAACCGCTCTATGGTTTTCCGGGCTACCTCGTTGATACTTCCCTCATCAGACACATTCCCATAAAGGGCTACTGCCTCGCCGCCTTTTCCCTCAATTTCATGTTTAACTGGCGTCGCATCGAGAATATCTGTAACGACGATCTGGGCTCCCTCTTCGGAAAGGCGCAAAGCGTAGGCCTTCCCCAGCCCCCGAGCCCCCCCCGTCACAATGGCAACTTTCCCTTTGAGCCTCACGTTTATTTCCTTTCTCTAAATTTGATTCATACATATCTGATTCTGAAAATTTCCCTCTAACACTTATGTCCCCCTCACCCCGCCTTCTCCACTCAGGGGAGAGGGGAAGGGTGAGGGGAAAATTTTCTGGCAGGAAAATGGAGGGCAGTGGCTTTGCTCCGGGCCCGGCGCCATCGGTTTGCTTCCGTTAACGCGCCGGCACGACCGGTACGAGCAGGTGCGAATCGTGCTCGCCGCCGGTGTGGATCACGTGCAGGCCTTTGTTCACCGTGTCCTCGTGGCGGAAGTACACTGGATACTGCTCCTTCGAGTACTTGTTGATATCGGTGCCCTGGACGATGAGACGCAGTTTGTCTCCCGCTTCAAAGCGCGTCCCCGACGGCCAGATCTCTATGTCCAGGGGCACGACCTCGCCGGCCTCCAGTTTTAGCGGCCTTTGGTGCGTGTGGACGGGCTGGTACTCGGTCGATGCCACCAAATCGAGCTCGCGGTGCGAGGCACGGAGCCAGCCGAGGGCGACCGGCCCGTCATCGAACTGCGCGTAATAGGCGAAGGGCACGATCTTCCCATCCCGGTCGAGCTTCTGAATGCCGACAAAGATATCGGCGTCGTCGGCAAGCACCACCGACAGGTACAGCTTCAGCTTCATGTTACCGATGAGATCGGTGCGTTCAGCGAATGTGAATTCGAATTGTGCTCGCACGGGATCGGGGCCTTGGCCGACCGCATCGTATTTGAACGTGCCGGCTTCGCGGAGCGGCTCGCGTTGTAACGCACCGTGCTGCGCGGCGAGATAGAGTTTGGTGTAGTTCGTGCGGGCGATCGGCCACTCGTTTTCATTGCGGATCTCGCCGGCGCAATAACGCTCGCGGATTTCAAGCCGGACTTTCGGCCAGCCGTCGAGGGTTCCCTCCGCGCCTTTCAGGAAGTGATCGAAAAAAGCCTGCAGACGCTTCACACTTTCCGGTTCATAGTAGTAGCCCCATTTTTTGCGGCCGTGGATCTCCAGCCATTTCCGCCCGCTGGCGATCTTCTTGAATCCTTCGACCGTGCCGCGCGTGTGCAGCCCCTGATCGGTCCAGCTTGCGACGATGAACGCAGGCGCTTTGATCTTCGAGAAATCAGCGGCCTTTGACTGCCAGAACGCGTCAAAAAACGGATGCTCGCGCGTCTCGGCGATCAAATCCTCGACTTCGGTCGAGCTCGCGCTCCAGCGCCGGCAGAGGAACGGCCAGAACCAGGAATCGAACATGCCGCCGTGGCCGGCAGCCTCGCGGTAAGTGTCCGACCAGCCCTCCCAGGGATTCATCGCCGCGAGATGCGGCGGGTTGAGCTCTGCCACGCGCCATTGCGTCTGCGCGAGATAGGATACCCCTGTCAGCCCGACCTTGCCATTGCTCCAAGGCTGCGTGCCGGCCCATTCGATCACGTCGTAAAAATCCTGCGCCTCCTCGGGCGAGAGATAGGTGGCGCGGCCCTCGGAATACCAGGTGCCCGGCTTGTCGACGACGATGACGGCATAACCGCGCGGCACCCAGTAAAGCGGGTCAGGACCCTCGAACGGCGTGTAGGGGGAGAGGTGATTCGGGTTTATGCCTGCATTGGGAAAACGGTTCAGGTCATTGGGTGTATGCTTGCCGTAAGGGCTCCATGCAATCAGTGGCGCAGCCGGTTTCCCGTCGGCGGGGCGGAACAGATCGACGTAAACCTTAATCCCCGTCCGCAGAGTCACAGCCAAATCGCGCTCCACAATCATGCCATGCTCGACGCTGCGTCGGTATACCGGCGGCTTGCCGCCGCGCGTTTCCGGGTCGTCAAGCGGCAAGCAAAACTTCAATTCGTAACCCTTGGGGGTCAACTGCCTTCCCTGAATTTGACTTGTTCCTTTTAACACCCGGATACCCTCCTCTTGATGGCTGCACTTTAAAATAAGTTTCTCAAACTTTATAGACGGGTATGATTGGAGGTTGCTTTTACGAAATGAGCCGGTCCAGTCCCAAGTCGACTAACTTTCCTGGTGTGGGTTTCCCTTGGTCATCCCACCCGCTCACTTCATAATAGAGATGGACCGCATCCCGGAACGCAACAGGGTCAATGGTTTCTCCCTTATAGGGACCAGCACCGAGAGGCTCATGCATACGCCGGAAAAGACGGTCCTCTTCAGGTCCGATTCCCTCGCGCGCATTAAACACACGGGCCATAACATTGGCTCTTTCCCCTGCCCGCAAGAGTTCCCAAAGGCTGGTCTCCCACCCGGTGATGGCTGTCACGGCATCCACCAGCTTTGAGAAGGGCAATGCACCGGTGAAGAAGGGCGCGGCTGTGAAGAGACAGACCCCCAGAGAGTTGTACAGATTCCACACCCGCTGGAGTATTGAAAAGGCTCTCACTTTATCCGCACTCGGGGAGCGAGAATCCATGGGTTCCAGAATTCCAAGAGGGGCAAGCAAGTCCAGGAACTGGCCTGGCGCCTGGTATCGGCTGTCCGGGGTCGCTTCATTATGGTCTGCCCCTGTCGGAGATAAGGCGTAGCCGAGACCCATCCCGATTTTTCCCCTGACGTCATGCAACGGGATTTCCTGCCCCTTGATATGAAAGGCAAAGTTCTCCGCGCCGTGGCCGATCTTTTCGGCAGCTTTGCGAACTCCTTCGGCAAGAAGATCCCCCAGACCCCTCCTGTGGCCGATCTCTTTGATAAGCCAGAGCATGGAATCCGTATCGCCGAAGCGGAGGGATCTGCCTTCTGTATCTTTTTCCTTAAGAATACCCTCTTCGAAGCATTCCATGGCAAATGCAATGGCTGCGCCCGTGGAGATTGTGTCCAGTCCAAGGCGATTGCACAGTTCGTGGGCCAATGCGATGGCCGGAAGATTGTCGACGCCGCAGAGCGATCCGAAAGCGGCGAGTGTCTCATATTCCGGGCCGCCGAAGTCCGGATCAACGGGATAAGGGCCGCTGCAAGCAACGATGGGTTTGCAACGCAGGGCGCAGGCATAACAGGTGCCCCGACCTTTGAGAAGGGTATCGACGATCGCCTCTCCGCCTATTTTCTCTGCCCCTTCGAATATGCCTTCCCGAAAATTTCTCGTGGGAAGGAGGCCCAGTCCATTGTTGACACTCAGCACGGCAGCGGTCCCCATTTCATGAAGGTGACGGGTGCTGACATCGGAACGAATTCGCTCGTTCAGCCATTTTGATATTTCTTTCACCCGATCCGGGTCCGCAAAGCTCATGGAGTTCTTTCCCCGCACCGCTATTGCTTTGAGGCCCTTGGAGCCCATCACGGCTCCCATACCCGTTCTCCCGTTGGAATGACGCAGTTCATTAATCACATTGGCAAACCTGACCTGATGCTCGCCGGCTGGACCGATGGAAGCAATCCTGATCGTTGGATCGCCAATCTCCCGGAGGATCTGGCTCCGAGTCTCCTTGTTATCCAGACCCCGGAGCGTTGAGGCATCACGAATCTCAACATCACCGTCGTGGATCCAAAGGTAGACAGGTTTCTCGGCGCGACCTCCCACCACGATCCCATCGTACCCTGCAAATTTCAGCTCCGGGCCCCAATACCCGCCCGCCTCAGTCTCCCCGAAGGCGCCGGTCAGCGGTGAAAGGGCAGCCACCGTGTAGCGGTTGAATCCAGAGATCGGGGCTCCGGTCATGACACCCGGTGTGAAGACCAGTATGTTTTCTTCGGAGAGAGGATCCGTACCTGGTTTCAACTTATTGAGAAGATAATATAAGGCCATCGCACCGCCGCCAAGATAGGTCCGGTACCAGACCTCTGAAGGCTTTTCCACCTCGAACTGGCCCCTGCTTAAATCAACATGCAGGATGCGGCCGTTGTATCCATTTGCCATCATTCAGCTCCCTCACGGATTCGATTGTCTTAGGTTTTAGGCGAATTAAATCCCGATCATTCTCCCAGATAGGCTCGATTCACAATTTCGCTGTTTCGCAATTCTGCCATGTTGCCCTGTAAGATGACTTTCCCTACTTCGAGCACATATCCATACATGCCAAGCCTCAGGGCGAGAGAAACGTTTTGTTCGGCAAGGAGTACACTGACCCCTCTCTGATTGATGTCATGAATAATCGAATAGATCTCATCAATGACAATAGGCGCAAGACCCAGGCAGGGTTCATCCAGAATAAGAAGCTTTGGTTTTGCCATGAGCGCGCGGCCGATGGCAAGCATCTGCTGCTGGCCGCCGCTTAAACTGTTTGCTTTTTGGTTCCGTTTTTCTCGCAGGATGGGGAAGTTCTCGAAAATCCTCTCCATATCTCCTTTGATGCTTAATTTATTCTTCCTGGAGCCTGCTCCAAGTTTCAGATTATCGGAAACGGAGAGCAGGGGGAAAAGTCTCCTCCCCTCCGGAACGTGAACAACACCTGCCCTTGCAATTTGAAAGGCCTGCATACAATCAATCCGTTTCCCTTCAAACCAGATTTCACCCGAAGTTAGTCCAAGGAGTCCTGAGATCACTTTTAATATCGTCGTTTTACCCGCTCCGTTGGCCCCAACAATGATCACGATCCTGCCCTCCTCGACTTCGAAAGAGACATTCTCAACCGCTAATGCTTTACCATAGCGAACCGTGAGACTCTTTACATTAAGCAACATATTCGCTCCCAAAATAAGCCCTCATCACCTGTTTATGGCTTTTAACTTCTTCGTATGTGCCTTCCGCTATTTTTTCTCCGAAGTCCATGACGACGATTCTTTCACAGAGCCGCATGAGCCGCATGTTGTGTTCGACCAGAACGATGGTTGTCCCCTGAGACCTGATCCTTTCGATGGCGGAGATCGCTTGGTTGACCTCGTCGAAGTGCATGCCGCCAATGGGTTCATCGAGGAGAAGCAGTTTGGGCCTAATGGCCAAAGCCCTTGCCATGGTGAGCAGCTTTTGCGGGCCATGAGGGAGGTTCCTACCGAGAATGTCCTTTTCCCGTGCAAGGCCCACCAATTGCAGAATCTCCATGGCTTCATCGGAGATCCTTGCCTCTTTCCGCCGATAGGCACGGGTGTTGAAAAGGCCCTCAAGGACCCCACATTTTGGATTGAGATGGAAGGATGCTACTACGTTCTCGAGAACCGTAAAATCAGGAAAAAGATAAGCGAATTGGAAGGTCCTGCCAATACCACATGCAGCAACAAAATGCGGTTTCTTCCCTCCAATCTCTCTGCCCTGGAAGATTACCTGTCCGCTTGAGGGTCGAAATATCCCTGTGATTAAATTAAAAATAGTCGTCTTTCCTGCCCCATTCGGTCCCATCAATCCGACAATTTCTCCCTCATCAACCGACATATCGAGATGGCTCACGGCTGCAAGGCCGCCAAAGAACTTCGTCAATCCCTTGATCTCAAGTAGCGCAGGCATCTCTATGCACCCCTCTTGAAGATTCTCGACCGCCATGCCTTAACGATCTGAAACAGGCCGGCAAGGCCCTGAGGCATCAAAAAAATCACAAGAAGCATGACACTGCCAAAAATGAATGGCGCATATTGTCTGAGAGAACGGAAAACTTCCGGTATGACCACGAGGACAATCACACCGATAGTGGGTCCGGCAAAATGAGTCATACCTCCGAAGAGCATAAAGATAACCAGATTGATGCTTGACATAAAATCAAAATTACTCGAGGAGAGAACGCTGCTGTAGTGTACGTAAGCACTTCCAGCGAGACCGGCAAAGAAGCAGCCTGCTGCAAAGGCAATGACCCTGAATTTCGTCTCGCTTATGCCAATACTCGAGGCGACCAATGGAGATTGGGCGATCGCCATCCAGTTCATGCCGGTCCTGGAGCGTTCAAGCCGGTAGAGGACCAGGAGGGTAACGAGGGCAAGAAAGAGGAGGAGATAGTAGTGAGGAACCTTGGAGGCGATAAAGTCGACCCTCCCAAGACCGGGAATATTAATGACGCCCATTCCGGGCACTGATATCAAACCCGCCCTTCCACCAGTCAAACTCACCCAACTCCTGATGAGGGCTTCGACAGCGACCCCAAAGAAGAGGGTCACCATGGAGAAATAAAAACCACGGGTCCTGCTGAAGAAATACCCACTCACTATCGCCACCACCATTGCCCCCACGGCACCAAGCGGCATTGTGATCCATGGGGTCCAGCCAAGCCTCATCGCCAGCAGTGCAGAGGTATACGCGCCGATACCCATAAAAATGGCGTGTCCAATCGTTGCCTGTCCAGACACATAGATTGTTCGAATGCTGCTTGTGGCAATAACGTAGGTGAAAATCAGAATGCACACGTGGATAAAATAGGGGCCGCTTGTAGGAAGACAGGGTAAGACAAGAAGAAAGGCTATCAGGATAGCGTACACACCATACTTCCGGGCTGCTTTAACGTTTAGTTTCTGCCGTTTTTCGCTCATATTGCTTGTCCAAACAACCCTCGAGGTCTCACGAGCAAGATAAGCATAGCAAAACCGAGTGCTACGACCTCGCTGCCGGCACCGCCTATGAATATGGGAAGTACGGCATCTATAAAACCGATGATGAGGCCGCTCACGAAGAGACCACCCACGCTTCCCATACCGGCGATGATGACCAATGTGACCGCCCTGAGCAGCATGGCGCTTCCCATGTAGGTATTAAGTGCGATAATGGATCCCATGAGACCCCCTGCCACAGCAGCAAGGACTGAAGACAGGCCAAAGGCGATCGCGGCGATACGGTGAACATTGATTCCTTGCAGGGCGGCGGCGTCTCTGTCCTGCGCCACGGCGCGCATCTGCCGGCCCAAGACGGTCTTCCGAATGAGGAAAGTAACCAGTAAAAGAAGACAAACGGCAACAACACACGTTACCAGCCTCTCCTTTGAAAGCGTGATGCCACCGATGGTTGTCAGACCACGGATGATAGACGGCACCCGTTTTACGTATGCCCCCACGGTGATATCGGCAGCGGTCTGCAAAAAAACGATAACGGCGAGGGAAAACATTAAGGTCCGGTTGAAATCCTTCTCCAGATAGCGAAAGCCGAATCTTTCAAGGAATACGCCGAACAGGGCAAGGATGCCCCCGGAGACCAGCAGAGCGGCCCACGTCGGCAACCCAAAGGAGGAGACCAAATAGTAGCAGACATACGCGCCGACCATGTATATGGAGCCATGAGCGAAATTGAGGATCTGCATCACGCTGAAGATGAGGGCAAAACCAAGTGCCACGAGGATGTAGATTGATGCGAGCACTATGCCGTTGACAATGGTTTGGGTAAAGATCTCCAAATTGTTCTCCCGAGGATTTTTCGGGAGCCCATTTTGCTGGGCTCCCGAAAAGAACGAGCGTTACATTACAAGTCGTACGGCGTCCATTTGATGTGTTTCACTTTTCCACCTGGCAGTACTTCGGTAAGTGCCAGGCGGGAACAGACGGCGTTCTTGATTCCATATGTTTTTTCTCCACACATCTTTCCGGGACCGAATACAGTCTTAATGCTGTCCATCTTCCTGAATGTATTTGCGATAACGGTGGTGTCAAGGCTCTGTGCCTTCTCGATAACCTGGGCAAGAATCATTACTTGGTTCCATCCCCAGAGGTTCCAATTGTGGAATTTGCCCATTTTTGCCTCGGCCCTCTTGATGACTTCCTTCATCTCAGAAGTAAGCTGCGGGTCGTTCACGTCATGACTCCAGCCATGGGACCAGAAAGGTGGCGTCAGGTCTTTGCCCGCCATGTCCACTATATCATAGGGGTTTTCATAGCTGGCTACAGGAATAGGCCCCTTAAAGCCCATCTCTCGTGCAGCCTTCACCATTTGGACAAGGGCTTCCTCGTAGGCATGCACTACAAAGACCGCATCAGGTTTTGAGGCGAGGAGTTGGGTCATCTTGGGGTAGAAGTCTACCGTATCGTGGGGCCAGGCTACGACAGATAGCAGCTTAAGTCCGCGTTTCTGGGCAGCCTGCTCAACCAATGGAGTGAGAGGGATTTCAGCACCGTCCTGTGGCGTGATCATGGCGATTGTCTTTACCTTGGGGAATTTCTCAACCAAATAGTCCAGGGAAGGTCCGATGCATTCAGGAACACTTGGACCTACTTTGAAAGTGTAAGGTGTCTCGGGAGTCAGCTCCCCCGGCATAAGTCCAACGTAGTTCACGAGGCGGATTACCTTGGCCGGTTCCGTGACCGCTCCCTCAGCCAGGTTGATGTAGGTTATTGTTCCGCCGACGATAAACTTCACCTTATGGTCGTTAACAAGTTTCTCGGAAGCAGTCTTCGCGCCTTCAGCAGTGCTTTTATTGTCCTCCGTCACCGTTTCGAGTAAGTACTTTTCTCCCTTAATCGTAATGCCGCCTTTCTCGTTGATCCAGTCCGCCGCCAACATCGCGCCGTCACGCTGGTGTATTTCTGCCGAGGCGAACGGCCCCGTCAGGGCAGCATAGATGCCGATTTTAATCTTCTTCTGGGCAAATGCCAGAGACGGCAGGGTTATTACTGTAGTGGCCAGTAACACAATAACAAATAATGTCAGTTTCTTGTTTCTCATATCATCCTCCTTTGTTTTATATTTGTCCTCTCAAATGCCTTTACGACTATTCCTCGTTTTCTTGCTATTCATCACCTCCCCCCTTATCGCGATGTCAAAGATACTGCTGTTGCCTCGCCTTTCTTTCCTGCGAAAACAATACCCCCGGTTAAGGAACCAAAAGACGGGTTAATTCCGAAATAGGGCCGAGTTTCTCAAGGCTATCCAATGTCTGGATCAACTCATCTATCTGACTTTGCTTCATTCCCAGCCAGGAAGCCATATTTGTTAACTTATCGATATGGTCTTGGCGAGTAAAGGGATTTTCCGGCTCCCCCTTTGGATATTCCACATGCTTGGTGAAGCACTTGCCATCCTTCGTCGTTATTTCCACTGTGCCATTCCATATGACATTCATTGGCCCCCAGCCTACCTTAGTAGCCTCGGGGTCTTCCTCAAGTTTAACCTTGCGCTGGAACTCCCGGACTCCCGGATTCTTGAGCATATCATCCGTAAACCAGTTAGGACCCGTCGGCTCACCCATCAATACCATCGTAACAAGATAGGGCACGCAGAATTGGGCCTGGATCATATACTTCGGCTCGCATAAAGCCATATTACGACTTACGTTCTTCTGCGCCCTTACAATAACCTGTTGCACATCTTCTGCCTTGATGCTGTTCTCTGAAGCAATTGCCGCCGCAGCTTCGAGAGTCGCACTTGTTAGCCGGCAGGATGAGTAGAACTTAAAGCAGATCTTCAGCATTCCGTATCTCTTGCCCAGGTCTGCTATGAGCTTAGTGGTATCATATCGGTCTGAACCAACCGTAACTTCATATCCTCTTCCCTGATTAAGTATTGTACGGTCTCCAGGAAACCCTCTCTGAGCAAGAAATGCAGCGTGGATAGAGGGGAGGGTCGCATCACCCCCTGTCACTTTCATCCATGGGGCCATACCCTCTTTTTCTTGATTTGGATTGTTGTCCCGTACCCGCTTGATGCGTACATACCCCGTCAGCCCGAAGGCGTTTGCCATTTGCTCGCCATTTAGCCCCAGAAGCTTACCGGCAACAGCCGTCGCCCCGAAGGCAAGCCCGGAAAAATCTATCTTTTCAAAGCTTTTCAAAAAAACCTCTACCGAGTGATCTACCGCCTCTCTGAGACGGATGATAACCTCATAGCCGAGTGCCAGAGCGTTGATGATATCCTTTCCGGATGCATGGGTGTATTCCCCAATTGCCAGTGCCACGGGAACTAATAATGAGCTCATATGGCCTATATTCGGCGTGAGTATGTCATCATCGTAATCGAGCATGTTGGTCAGCACACGGTTTACCTGGGCGGCTTGCTCGCATGAAACTCGAGTAGCATCCCCCATGACTGTCGCCTGCGGCTTGCCGCCCATCTCTTTCACGATGTCAAGAAGCACATCGCCCTCCCGGGTCTTACGGCCACCCAAGCCGCAAGCAATCGTATCGCTCACTATCTTTTTGGTGTGAGCGACTACCTCCGCCGGCAGGTCTTCATACCTCCCCCTTGCTACATAATTAGCCAAAACCTCAGTTTCACCCATAGTCGTCATTATCCTTTCTCTTGGTATTCTTACAGGCCTGTCTGGTTATCAGAAAATCATTTACCCCTCTGTCAAGCTGGTTTCTTAAATGACCTTTATCTCGGGGGTGACCTTAGATAGTTTACGCGGCTTGCCTTCTGTAACAACGAACATATCTGCACAAGCTTCGAAAATTTCAGGGTGAGGCGAGAAAACAGGGTGAATAGCAATGACCATACCGGGCTTCAATGCTGTTTCATCGTCCAAGGAGATGAACGGCCTTTCAATGATATCCAGCCCAACACCATGTCCAGAACCTCGGGGTGCCCCGGTGTATTGACTTCCCTTAAGGGTGTCATGGACTGCCTTCATCACGTCTCCACCTGTGTTTCCCGGCCTCAACTTCTCAGCCCCGCGCTCCTGGGCCTTTATGTCGAGCTCCCATGCGGCTCGTAATTCTTTTTTAGGCTCCCCGAACGATATCAATCGTCCAAACTGCATCCAGTGTCCTCCGGGGGCCTGTGCCTCGGGGTAAAGGTTGTAGCTGTCACCAGGCTTGATAATGTTGGTGGAACGTGACAGTGGATATCCACCGATATCTTCCGCTCCCCAATGATACAGTGTTTTACATACCTCGCTCGTTATCTCATTCCATGTTTTTCCAGTTCTTGCAATTTCAAGGCAGGTTTCAAAAGCTTTATCCACCATGGCCACGCCGTTCTCCACGAGCCTGAGCTCCTCTGAGCTCTTCACCATCTTTAACTCATGGATAATATTTGATGGCATGAAGGTGGCTTCAGGCAGCTCCCTGAGAAGACTTTGGTAGACAGGCACAGGCAAGAAATCCCCCTCTATACCTATGGAACCCTTCTCCAGATTAAAATCCTTGATAGCGTCAGCGATAACACGCGCATACGGCTCACTCTCTGTTACCCACCCACCCCTGAAGGGAAGTGTTCGCCGATCCTTGATCCATCCTCCTCGACTATAGATACCTATTGGCTCACCCTCAATTGGAAAAATGACATAGCCATACATCAGTGACGCACTAACATCGGAGACATATCGCATGGATCCCCTTCGCTCAAGCTGTCCATCACTTACGACTAAAAGCCCTTGCAGGCCATTTCGCCCCAACTCGCGTCGGATATTAAGCCATCTTCTATCCCGCTCTTCCAATGACGCGCCTATCATCTCGAATTTACCCCCGATTTATGTATTGCATGACGTACATCTTGTCGCGTAGCAGTTGGTTTCATTTATCCTATTTCTCCAAGTCTAAAGTCTTTCCCTTCGTAAAAAGCAGTTACTACTGTACCACAATTTTATTTATGCCCGGTGCAAGGCACCGATCAATAACTTCTTGATTAAGTTCAATACCCAATCCCGGTCCCTTCGGAGGATACAGATACCCTTTTTCTATCCTGCCGTTTATTTCTTTTGTAACGTCGGTCGTAATTCCTTTTGTTTCAGTCCCTCCATGGATGTATAAGATGAGAGCAAGTTCATCAAGAACTCTTTCTCTTTTTGTGCGTGATACGGCAAAGTGAGCCCCAGCTGCGTGTTCAATGCCTGTTCCCACGCTACATATTGCATAATCAAGGTTTGCTGCTTCAATCAGGGTTGTGTATTTTGATGCAAGACGAAGGCCCCCGACTCTACTTAAGAGGGTATGAAAGATATCAGCAGCTCCTCGCTTGATCATCTGATAGACTTCAACGACAGACCGAGCGCTGGCGTCAGCGACAATGGGAACCTTTGTCCTCCTCTTTAGAGCTACAAAGCCATCTATATCATAGGTTGTCACAGATTGTTCGGCATAGTGAATGTTGTATTGTACCAGTTCTTCGATCAGTCGCAGGGCATCATGGGCATTCCAGTGGCTGGCGGATCCAGTAACACTGGACATATCTATTCCCATCGGAATCTCCGGGCCGACAGCCTCACGGACAGTTCTAAACCTCTTAACGGCCAATTTGGGGTCTCCACCGACATGGACTTTAAGGCCATGAAATCCAGCTTTTATGTATTTCACTGCCTTTTCAGCCATCGCCTCGGGATCGTCCATGACCAAGATCCATTCCAGTGGAATCTTTTCCCGGCAGAGACCACCCAATAACTGATAGACCGGAACATTCAGTATTTTACCCTTCAGATCATATAAAGCATAATCAATATGGGCCTTTATTGGGTAACTAATCTCATCCAAATACATCCCAATATCGATTTGGCTCAAGATTCGCTCCGTATTGAGAGGGTCTTGCCCTAAAAGAAATCCCGACGCAAGCCTTTTCATAATAAGCATGGCACTCTCTCTGTCAACTAACATACTACTACTACCAACGCCCTCGAGACCCTCGTCAGTAAGTATCTTTAGTATTACGAATTTACCGGTGGGTGGTCTTCTGTCCGGCGGTGGCCAAGGCATAGATGAATAGCGAAACTCATTGACGTAAGGGATATCTACCGGTATTATTTCGACCCTGTTTATTTTCATTTTCCTTCCCCCTGATGATTTGAGAAACAGAAGCCACTACTAACCTGCTCACTCGAATACTTTCATCGTCAGCGGATCTACCTTTGTGAGGGCTTCTGCCTCGCCTTCTGTGATGAGATACGTATCAGCAAACCATACCGTAGCCTCTTTATCTGTTGAGACCAACTGGGGATGAACCGTTATCACCATGCCTGGTTTGAGCGCTGTCTCTTCGTTCACATGTACCAGAGGGCGCTCGACAACGTCGAGACCGAGACAATGCCCGAAATTGACGCCGATCTCATAGCCGGAGCTTATGATCTGATTTCGCACCCAGTCAGCGACTTCCGACACCTTCTTGCCGGCACGGAGCTCTTTGGTGAGTTCCATCGCAATGTCAATGAGGGTGTCATATATACCTTCGAATTCAGGTTTTGGTTTCCCGACAAACGATGTCCTCACCATCTGGACCCAATACCCACCGGGCCCGGAAAGCTCCGTGTTGAGAATGACGATGTCCCCCTTCTCGATTTTCCGATCCGAGGCTGCATAGGGGTACAGGTTCCCCGGCCTTGATGTGAACAGATGGAAAATGTCCTCTGCGCCGGCGCCGATAAGCTCGCTGTCAATGCGTGCCACTATCTCGCGTTCAGTAATACCCGGTCGGACGATATCAGCAAGCACCTTGAATGACAGGTCGGCAAGGGCTGCCGCATTCCTGACGAGCGCCTGCTCCGAATCGCTCTTCACCATCCTCGCTTCTTCAATTATGGACGTTGCGTCAACTAGGGTTGCTTCAGGAAAACCCTCCCTTAATGCCAGATATGTCTGGGCAGGCATGATTCTCGTGTTGATAAGGCCGAGCCTCCCCTTTGACAATTCCATGTCCCTGATGTTCTTGGATATCGCTTCATTGAGACTGGGAACCTGCTCTTCCACATTTCCAATCCACGAGAGGAGTCCCGCCCAGTATTTCTGCACCGGGCTGGGTACCAGCAATCGCGCCTCGCCTGAACGAGGGAAAATGACCACCAGGTTATAAAGAATGTGCCGGTAATTGGTGAGGTATTTTACAAACCCCTTCTCATTGATCTGGGCGCTGCTGATGACAATCAATGCATCGAGATCTTGTGACACCATCTTTTCCCGAATGAGTCCGTAACGCCTGTCCCTCTCTGCTGAGTCCAACAACTCCACTTCCTCCTTACCCTACTGGACCACGGCTTTCCCGGCAAAAGGACTTTACGATCGCCATTTGAGCATGTTCATTTATTGTTCTACCACGATTGTATCGACATCCGGTGCACGGTACCGATTAACGATTTCCTGGTTAAGTTCAATACCTAATCCTGGCCCTTTCGGCGGATATAGGTAGCCCTTCTCTATCCTGCCGTTTATTTCTTTTGTTACGTCCGCTGTAATCTCCTTTGTCCCCGTGCCTCCATACAGGTAGAAAATCAGGCCAAGCTCATCAAGAATCCTTCCTCTCTTCGCCCGGGATACGGCAAAGTGGGCACCGGCAGCATGTTCGATGCCATTTCCCAGAACACATAACGCATAATCGAGGTTTGCTGTATCAACTAAGTTGGTAAACTGCAATGTTTTCCGAATACCTCCTATTCTCCCCATAAGTGCATGAAAGATGTCAGCGGCTTCTTGCTTTATCACGTTATAGGCGTCCCCGACAGAGTCGGCGCTGGCGTCAGCGGCAAGGGGAACAGTCGTCCGGCTCTTTATGGCCCTGAAGCCGTTGATGTCATGCGTTGTCACCGGTTGTTCCGCATAGTGAAGATCGTAGTTATCCAATTCTTCGATGAGCCGCAAAGCATCATGGGCATTCCAGTGGCTCGGTGTTCCGCTCACACTGGCCATATCTATTGAAATCGCAATATCAGGGCCGACAGCCTCACGGACCGTTCTAAACCGCTTCACAGCCAATTTAGGATCGCCGCCGACGTGCATTTTGATGCTGTGAAATCCGGCATCGAGATATTCCACTGCCATCTTAGCCTGCACCTCAGGATCGTCCATCATGACGATCCATTCCAGCGGAATCTTCTCCCTGCTAAGTCCACCGAGTAGCTGGTAGACCGGAACATTCAGTATTTTGCCCAGGAGATCGTACAAGGCATAATCAAAATGCGCCTTTATTCGCCAACTTCCGGGAAGCACAACATCGAGTCGGCTCAGAATCGCCTCAATGTTGAGGGGGTCTTGACCTAAAAGAAGGCCGGACGCGATACTTTTCATCTGGGCCATGGCGCTCTCCCGAGTCAGGCCGATCTTGGCAAAACCGATACTGCTCCCGACACCGTCGATGCCTTCATCGGTCAGTATCCTGAATATGATTTGGTTACCGGAGGTTATCCCCCCGTAAGACACTCGAAACGGTGTTTTGTAAGGAATATCTATCGGGATGATTTCTACCCTGTTGATTTTCATTGTTCCTGTCTCCCTTTTCTTAACATTTGTATAGCTCCTTTCCTAAAAGGCATTAACAAACAGCGGAAGCGGTTACTGGGCGAAGTTAGGCACGTTCATTATGCCGAGTATTATCGTGAGTCCTGAAGCAAGGAGTACGTAAACACATCCCTGGGAGATGCCATTGACGATGTATTGCACGAACTCGCCCGTACCAGTACCTCCTTTCTCATGGACCTTACTCAAAAAAGATGGCTGAGCCTCGATTTGGCTGCCGGGCACCCTTTCCTAGGCAACAACGGGGGGGCAGGGAACCTCATCACGAACTCTCACGACCAACCCGCATCAATCACAAATACCTGGCCGGTGGCATAGCTCGATGCTTCCGAGGCCAGGTAGATCGCTATCCCTTTAAGTTCATCGGGCTTCCCGTATCGCCCTAAAGCCATGCGGTCAACCTGCGCTTCAAGCAGCTTCATCGAGTCTTCTTTCGGCCTTTGCGCCCTTCGTTCGGCGGCAAAATGAGTATCGGCAATCATGCCGGGAGCGATGGCATTGATGCGAATCCCGTCTCTGCCATATTCAGCAGCAGTCTTCCTCGTAAACGTAATGACAGCCCCTTTTGAAACGTCATAAGCGACCGAGCCTAATGCCCGATCCCCGGGAAGTATGCCGCCTGCGGAGGCCATATTAATGATGCTTCCCTTTTTCTGCTTCAGCATCACCGGCAATACGGCCCGGGTACAGAGGAATACCCCTTTGAGATTGACCGCCATAATCCTATCCCAGGTTTCTTCGGTGGTTTCGTGCACCGGGGAATTACCGATGAGGAAGCCCGCATTATTAACCAGGATATCGATGGTCCCCCAGTTGGATAGCGTCTCATTTACTATACGTTCGACGTCAGCAGTGACAGAAACATCTGCCTTGATAGCCAATGTATGATGACCGAACCGAGCTATCAGTCCTGCCGTCTCCCGGGCCAGTTCCTCTCTGATGTCTGCAATGGCCACATCAGCCCCAAATTCAGCCATTGCCTCACATATACTCCTGCCTATGCCGTACCCGCCTCCTGTAACGACTGCCACTCTCCCTGAAAGATCAAACATATTTCTGTCGCTCATTTGTCCCCCCCTTTAATTAGAGTCTGTTTATAAATAGGCCTTTTCCGTCATGCCGGACCTGATCCGGCATCCAGAAGGTCTTGAAAGGACTGGATTCCGGCTTTCGCCGGAATGACGACCTTTTTGGGAACCGTTAGTTTATGGACAGACTCTAATTATAGCCCCTGACCATGTCTGCCAAATTGTTCGAGAACTCCGGCCATACATCATTCATTCTCTTTCTGATGTTCCCCTATCTAAGCGACTAATAGACGCATCAAGTCCGAAATCTGATTGAGTTTGTCGAGTCGGTCCAGCGTGTGGATCAACTCATCGATCTGACTTTGCTTCATTCCCAGCCAGGAAGCCATATTGGTTAACTTATCTATATGGTCTTGGCGAGTAAAGGGATTTTCCGGCTCACCCTTTGGATATTCAACGGATTTGCTGAAATGTCTGCCATCCTGCATCACTATCTCCACAGTGCTGGGTGTTTTATACCCGGGGTAGAATGTTTTTGTGGCCACAGGATCTTCTACAAGCTTAACTCTGTGCTGCAATTCCCGGACTCTCGGATTCTTTAGCAAATCTTCTCTGAACCAATTCGGACCTGTCGGCTCACCCATCAAAACCATGGTAACCACATAAGGTATGCTGAACTGGGCCTGGATCATATACTCCGGCTCATAAATGGCAAAATTCTCTGATACCAGTCTTTGCACCTTTACAATGACTTCTTTAACATCTTCGGGCTTTATCTGATTTTCAGACACGATGGCTGCAACGGCATCCAAGGTTGTACTGGTATACCTGCAGGCGGAATAGAATTTATACCCGATTTTTAATATCCCGTATTCCTTTCCTAAATTTGTTATCAGCTTGGAAGCATCATACCGATCCGAACCGACAGAGGCTTCCCAATTTCTTCCTTGATCCAGGATGGCTCGATCTCCGGGAAATCCTTTCTGGGCAAGAAGCACTGCATGGATACCCGGGATCGTAATATCACCCCCGGTAATTTTCATCCAGCGGGGCATCCCTCTTTTTGCCCAATCCGGCCTTGTTACACGTGAGGCTTTCATGAAGCCGGTAAGTCCAAAAGCATCCGCAATCTGTCCCCCGGTTAATCTCAACAGCTTGCCTGCCACCGCAGTAACTCCAAATTGGAGGCCTGCATCAACCCTTTCAAACGTCTTATAAAAAGCCTCAATCGATGGGTCTAAGGCCTCTCTGAGGTGCGTGACAACCTCACAACCAAGCACAAAAGCATTAATAATATCTTTTCCAGATGCCTGGATCCGCTCTCCAATGGCTAATGCCACTGGAATCAAAACGATACTCATATGGCATATATTTGTCAGGTCATCATCATAATCCATCATATGCATTAAAACCCTGTTAACCTGGGCGGCCTGCATAAACGAAAGTTTAGTTTTATCGCCAATTACCGTTGCTTCTGGATGGCCTTTCATTTCTTTCATGATGTCGATAAGAAGGTCACCTTCAAGCGTCTTCCGTCCTCCTAATCCACAAGCGATCGCATTGCCAATTCTCTCCTTGGCGTCTTTGATGACATTTTTCGGCAGATCTTCATAATTCGCTCTGGCTATAAAATCTGCCAAGATTTCAGTTTCACCCATCCTCCAACCTCCTTTATTTCCTCTGTCAAAACATGTCATGTCACCACGACTCGTTAGACCTTTTCTCCCTTTACGTTCCAAGTTGCGACCTTGCTCCCCCGAATAATTTCAGCCATTCGAACAAGGTGCTGGCGCATTTGTTCTCTTGCTTCAACCGGATCCCTGCTCCTGATTGCATTAAAAATCCTTTGGTGGTATTTGATCGTCTCAATCTGAATTTTGTTTTGGGGGGGCGAAATCAAATTAAAACCTACCCTCAGTGTTTTTAAAATGATGATAAACATAGGGTTCTCTGTCGCCATGGCAAGAAGAACATGGAAATCCATGTTTCGGTAGGCGGTAACCTGATTTGCCTCATACAATTTTCTGACCTCCAGAATGTTATCTTCCAATTGCAAAAGCAATTCTGGATTGACGTCCTTCTTTGTTGCTACCGTTTCCGCAATTGAGGGTTCAATGGCTAACCTGAATTCGGAAAGGTGATCCGGCGAAACACCCCGCAAACGTATGGCCTTCATTAAAAAGTCGCTAACAAATTCAGTTGTCAACCTCGTAATGACCGGGCCTCCTCGAGATCCTTGCTTTACTTTGATCAGTCCGGAAGTTTCGAGAATTCTCAGAGCTTCTCTCACGGTATTCCGGCCCACCCCAAACTGTTTCATCAGTTCGTTTTCGGGTGGAAGCATCTGGTCTGCTTTCAGCTTGCCCAGAAGGATCTTTTTCTCAATTTGGCGAACAATCGCCTCAGGCATGCGAAGGGGGGCGTTAACCTTTTTAAAGGGCGGCATGTGTCACACATATAACATATCATATTTCATGTCAAGAAGATTATTCAACCGATTGTTTTTGACCCTCCAGAAAAAAATTCCTCAATGGCTTCTGGCCCTGAGTTGAAAAACTTTCATAAAAATATTTCTTGTTTGATTCTTCTCTTTTTGGTATACATAGGGTCAACCATGTTAGCCCGGATCTTAAGCAGCACGGTATTTGGAATTGACGCCTATCGGGTTGAAGTGGAGGTCGATATCGCCCAGGGCCTCCCTGCTTTCGCCACTGTTGGGCTTCCCGAAGGGGCGGTCAAGGAATCCAAAGACAGGGTTAAGGCCGCTGTCAAGAACTCAGGCTACGAATTCCCTGCCCGCCGTATCACGGTCAACCTCGCCCCTGCGGACATCAAGAAGGAAGGAACGGCCTTCGATCTTCCAATGGCCATCGGCATTCTGGCCGCCACGGAGGTCGTCGCAAAAACAAAACTGGATCACTACTTCATCCTGGGCGAGCTTTCCTTAGATGGGCAGATTAAGCCGATCAAGGGAACCCTTCCCATCTCTGTAGCAGCCCGCGATGGAGGAATTCGCGGGATTCTGCTGCCCAGGGAGAATTCGAAAGAAGCAGCCGTGGTCAAAGGAGTGGACGTCCTTCCCCTTGACACCCTTTCCGACTGCGTTGAATTCTTGAATGGGAGCCTCCATATCGATCCCGTGGAAGTCGATCTTGACGAGATCTTTAAAACGGAGCTCAACTATCCGGTCGATTTCAACGATGTAAAGGGCCAGGAGCATGTGAAGCGGTGTTTGGAAGTCGCTGCAGCGGGAGGGCATAACATCATTATGATTGGGCCTCCGGGTTCGGGAAAGACGATGCTGGCGAAACGTTTGCCCACGATCCTTCCGGACATGAACTTTGAAGAAAGCATTGAAACGACCAAGATCCATTCGGTCATGGGACTCATTCCTCCCGGCAATGCGCTCATCGTCATCCGGCCTTTCCGGAGCCCACACCACACGATCTCCGACGCCGGGTTGATCGGTGGAGGTCAGATCCCTAAACCGGGCGAAGTAAGCCTTTCTAACAATGGGGTCCTTTTTCTGGACGAGCTTCCGGAATTCAGAAAAAACGTCCTGGAAGTAATGCGCCAGCCCCTCGAAGAAGAAAGGGTGACGATTTCACGGGCAGCAACATCCCTCACCTACCCTGCCCGCTTCATGCTTGTCGCTGCGATGAACCCCTGCCCATGCGGCTATTACAGCGATCTTACCCATGAATGCACCTGCACGATTCCCCAGATCCAGCGCTACCGGTCCAAGATCTCCGGCCCTCTCATGGACCGGATCGACATTCATATCGAAGTCCCGGCAGTAAAATACCGTGACCTGGCAAGCCGTGACGCAGGAGAATCATCAAAGGATATTAAAAGCCGGGTAGATACCGCCCGGGGGATTCAGCTTAACCGTTTCAAAGGAATGAAGATTTACTGCAATGCCCAGATGACGAACCGCCACATCAAGAAGTTCTGCCAGATCGATGAGACCAGCCAAAAACTGCTCGAGACGGCCATCGACAAATTCGGCCTTAGTGCCAGGGCCTACACACGCATCCTGAAGGTGGCCCGGACGATTGCCGACCTGGAGCAGCGTGAAAACATCCACCCCGCCCACCTCTCCGAAGCGATTCAGTACCGCAGCCTGGACCGGAATCTGATTGCTTAGAATTGGCCATTTAAAGTATAATAGAGAGTGCAGTAGACAAAATGCTGCAACTTAATAAAGGGAGAATAATAATAAAGAGGAGTTCAGCTCTGCTTTTGTTAACTGTCTTTTGCATTCTATCCCTCGTCTCTTCTGGGGAAGGAATGGCCGGGACCCTTCAAGATGTGAGGACAAGGGGTAAGCTGATTGCAGGAGTGAAAACCGACTATCCCCCGCTTGGTTTTTTGGATAAAGAGGGGGTTAATAAAGGGTTCGATATTGATATTGCCAAGGCCCTTTCGAAGGAACTCATTGGGAACGAGGAGGCGGTTCAATTCATACCCGTCACGTCAGGTAACCGGATTGCATTCTTAACGTCAAAGAAGATTGACATCATCGTGGCCACCTTGACCATCACAGAGGAAAGAAAGAAGGAAGTTGATTTCAGCATCCCTTATTTCATAGCTGGACAACTCATCCTGGTCCAGGGGGACAGCAAAATTACAAAATACCAGGATTTAGCAGGAAAGAAGGTTGCTACGATCCAAGGCTCAACAGGCGATATTGCAATCAGGGAATTGGTTCCAACTGCGGAGCGGGTTAAGTTCGAGCGTAATTTCGAAGCGCTCCAGGCCCTGAAAGACCGCCGGGTGGAGGCATTTGTGCAAGATTATATCCTTCTTTATAACCTTCTTCAGAAAAATCCGGGTTTAAAAATGGCGGGTTTGCAGCCTTTTCGCCCTGCCCGGTATGGCCTGGGAGTCAGGAAAGGGGATAAAGAATGGCTCGACTCTATCAATTCAACATTAGCAAAGATGATCGAGGGCGGCGAGTATGAGAAGCTCCTGATAAAATGGTTTGGTGTGGAGGCAAAGGCCCTGTTGAGGTTGTTTAAGAAGTAAAGTCCGTCTTCTCTCATCTAAAAAGAAGAATCCCTTCGCTGCTGATTTGTATCTCACCGCTTGGTCAATACCTAATTACCGTTGCCTGGCACCAAAATTACTACCTTGATTTTCCGGAAATCGCTACCGAATAAAGAAAGAAACCAAGGCAACAATATGTTACATTAGGAACTGCCTTTTGGAAAGGAATACCCCTTGTTAAAACAGGTCCTTCTCGTGATGGTTGTAAATCTTTCGGTCTTTCTTGTCTTCTGGAGCTGCAGAACCATAGATGCACCCAAATCCAATGATCTGCCGGCCCACCATACCCTGAAAGGCTTTAGAAATCTCTATAACCATTCAGGACGGGGATTTGGAGGCTTTTTACGATGGCGATTGAGGTTGGGACCTCATGAGACTCCTGTCATCTCTCCGAATGATATTCCCCCTTATGAGCCTCTCATTGTGGAACCGGATCTCACTCGAATCAGGAATCCCGATCCAGATCAGATCCAGATCACCTGGGTGGGTCATTCGACCTTCCTTATTCAAATGGACCGGACCAATATCCTGACAGACCCAATCTTCAACGACCATTCCTCACCCTTCTCTTTCGGAGGGGTCAAACGTCAGGTGCCACCCGGGATCAGGTTTGAGGACCTCCCTCCAATTCATTTTGTTTTGATCAGCCATAACCATTATGACCATCTGGATGAGTATACGGTTAAACGTCTGGGAAATAGGCCAAAATATCTCCTCCCTCTTGGCCTCGCCCGGTGGTTTAAGAAAAGAAGAATAGACAATCTTATCGAACTCGACTGGTGGCAGGCTTTTTCAGAAGCCGGGTTGAGATTCCATTCCGTGCCGATCGAGCATTTCTCCGGAC
>Ga0214473_10000733_pt1 | contig 45164 bp, 41 predicted proteins | sample RVTome_7_FD_203509 | JGI IMG/M metagenome (GOLD analysis project Ga0214473, IMG submission 203509) | Soil microbial communities from uranium-contaminated site in the Upper Colorado River Basin, Wyoming, United States - RVT98D197 | ecosystem: Environmental > Terrestrial > Soil > Contaminated >...
CGATCCCGGCAAGCACAAAGACACTGAATACGTCAGAATGCGCACAAAAATCATTTGGTGCGATTCAGCCGGAACCTACACGGGCAAGCTGTTTCTTGATGCTCATCAACTCTAATTGATGTTCGTCGCAGCCAACGGTGTAATGGAATATAAGATTGAGAGAAGGCGGAGAAACATAGAGAGGAAAAAAAGTACAATAAATAAAATCGGTTCATTTCTTCTGGCCATTCTGATTACGGCGCTGTCTTTTGCTGCAAACTTAATTGTGCTTGCACCAGTTTCCGCTGCCGATCCCCCACTTCCACTTCACAAGTTCTATTCTGTTGAACCCTGCAACAGCATCCAGCGCTTGGTTGGCACTGATCCTCAGACACTTCAGGTTGAGACCGTCCTGAATCTCTCCGGGGGAGGCTTTGAGTGTAACACCATAGCTTTCAGTCCGGATGGAAGGCTTTTTGGATGGAACAACACGCGAAAACAGTTGTACGAGATCAACTTGCAGACCGGTGAAATAATGCATATCGGCTTGCCGACAATGTATTCACGCCTCAACGGCATGTCCTTCGACAAGGATGGGAGTCTTTATGCTCTTCATGAAACAACCGATGAAGTTCTCTCAGTAGATACAACCACAAGCGCAGTCACGGTGAGGGGACCTTTAGGATTTAATATTAAACATCACGGTATGGCCGTCAATTTCTTGAATAATGAGCTTTATGGCGTATCCGGTCTGGGATCCGACGTCGATTATCTTTTTAGAATAAAGAAAGAAATGGCTCCCTTCCTTTTTCAGGATGATTTCTCCGCTGATACGACCGGAGACTACACCTGGTCATATCAAGGTGCCGGAACTTCAAAACAGTGGAATAACGCGGGCCATGTGCAGATGGACGGTTATTCAAGCTCTTGGGATCCTGCCTACGTGGAAGGCAAGAGAACCATAAGCAATCTCCCGCCGAGCGGATACGCAAAGATAAAATTCAATGTTACGTACAATGGTGTTGGACAAAGCCGTGTTCATCTAATAATGGAGCAGGATGAAAACAATTGGTACAGATTTGCCGGAACGGATGCCACACTCGGCTCCTCCGGCTACACCGAGGGAGTTGAGAAGAAGGTCAATGGTGTGGCTGAAACTTACAGTGATCAGAACACGACAACAATCAATCCCGGCGGAGACGGATGGACCGGCAATCAGTCATATGTAATGGATGTATGGTGGAGTCCTACAAAGATAAGAATGGCCATAAACGGGGCGATGATCAGAGAAACAGCCACAAGCAACACGGCTCCGTTTAATCTGACTGCTTTGAAGTTCAAAGCCTATCGCTTTCACGTCAACTTGGATTCAATTGAAATCTATGCTCCTCAAGGACTTGGAGAAATAATCGGCCCGTTGGGCATGGACACGGGCGGTGTGGGCGTGGAGTTTAGCCCCGTCACCGGCGAACTGTTCACCATCCGGGACACAAACAAATTGATGAAAATCAATATTGATACCGGACAAGCAACGCTTTTGGGCACTCTTGAAGGCGTCAAGACCGTCAATCTCGCTGCTCAATGGCCAAGCACGGACGACAATCCTTGCGGAGATGAGAAAAAGCTCTCTGCCGTGGTCAAGGTTTGTCCCACGATTGCATTGGACACTTTTGATTGTGAAACAGGCGCACCCAAGGACAGCCTCGAAATCTTGGACTTAAATCCGAAGACCAACACATCAGGTGAGGATTGCATTAAGGTGCGAACCAGAAGCAATCTGCCTTTCTGGAAAACACTTGCCTGGACTGTTCCCAGCACGGACTATATAGACCCGGGAACCGGCACTCGCGTGACCGATACCCTGCAGAACTTCGAACTGAAAATATCAAATAGTTGCGGTGGACCCTGGAAGAATCCGGATGAACTGCAATGGATATGGGACAGTCCGATCCAAGGAAGATGGAATTCTCCCGTCATCGGTCTGCCGGGAGGTCAACCCGGTTCAAATGGTCCAAATGAAGACATAATGTATATCAAGGCAAGCACGAACGTCATTTGGTGTGATTCAGCCGGTCAGTACAGCGGCACGCTGTATCTTGATGCGCACCAGAATTAGCACCGGCCTCTCTCTGCGTTTTGACATTCTTCCCGGATGCTCATCCGGATTAGCAAAAGTGATCCAAAACTACTTGAATCCTCGACCCCTCGACCCCTTGAATCCTTTTAATGTGCAGCTCTTTGCAGGGGAGCGAAGTTAAGGGTTTCCCATCGGCACAAAGAAGAGTCTGACATTACCATCACAGTTGCTTTTTGGAAGCCTTTTTTGGATAATGTAATAGTATGCTCAAACTGGATATTGCCCTACTTCTATTTTTTTCGGGGTGCGAACAAGTATTGTGATCGCAGTTTTTTTATGGCATTTTTCAAAAAACGTCCGGGGAGGTGATCATTTTGCCGGTAGGAGCGCAGCCGTGGTATCTCCAATTTTTCTGGTGGGCGGCCAATATCATACAGGTTGTCTATCCAATTGCCCTAATTGCTATTCTGCTTCTTGCTTGGTTGGATTTCAGAAGGCTGGTTGACCATTATTCTCCAAGAGGAAAAAAAGCGGAGAGAATGGAAGAGAAGCCAAGCATGAAAGTGAAGGAGGAAGAACTGGAATTCTAAGTTTGCCAACTTTGGAATGAGGCATTCTTAAATAGCCGTGCCGTTCGGTGCTCAATAGAGAATTGAATGAAGAATGACAAGGCAATTGAAGAATGTTTTCTGGTTTATGGTTTTCAATATTTGAACTTTGCAATTTGAAATTTGCATTTTGCAATTAATGGAGTGGTCTCATGCATTTTCCGTCTTATAGACCTCGGAGGTTGAGGAAGTCTGAGGCGTTCAGGCAGCTTATCCGGGAGACAAATCTTGATATCAAGGACTTAATTTATCCTCTCTTTGTTATTTACGGCAAGAACACACAACGAGAGATTTCTTCGATGCCGGGCAATTATCATTTTTCGGTAGATAAAATTGCCGGGGAGGCAAATGAGGTTTTTGGGCTCGGTATTCCCGGGGTGATTCTCTTTGGGCTGCCTGAGAAAAAGGACGAAGCCGCCTCCGGCGCCTATGATGAATTCGGAGTCGTGCAAGAAGCAATCCGCGCCATAAAAAAAGAAGTGCCTGAACTTATGGTCATAACCGATGTCTGTCTCTGCGAGTATATGAGTCACGGCCATTGCGGAGTTATAACGGAAGGTGAAGTGAATAACGACATAACCTTGGAACTTCTTGCCAAAACGGCCTTGTCGCATGTGGAGGCGGGAGCTGATATGGTTGCTCCTTCCGATATGATGGACGGCAGGGTTGCTGCGATAAGAGAAGCTTTGGACCAGAATAGGTATGAGACAATCCCTATCATGTCCTATGCTTCCAAATACGCATCAAGTTTCTACGGACCTTTTCGGGAAGCGGCGGACTCCACTCCGCAATTCGGTGACCGCCGTTCCTACCAAATGGATCCGTCAAATGCCCTCGAAGCCCTGCGCGAAGTTGCGCTGGATATTGAGGAAGGTGCGGACATCGTCATGGTAAAGCCTGCTTTGGCCTATTTTGACATCATCAGAATGGTCAAAGACGAATTCGGTTATCCGGTGGCTGCGTACAACGTTAGCGGTGAGTTTGCAATGGTCAAAGCGGCGGCACAAAAAGGGTGGATTGACGAGAGAAAAATAACTCTTGAGATACTTGTAGGTATTAAAAGAGCCGGTGCTGATATCATTTTGACATATCACGCGAAGGACGTTGCCAAATGGCTGAAGTAAGACCGAAGTCCGAGGTCCGAAGTCCGAGGTCCGAGGTCGAAAATCAAAAGTCAAAAACCAAAAAGGCGCATGGGCATGGGGCAGCGCACAATGCGCATGGTGCGAAGGCGCCGCTTAGGTTGATTGCCTGGGAGCTCACCGGAGCGTGCAATTTAAGGTGTGTTCATTGCCGTGCTTCCGCAGTTGATCAGCCTCTTCCCAATGAGTTTTCGACCGATGAAGCAGTTGCGCTCATCGACGAAGTGGCCGGCTTCAGTAATCCTATTCTCATTTTGACGGGCGGAGAACCTCTGCTTCGAGGCGACATTTTTGATATTGCCGCCTATGGAACAAAAAAAGGTCTAAGAGTGGTCATGGGAAGCAACGGGACACTGATAACCTCTGAAGTTGCCAAGAAGATCCACAAATCCGGGATTCAAAGGGTCGCGATAAGCATAGAAAGCGCAAATCCCAAAGTCCACGATGAATTCAGACAAATCCCGGGTGCTTTCGAGGCCACTATTGAGGGAATCAAGCATCTCAGGGAGCAGAACGTGGGAGTCCAAATCGATCCCACAATTACGAAGAGGAATCTGGGCGATGTGGACGACATATTGAAGCTGGCGATCGATCTCGGGGCCGAAGCTCTCCATATTTTCCTTCTGGTTCCCACCGGCCGGGGGAAAGAACTAAAAGAAGAAGAAATACCGCCGGAAGAATATGAACGGGTTCTCAATTGGTTCTACGAGCAGCAGCGGAATGTCCCTCTCCATCTGAAAGCGACTTGCGCTCCTCATTACTACCGAATTATGCGGCAACGGGCAAAAGAAGAGGGAGTCAAGATTACCTATGAGACCCACGGTTTGGAGGCAATGACCAGGGGATGTCTTGGTGGAATTTCGTTCTGCTTTATCGGACACGCCGGCCAGGTTCAGCCTTGCGGCTATCTTGAACTTGATTGTGGAAATGTGCGCGAACAGCCTTTTAGAAAGATTTGGGAAGAGTCAAAGATCTTTGTCGAGTTAAGAGATTATGACAAGCTTAAGGGGAAATGCGGCATTTGCGAGTATAAAAAAGTCTGCGGAGGATGCCGGGCAAGAGCCTATGCGCTCACCGGCGACTACCTGGGGGAAGAACCTTACTGCATATATGAGCCCAGGGCTCAAAGAATAGGACCAAAAGCTTGACCTCATGAATGAGATTGAAAAGCGGCTGCTCAATATAATTCAATCAGATTTTCCCGTCACCTCGAAACCTTATGAAAGTCTTGCTAAACAGCTTGGTCTCCCTGAAGCGGACGTCACCAAAATAATTGATGATTTAGAAAAGAGACAAATTATCAGGCGCGTCGGAGCAATTTTCGACCTGCAAAAGCTTGGTTACAAAAGCACCCTCTGCGCGATGAAAGTCTCCCCCGAGTTTTTGGAAGAAACGGCTGGAATTGTCAATTCTTATTCAGGCGTGACGCATAATTACGGAAGAGAGCATGAATTTAATCTCTGGTTCACGTTGATTGCTGAAAATGAAGAGCAGATTATCGAAACGATTGATGACATAAAGGCAAAAACAGGTGTCAATGAAATATTAAACTTGCCCGCCGTCAATCTCTTCAAGATAAATGTTGATTTCCGCCTCTGAGACGCGAATTAGGCTCTTATTTTGTCGTCATCCGGCGTGACCGGATGATCCAGCGCAAAAAAGTAGCGTTGGGGCTTGTCTCCAACAAGGACTGAGCGAAGATGAAAGAAGAAGAAATGATCTTTACGCATCAGCAAAAAGAACTGATCAGGAGATTGCAGGGGGATCTTCCTCTAACATCTACTCCCTTCATGGATATTGGAAGAGAAGTTGGGCTGTCGGAAGAGGAAGTCATTTTACTAATTAAGAAATGGGAAGAGAGCGGGATAATAAGACGGTTTGGAGCAGCAATAAGGCATCAAAATGCCGGGATGACCTCAAATGTAATGATCGTATGGAGAGTTCCGCGGGAAAAGACAAAAGAGGCCGGGAAGATCATGGCATCTTTTCAAGAGGTGAGTCATTGCTATGAGCGACCAATTCTTCCGAAGTGGCCTTATAATTTGTATACAATGGTTCACGGCAAAAGCATTGACGATTGCGACCGGATCGCTGCCGGCATCTCAAGCAAGACCGGAATAGGCGATTACCAGTTGCTTTTTAGCACTAAAGAATATAAGAAGAGTAGTATGGAATATTTTGTCGAGTAGGTCCGATGTCCAAGGTCCGATGTCCGATGTCAAAAACAGTGCAAAGACCTTGGACCTTGGACTCGCACACACTCTTAATTTTGCAGTCACTTTTGGAGGCGACGCATGAATACAAAACGGTCACATAACCTATTTGCAGAAGCACAAAAATATATTCCGGGCGGAGTTAACAGCCCTGTTCGCGCCTTCAAATCGGTTGACATGGAGCCGCTTTTCATAGCCGGCGGCAAGGGTGCTTACATCTTTGACGAGGACGGAAACAAATATATTGATTATGTCGATTCTTGGGGGCCGTTGATTCTAGGACATGCCGAACCGGAAATTATCGAAGCTGTGCAAGAAGCGATGCAGAAGGGCACATCCTTTGGGGCTCCGACTGAACTTGAAGTTGAGATGGCCAAGCAAGTCGCCGCCGCTGTTCCTTCGATCGAAAAAGTAAGAATGGTGAGTTCAGGCACGGAAGCAACAATGAGCGCAATAAGACTTGCCCGCGGCTATACCAACCGCGAAAAAATCATTAAGTTTGAAGGTTGTTATCACGGCCATTCGGATAGCTTGCTGGTTAAAGCAGGTTCAGGTGTGACAACGCTTGGTCTTCCCGACAGTCCTGGAGTGACAAGGGGAGCAGCGGGTGATACGATCAACCTGCCATACAACAACCTGGAGGCGGTCGCGGAAACAATCGGCAAGATCGGAGATCAGGTTGCTTGTATCATTCTGGAGCCGATTGCAGGCAATATGGGAGTTGTCCCGCCGAAACCAGGTTTTCTTGAAGGCCTCCGAAAGGTCACAGAAGAAAACGGCATTGTCTTAATCTTTGATGAGGTAATTACCGGTTTTAGGGTTGCCCTTGGGGGCGCTCAAGAGCTATATGGAGTAACGCCGGATTTGACATGTTTGGGCAAGATTATCGGAGGCGGCTTCCCGGTTGGCGCTTTTGGGGGCAAGAGAGAGATTATGGATTGCGTAGCGCCGGTTGGATCAGTTTACCAGGCCGGGACATTGTCCGGCAATCCGATTGCCATGACAGCCGGTTTGACAACGTTGAGAATTCTTTCCAACCCGGGGATTTATAGTAAGTTGGATCAAAGGGGCGGACTTCTCTCCGAAGGCTTGCAACAGAATGCCCGTGAATTGGGGATAGAAGCATTCTTTACCCGTGTGGGTTCTTTATCGTGCATGTTTCTGACGTCCGAAAATGTAACCGATTATGAAAGCGCAAAGACGTCAAATACCCAAAAGTATGCTCGATATTTCAAGAGCATGTTGGAGCAGGGAATTTACCTGGCGCCTTCCCAATTTGAAGCCAGTTTTGTTTCTACCGCTCATTCGGATGAAGACCTTGAGCGCACAATTGAAGCTAATCGCAAAGCTCTGCAAACAATTGCCTAGTCGCCGAGAGCCTTGATTTGTGGATAGTCATCTTAACTTCAACAAGGATTTAGGGCATCTCTGGCGAATTGTATAGGAGGCATTGATTTTTGACTCCGATTAGCGCCTTGCGAAAAGCGATTAGCGAAAAAAATCTTGGATCGAACTGATTTTTCAGAAAATTGAGGGGCAAGAGATGAAAGCAGTAATTCCCGCAGGAGGTTTAGGGACCAGATTCCTGCCGGTCACAAAAGCACAGCCAAAAGAGATGCTTCCTGTTGTTGATAAGCCCACTATCCAGTATGTAGTTGAGGAAGCTGAGGCTTCCGGCATCAACGATATTCTGATCATCACCGGCAGAGGGAAAAGAGCGATTGAAGATCATTTTGACAGGTCCGTCGAATTAGAGAACTTCTTAAAACTGCAGAATAACCAGAACTATCTTCTTGAAATGGAAAAGCTGATTGACCTGGCAGATATCCATTATATACGCCAAAAAGAAAGTAGAGGCCTTGGTCATGCCATAATGTGTGCCAAAAACCATGTCGGGGATGAACCGTTTGCGGTTCTACTCGGTGATACAATTACCTTGACCTCGGTTCCCTGCACAAAAAGACTAATGGAAGTTTTTGACGATTATGGCGCGTCCGTGATTGCGGTTGAAGAAGTTCCGGCAGAGAAAGTTGAAAGTTACGGAATCATCAAAGCTCAGAAAGTAGAAGATGACATCTACCTTATTGAAGACCTGATAGAAAAGCCGTCTTTAAGTGAAGCTCCTTCTAACCTCGCTATCTTTGGCCGCTACATTTTGACCCCGGCGATCTTTGACTGTCTGGCCAAGACTCCTCCCGGAAGGAATGATGAGATTCAACTGACCGATGCCCTTAAGATTCTGCTGCAAACTCAGCCCATCTACGCTTATCGAGTTACGGGTCGTAGATATGATATAGGCAACAAACTTGATTGGCTTAAGGCGACAATAGAGCTTGCCTTAGAGAGAGAAGACTTAAAAGCAGGCCTGAGCGATTACCTGCGGGAACGGCAAGATAAGTGATTTAGTCTTCATAGAGATGCAAATCTATCATTTGATCACGTACAGTGTAAGTCCAAACGTCAAAACTTGTCCCGCTTGCCCCGCGCATCGTCGAGGAGAGTGGCGTCGAAGGGTCCCAATGTCAAACCTGCTTGCCATAGCTTTGGCGACGGCGGGTTCCTGAAGTTCAAAAAGTGGCCCGGTCTGTCTCCGGCCACCCGGGAGGATGCGCTGTCTGAACCCGCTTGATTATGAGCTATTTGTGCAGCTTATGAACAAATTCTATCTAATTCTAACCGATTCAGGCGGAATTCAAGAAGAGGCCGCTGGGAAAGCCGGTTTTGGTCTTGCGCGAGGTTACGGAAAGACCGGAGGCGGTGGCTGCCGGGACGGCCAGAGTCGTGGGTACAGATGTTGACAAGGTTATTTCGGCGGCTTCACTCTTACTCAAGGACGAAAACGCTTATAATGAAATGGCGAGATATCACATTGACATTAGAAATTGCCTGAACCCGGAGCAGTGGGCGGATAGTGGATTTACAGCCAGGCTTCCAGGGAAGGCTTGATTTTCAGAATCCTAGTAATCAAGGCGAGGGGTGAATTGTTTGACAGTTAGAATCGGCTTAGTGGGTCTTGGGTATTGGGGTCCCAACCTGGCGAGAGTCTTCAACGAATTGTCCGATGCCGAGCTTGTGATATGCTGTGACCTTGAGGAAACAAATTTGGAGAAGGTCGCTTATCTCTATCCCAAAATCGAAACTACCCACGATGTCAAAATACTCTTCGAAGATGGGTCACTCGACGCAATTGTTGTTGCTACTTCGGCGGCCACCCACTATGAATTGGCGAAGAAAGCTCTTACGCAGGGAAAGCATGTCTTCATAGAAAAACCCCTGAGCTTGGAGTACAATCAAGGTCAGGAGCTAGTCGAGATCGCAGAGAGGAAGAATAAAGTACTAATGGTCGGTCACCTCCTCGAATATCACCCGGCTGTCAACACAATCAAAAACTATCTTATCGACGGACTGATTGGCCAGGTCTACTACCTGTATTCGCAAAGATTGAACCTGGGCAAAATACGGAAAGATGAAAATTGTCTTTGGAGTTTGGCTCCTCACGATATTTCGGCTATGCTCTATCTCATCGAGTCCGAGCCGACCGAGGTCAGTGCCATTGGGGCTTCCTATTTGAGAAAAGGCATTGATGATGTCGTCTTCGTGAATCTGGTTTTTGCCAATCGGATTGTGGCAAACATCCACATAAGCTGGCTGGATCCGCGCAAGACCCGCACCCTCACAATTGTCGGGGATGATAAGATGATTGTCTTTGACGATATGGAAAGCTCGGAAAAGATCAGAATCTATGATCGAGGTGTGGATATTAGACCCGATTACAAAGCATATGGAGAGGATTTGACACTCCGGTTCGGCGATATTATCATACCAAGTTTTCAAATGAAAGAGCCTTTGAAAATCGAATGCCGGCATTTCATAGATTGCATAAGGGAAAACAAGGTTCCTCGAAGCGACGGCCGCGACGGCCTAAGAGTGCTAAAGGTATTGAAAGCTGCGCAGGAATCAATTGACAAGGGTGGCGTACCCATCAAGCTCAAGGGGTAATAATGTGCACTAATATCAGCGACACTGCAAAAATAGGGCTGAATCCTCATATAGGTAACAATGTGATCATCTTGGACGACGTGGAAATCGGCGATAATGTCAGTTTGGGAAATAATGTGGTTATATACCCGGGAACCCGAATCGCCGGTAACGTTTCTATTCAAGATAATTCGGTTTTGGGAAAGCAACCCAAACCTGCTTCAACAAGTACATTGAGAATCGATGAACCTTTGCCTCCGTTGGAGATCGGCGATGACTGCAACATCGGAACATCGGTTGTGATCTTTGCGGGTACCACACTTGGCAATGGCGCAACCATAGGTGATATGGCTTCCGTCCGCGAAAAGTGTAGGATTGACCACAGTGTCATGGTGGGACAGCGGGCGACCGTGGAGAACGATGTCATAATCGGAGCGTATGTCAAGATCCAGACCAATGCGTACATAACAGCCTATACAACTATTGAAGAGCACGTATTTATCGCGCCCCATGTTGTTACGACCAATGATAATTTCATGGGGAGAACGGCCAAGCGGTTTGGTCTTCGCAAAGGGCCGGTTATTCAGCGGGCTGCTCGAGTGGGCGGGGGCTCCATCATTCTTCCGGGAGTGACGATCGGAGAGGAAGCTTTTGTTGCCGCGGGTTCAGTGGTGACAAAAGATGTTCCGCGCTTCAAATTGGTAATGGGGATACCGGCCCGGGTTGTCAGAGATGTGCCGGGAGAAGAATTGCTGGGCCGCGAGGAAAAGCGATGAAAATTCCTTTGATCGATCTAAGAGCCCAATATCAATCAATGAAGAGCGAGATTGATCGGGCGATAAGTGAGGTCTTTGAGAGTAGCCAGTTTATCCTGGGCAAAAAGGTCGAAGAGTTTGAACAGGAGCTTGCCGCATATTGCGATGCCGCATATGGTATCGGGGTCGCATCGGGGACTGATGCGTTGATTATTTCTCTTGAATCCCTGGGGATTGGCGTGGATGATGAAGTCATAACCTCGCCGTTCACATTCATCGCCACGGCCGAAGCAATCTCCCGTGTCGGAGCTACTCCCGTCTTTGCAGACATAGACCCTAAGACTTTCAACATCGACGTCGGCAAGATGGAGCAGAGAATCAGCACAAGAACGAAAGCGATCATTCCTGTTCACCTGTTCGGCCACCCGGCTGATATGGACCCGATCTTGGCCGTAGCTGAGAAGTACGACCTTCGCGTAATTGAGGATGCTTGTCAGGCAATCGGGGCCGAGTACAAGCAAAGAAGAACAGGAGGTCTGGGAGATACCGGATGCTTCAGCTTTTTTCCAAGCAAGAATCTCGGAGGAGCCGGCGACGGGGGAATGATTGTAACAAATAATCCCGGTATTGCAGAGAGAGCCTTTCTTCTGCGCCAGCACGGCAGCTCAAGAAAGTATTACCACAGCTTGATAGGGCACAACAGCCGTTTGGATGCACTCCAAGCCGCCTTGCTGTCGGTCAAACTAAAGAGACTGGACGACTGGAACAACAAGCGCAGGCAAAATGCGTTTTACTATAATAAGCTGCTGGCTTCGGTCGACCTGACAACTCCGAGTGAAGCCGGCTACGCAAAACACGTTTATCACCTGTACATTGTCCGGACACAAACAAGGGACAGCCTTGCCGCAAAACTCAGGGAGAACGGTATCGGCGCAGGGGTTTACTATCCGTTGCCTTTACACCTGCAAGAAGCATATAAAAGTCTCGGATACAAGACGGGTGACTTGCCGGTGAGCGAACAGGCTGCAGCCCAATGTCTGGCCTTGCCTCAATATCCTGAAATTACCCAAGAACAAATAGCGTTTGTAGCTGGTACAATAAGCGGCAACTAAAGCTGAAGGAAGGTAATGTTAAAAATTGCTTCCGTAGTGGGAGCTAGGCCTCAGTTTATAAAATTAGCTCCTCTCAATAAAAGAGCAAAAAAAAGGCACACGCATACTATTGTTCACACCGGTCAGCACTACGATTATGAGATGTCCAAGGCATTCTTCGATCAGTTGGACATTCCTCAGCCTGACTTCAATCTGGAAATCGGGTCAGGTTCGCATGCATGGCAAACCGGACAGATGCTAATCAAGCTTGGCGAGACTCTCGAAGAGATCAAACCGGACCTGGTTCTCGTCTACGGCGACACCAACTCGACCCTTGCCGGAGCCCTGGTGGCTGTGAAACTCCACATACCCGTTGGCCACGTAGAGTCAGGCTACCGGAGCGGAGATATCAGCATGCCGGAAGAGGTGAACAGGATTGTAGCTGACAGGATTTCTCAGCTTCTCTTTGCTCCAACAAAAAACGCAGTACAAAACTTGCTGAATGAGGGATTGCCACAAAGACAAATCTTCCTTGTAGGTGACATAATGGCGGAGTCACTCCTTAACAACTTGGAAAAGATCCGAAGGAACGAGATTCTCGAAAGACTGCATTTGGAACCCGGGAATTATGGATTATTAACTCTCCACCGGCCTGAGAATACGAACAACAGACAAAGGCTGACCGATATTGTGAGCAGCTTATCGAGAATCAATCTTCCCATTGTTTTTCCCGTTCATCCCCGCACAACAAAATACCTCGAAGGATACGGTTTGATGAATCGTATTTCTTCAAGCAACATAAGACCGGTTCCGCCGATGAAGTACCTTGATTTCTTGAAGCTGGAGTCCGAGGCGGCCTATGTGATAACCGACTCCGGCGGCATTCAAGAGGAGGCATGGCTTTTCAGAGTCCCTTGCATAACCTTGAGGTACAATACTGAGAGAGTGGAGACTCTTGAAGCAGGAGCCAACACCTTGGTCGGAGCGGATCCGGGGCTAATATTAAAAGCGGTCGAAAATGTTCGAAAAAAGAATTTTGAAAGCGGGGCTACTCCGGAGAACTGGGATGGCGAAGTCTCAAAGAGAATTCTATCCGCTATTGACTCCAACAGCTCCCTGCTTTCAATCAAACCGCAGTCATCCATTGGGTCTGCCCATAGTTCCTGACAAAAAAAGGCCGTTCTAAAAGAGAGATATAATGCGCATCTGCATGGTACTTGAAAAGGCCTTTCCTCCTGACATAAGAGTTGAAAAGGAAGCAAGGTCTTTAACAAAAGCAGGACATAAAGTGGTGGTTCTATGCAACAAAGGCCCAAACCAGGTTGAGGAGGAGGACGTCAAGAGCCTGAAGATCAGACGGCTGGGCAAGCCCGCGCCACTTGCCGGCCAGGTAACGGATTTGATTTGGAGGTTCTTTCTTATCAATCCTCGCTGGCTGCGCCGGATCATAAAGACGGTGAAGGAAGAAGGCTGTCAAGTCGTATGCGTTCACGATTTACCCCTGGTTAAGACGGGCATTCTTGCTGCGAGGATGACCGGAGTTCCGATCACCGCGGATCTGCACGAGAACTATCCGGAGGCAATGCGGCTTTGGAGAAACTTGTCGTTTAGAGAACGGTTTCTTCTGGGCAGACAACGTTTTAAGAGGCTGGAGCTCAAATCTGTGCGAAGAGTGGATCATATCATTGTTGTCGTTGATGAGGCAAAAAAGAGACTCGTTTCATTGGGAATTCCCAAAGATAAGATCAGCGTGGTTATGAACACCGAGGAGGCGGATTTTCTCCAAAAGCAGGCTATCCATCCTGAGATAATTGACAAGTTCAGGAACAGATTTGTGATTTCATATATTGGAGGGTTTGGATTCCACAGAGGAATCGATGTGGCGGTCAAGGCCTTTCCTCTGATAATGAAGACGGTTCCGGATGCCCACCTACTCTTGGTGGGTGACGGAAATAACAAACAAGAACTGGAGGATCTTTGCAAAGAACTCAACCTGAACGAAAAAGTAACATTTACGGGCTGGGTTGATTCACGATATGTTCCTACCTACATTGCGGCAAGCGACATCGGATTAGTTCCTCACCGCAAATCACCACACACGGACACTACCATCCCTCACAAACTCTTCCAATATATGACGTCTGGAAAGCCGGTTGTAACCTCAGACGCGGAACCACTAAAGCGCATTGTGAGTGATGCACAGGCTGGATTGGTCTTTCCTTCCGGCGACTCAAAGAAACTTGCCGGGGCAGTTGTAAGGCTGCGTGAGAACAAAGAACTCGCCAGGCGACTGGGAGAAAACGGAAGAAAAGCCGTGGCAACAAGGTACAACTGGGAGATAGAGGGAAAGAAGCTTGTTGATTCATATGAGAGACTGGCTACCGATGCAAGAACATGAAGAGCAAAGTTGAAGAATCAATTGAAAAAATCGATGGCTGGATTGAGCGGAATGGGTGGAATGGATATGATCCATATGATCTCAAGGGCACTCCGTTCTTCATAAGGATACAGCAATTCAAACCCAATGCTTCAAAGGTCAACGAAGGCATCAGAAGGTTGATATTTGGTCTGGCCAACAAGTATCCAATAACAATGCGCCGGCTGTTCAGAGTAGAAGAAGAGCTCAATCCGAAAGCAATGGCTCTATTTGCTCACGGCTATCTTAAGCTTCACAGAACCTATGACTTGGATTCTTATCTGCAGAAAGCCCAGGAATGTCTGGAATGGCTAAAGGAACATCCTAGTCAAGGTCACTCAGGGCTGTGTTGGGGCTATCCCTTTGATTGGCAATCCCGCATATTTATTCCCAAGGGTACACCGTCTGCGGTCGTCACATCTATAGCCGCGCATTCCTTTCTGGACGCCTATGAAGAAACCGGAGAGCGGACTTACCTTGATATCGCCGAGAGCGCATGCGAGTTTCTTACAACAGACTTAAACAAAGATCAGATTGATGAAGCGAGACTTTGTTTTAGTTACACCCCAATTGACCATTTTCATGTTCATAATGCAAACCTGTTTGCGGCGAGCTTATTGAGCAGAGTTGGAAATAAACTCAAGAATGAAAAGTATACGGAAGATGCCCGGATGGCCGTGAACTATACTTTGGGGGAGCAAAATTTGGATGGTTCATGGTGCTATTGGGGCTCAACCGATCAATTGCCATGCTACATCGATCATTATCATACTGGTTTTGTGCTGAGGTGCCTATATCTGATTTACAAAATAGGCGGTGGTGAAGAGCTGCATGCCAAGATCCAAAAGGGGTTCGATTATTACACAAAAAATCTGTTCAAAGATGAGACTATTCCCAAATTAACGCCGAAGAGTACATATCCGATCGATATCCATAGTTGCTCCGAAGCAATTCTATGTTTGGGTACATTAGATAAGGAGTTCCCTGGTGCTTCAAAGATCCTCAGAAACACAACAGAATGGATTCTGCAGAACATGCAAGACAAAAAGGGGTACTTCTATTATAGAATCTACGGAAACGGTCATATTGACCGAACCCCTTACATTAGATGGTCGCAGGCCTGGATGCTGGCTGCACTGTCAACGATCTCCGGAAGGAGTGAGTGAGCAACATGTTCCCTGGATTGTACGAAAGAATAGGCGGGTTCTTTATTAATTTCTTGCCGGAGTCGTTTTCTTCAGTAAAAGCACATTTCCTCCGACGATCAGGTGCCAGGATAGGGAAGAATTGCTACATCGACCATGATGTTTGGATACGGGTGCCTTGGAAACATCTTGAGATCGGAGATAATGTGGTTATTTCAAAAGGCGTTGTCATTACAACCGCCGGCGGCATTAGGATAGAGGAGAACGTCGTGATTGGGTATGGAGCAAAGATTCTAACGGCTAACCACCGAATCCCTCCGGTTCCGGGACGGATTCGTTTTTCAGGACACGAATGTAGTCCGATAACCATTAGGAGTGATGCCTGGATAGGAGCAAATTCAGTTGTTCTGCCGGGTGCAACCGTGGGCATAGGAGCGGTTGTCGGTGCCGGAGCGGTGGTCACAAAGGACATTCCTGATTATGAAATCTGGGGAGGAGTTCCTGCGAAGGCAATCAGACGCAGAGAAACGGAATAATTGTTAGGAATTCCAGGTTTCCTAGTGAATAGCGCTTATCTTTCTTGTCTCAACTGCAAACCAAATCTGATGCACGGTCGGTCTGGAGATTGTGATTCGGGTGTTTGAATATTTCAAACGTATCTTAAAACATTCAATCATATACGGAGTGGCCGGAGTTACCAGCCAGATCATAGGCTTTCTGCTGGTCCCCGTCTACACCCGGTATCTGACCCCAAAAGACTATGGAGTTCTGGCCATCATCAATGTCAGCGTCGCCATAGCTGCAATCGTTCTAAACATGGGTATGAGTTCATCTTTGTTCAAGTCTTACTTTAACCATGAGGACGAGGAGAGCCGGAAAGCCGTGGTCAGCACCGCTTTTCTCTTTCACGCAAGCGTGACCTTGGTGCTGACAACCGTATTAATTGTTTTCGCCAAGAGTTCCTCTGCACTACTTTTTGGCACTGAAAAATATTCACTTTTTTTGGTGATTGCCTTTCTAAGCAACTTCTTCAATATTGCCCTGGCTATCCCGCTGGCAGTGTTCAGAGCAAGAGAAGAATCCAGGAAATACGCGGCGGTTACATTATTTAACTTCGCTGTGGGAATCGGCTTCAACATCCTCTTTGTCGTGGTGCTGCTCAAAGGTGTAATAGGAGTCTTGCAGGCGGGACTAATTGCCAATTTCTTGACCTATCTTGCCTTGATTCCAAACATTGTCAGGAGAGTGAAAATAAGATTCTCAATAGCCGAGCTGAAGGAAATGTTGGGCTTTGGACTGCCTCTCGTGCCGGCCAATCTTGCGGCCTGGATATTGACACTTTCGGATAGGTACTTTCTTAAATACTATTCCAGCCTCCGGGAAGTCGGGTTATACTCGCTGGGATACAAATTCGGCACGGGCATCAACATCCTCATAGTGATTCCTTTCAGTCTGGCCTGGGTACCTTTCATGCTTTCGGTGGCTAAGGAGAAGAACGCCAAAGAAGTCTACTCATATGTTCTTACCTACTTCTTTCTGGTTGGAACCTCACTGGCGCTTGGATTGTCCGTCCTGGCGAAGGACATCATCGCAATCATTGCCACGCCTCGTTTCTACAGCGCACACAGAGTGATTCCAATGGTCGCTCTGTCCTACGTCCTCTATGGTTGTTACTACATTTTTAGCACTGGAATCTACCTGGAGAAGAAGACAAAGTATGTGCCTATCATAGTAGGCTTTGCCGCCACCCTGAACCTGGTGCTCAACTTTTTGCTCATTCCTCCATATGGAATGATGGGCGCGGCCGTGGCAACGCTTGTTTCCTACTTTGTGCTCATGGTAGAGATGTTTTTTGTCTCTCAGAGATACTATGAGATTCGGTATGACTTTGTGAGAATTCTCAAGATACTGACTGCGGCTGGCTTGATCTACGCGGCCTCACGATACGCAGTCAGTAGCTTGATCATTGTGGACGTCATCTATAAGCTGCCGCTGTTACTGAGTTTCTTTTTGCTGTTGTTCATATTCAAGTTCTACGAACCAAGAGAGCTTGAGAAGCTCAGGGAGATACTCAAAGCTGCTTCGTCTCATTTGAAGCGGAAACAGTCAGAATTATCTTAAGAAGACGATGACGTATAGACTAAGAAAGAACTTCGGATGAAAATATTTTTCACAGTAGAAACGGATTTCAAGATCGAAAACGGGCATTCGATCCATGTTCAGATGCTGGCAAGAGCCCTCGGCCGGCTTGGGCATGAAGTGCGGATTTTTACTCCCAGATTCTCGGATTTTCAGGCCAAGGAGGATGGGTTTACGATCTCATATGTGCCGTTCTTGGCTATCCCGAAGCTTAGGACTGTCTCAATGGTTCTGACTTATTTCACATATCTACTATTCAGGTCTGTTGCCGACCGTCCGGATGTTTTCTATAGCAGGCAGTGTTTCTGCTCAGGAGCCACAAGGCTTGTGGCCCGGCTGCTCCGCCGCCCTTTCTTCTATGAGGTGAACGGTCTCTGGACAGAGGAAATGATTGCTTTGTCGGAACCGGCGTGGAAGATCAGGATGGTGCAGAACATTGAGAGATTGAACGTAAGAAAAGCTCAAGGCGTAATTGCCGTCACGAACGGCCTGGCCGAGGAACTGGTTGAAAAATATCAAGCCGACCCTGAAAGGCTGACAGTCGTGCCCAATGGTGTAGACAACAGTGTTTTTCAAAAGGCTCAATCGTCCGACGTGCTCAGGCTGTTTGCCCTGAGTGCTTCGGCCCGGTACATCGGCTACATCGGCAGCCTGTCCCCTTGGCAAGGGTTGGATACCTTGATTAGCGCCCTTCCCGAAGTAGTCAGTGAACAGCCTAGTGTCGTTTTATTGATAGTGGGCGCGGGACCCCTGAAAAACGAGCTTGAGAAGACGGTTGATGCAGTGAAGCTTGCAGATCACGTGCGATTCCTTGGTCCGGTTGCGCATACTCTTATCCCCGGCATTATTAAGCTCTGCGAGTTTTGTCTCGTACCCAAGTCCGCGAAAGGAATCGGCAAACACGGCTACTCGCCGTTGAAAGTTTTTGAATATCTAGCCGCAGGCAAACCGGTAATTGCGAGCGATGTTCCGGATATTAATTCGATTGTCCGCGCTTCAAATTGCGGACTGCTTTTCAAAGCGGATGATCCGGATGACCTGGTATTGAAGATGAAGATGTTGCTGAACGACAGAGAAAAAGCGGAGCTTCTCGGCCGCAACGCCGGAAAAGCTGCGGAGAAGTTCGATTGGAGCGCCATAGCCGCTCGCATTGTGAGCGTGATCAGACAAGCCATGGAGAAGGAATAAAGATCATTTCCAGAAACGCAGCTGCGGAAGGAAGGAAGCGAAAATCAAGAATGAGAATATGCTTCATCGGTAACGCCGACAGCATCCATCTTCGGAACTGGATAGACCGTTTTTTGAAATCGGGGCACGAAATCCATGTACTCTCCTATAGGCCAGCTGAGCTTAGCCGGGTGGACTTTCACCTGATCCCTGCCTCTCGAACGCGCAGCAAGCATCTGAATGTTATCCGCAGAATGTACTGGATCCACAGGACTCTCCGGCGAATCAAGCCGGACATTATCAATGTTCACTACATCACCGTGGATGCAATCGCCGCTCTCCGGGCAAACACAAGTAAAGTGGTGCTTTCATTTTGGGGTTCGGACGTTTTCGTAGAGCCGAATTCATCGATGATGAAGCGGCTGGTCTTGCGGTATCTGGTCAAGCATACAGACCTTATCAACTCGGTTGCCGAATACATGACTGACGGACTAATATCCATGGGAGCGGATGAGGATAAGATCGTCACACTGCAATACGGTGTCGATTCTTCTTTTTTCAAGTCGCCCGAAAGACTGCCTTCTCGCGAGACAACGGTCATAAGCACGCGAGCTCTTGAGAAGATCTACAATATTGACTTGCTCATCAAGTCAATTCCGGCTGTTGCACAAAGCATTGCTCTTAAGGTTCTCATCATCGGAGAAGGCAGCCGGGAACGGCAGCTGAAGGAACTAGTGAACAACCTGGGATTAGCCCAAATCGTCGGATTCATCGGACCGGTGTCTCATGCTCAAATGCCGGACTATCTGAATTCCGCCGATATCTATGTGTCCACGTCTTTTTCGGAAGGTGCCTCACTGTCTCTTCTTGAAGCAATGGCTTGTGGCGTTTTTCCGATTGTAAGCAATATTCCCGCTAATAAAGAGTGGATTACTTCCGGGAAGAACGGTTTCTTGGTGTCCCTTGATGACTTTGCTGAATTGGCGAAGAGCATAGTTGAGGCGAGTCGGAATGCGGGTCTGCGTCGAAAAGCAGCTGAAGTCAATCGTAAGATGGTTGAGCAAAAGGGCAGTGCAGATAGAAATTTTGCGATACTTGAGGATTGTTTCAAGAATCTGCTGGCGGAGGAGTATTCCGTCGGCGAGAAGCGGTAATCAAGAGGATGCATGGGTTGACATGGAAGGTGCCTCAATGGTGATCTACTATTTTGCGGACATAGACATGGATGAAGAGAGTGCTCCCAAGATACACGTTCTGGAAACTGTAGACAACCTTGAGAGGCTGGGCCACGAGGTACGCTTGTTCACTTCATGCAAAACAGGGGAAAACGAAGTGCAAATGGTGGCAGTTCCTTGCATAAAGAGACCCAAACCACTCAGAGCTCTCACTCTGTCGATTGCGCTGTTTGTTGTGCTTCTTTGCTTTGGGCTGAAGAGAAGACCGGATGTCTTCTACAGCAGGCATTGCCCCGCCACACTCGCGATGGCGGCTGTATCGATGCTCGCTCGCCGTCCACTCGTGTCTGAAGTCAATGGGATACTGGCCCACGAAGCTCAGATGCTGGGTGGGTCAGGACTCAGAACTTCAATCCTTCAACTTACAGAAAAAAGCAACTTAAGGCTCTCCAGGAGAGTCATTGCCGTGACGGACGGGATTAAGGATTACCTTGCAAGAGCCGACAAGATTTCGCCCGCCAAAATTCGAGTCATATCTAATGGGGTTAACACAGACATGTTTTATCCCCAAGACTCCAGGAAATGCCGACAAGTATTGAACCTGGAAGCAAGCGGCCGGTATCTGGGTTATTTTGGCAGTTTGGACCCATGGCAAGGTGTTGATTTACTGATTGATTGTCTTCCGGAAATAGGGAAACGCTGCCCGGGACAAAAACTTCTGATTGTAGGTTATGGACCAAGGCTGGAGGAACTTCGCAGACATATATCACAGAAAAATATGGAAAATGATGCAATCATTGTTTCATCCGTTCCACACAAGCACATACCTCTGTACATTAACGCTTGTAATATCTGTCTGGTGCCAAAGACAGAGAAAGGTATCGGGGAATACGGCTACTCGCCGGTTAAGGTTTATGAGTACATGGCCTGTGGAAGGGCATTTGTAGCCGGCAGGGTTCCCGGTCTGACCCAGCTCATCGAGGACTATGAATGCGGACAGTTGTTCGATCCGGGTGACCGGGACGATCTGGTTGAGAAAACAGTCAGATTATTGAAGGACGAAGCGTTGTGCAATCAGCTGGGAGAAAACGGCAGAAAAGCGGCGGTTGAGAATTTCAGCTGGCAACTCATTACCCGGAAAGTTGCAGACGTTTGTGAGGAAGCAAGCCGGTCGTGAAAGGACGATTTTCCTAATGAGCAGGAAACCAACGGAAGAGTCCGAAGTTGTAAGTATCATTATCCCGACCTTCAATCGAGTGGAAAGCTTGGAAAAAGTGATGTCCTCATATCTTGAACAGAGAAATGCTAAAGAAATCATGCTTGTTGATGACGGCAGCACCGACGCGACGGAGTTCTACGCGAGGGAAATGCAGAAAAACCACCCCAAAATAAGATATGTCAAGAATGATGCAAATAGAGGTCTTCCCGGCTCAAGAAATATCGGGATCGGACAAGCTTCCGGCAAGTACATACTCTTCGGTGAAGATGACTTGGTCTTCGCGGACGACTACTGCGAACAATTGTTGAAATGCATGGATAGACACCCTGAAGCAGGTGCTGTGGCGGGGCGGCTGATTTACCTGAGAAAAGGAGAGAGCCCGATTCAGTCTCTGAAAAGAACTCGTGATAATAAGGGCTTCCTAATTGGCCGTCATATGCTTGCTCCCAGGTTTGATGTGGACATACGGGATGACACCCGGATGCCCTATGTCCATGCTTGCGCTTTGATAAAGAGAGAAGTCTTTGACAAAGTACTCTTCGATGAGGAGTACAAAGTAAATGCTTTGAGAGAGGAATCCGACTTCTTCATCAGAGTCAACAAGGCCGGCTATGAGGTTTATCTCTGTCCAAGCGCCGCTTGCTTTCATCTGCCGAGGGCCAAGTCGCGTGGCGGCGTGTGGAGCACCGGAATACTCAAATATCAGTGGTGGGCAATCAAAAACAACAATCGGTTTATCAATAAACACTACTCATTCTTGAAAGAGAATCCGGGCCTCAAAGGAGGAAAGCTCAAATTTATATTCTTGCACGCACTGAATCGAGTAAGACATCTCATTCTGTACTTTCTCAGACGCGAGTAGCGCAACTGTTGAAAAATGACGAAGTACTAGGTCTGGACTGCGATACGCCATGTTAAATTTCTGTAGTTGCCCAATTTACCCGCCTGCCGTCGGGCAGGTTGGGCCTCATGAATGAGGCAACTACGTTTTTCAACAGTCTCGCAGCAAATATGCAAGCAAAATTAGTTACAGGCGAAGTTTAACCTCAGAAAGCCGGTTCGGAAAAGGAGAGATCCTGCGATCATGAAGATAGGTTTTGATGCCAGGATGATTGACTGGGCGGGAGTCGGCACTTATACATATAATGTACTGGAATCTTTGAAAGAAATCGACAAAGAGAACCAATACGTTCTCTTATGCGAGCAAAAAACTATGTCCCAAGTTCCGGAGGCGGACAACTTCGATAAGAGGATAGTCTCAGAGTCTGTTTTCTCATCATTTCATCAACTCTTTTTCTCATTATCGTTGAAGAAACATTCACTGGATGTCTTCCACGCCCCCTATTTCACTTTTCCTCTCTTTTTGTCCTGTCCCTCCGTGGTTACAATTCACGACCTGATCCCTCTTGTTTTTCCGCTGAGTATGCCGTCCAAGATAGGCCGGGCCTATTACCAAAGAGCAAACAAAAAGGCGCTAAATAAGGCAAAAATGATAATTGCGGTATCCGAGTCGACAAAGAACGACTTACTCAATAACTACGATGTCTCAAAGGAAAAGATCAGAGTTATCTGCGACGGAGTCTCGGAAAAATTCAAGGCTGTTCAGGATCGAACTCTTCTGAGCCGGGTCAAAAAAAGGTATGGGATTCGTTCAAGATTTCTTATGAACGTCGGAAATCCAAAGCCACACAAAAACTGGCCCGGCTTGATTGAAGCTTTTGCGGAATCAGGCAAGAAAGTCAAAGATTGCCGGCTTGTCTTGGTGGGAAGCAGAGATCCCCGCTATCCGGAAATTGAACGACTGATCAGAAAACTGCAGCTCAAAGATAGGGTTATCGTTACCGGATTTGTCGATGAAGGCGATATGCCCCTTCTCTATAATGCGGCTGAAGCCTTAGTTCTACCTTCGTTTTATGAAGGATTTGGTCTGCCTGTTCTGGAGGCAATGGCTTGCGGCACGCCGGTTCTGTCTTCAAGCTCCTCTGCATTGCCCGAGGTCTGCGGAGACGCCGCTTTGATGGTAGATGCAAATGAGCCGGCGAATCTGGTTGCCGGAATTGAAAGAATCCTATCGGATGAGAAACTGAGAAGAGAGCTATCCGATAAAGGTACTAAGCGAGCAAAGCTCTTTTCCTGGAAACAAACAGCTCAAAAAACCCTGGAAGTGTACCAGGAGATTAAGTGTTAGAGTTTTTGATATTGCTTTAGGTTTTTAAATTTTGCAATTTGCACTTTGAAATTTGCATTTTGCATTGCTTTTTTTCGGAGTCACCCCATGAAAGTCCTATTGGTAAACAAACTCTATTATCCCGTAATCGGAGGGGTCGAGAACCATGTTCGCGATCTTGCAACGTCAATTGTCCCGGCTTTTGATGACATTGAGGTGCGCATTCTGGTTGCAAATACCTCAAGAAAGACGGTGCAAGAAGAAATCGACGGAATCAAGGTCGTAAAAGCTGCAAACATGGCAACCATTCAGTCGGCGCCGGTCGCTCCCACTTTTCCGCTTTGGCTCAGACGCCTGAAAAGCGACATTTACCACTTCCATTTTCCCTACCCGATCGGCGAACTTTCTTATTTAGTGGCGCGACCTCGCGGCAAACTGGTTGTGACTTATCACAGCGATATCATCCGCCAGAAATTTCTCCTGGCTTTATACAAACCCTTTCTTAGATCATTCCTTAGAAGGGCTGACCGCATTCTGACTTCGTCGCCCAACATGATAGAAAACTCGCCCTTCTTGGCCGAGTTTCGAGACAAATGCAGGGTGGTCCATTTTGGGATTGAGCTTTCCAGATTCAAGATGAATCCGCAGATGAAGGTAAAAGTAGACAGGATAAGGAAAGAATATCCGGGCAAGATAGTGTTATTCATAGGCAGGCTAATTTATTATAAGGGAGTTAGATACCTAATAGAGGCAATGACGGATGTTGATGCTCACTTGATCATTATCGGAGAAGGTCCTCTTGAAAGGGAGCTAAGCGATCTTGCCGCAAACTTAAAGGTCTCCGGCAGGATTAGCTTCTTGGGATCAGTTGCTGATGAAGATTTACCCTGCTATTATCATGCTTGTGATATATTTGTTCTTCCCTCCGTTGCCGGCAGTGAGGCTTTTGGCCTGGTTCAACTGGAGGCTCAGGCCTGCGAGAAGCCGGTTGTAAGCACAAATCTACCAACCGGGGTTCCTTATGCCAACTTAGACCGGATCACCGGTCTGGTTGTCCCGCCCGAATCAAAACGTGCCTTGAGCGCTGCAATCAATGAGCTTCTTGACGATGCAAATCTCAGAAGAGAATTCGGAAAGAATGGAAAAATGCGGGTGGAGAAAGAATTCACAAAGGATGCAATGGCGCGGAGCGTTTTGCATGTTTACCGCGAAGTCTTATCTTAGTCGTGTCTTAAAAATGCCTAATTTGGTCCGATACCAAGGTGAAATATAGACCAAAAGCAGAGGCGGTTTGAATGTCCCGGCGCGTATGGTTAGCACTATCAGTTTTTTTTGATGCCCTTTTCATTAATATTGGAATTATTTCAGCATTTCTTTTGAGATATTCAGGAACATTGCCTTCCTTCAATTTCCGGGCCTACACCAATCTTGCCATATTCATAACGCTCATTCACCTTGCCTCTTTCTATGTTTACGATTTATACAACGTCGAAAAGGCTCAAAGCGGATGGGATGCCTTCTTCTCAGTTTTTAAGGCCGTCTCGCTGAGCATTACCCTAACTGTCGGCATAGCCTTTTTTTATCGCTTCTTTTCCTTTCCTCGAACAGTTCTGGCTCTCTCCTGGTTTTTGGTTATTCTTATTATCACGGGCTGGAGGCTGGTTTTCACAAGAGTCTTTAGAATAGAGTGGCCTGTCCAGCGCATTCTACTTGTTGGCGGGGGCAAGACCGGGGAGCATATTGTCAAAGAGCTGAAAGAAAAATCCCAATGGGGTTATCGAGTTGTGGGTGTCGTTTCCAGAAATCCTTATGAAATTGAGGCGGGACTTAAAGATGTTCCGTTCTTGGGCCACGTAAAGGACATATCTTCTCTGGTCAGAGAGCATTCAGTTGACAGGGTCATAGTCGCTACGCCTGTGCGCGAACGAGAATTGGTGGAAGATCTAACCATTTCCAACCCTGAAGATATCACGGTCGAGGTTGTTCCTGACCTTTACGAGATCTTCGTGGGCAGGGTTGACCACACAATGTTGAGCGACATTCCACTGATTAGACTGACCAAGGAGCCTGTTTCCGGTTGGATACTCATCCTCAAGAGGGCAATCGATATTTTCTTCGCCGCACTTTTGCTGATTGTATCTTTGCCTTTGATGGTGCTGACCGCTTTTTTGATCAAAATCAGTTCCCGGGGTCCGGTTTTTTTCAGACAGGGTCGTGTCGGAGAGGGAGGGAGAATCTTCAGTCTAAACAAGTTCCGCACAATGATTGAGGGTGCCGAAGACAAAACCGGTCCGATTCTTGCAGCTGAGCAAGATCCGCGTGTGACGACAGTCGGCCGGTTCTTAAGAAAATATCGCATTGATGAACTTCCTCAACTTATTAACATTCTCAAAGGAGATATGAGTTTTGTCGGGCCACGGCCGGAGCGTCCTTTCTTTGTAAGCGAATTCAAGAAAAAAATCCCCGGTTATTCGGAGAGATTCAGGATAAGACCGGGCGTGACAGGTCTTGCTCAGGTCTCAGGTGTTTACGCAACCGATGCAGAGACAAAACTCAAGTACGATCTGATCTACATCTACCACCAGTCAATTTTCTTGGATGTTAAGATCATTTTCCAGACACTCAGGGTTGTCTTAACCGGCAAAGGAGCCCGGTAGCCAATCTGGGTGTTATAGTAACCGTTACAACGCTGCAACTAGAATTGGATAAGATGCATAAATTGAATGCAAAATGCAAATTTCAAAATGCAAATTTCAAAATTGGCAACCCAAAAGAATAACCCATGGGCAAATCTGTCGAGGATTATCTTGATCTAGCCTCATACTATGGTTTCCACGTCCTGGTAATTGTTCTACCTCTGTTGATCTCCTACAGAATTACTTATGACCAATTTGATCTTCCTAAACTGACCTTCTTGAGGATTATCACGGTTTTTCTTCTGTTCTGTTTCGCAGCCAAATCTATACTCCAAAACCGCGTCGAAATTAAGAGAACCGAGCTTGATTATCCGATTTTGATTTTTCTGCTTCTCATAGCGGCTTCAACGGTTTTTTCCGTTCACATCACGACCAGTCTTTTTGGAAAGTACAAACGCTATGAAGGTCTGCTCACGTTTGTTAATTACGGTCTCCTCTTTTTTCTTGCCGCGCAATTTTTCACGGATTTGAACAAGGTAAAATCAATTGCTCGTTCGATGGTCATTGCGGCCGGTGCGGTGTCCGTGTACGGATTGCTTCAGCCCTATGGTTTTGACTTGCTGACCTGGGCGAGTTTGCCTTTTGAATCAAGCCGGAGTTTTTCAACCTTCGGAAACCCGGTGCTTCTGGGCGGCTATTTGGTAATTGTCCTGCCGGTTGCGCTGGGTTTGGTCTTTTCTGAGCCTGACCTCAAGCGCAGATTTCTCTTTGGGCTGCCGGCCACGCTCATCTTTTTGTGCCTCATGATGACTTTTTCAAGAGGCGGTTGGCTTGGCGCCTGTCTTGTGTTGGTCGGTTTTCTTGTTTTAGGTTGGAAGGAATTTGCGGATAAGAAGGTAATACTAACGATTTCCGTTCTTATCCTGGTTTCAACTGTTATTTTGTTTCCCTTTTCATTCACGAGAAAAGCGGAAGTCGATTTCAGAGAGCGCATAAGCCCGGGTATTTCCATAACAGGGAGCGCTCAGACCCGCTTGGAAATTTGGAAAAGTGCGGCGAAGATGATAAGAGAGCGGCCTATCTTAGGTTTTGGGCCTGACACTTTTAGGTTGGTTTTTAGAAAATATCAAACCTTAAAGTACAAGCGGTTGGTGGGAGAGTCCGCGGTTGCCGATAACGCGCACAACTATTTTCTCCAGCTGGCATCAATGACCGGCGTGCCTGCGGCTGTCTGCTTTATCGTCATAATCACTCTCTTCTTTGTTTCTGCGTTTAAGTTGCTGGTGGATTTCAAGGGAAGAAGGGACTATTTCATCTTCAGCGGTTTTGCTCTTTCGATTCCCGGCTATCTGCTCGACCTTCTTTTTGGCGTCAGCGTGGTTGGAAGTACCTCGTTTTTGTGGCTGATATTGGGAATGATTGCAGGCTTTGGTTCGAGTTTGATATCGGATTTTGAATGGCGAAATTCATTGGTTTTTCGGGGATTCTCGATGGCAACCGGAACGCTAGCCGCATCACTACTGATTTCTTTAGCGATTCTCCCATTCTTGGGGGATTTTCATTTTGCTGGAGCCAATAAGCTTGCTTCAACCGGCTATTACGCGCGTTCGGTCGATGAATACAAAAAAGCGTTTCTGTATTTCCCTTATTACGACAATTACCACTACGAGCTTGGCGCATTTAACATGAAATGGGCTCTGGCTACAAAAGAAAAGAAGTATTTTGATGCGGCCATTGGAGCCCTGGAGATGGCCGTAAAGGTCAATCCGTTGGAAACTGATAACCACTTTCAGTTGGCCTCAATGTATGATTTTGGTGCCGGGGAGTTTGACCCTCGATACTACGCAAAAAGTATCAATGAGTTGAATGATGTGCTGGTGCTTGAGCCGTATTCTTCGCATGCCTATTTTCTTCTGGGTTCCGGATATATCGATGGCGGTGCTTTCAATGAAGCGGTTAAGAATCTCAAGAAGGCAGTCGATATAACTCCTAATTTTGAGGATGCATATTTCTATCTTGGGATTGCGTTCGAGAAGCTCGGCCGAGTTAAGGATGCAAGCGCAGCTTATCGGAGAGCTCTTTCGTTGAATCCAAAGAATTGGGGAGCAAAAGAGCCCTTGGAGAGAATCCGGTCTCAAAAGAACCCTTAGTGTCGGTTCAGTGGATGACAAAAAAACCTTGCTTTAAGAAAGGTCAACTTTTCACAAATTATAGTATAAGTGATCAAATTTTTATATAATAGAGCTAGAATGTGAAATAATTCTTTAATTCTCTGTCGGAAAAGAAGGAAACGCGGCTATTTGTCTTGAATTTATATATTTGAGTTTCCTCACAAAGACAAAGATTTCATGTGTTGTCTTTTAGATTATCTGCTGGACAGTTATGTTGTTAAGGAGGCGAGGTAAAATGGTCTTGGGCGTGCAGCAGCAATTGTGGGCTGCTATGTTTGTTCTTGCCGGCATCGTTGCAATTGTACTTCTTATTATAGCAGGCAAAAGTGTTAAGTAAGATGAGGTAGGTTTTGTTTGAGGGAGGGATAAGACTTGAAATTAAAATTGCCTGATTGGAAAGACCCCAAGATACGACTTAAATTAATTTTTTACGGTGGTGCAGCCGTTGTTTTCTTGCTCCTGTCTTCAACTATTATGCTGGCCACGACAAGTTCAAATTCGTTTTGCAATCTTTTTTGTCACAGCATGGATAATGACGTTAATGCATTTCATCGCTCTGCACATGCAAATGTCACTTGCATGAGTTGCCACGGGCCGGGCGAACTTCCGGAGCTGCTTCTCGAGAAAGCGATGGCTGGAAAAGAGATGTTAGCGGAGTTTATTACCGGCTACGAGAAGCCAATAAACGGAGAAAGCCATCTTGCTAAAGAATTTCCTTCAGAACATTGCGAGCGTTGTCACGCCATAGACATAAGAGATGTTACTCCCTCTTCAGGCTTGATGATAAACCACAAAAAGCATGAGGAGAAAGGAGTTAACTGTACCTATTGTCATAACAGGGTTGCTCACCCTAAGCTGGCAGGATATGAAAATTATCTCACAATGGAAGGCTGCTATCGCGGAGGAGGACCTGAAGGCGAAGGTGAAGGCGAGGCCGAAGCTCAAACTGAAAGCGAAGCTGAGGCTAGAGGCTGCCACAGTCTGGCAGCGGGGGCCAAAGCTCCCGGAAAATGTGAAGCATGCCACACCAAGGAATTTACTCTAAAACCCAAAAACCACCTTGCGGCCGATTTCTTGCCTCCAAAACATGCCAAAATGGCGAAAGGTGACAGAGAATACTGCAACATGTGTCATATCAGTAATTTCTGTCAAAACTGCCATGGTCCGGGCGTGGAAATGCCTCATCCTGCTAAGTTCATCAAGAAGGATCACGGGACGGTCGGAAATCAGAATCCCGCAATATGCCAGAGATGTCATCTTCAACAGCAGTTTTGCACAGCCTGTCACCATAAGGGCTTTGATGAGACGAAGGGTCCGTTCGGGCGTCCGGAACCCGGAAGACCGGCTCAGCATCCTCTGCTTGTTAAAGCAAAAGGTGCGGAAGCTTGTTTTAAATGCCATGGCCCGACTTACTGTGCCCATTGCCATGTAACAGGCCAGAAATCAGCCAGCATAAAAGGGCCTTAAGTAATCTAAAGCTGATTGAGAATTCATAAGAGATATCCAAAGCATGCCTTACGGCATGCTTTGGATATCATCATCCCAGCTCTTGGCTTGATCAAGGGCTAAGTTTGAAGGTCGGATAACGGAATACACCGGCTGGAAAAAGAGGGTTTTCCCTGGAACTAAAATAGCACCCGAAATGCTGATTAATTACAGCATAATTTTGCAACGATCCGAACTAAGAAGAAAAGGGGAAGTCTATGAAGAAAAAAAAGGTTCCTCCCACCACGATTGTAAGGTTACCCCTGTATCTTAGATGTCTGACAGGACTCGATAGACGTGAGATACGGACCGTTTCCTCCTATGATCTTGCCAGATATGCCGGGACTAATGCGGCGAAGCTTCGCAAAGATCTTTCGTATTTGGGAAAGCTGGGAACTCGTGGGGTAGGCTATGATGTCAAAGAGCTGTATAAGCACATAACAAAACACCTAGGTTTAAACAAGGAAAGAAAAGTCGCAATTGTGGGAATCGGCCGGTTAGGCTCTTCTCTTATTGGATACAAGGCGCTGTCGGAAAAAGCCTTTAAGATAGTTGCCGCTTTCGACCAGGATGCCAAGAAGATCGGCGATCAAGTTGATGGTTTTAAGATCAACCACATTGATGACATAGATCAAGTGTTGAAAGAGGTAGGCGGCATCGACATAGGGATCATTGCGGTGCCACCGGCTTCCGCTCAGGCGGTAGTCAACAAAATGGTTTCAGCCGGAATAGGCGCCATCCTAAATTTTGCTCCCGTGCATCTGGAGGTTCCCGAAGATGTCAGCTTAAGGTATGTCGACTTGACTGTTGAATTGCAGATACTTTCATTCTTTAGGTCGCGGAAGCTTGCTTTGCTAAAAGACAGTACGAAAAAAAGTCTGAGCAAACACAATTGAAATCTTATGACAGGTCCGGTCCATTCTGCTCAGGTTAAGACAATATTCTTTGAAATAAACTAAAGAATTGCCGATTACATAAAATGGTTGAACCATTGCAGCAACATCCTCGCTTTTGTTGAAGTTTTTTACTAAGATTTCATCACACCCTTAGACGAACTTAGGAGAAAATTTAATGGAACCGACAGAGGAAGAAAAAAAGGAATATCCGGCAGATGCGGGCAGTGTCTGGCTCGTGCGGGTTATTGTTGTACTTTTCATCGCCGCGTTGGTTTTAAGCGGTCTCATAGTGAAAGCGGTTTTCTTTACAAAAAAGGTTCCTCGAACGGCGGTTGAAAGAGATTTAATGAAATACCAGGCGGCGGTGAAAAAGAACCCCAGTGACTGGCAAAGCAGAATTAGTTTGGGATTGACTTACTACACAATGGAAGACTATGAATCCGCGATCAGAGATCTGAAATTAGCTATCAAATTGAAGCCGCGGGCCTCAAACGGGCATTATTATATAGCCCTGGCTTATCTGGGCAAGAAAGATACCGAGAAGGCAGTCAAAGAGCTTGAGTCGGCTATTGAGTTAGACACTCAACATGATTTAGCCCGCTACCAGCTGGCGAATATCTACATGAAGCAAAATAAATATGAACAGGCCATTACACAGCTCAAGAAATGTTTGGAAATCAATCCGGTCGACGCGAACTATCATTATTCCCTGGGTTTGGCGTATGAAAAAACGAATCACAAATCGTTGGCAAAAAAAGAGTTTCAAGAAGCTCTTAAATATGTTCCTGATTTTGAGGAGGCAAAAGAGGCGTTAAGAAGACTCTCCTCTTGATTTGAAAATCTTTGAATGGAGACTAGAAAAGCGTGGAAAAACCAAAAGACGGCTTGGAGGGGCTAAGGTCCCTCCTTTTGCGTTATAAGCGAATAAATTTGGCTTTTCTGGGGTTAATCGCAATTGTTGCTGCAACCATTGTGATTTGGGCTCAGAGCGGAGGCGAGCTTCCTTTCTTGGAGCCATCAAAGGGATGCATCAAATGTCACAAACCTGAGGCTGCAGAATACGTCCATACTCCTTATAAAGATCGCGACTGCACGGAATGTCACTCGGCTCACAAGAAGGGCGAGAAATCTAAGTTCAAGAACCCCGTTGAAAAACTGTGTCTTAACTCTGAGTGTCATGGACCTATCGGGGAAGAAATAAGTCGTCACTTCTCTCACTTGCCCGCCAAAAAGAGGCGATGTCTGGAATGCCACAAGAACCACGTATCAAGTCATAAAAGCCTTCTAGTCAAGAATCCTGAAGAACTGTGCATCGAGTGCCATCGAGTGATGGAAGAGTTGAAAATGGTTGACAAACACCAACCCTTTGAGCGCCGGCAGTGCCTAAGTTGTCACGTGGCGCATGGCTCAGTGTTCGATAAGGGACTAAGAAATCAGCAAAAGAAGCTATGTATTATTTGTCATATTAACATTGCAAGGGCTGAGAAAGGCAATTTTCAGCATTTGCCGTTTGAAGAAGGCAGATGCACGGATTGCCACGGGGCTCATGCCACGAACTATCAATCTCAGCTTTTGGACAGTCGGCCGCGCCTTTGTTACACTTGCCACTCTGAGATCGAGCCACTCTTCAGCGAAACATCCCATCATCCCGCCAAAGAGGGTGTGTTCACTTGCTCCAACTGTCACAATCCGCATTCCGATCAGTATCGTTTTCTCTTGTCCGGCCAAGGAAGCAACTTCTGTTTCAAATGTCATTCCGACAAGAGAGGACCTTATGTTGAGAGTGCCCATTACGAAGTTGTAAGACTTGGGGGAGTCGGATATTGCACGAACTGCCATAAGGTGCACGGAAGCGACTATTCACCTCTTCTGATTCAAGACTCGGTGTCGGTTTGTAAGGCTTGTCACGCTGATTGGGCTCATCCCAAAATAAGCCATCCGGTTGGAAGTACTTATGTTGACAAGTTGCGGGCAAGACAACTAACTTGCTCGAGTTCATGTCATGATCCTCATGGTACATATCAAAGAAATATGCTAAAACAAGTCCCGGACGGCCTATGCCTAAAATGCCATAAGCCTTCTGAATTGCAGAAATAAGGGTTGTGAATTGATGCAAAAAAAGATATCATGCATTATTGTTGTAATAAAGCGGTCTTTCTTCGCTAATGAAAGTGGCAGCAACTGTTGAAGATCTCACTTTGAAAGGTGTGCTGGATGCATCGGCGACAATTCCTCGTAATCGTTCTAATACTGCTTCTTCTTGCACTGGGCGTGCTTGTCTACTTGTATCTCACACTTGTTAATCCCATCAGCATAGTGAGTGGTCCTGCGAAGGTGCCTGGAATAACCTATGTGACTTCTGTCTATGGCTATGGCAACAGCGATGAAACACAGCTAAGGAGACCCATAGGTATTGGTGTTGATTCCAAAGGCAGGCTGTTTGTTGCTGATACGGGCAATGGACGTGTGCTGATATTTGATAACGACGGTGACTATGTTGGTCAAGTAGGTAAGAGTGGGATGGAGCGCGGCAGGATCAAACAGCCAACCGGGCTTGAAGTAGGTCCTAATGACGATATTTACGTGTGCGATACTGCCCGCCACATGGTTTTGATTTTTGACAAAAACCAACGCTTCAAAACCGAGATTCCTGAGATGTCTCCTACTGATGTGTATGTTAAGGACAATAAGATATATATTCTGACATGGAGCCATATTAGCATCTACAGTGCGAAAAATTACCGGTTTATAGATAGATGGGGAAAGAGAGGAAAAAAGATCGGACAGTTTGACTTTCCTCACGGCATTGCAATTTTGAAGAACAACATCTATGTGGTTTCTGACGGAAATAATATGAGGCTACAGGCTCTTCTCAATGGTAGGGGCGACACGGCCTGGGTCGTAGGCAAGCCACCTAAAGACATTAAAGATCCTAATCGCGAGTTCGGTCTACCCGCCGGCCTGACTGTTGATGAAGAAGAGAACATCTATGTTTGCGATCCCTTGAGATCAACCATCCATGTTTTCAACAAAACCGGTAAGAGACTTGCTGAATTAGGTGAGGTCGGCAACAAGGAAGGTCAGTTCTACTACTTGAGCGACATCACGTACATGGGAGATAATACATTTGCGATTACCGACACTAACAATGACAGAGTGCAGATACTAAGAATCTCCTTTGAGGCCAAGGAATAAATAATCACAATAGGCAAAACCCCTAAAGTTCCCCTGCTCTATTTTTAGGTTTCCTGATCCCTAGACCCGTCACGAAACAGCCCAGTTCAACCCCCACAATCTTGAAATTCCGCGCAAATTGTGTTAAATTTAGTGAAACAGGTCACAATCTTGCTTTTGGCAGGATTTTCCAGATTCATTGTCGAAATAAACCAGAGTGAATTCCAACGAAAAGAGCACACATAAAGGAGGTGAGAAGATGAAACGAATCTCTTTCCTAGTTTGTTTGCTTATCCTTGTAGCAATAATTGTTCTAACTTTAGCGCCGATGGCTTTTGCCGGCGGCTATAAAGAGCCCGCAACAGGTCAGAATCCGCATGGCAATTACAGCGATTCGGGTGATAAATGCAAGGTTTGTCATGCCGTTCACAATGCCGCGTCTGGCAGCCAAACGCTTTTGAGATCAACCAGAGCTGCCGCGTGTGTATACTGTCACATAACCGGCAATTTTTCGATCAAGGCACCTTATGGTAGGGGTGCATCAATGGAAGCCAATTATACAACCGACTATGATTGGAATCACGATGATGACCATAATAGCTATACGGCTGCTAATCCTAATCTTTATGGCGGATGCGTAAGTTGTCATAGCGTTCACGGAGCAAATACAATCGGAACCGCATCCAAGATTCTAAAGAACGACCCAGGGAAAGCTATTTCAGGTCCTATTGCGACTGAGATTGACTTTTGCCGCGATTGTCATAACAAAGCAGGTGGTAATCTACAAGAGGGTGGTTGCATGTATACTTGCCATGCTCAGGGCAATACCACGGAGGCCAACATCAGCCCGGAATATTATCTTACTGGCCGTAATGGTGTAACGCACGTTATGACAACTACATTAACCGGAAATTACGGAACCGATGTTGCGTGGGTTTCTTCAGAAACTTGCAGGAAGTGTCACAAAGAGGGCGCTCAGGTTGACGGAGATAGCTTCCCACACTATACACCTAGTGCAGTTCAATTCCTAGACGACGGGTACTCAACACAAAATACGAATCTTGATCGAGTTTGCTTGAACTGCCACACTAATACGGGTAACGGAAACAGCTATACTTCAGGTGTAGGCAAATCCTTCTAGTCCAAGCCGATTGGATCAATGATGAATATTCATAAGGGGCTGCTATTGCAGCCCCTTAGTGGCATGGCTGGAATGTTAGAGGATGATGAACGGTGACGATGAAGAGCACCGCCTTGAGCGGAGGGGATTAGTGATGAAACGGATCACCGTAGCATTCTTCATCACAATTGGCGTACTATTGCTCATTTCATTAATGACATCTGTTGCTCTTGCGGGCGGCCATAAGGAGCCCACGACAGGTCAGAATCCGCACGGCAACTACAGTGACTCGGGCGACAAATGCAAAGTTTGTCACGCCGTTCACAATGCCGCATCCGGCGGCGAAACACTTCTAAGATCAACCAGAGCTGACGCTTGCGTCTATTGTCACGTATCAAACAACTTCACAATCAAGCGGCCATATGGCACGGTTTCAGCGAATTACACCACTGAGTACAATTGGAATCATGACAACGACCATAACGGCAACACGCCCCCCGGTTTATATGCCGGGTGCGTGAGTTGTCACAGTGTTCATGGCGCCAATACTTTTGGTGGTGCCTCCAAGATATTGAAGAATAACCCCGGCAAAGCGCTTGCGACTCCCGTTACCAACGAAATTGATTTCTGTCGGGATTGTCACAACAAAACCGGGCAGAACCTAAGTGACCCAGGTGGCTGCTTCTATTATTGTCACGGTCATGCCAACTTTGGCGGACCAGATCAGGACCCTTGCACGGACTGTCACAATCCAACATACAAGGGCAGAATCAGCTCCGAGTACTATTTGACCAGCCGTAACGGGGTATCTCACATCATGACAACCACAAAGACCGGCAACAGTGGAAACGATGTTGCTTGGGACACTTCGGAGACTTGTAGAAAGTGCCATATGGAGGGCTCAAATAGCGACGGAGACAGTTTCCCGCACTTTACTCCTAACGCCGTTCAATTCTTAGATGATGGGTATACGCAACAAGGCACTAATCTTGATCAGGTCTGCTTGAACTGCCATACCGATACCGGCAATGGAAACAACTACAATTCGGGTGCGGGCAAGACATTCTAGGTTGGGTTCTACAAACGAATATCGAGTTAGATAAAAGATACCAAGTTCAACTTGGTATCTTTTTTGATTAGCGCGTTCATCCAACTTATCATGCCACTGATTAAGAAAAAGTCGCCTCTGATTATCAGATTGCAGCTCATGGTTAAAGTTTTATTTTTGGCCTGACGATAAATCTTATAGGCACAAAGACCTAGATGTAAAGACAAAGGTCCTGGGTTGTGCCAATTTGCTCGAAATGATAATTGTTCGATTTACAGGACTTTGCTAAAGAAGGAGGTGAAACGATGAAAAGAATTTTTGTTTCTCTTCTCATCTTAATATTCCTACTGGTGCTTACTTTAGCAATGACATCTGTGGCTTTTGCCGGTGGTTATTCCGAGCCCACAACCGGTGAAAGTCCACATGGTAACTACTCTGACACTGGCAGCAAATGCAAAGTGTGTCACGCTGTTCATAATGCCACATCCGGTGGCCAAACGCTTTTAAGATCAACCAGGGCCGATGCGTGTGTATACTGTCACGTAACCGGAGGTTTTTCAATCAAGGTCCCCTACGGAACCACAGCAGCCAACTACACAAGTGAAAGTGATTGGAATCACGATAATGATCATAACGGTAACACTTCCGCCAGTCTTTATGCCGGATGTGTTAGTTGTCATAGCGTTCATGGTGCAAACACTTTTGGTGGTGCATCCAAAATCCTAAAGAACAATCCCGGCAAAGCGATTGCAACAGCTGTAACAACAGAAATTGATTTCTGTCGGGATTGTCATAACAAAGCCGGTGATAATGATGATTCCGGCGGCTGCATGACAGGCACTTGTCATGTTTCAGATATTGGCTCAGAGTACCAACTAACCTCCCGCAACGGTGTAACACATGTTATGACAACAACCTTAACCGGAAATTACGGGACCCAGGTGGCATGGCTTCCTTCAGACACATGCAGAAAGTGTCACAAAGAGGGTTCAAGCACTAGTGGAGACAGCTTTCCTCACTACACACCAAGTGCCGTTCAATTCCTAGATGACGGGTACACGACGCAAGACACAGATCTCGATCAGGCCTGCATGAACTGTCACACCGATACCGGTGACGGCGATTCATACACCTCAGGTGTCGGAAGTTCATTCTAATATTAGATGTGGTAGCATTCGAAATCAGAGAGAAAAAGAAGATGCCGACCGCGGCATCTTCTTTTTGGTGTTGTGCGTAACTGCCTAGGGGTGGCATAAACCGCAATAGTCGTTGTTACTGCCTAGCCTATTATGACATCCCCTGCAGCCTTCCTGCGTTTCTTTGGTTGCGATTTTTCCGTGTTCTTGCTTGAAATTCAGATCATGGCCCGGGAAGTTATGGCATTCATTGCAGAATTCAACGTCATGGCATTTGTTGCAGACTTCCTTTTTTTCCCAGGCCGCTTCCCTTGCATGTGTCGCCCTCTCGGTCCATTCGGGCGGATGGGGCATTTCCAGCCCGTGACACCGATTGCACTTTTCAGTGGCGTGACACCGGTTGCAGGGTGTGGGAGATAGGGAAGACGCAGCTTGGGGGAAAGCCATCCGCCGTCCTGCTCTCTTACTCTGACCAATATCGGAAACGTGGCAAAGACCACATTTCGCCGAAGCTTGTTCATTATTATGACAGGCTGCACACAGATCCATGCTTGGATACTTGGCATTGGTGACTCGGCCTTTATGGCCAACCGTGTTATGACACTGCGTGCATAGATAGCCCTTCTTTAAGAAGTCGCTGTGCCGAACTCGAATTCCCAATCTGGCAATTGTCTCTGAAGTTTCTTGCTTGTGACACTGAAGACACGCTCTGTTGGAAATCTCAGCCACGATTGGTTTTTCATACGCTTTTGATCTGGCAGCTGAAACCATCCTGATTGCTTCAGCCTTTTCTAAAGTGTATCCGAATACTCCTGGAACCTGATGACAGCGCATGCAGCTGATTTTGGCATGAGTCGATTTTCTCCAAGAGCGATAGCTCTTTTCCGTTTGATGGCAATTGCGGCAGAAAACCGGTTGGTGTGTGTAGATGGAAAAAGCAGTGATCACAGCTATAGTTGTCACCACAAAGACTTCCAGTGTAACTAAAGTGAGGACCAAGAAATTCCCTTTTGTGAGCTTCTTTCTCGGACGTCTCTCGTGTCCGGGTGTTTTGACAAATAAGAGGGCCACAAGAGTTAATACGATTAGAATCAGGACAAGTACTATCCCAACCAGCATTACGACTTCTTTGGGATGAGCCTGAGGATTGTGAAAAATATCAAGAATTCGCTCTAGGTTAAACTGTCTCGCAATTTGTTCTGTACCAAATCGATTTGGCAACGGAGCAGCAACTCCTTATTGTAGTATTTAAAAAGTATAGACTAAACCCCGGGTTTTATGAATTTTTCCCTTTGATCACTTTGATAATTCTTCCAACTCTTTCTTGCTCAGCGGATTATACGGATTTATTTCCAAAGCTGCTTGAAAAGCCTCTTTTGCCGGTCCAAAACGGCCCGTTAGCTTAAAAGACTCCCCCAGACCAATATGCGCTTGCTCGTCCATTGGATTCAAGGTGATTGTCTTTCTCCAGTAAGAGATAGCAGTTTCATAATCACGCAAATCAAAAGACGTTAAAGCGATATTAAAATGAGCGTCTGCATTATTGGGATCAAATTCGAGGATGCGCTTATACTCAACAATTGCTTTTTTCGGCAACCTTCGATCTGACTTCTGAGCCATTTCCTTGAAGAGATTTCCTCGGCCAAAATATGTTTCAGCCTGATATGGGCTTAATTGTTCAGCTTTCCTTAGAGCTTTTTGCAGCTTGAGGGCGACTCGCCTATCTTTAGTCAATTTGAACTCTTCCAGGTAAGCATCTTTGAGAAAGAGATAGTATCTTACCTCGGCAGGATTTAGGAGTATGGCTCTTTCGAAGTCGGCAGCAGCATCTTCAAAGTAACTCATAGCAAGTTCTTCATTCCCGCTCATTATGTAGCAATCAGCCAGGAACGGGCGAAAAATTGTCATGATCAACCATGCTGATAAGATAAGAACGGTTGCGCAAGCGGCTGCCCGCAAACGAGTTGAAGCAAGCTGCCGGATCTCGAAGGTTTTTTCGGCGGCATTGTCCCTATCCACGCTCATGCTTAATCCGATCATGATCCAAAAGAGAGGGGCGACCGAAATCACACTGAAGCTGAATTGGAGTTGGACGAAATAGCCGATGGCGGCTGCAATGACTCCCGCCAACAAATATCGACTGACCTTGCTTTCACTTCTTCTAAATGCCGAAATCAGACTTCTGAAAATGAATATGAGAAGGACCAGATAAGAGAAGAGACCGGCCAGCCCTTGATTGACAGCGACTTGAAGCAGATCATTGTGAGCTTTATCGGGGATTGCTGGCTCGGTAATCGTCCTGTACCAGTCCGCCGGTCTGAATTTCGGAAAGACGATTTGATACGAGTCCAGGCCATAGCCGAATATTGGGCGTTCTCTGATCATTGGAAGAGTCATCCTCCAAATATAGATTCTGTTGCCGGCTGTGCCTTCGGTTATCTGAAATGTTGATATCGCTCGGTCGCTCAGCTGGTTTGTGGTCGGGGATATTTCGCCCAGGCCGTGAATTGAAATGTAGAATAGGATCGCGAAGATGAGAGTGGCTATTAGGGAAATAAGAAACCGCAGGCAACATTGGCTGATTCTTTTTCTGTTGAGCAAAGCAAGCACTAGCAGGCTTAACGCAAGACCGAGCCAAGCGGCTCTGGCGAGAGTGAGAAATAATGCATTCATCTGCAAAGCCATCAAGGGGGTCAGTATCCAAAACCATTTTGATTTCAACAACCGGGATCCGGCGTCATTTCCCTCATCTATCTCAGCTAGGAGAAGCGAAATCGTTAGAGGAATTGCAAGAGTAAGAAATGCTCCCAGATATAGTGGATTTCCAAATGTGGAGAAGCTCCTTGATTCAAATGCCCGGGGGGTTCCTACTAGTTGCAGCCCGAGTTTTTGAAACACGGCAACCAAGGAGACTACCGCTGAACTTGCTAGCAGACTTCCTTGCCAGGTTCTCGCCGCTTTGGCGCTGCCTAAATAATTTAATGCGAAGAAGTACAGCCAGGCATAGTTCGCCAGAGTCAGAAGCCCCTCGTATCGGAAGATTTCGCCGTAAATACTTGTGTGGTAGTTGAGCGAGAGAATTGTAGCCGCTACACCTGTTGCGAGGAAGACCGACCAGGCGAGATTCACGGGCGTTTTATTCCAAGTAAATCGGCGAGCGGCTATTTTTTGAACCGCCCATGCCGCAATGATAACTATTGTGACGGCACGAAGAAGAAAGAGCTTGGGCACGTCAAAAAATCCAAAGTTGTACGGGCTGAATACGACGGGAAGCAAAAACGTCAGCGCGATGAGGCCGGCAAAGATAATCCGGTCTGCGTATGTCGGAATGGAATGCTCTAAGCTTCGAGTTCTCTTCGGATTGGATGACATTTTTTAAGTTACTCTTTCAAATCAAAATACTTGGGATCAACGTTACCGGGATGTGTGTGTCTAACGTGGCATTCGTCGCAATCAGACTGGATGTGGCAACTGTCGCAAATGCTCTTGCCCAGTTTCTTGATTTGCTTGGAGTGGGCCTTTATGAACGTTTCAGGATGGGGCATTTCAATTCGATGGCAGCTCTCACATAAGCTTCGATTGTGACATCGATCGCAGGCATCCGGATTCTCCATGGACAGCCGTCCGTGAATACCCGGAAAATCATCCCCGTGGGGTAGTTCAATTTGGTGACACCTGACGCAATCATCGGCCTCGTGACAAATCTGACAGGTCAGGAGATTTCCCATTCCGTGGGTTTTGCTCCAGGCTTTACCATGTGTTATCGCCCATGGGCCGATTCTTTCGGTTGGCGGTTTTGCTTCGCGAAACGGAGAATCGGACAGATGGCAGAGTTCGCATTCGGCATCCGCTTCTTCCCCGTTGTGACACCTGGCGCAGGTATCCATGTTGGGATAAGCGGGGTTAGTTGTGCGCTTCCCATGGGCAACAGTGTTGTGGCAGTCAACGCACCTGGCTCCGCTGTTCAAGAGCTCCTTGTGACTGATTCTGATTTCCCATTTGACAAGAGTCTTCTTGATCCTTTGAGCATGACATTTCTTGCAAGTGTGATTTCTTACGTGCGCCTTGATCGGCTTGTCATAATTACCGGAAGCGTGTGAAAGCAACATTTGCGCTACCTTGATCTTTTGAGCAAATGAGCCGATCGCTCCGCGCCCCTGATGACATTTGACACATTCTATCCGGTGGTGCGAGGACTTCTTCCAAGTTAGATATTCATTTCTTTCGTGGCATAATTGACAGAATGAAGGTCGGTTGGAGAACCAGAGTGCTGTGCCGGCAAAGAGAAGGAATAGGACAAAAGTAACACAGGCAGCGATCATCCATTTGTTTTTCCGCATATTTTATTCCCTGCTGAGATCTCCTATTGGTTGGCTGGTTTTTTTGTTGGCTTGTTAGGAACGCCAGACTATGTGAAAATGTCATTCTGAGGCTTTGGCCGAAGAATCTAGTCAGCAAACAAGTCTGTGACCTGAGATTCTTCGTTCCGCTCAGAATGACAAGCGCGCTTTTTGCTGGTTTTCACACAGTCTGTCGCCTTTGAATTTTCTCCTGTATTCTACAATGGCCGAGTTCCTTCTGCAAATGGATGAGGCTCGGGGAGCCTCGGGACAATCAGTCCTTTGGCTTTGGATAATGGTAGGCAAATAAGCTGAATACCGGGGAGGTTTTTTAAAAATGCGAAATTTTTGGTATAATTAAAAATAGCAGCGAATCTTCCGAACATGGTGCAAAGTAATTTGTTTTGTAAAGGTTAGTTGAATGGATAGTGCTCAGCTGGTCGTTTTAGGCCAAGTACTAGAGGCCGTTACATCTACGCTTGACAGAGACAGGGTGCTTTCTGTTGCGCTCGATGAAATGAGGGGTCTAGTCGAGGCCGAGACGATTCTGGTTGCGCTGGTTGTGAGGAATGGTGCGGGGATTGATATTCATCAGTCCGAATTTCGAGGCAGCTTGGACCATGAGCCTGAATCCTGGTGGCTTACCCGCATCAAGAGCTTCGCAAGGGAGACCTTCGATAATTCTTCTTTCTCTTCTTCAGATCATCAGACAATGAAACCATTGGTGCAAAGAGCTAATCGGAATGTGATGTTCCAAATGGCTTTTTTTGATGCTGCAGTCAGTGAAGACCTTGGTGTATTTATGGTTTCCAGGTCTTCAGAAAAACCTTTTTCCCAGGAAGATCTTGACATCTTAAGTCTGCTTGGATGCCAGATTGGTGTAGCGGTCAGGAATGCAAAACTCTACGAAGAAGTCCGGATGGAAGAACAAATATGTACGTTGGAGCAGAAAAGTCTCACGAACAAACTTTTACTTTCTCAGGAACAAGAACGCAAGAGGATTGCACGTGACCTACATGATGACACCTGCCAGACTCTAAGCAATGTGCTTCTGCGGATGGAGATGATTAAAGCCAGCATACCGCCGGAGTTGAAGTATATGAATGAAGTGCTTGAGGAGTTCAAAGAGACAGTAACGAAAGCGTTGGAGGACGTCCATCAAACCGCTTTTGAATTGCGGCCATCCATATTGGATGATTTGGGGCTGACATCGGCAATTAGGTGTTACGCCAATGATTTCCGGGAGCGATCGGGTGTTTCAGTTAGCTTCAAGATGAAGGGAAGAGAACAGGACTTGTCTCCCGAAAAGGAAATTGTCATTTTTAGAATTATTCAAGAGGCGCTGACAAACATACGAAAACACTCGCAGACCCATGAGGCCTGCTTATCCCTGGATTTTCTTGAAGACAGGGTCGTGGTTACGATAGAAGACTGTGGCATTGGGTTCCAGGTAGATAGAGTCTTGACGCAGACGGCGACCCGAAAGGCATTGGGTATTTTGGGTATGAAGGAAAGGGCCGAGCTTCTCGGCGGGGAGCTGACAATTGAATCCGAGCCGAAAAAGAGAACAAGGATCAGGGCGGAAATTCCCTTTTCCGTTGAAGGAGAGCGATTCTTAAATGGACAAGATTAGAGTGCTTCTTGCCGATGATCATGCAGTTCTTAGAGACGGACTTCGTCTTTTGCTGGAGAGAGAGCTTGACATCGAAGTTGTGGGAGAGGCCGGCGACGGCGAGGAAGCCACGAAGAAAGCGGTTGAGCTGGTTCCGGATGTTGTGGTTCTCGATATCGGAATGCCTATAATGAGTGGGATAGAAGCAGCTAGGTTGATAAAAGAGAAAAAGCCAAAAATCGGGATATTGGTCTTAACCGTTTATGATGATGACGAATATGTATTCAAACTTCTCAAGGCCGGTGCGTCGGGGTATCTCCTCAAGAAAGTAGCCGGCGCTGAATTGGCAAGCGCTATTCGAGCTGTTAGCAGCGGGGAGTTCCTTCTTTCTTCCGCCGTCGCGGAAAAGGTGGTTGCGGGTTATCTGCAAGAACCCAAGCAAAATGGTCTTGAATTGCCTGATGGTTTGACCAAAAGGGAAGTTGAGGTATTGAGACTAATTGCCGACGGCGGGACGAACAAGGAGATTGCGGAGAAGTTGTTCATAAGCATAAAGACAGTTGAAAGTCACAGAACCAATATTTTCCGCAAACTGGATATCCACGATCGTATTCAGGCGGCGACTTACGCGATCAGGAAAGGGTTAATAGAAGATAGATCAAATAAGCCTGATGTGAATATCGGGTACTAAGATCATAAATGCAAAGTGCAAAATGAAAAATGCAAAATGGTTTGGTTCTTTGATTATCATCCGGCCTTTGCCTCTATTGTAAAGATCAACATTCCTTTGTCATCATCCGGCTTGATCGGATGATCCAGAAAGATAGAAAAGACATAGTTGGATTGTGTCCTCCGATCCCCTGATCAAGTCAGAGGACAGGCTTTGATCGGGGGGATCGAGTTGGACAATGATGTTTGCGGCGAGGTTGGCAAACCAAAGTAGTCTAGATTACGACGTCTAAACAAATCAATAGTAAATCAACTAGATTGAACTAGGGTGAACACCCTAGAAAGAGCCTAAAGAATAGGCTCTTTTTTAATGCAAAATGGGTAGCGCACCTGATAACAAAAACACTTGGCCATTGTTAAGATTATGGTGAGCACAAAAAAGGAACCATTCAGCATCAGATGGGAACAAATGGATAACAAGTAATCGCAGCGGTGAGAGTGAGAAAACGGGGGTAATACGAAAGGAGGGATTGGTGATGAAGAAAGTAGCTATTGTGCCACTTTTTCTGGTAGCTGGGAATGAGGAGGGGCGGTTCATCGAGGCAAATGCTCAAACCGGAGCATTAATCTTCGGCGTTTTAGACGGTGACGGTGAGGAGGGAAGAGATTCCTTGAGTAACTCTATTGCAATCACCGATCCCGAGCTCGTCGCGCCCATGATCAACTTGTTGCAGGATGATCTTCAAGCGCTTCTCTCTTCTATTCTTCGAAGACTTAATCAATCTTATGAATCGGGAGCGCAAACTGGAGAGAGAACGTTGCCCTTGAATGGCTTGACGCCCAGGGAAAAAGAGATACTGATTCTGATCGCGCAGGGAAATACCAACAAGGAGATTGCCAAGGAGCTCTTTGTAAGTGTGAAGACGGTTGAGACCCATAGAAGAAATATTTACCGCAAGCTAAAGATTCACAATCGCACCGGCGCGACAGCATACGCAATTCGATGTGGTCTTGCATAGGAAAGATGCCGGGAACGGGAGTTCACGGGAACAGGGCGAAAGCACCCAAAATGGGGTCTTTTAAGGGCAAAAATACGGTGAATGCTTGATAGAAAAATCTGTCGGGCAAGGCATAGACTTAGATAAATGATTTGAGAGAAAAACAAGCAATGTAAGGACTTCCAGTTTTGGCGGAATTGTTCTAAGGGATTTGTTGTAAAAAGCGGATCGTGGCGAAGTGTAGCGAAAGGCTCATCGCAAGTAGCATTTGTTAGATGATAGGACGTTCTCGTTTGATGAAAGGGGATTGGCATATTGAGAATTTTGTCAAATGAGTCACCGGACACAGCCGTATTTGCAGCAATGGACCTACCAGTATTCCAGCTCACTCGATTCTCGAGTCCACAGTAATACCTCCCGCAATTATCGCACCATCTTACACCGATTTCGTTCTTTTAAACAGAAAATCCGTCATATTTGGTCAAAATTAAATAAGTTCAACTGTTGTTTTTAGACTAAGGGGTCTGACTTTGGGAGAGGAAGGAGGTGATTAAGATGAAAAAGGCGATTTTACTCCTGTTGATTTTGGTTTTTGTTTTGGCCATGTC
>Ga0214473_10000734_pt1 | contig 45099 bp, 29 predicted proteins | sample RVTome_7_FD_203509 | JGI IMG/M metagenome (GOLD analysis project Ga0214473, IMG submission 203509) | Soil microbial communities from uranium-contaminated site in the Upper Colorado River Basin, Wyoming, United States - RVT98D197 | ecosystem: Environmental > Terrestrial > Soil > Contaminated >...
TGATGAATAAGATGAGCATGTCGGCAAAATTACCACAAACTCTGAATATCGATCCAATCCCTGAACCGGTTATAATTCCCATTAGTAGCAACCTGTATAATGAGGTAAGCGCTTCAAATACAAAAGCCAGTGTTTCAAGTGATGAAATGAAAGGTTTAGTAACTGCTCTTATCAGAGCGACTATAGGAAGAGCAACAAACATCAAAAAGGCCGTTGGACCTTACCATCCTGCATACGGAGAAATATTGAAATCATTAATTATTGTTTATGCAAATATTGATGATTTTAAAACTGAAGAGGAGCTTACGCTTGAATATGTCAATGTAATAAATCATAAGATGCTGCAGGATTTTTCTTATCTCTCTGAGGCTGAGAAAGAGATGTATTATAAGACTCACCAGGCTGATGCAGATGCTTTTTCCTCTTACTCGTTGATGAGGAAAAGAACCAATCCCCTGATAACCAGAAATGCCTATGATAATATACTGCTTAACAAAGGATTAATGCTTAAGTCAAGCACTGCAATGCGTCTGGCAATTCTTAACAGTAATAATCCTGTTCTTTTAAAGCAATATGATGAATGGATAGCTCTGCAGAAGGAGATCTCTGTACTTTATTCTACCCCTGTGGAGATGCGTGATAAAGATGTTTCTGACCTTGAAAGCAAAGCCAATTCCCTTGAAAGGGCCCTTGTATCAAGCTCGCAGGATTTCAGTGATTACAGGAAGGGATTACAGATCACATGGGAGGATGTGAGGAAGAGCCTTAAGCCTCATGAGGCAGCAATTGAATTTACTGACTTTAGAAGAATGGAAAAGGATGGGGGTGATGCAGTTACTTACTGTGCCCTGGTGCTTAAAGCAAATTCAGAATACCCTGAGATGATAAAACTATTTACTGAAGACCAGCTGAAGTCAATTATTGATAGAAGCGGAGTGAATGATTTGCCAAATATTAATGAAATATACGGTAAAAAAAATGGGAATGACGAAAGACTTTACAACCTTATATGGAAACCTATAGAGGAATATTTGCCGGGTATAAAAAATGTATATATTTCACCTTCAGGATTGCTTAATAAAATTTCATTTCCTGCGATCAGCAACGGGAAAGATGTTTATTTGTGCGATAGATACCAGATACTGATCAAAGGCAGCACCGGGAGTAATGCCGGACAGAATATATTCCTGGGTGATAGAAATCCCTCAGCACTGATTTTTGGAGGGATTCAATATAGCCGGAATAATTCTGACTTACAGGTATGGAATTACCTCGAAGGGACAAAAAATGAAGGAGATGCTGTTAAGTCTATACTTGAAAAGGGGAATATTGATGTTCGTTATCTTTCCGATAATCTGGCAACAGAAACCTTCTTCAAACTGAATGCCCGCGATTTTAATGTACTTCATCTTGCTACACATGGCTTCTTTTTTGCTGATCCGAATAAAGTGAGATATGAACAAAAAGCTGACAATGTTGAATATGGCGAGGTAACATTTCGTGGGGCAACCAGGAGTTTGGGCGTGAACAGTTTCGTGAATAATGAAAACCCGTTGATGCGTTCGGGACTTGTTCTTGCCGGAGCAAATGATGTATGGGTAGAAACTGAAAAAGGGGATACAGATGACGGGGTGCTGACTGCCCAGGAAGTGACACAAATCGACATGCGCAAAAACGACCTGGTTGTTTTATCAGCCTGCGAAACAGGGCTGGGTGATATTAAAGGAAGTGAAGGTGTTTACGGTTTACAGCGAGCCCTGAAAATGGCAGGAGTAAAATACATTATCATGAGTCTCTGGCAGATCCCCGATAAGGAAACAGTTGAATTTATGGGAACCTTTTATAATAATCTGTTGAAGGTTAAAGATATAAAGGAGGCTTTTTATGTAGCCCAAAAAGAAATGAGGACTAAATATGATCCCTATTATTGGGCTGCATTCGTTTTAATGGAATAACAAAAGTGTTACATGGAATAGAAAAGACTATTCTATTACCAAACCTATTACTACGATATCATCAATCTGTGGTAACTCTCCCTTCCATTCTTCAAATGTCCTTTCAAGGATCTCTTTCTGCATTCCCATCGGATGATTATGGATTTCCAGAAGAAGTTGTTTGAATCGTTTGGATTTTAATTTTTTGCCTTCAGGACCCCCGAACTGATCTTCATATCCGTCGGAGAACATATAGAAAACATCTCCTTCTTTTATACTGATTTCATGTTTTCTGAAAGGATGCATGTTTTCATAGATTCCAATTGGCATCTTATCTCCTGCTGTTTCAATTACCTCCCCGTTTCGGATCATTATCAGCGGATTGTATGCTCCTGCAAACTCAAGTTTCTTCTCCTTTCCATCAATACAAACGATGGAGATATCCATTCCGTCTCTTGTCTCTCCCGAGATACCTTGTTGCTGCAATGCCTGGATAACCTTTTCCCTTAACTGATTCAGGATAATATCAGGTGCGGTGATATTGTCTTTATTCACTATCTCGTTTAAAAACGCCACTCCAAGCATACTCATGAATGCCCCCGGAACACCATGCCCTGTACAATCGGCTGCTGCAAGAATTTTCTTATTCCCAATATGGCTTATCCAGTAAAAATCCCCGCTCACAATGTTCAGAGGTTTAAAAACCACAAAGCTTTCAGGGAACAGGTCAAGACAATCTTTTTCCGACGGGATAACAGCAGATTGTATCCTCCTGGCATAACGGATACTGTCTTCAATCTCCTTCTTCTGATATTCAAGTACCGTATTCTTAAATACAATTTCATCCTTTTGCCTTACTACCTCTGCTGTCCTTTCAGCAACAATCCCCTCAAGCCTTATATTCTCACGCTTAAGCCGGTATGAGTAGAGACGGGCGAAAAGCCAGAAAAGAATGAGAGCAGAAATAATATATGAAACGTATGCAGCAACAGATCTGTACCATGGCGGTAGAACAGTAAAACTGTATTGTGCCGGTTTGCTTTCTGTTCTGTAAACATTCCGGGCTTTTACCCTGAAAGTATAATTACCCTCATGCAGATTAGTTAACTCCTGGAAGTTCTCCCGGGACCATTGGGTCCACCTTGAATTTCTTCCCTCAAGCTGATATGAATAGAATATTTTCCCGGGATACTCATAGAACGATGCTGAAAACTCGATTCTTATGGAATTATCGCGATAAGGCAAAGAGGGTTTCAGTTCAGCAGGCTGTTCAGGAATTATTCTAAGATTGCCTGAATCGGTGGAATAGCTGGTTCCCATGAAAATTGCCGAATCATTTTCCAGCAAGGTCACTTTTCTGATGAGACTGAAATATTCTTTATTGTAATCTTTCCCAATATTCTCATCATATCTTATCAGACCATCATTTGTTCCGATCCAGCAGATCCCCTTTTCATCGGGATATATGACATTTATTTTTCCGGCTTCAATTCCCTTGAAAGGCTTACTGACCCAGGTCATGTTATCATTTTTATTAAGATATCCGACACTGTTATCTGAGCAAATCCATACCTTATTTTTGTTCTCAATCACGAATGAAACTGCCTCTCCGAAACTTTCAGCTGTATTTGACAATTCTGAAAAATAACCTTTGAAAAAATCTTTATTATTCTTCAATGAATCTGGAATGGACTCTTTTACTATATTTTCATTTGTGAATCCGTATAAACCCCGGGCTGTCCCAAAAAGGGTTTTTGAATTGAAGGAATATGGGATTACCCATCCGTCAGGGAGACCGTCGGAAACATTGTAACTATCAGTGATGGAAGTGAGATCTTTATTTATTTTGATCCGAACAGCCCCATTATATCTTGTTCCCAACCAGAATTCCGCAGCATCGCCGGTACTGTTATTTTCACCAGAAATGCCTATAATATCCTGCCCCTCAAAGCAAAGAGAATAAATTTTCCTGAAAGTGCCATCATAATGATAAGTTGTCAATCCTTTGGGGCCACCTGAAAACAGTAGCTTCATTTCAGAAGAGTAGAAAACGACAAATGAAGCTTCATTTCCTATTTTCTGTTTTATTTTGTCATTTACCTGATAAAGACCCTCATCTGTCCCGGCAAATAGATACCCTTCTGTATCAATCAGACTCCATACCGGAACATTAAGACTGAAAGCAGGTTTGAACGGGAATTCAGTCTCACCACGTAAATCCTGCGCAAGCAACCCTGTACTTGTCCCTGCATAAAGAATGTTCTTATATCTTATTATCGCATTTATGCTACCGTTAATACTTGATTTTTCAGTTTTGACTGATAAAGGCGAACTGATTTCAATCATGCTTATTCCATTGTTCAAAGCGAGCCAAATGTTCTTATCCTGATCAAGAATGAGCTGCTTTATATCGTTGTCGGTCAGACCACTTTTATTGTTTATAATTTCTTTTGTCTTACCTGTAGTATCGATTACAATCACTCCGTTCAGCATTGTGCTTATGGCGATTGATCCGTCACCGGTAAGGACGCCTCCCGTTATTTTTGCTTTTTCTAACAGATTCAATTCATCAATTAAAAACTTTTGGAAGGGATTTGAATCGGACCCCGGTTCAAATATCCAGAATCCCTTTTCCTGTGTCCCGATAACTATTTTCTTACTATTTCTGCCGAATGGGAGCATGAGGAATATACCTGTTGTATCAAAGATTTCGCTGCCTTTAATACTGACCAGCTTATTATCTTTCCATTCCATCAATCCTATATCGCGTTGCCGCACATATAGTATATCATTGACAATGAATGATGTATGAAATGAAGTTTCAGGATTAATTGGGACTGTTTTACCGTTTTTATAAATAAATAGTTTCTCCTCAGACTGAAAAACCACACCACCTGAGAAGGTAAGTACTTTCCTTACATTTGAAAAATCAATGTCCATTAAATCGAGTGAATCTGAAAGCGATCGGTATTTTAATTCTCCTCTTTTGTCAGGGGTAAACAGTCCGAATTCATTTTGAGAGCCGGCATAAATTACTCCGGAACTATCTGCGGCCAATGACAATATCCAGGTCTCTTTGTTAATAGGATATGATTTCCAGGTAGAACCATCATATTCAACTAATTTGAATCCATTTGCTGCATAAATGATCCCGCGCTTGTCCTGCACGATTGCCCAGTTGGTCGGATGGAAATCCTTACCGTAATCTTTTGTTGTATAGTTAGTTATAGGATATATTGCCTCCTGGGCGCTAACCCTGTAAAAAAAGCATAGGAATAAAGTGATAAGGGCTGGCAGGTATTTCATGGGAAGGGAGAATAGCTTAAAGTACTATTATCTGAATACGTAAAATTCAAATTATAATAAGTGATTCTTACCTTACTCACCAGATAACTATATTCATCTAACCATGAATAAACTATAGGATCTGAAAACTCAATCTTGTATTTGAGGTTGAGAGTGTAATAGCTGTCTTCAGACAGCTTTTCAAATTCTCCGAAGTATTTATCTACAGTTTTGTTAGTTCTCCAAACCTGTTCAAGAATGCAGTTAGGAGTCCAGTTTGTAATGGAATCCCAGACAACATTAAGCAAATTGTATTCCGTTTCAATATAACCGGAAGCTTCATAATAATTACCATCTGCAGGGATCTCGTTATTGATGTCATTTACAATTATACTGGAACCAACATCAAATGAATTTATTACACGCAAATATATTTTGCCCTCTTTTTTTTCGCAGCTTAAAAGCACCGGTAAAGCCAGAAACAGGAGAGGCAATATTTTAAGGGCACTGAAAAGTTTCATCAGAGTTTCTGGATTCATTTACATGGTAATAAGGTCAGGATGGATTCATATCCTAAACCCACATAAAAGTATAAAAAAACAATTAACCTTAAAATATATTTTCCAATTGAGAGAATTTATTAAAAACATCAATTAATTTTAGTTCGATTCAAAAAACGTTATATTTCCCAAAATAATTAATGAGACGCTACATTTTTCTGTTTTTTGCTCTTATTGCATTACCACTTTATGCTCAGAATTTTCGGTTAAATGTAGGTGGGGCATATTCCTATTTCAGTAATATTAATGAGCGCCAGGTCTCTTTTTACGGATATGGTTTAAACTACAGTTACTATCTGTATAAAAGAGCAGGATTATTTCTCACTTACGACCATTATCTTCACTCAACATATTTTGGTATGGTTCAATACTGGGACAGTGAAACTGCTACAGCTCCTGCATATATATCAGGTGGTGCAAATTCGTTCGGCTTTGGATTAAAAATGAAAATTATTGCCCCGGCTTCTAAAAAGACAGAGGTAAACACATTTATCGGGAGTTCTTTATTTATTCATAAAGGGACTTATAATAAAGAACCATTCATCAGGCACTACGGAGGCTGGTGGATAAGTGATATAAAAAATGTTGTCAATTCAGTTTATTTTGGAGCTGAAGTTATTTTTAATCTTAAAGGTATTCCACTCTTTTTGTCTGGTGGCTATAACCAGGTATTTGGACAGGAGGGTCCCTATGATAAATGGGATGGATTCAGTGTGCCGTTTTCTTCTTCTCTTACAGTTAAGGCTGGTATTACCTTTCCTGTTATGAAAGGGCCGGTTCCTGTTGATATTAAACCGATTGAATATTAGTAGTGTATGAAAAGGTGCCTCTACTTATTGATATTCAGTTTTGTTTCTGCAGCGGTCATTAACGGACAGACTTTTCATTTCGGTATCCAGTATATGCCACTTCAGGCCACAAGGATCTCCTTTGATCAGAATTATATAATATTTGATGATTATACGGCTCTTAAGACTCTTAATCCTGCTTTCAGGATATCCTTACCAAGCCTGTCAAATTCAGGACTCTTTTTAAGATATGATACAAGGCAGATTGCATTGCAAACAGGAGCTAATTTTCAGAATAATGTATATTTTTTCAGTGAAAAGTCATCCTATTATTCTCCGGATTCATATGTGTCTTTCTTTTACAGCTCAGTTGATATTCCTTTAACAGCTGCATTTACCTTAAGGCCTGATGGAAAAGTCAAGTACAGAATTCTGGCAGGCGTAAATACGAAACTGTTTAAATTCAAACGAAACTACTATTCGGTATTTGAAAAGAGGTGGAATTATTTCAATTATTCCGAGGTGATAGCATCCGATAAAAACAAGAGGGAATTTATGGTTGCCAAGATTAATCCCATAATGCTTTACGCAAGAGCAGGATTAGGGATCAAATATTATAATATTACAGCCGACCTTTGTATTGATAAAAACCTTACCAATATGAATAAACAGGTCGATAAATACAATGCAAATTTTGTTGATTCTTATCAGATAAATCTTATTCTTGGGTTTCAAATATCACCAGGAGATCTGAAAAATAAAACCAGGGAGTTAAAAATTGCTAAGGAATGAAGAACGCCATATATTATATTCTTATTCTGATTTTTTGGTCTGGAGGGTCTTGTACACCATTAGAAGAAGAGACCCAATGGATAAGCCAATCATTTTCATGTGGTGTGCTCTCAAGTGAAGTTACAGGTTACATAAATGAGGAGATTACATTAAAAGTCAGATTTTTTATACTTGATAAGGAAGAATCTGATCAGCTGACAAAAAGAAGTATTGAGAATTCACTGATTATCCAGTCATTGGATGTGATCGGTTCCTTGCTGGATTTCAGAGAAGTTACCACACCTTATTCGGGTAACTATTCATGCGGAGTGCTTATTGACGAAATATTTAATTTATATAGTTATGATACCGGTGAAAAATTTAGTATCACAGACGTTTTCTTAAGGAAATATCTTAAAAATGCAGGAGCGGATAATTCTTTTCTCATTTCAGGATTTAAGAAAAACACACCTCCCGTTTCTTTCATCAGCACCGGATATACAACCAAAGTGCAGGAGTTGGATCTCCCGATTGCTGAAATCCTGAATAATGTAATTCGACCAACTCAGAGGTTAGACTCCATTCCATTGCTTGAAAGTATTGACATTCTTCTCGAAAAAATAAAACAAAGCGCGCCTCCGGAAAACAAAAATCTGCTTATTCTTTATTCAGGCAATAAATATTACCATAACAATATTGTTAAAGATTCAATTATAAGTAAAGCTTTAAGAGAAGGGACCAGGGTATCAACTATTATGAATGCCGGCGGAGATTATTATGTCAACTACGACCTCAATAATGAAGATATAATATACAAACTGGCAATTGAAACGGGAGGTTTAATCTATAAAAGTTCTGATTACCTTGGAGGGAAAGATCTTTATATACTTGCTTCCCGGCTGGGAAATATATTTGAAGGGAATTTCAGATGTTTTGAATCGACCTGGAAAATAGTACCATATGACAAATCGACAGATCCGTTTATTCCGGGATTTTTTCTTAAAACAGAACTTCAGGTGGAACTGCAGACTGGTTATGATAATAATACATTCAGTCTGCCATTTGGCATTTATATCCGATAAAAGAAGCTGAAAATGAATAATATCTTTCCAAAGATACTTTTTTCTCTTCTGTTCATTCAATCAGCATTTTTGTTTGGCCAGCTGCCTGAGCTGACCCTGCAAACCGGTCACACTGACCAGATAACCACATTGGTATTCAGCAGCGATGGAAGATATCTTGCCAGTGCCGGGAAAGATAATATTATCATTATTTGGGATTTTAACCTGGGTAAACAGATAAAACGGTTAACAGGACATACCGGTACTATCAATTGCATGAAATTTTTCGATTCGGACAGGATGCTTGCTACAGGTGGAAATGATGGGAAGATACTTATCTGGGACCTAATCAGCGAATCTGTTATCAAATCGATGCCTCAGGTCAAGTCAGCTCAGATCGTATCATTGGATATTTCCCCCGGCAGCAGCTATTTGATCTTCTGTGGTAATCCATTTTACCTGGGTAAATGGGATTTACAAACCAATGAATTATCTGATGGCACTGACTTTTTTTCAAAATCACCGGTATTCCATGAATTACAATCAGATAATTCAGACTATACAAGAATTGGCTTTTCAGGAGAGGGGAATAATATGTATATCATGAAAACCGGAAGTGTTTATTATTTCAATCCGACAAATCCTTCAGCTGACCGGTTTTATAAGGGGAAAGAAAGAAAATCTTTTATATCATTTATTACCCTTTCAAGGCAAAAGAATCACAGTTCAATAAAATATATCTGGATTGACGAAAATGGCAATGATATTATTTTTTCTGATATCAGGAGTCATAAAAAGATGACATCCGGTTTCAGAACAGGCAATTCCACAGTTGTCAGATGGAACATGGTCCATAATAAAAGAGTATTTGCGCGCTCCTCAGAATATATTAAATACAATTTTACATGCGGTACTGTAAATGTCGATAAAACTATGATTGCTGCGGGTAATGAGGACAATTCAATTTATTTATGGGATTTTACCACTGGCAAATCTTACTCCCGTTTTAGTGGTTCCAGCTCTGTTTCCACTATTTTATTTCATCCGGTAAAAAAGAATATTCTTGTATCCTGTGATTCTGGAAGGGATATCTCAATTTGGGATATTGCTGAAAAGAAAATACTCAGGAAATTAAGCAGCACCAATTTCCCAATAACTGCAATTGCGGTCAATAATGAGGAGAATATTATTACTATGGCCGGGACCGATAACTCAATTAAGGTACTGAATATAAAGGATAATGTAGATTTAAGATCAATTAATGACAATGAATCCAATATATCTGGTCTTGGATTTACATCTTCTGGAAATGGGATTGTATCGGTCGGACTTGATAACAGGATTAAATTCTGGAACCTTAATGCTGATAAACTTGATCTTTCGTTAAAAGGCAATGCAAACCCTGCCCTGCTTAATGCTCTCCTTCACCTTCCAATTCTCTCTTTATATGCAAATACTTTCACATCTTATTTTTTTACGAAATCATTTGTTCTGAAAGATATTGAAACTCTGAAAGCTGTGGATATTTCAAACGACAACAGATATACAGCAGCAGGAGGGACCGGGTTCCGGTCAGGTTATTTTTACAGGATACTTGCTCCAAGAATGCTCCCCATACATATCATTGATAATCAAGCACAAAAGCTTGATCAGAAATTCCAGGGACATTATGTCTCAGTTGATGCATTGGCATTTAATTCAAGTGGAAGTCTTCTTGCAAGTGCCGGGCATGATTATAAAATGACAGGAAAAACACTTCTGGAAAAAGAGAAGAGGATAATGGGTGAATCCGCTGTAACCAATAATAAATCCTATAATGAAATTAATAGCTTGAAAATATGGGATATTAAAACGAAACGCCTCTCGGCTGCCTTTGAGAATCAAAGCCCCATCAGATCATTGGCCTTTGAGAGAAGTAGCGATTCAATGCTGTTTGCTGACGATGAAAAGAATATAGTAATGTTTGATTATAAAACGATCATTGCATCAAAACTGGAAAGAGGAACAGGACCACTTTTGTTTCAAACTGATGATAAAAGCTTCTTTTTCCAGGATCAGGGCTATTCAATGAACCAATTCAACTTATCAGCAGACTCAGTAATCAGGAAATTCTCCGGACATTCCGACAAAATAACTTCTGCACTATTAATTCAGAATGGGAAAAGGCTTATTACAGCAGGATGGGACGGCTCTCTTAAATTATGGGATGTGGAGAAAGGATCGGAAATACTGACCTTTTATGCATTGAATCAAATTGATTTTCTTCTGAAAACTCCTGATAATTATTATTTCGCCACGAAAAATGCAGTCAGCGAAATTGGCTTCACCTTTGGTATGAAGTTTTATCCCTTTGAACAGTTTGATCTGAAATATAACAGGCCAGATATTGTTCTTGAGAAACTGGGCAATACATCCCCGGAGCTTATAGCTGCCTATTACAGGGCATACCAGAAAAGGATAAATAAACTCGGATTTACTGAAGATATGCTGAGTGAAGATTTCCACCTCCCCGAGGTCGAAATCTCCAATATTAAGTCGATTGAACAGGTAACTAGTAATAAGGAGCTGACAATGAAGATTGTGGCATCCGACACAAAGTATAAACTCGACAGGATAAATGTCTGGATAAACGATGTTGCATTATATGGGAAAGTTGGAATTGACAAAAGATCATTTGATTCTCAGTCGTCAACAGATGATATTAAGATCCAGCTTGCAGCAGGGGTTAATAAAATACAGGTGTCTGTGCTTAACCAGAAAGGTGCGGAATCTTTAAAAGAAATTGTCGAAGTTAATTATAATGCTCCTCCTTTCAAACCGGATCTTTATCTTATATCAATAGGTGTTTCAAAGTACCTTGACGCAAGATTCGATCTGAATTATGCTAGCAAGGATGCTTCAGATATCTCACAATTATTCAAAACAGATACTTCTCTTTACAGAAATATTTATGTAAAAACACTCATAGATAACCAGGTCACCTCATCTATTCTAAAGGAGCTGAGGACTTTTTTCGAGAAGGCAAAAAGAGATGATGTTGTTATGCTTTTTGTGGCAGGGCATGGACTTCTTGATTCAAATCTTGACTATTACTTTGGTACGTATGATATGAACTTTGATGATCCGGCTGTTAAGGGTATTGTTTATGATAATATTGAAGCCCTTTTTGACGGACTGAGTTCTCTGAAGAAGATCCTGTTTATGGATACATGTTTTTCAGGTGAAGTTGACAAAGATGAAATGGAACTCGCCCAGGCAACAACTACAGAATTCGGCGATGTTACATTTCGAAGCGCAGGAGCCGGTGTCAGAATGAAAGAGGCTTTTGGGATGAATAATACTTCAGAGATAATGAAAGAACTTTTTACCGATATCCGTAAAGGAACAGGGTCAACTGTTATCTCTTCAGCGGGGGGTGCCGAATTTGCAATGGAAGGCGACCAATGGAAGAACGGACTTTTTACATTTTGTGTCCTGAATGGTATTAATAAAAGAGCAGCCGATATTAATAATGACGGAAAAATAATGCTATCAGAGCTCCAGGATTATATTCGCACAAACGTAAGCAAACTATCTGAGGGGAAGCAAAGCCCTACTTCCCGGATTCAGAATATCAGTATGGATTTCCGTATCTGGTGAGAATCCCTTCAGTCAGCTTTTATTCCGAAACTGCTTTTGAGCCAGGATATGAGATTATCGCGGTGTACGTTCCCGTAGAACTCTTTAATAAAAGAATCTACTTCTCCCATTTTCTCCCTTACCGGTTTTTCCTTTATTTCATCAAGGATGATCTGTACCTCTTTTGTTAGTTGCTTCAAATCAGGAAAAATAAGATTGAAATTATTTATCAGCACATATTCAGACCCTTTCATGTAAAATAGGGTAATAGCTGTATTATCAGGATTCGGGATCTGATTACCGTCGACAGTATAAAGATTTTCTTTATCAAGAATTAAAGTGTCTCCCCTGAAACTTAATTTCTTATTAATCTCTTCTCCTTTATAAATATACCTGAGGAAAAAGAAATGATTATTATCCATTGGAAAATTTGAGCTGTTAATTGGAAGGTATTGTTTCTCAAGGACAACATACCTGTCAGAAAATTGATTTTTAAGATCAACCAGAGTGCCTGTAGGTATTCCCCTGGTACTTATATTGTACATTGACGGGAGATAATTGGAACTTGCTTTTGAGAGATCATGATTTTTACTTGTAAGTATCAACCTGCCTCTTTGCGAGTTAATTACTGCCGCAGTAGCATCTTCCGACCGGAAAAGAAGATCCTCTTTCTCAGAAAAGACTGTCCCTGTTTCGAGTGATACACCATTTGTTTTCAGGAGTATGGTCCCGTTTACTTTAATAACTTTAAAATTATCCTGACTGAAGATGGGATCGATAAAAACGCACAGAAAAAACAGGGCCGGAATTATTGTTTTCATTCGTCTATTATTACTATTCATTCGAAAGGAGTAATCTACAGAAACAGGTACTACAAAAAGTATACCTTAAAATTTTACTTAGCAAATATAAATAAATAGGCTGGATATAATATCCGGTCTTTTCAACCAAAATTATCAGGCTATATATTACTTTGGTACGATACTATTTTGCATAAACTAATTAATTCCTTTTTTTTTAGTTAATTTGGGTATAACAAAACCGGAAAGCTATGGAACCCCTGCTTTTTATCATTATTGCATTGATCCTTGGTACAATTACAAGGCAGCTCCTGAAAAAGATGCCCATTCCATATACCGTATTACTGGTTATAATAGGAATACTGCTGGGTGTTATTACCCGCTTCAATTTTATTTCTGAATCGCTCGAGGTGGTTATTCATTCTATCACTTGGGCCGGATCGATAAATCCGCATGTAGTGTTTTTCGTATTTCTTCCTACTTTGATTTTTGAGGCAGCGTTCGGAATGGACTGGCATACCTTCCGCAAAACTTCTGTTAATGCTACATTGCTGGCTGGCCCGGGTATTCTTATTGCTTTGGGGTTAACTGGAGTCCTTCTAATGGGTATTAGATATTTCAACATTGGATTGCACGGCTGGACCTGGCCTATAGCCCTTATGTTTGGTGCAGTGATATCAGCTTCAGACCCCGTTGCCGTGGTTGCAATATTAAAGGAGATGGGAGCCAGTAAAAAACTCTCCACCTTAATTGATGGCGAAGCAATATTAAACGATGGGACTGCCATTGTTCTCTTCATGGTTTTTTATTTGCCACTATCGGGGCAGACCGCAGAGATGAACCCCTTTCTCGATTTTCTAAGGGTGGCGATCGGGGGAGCTCTGTTCGGGTTGATTATGGCGAGGATTGTTATGTTCTGGTTAAAAAGAGTATTCAACGATGCCATGGTGGAGATAGTTGTCCTTTTGGCTTCTGCCTATCTCACATTCTTTATTGCTGAAGAGTTTTTGCATGTTTCCGGTGTACTCGGACTTTTTGGTCTTGGCATAACCATGGCCAGTATAGGTAAAACCCGTATTAGTCCTGAGGTAAATAAGTTCCTTCATGAATTCTGGGAGATGGCGGTTTACCTTGCCAATACCTTAATTTTCATTATTGTTGGGGTGGTTATTGCAAGCAGGATAAAATTTACTGCAGCCGATTTTGTGGTTCTCATTATTCTTTATGTTGGTATACATGCTGCCAGGGCTATCATGATTACATTTCTCTATCCGCTTATGAAAAGATCGGGTTATGGACTAAACTTTAAAGATGCTGTTGTTACCTGGTATGGCGCTTTACGTGGCGCCGTCGGATTGGCGCTGGCATTGATAGTTGCAGGTATGGAAACTATACCTGTTGAAATAAGGGACCAGTTCCTCTTTTTAACTGCAGGGATCGTAATGCTTACTCTGCTAATTAATGCCACAACAATTAAATTTCTTGTATTCAAATTAGGCCTGACAAAAATGGCAGCCTCTAAAGCGATTATACTGAACCAGACAGTTAAGGCAGTTGCCGAGAAGATGGATAAAGAGGCGGAAAGAATTTCATCTGATCGCTATTTCAAGAATGCAGATAGTGAGATTATAAAAAAATATCTTCCTCATTTTACAGAGGTGAAGGTTGAATCTGCATTAAAAAGCAATGAACTGGCTGAGCTTCGACGTCGTGTTCTTGAAAAGGAAAAAGCCAGTTACTGGGAGCAGTTTAATGAAGGTATACTTACCTCCGAAACAGTTATTAAACTTAGCGAAGCTATCAGTGAGATGCTCGACAGCAATGGGAACATGCCGCTTGATGAGCGGAGCGATCTGGAAGGTATGCTTCGTAACTCCAAATTCCTGAACAGACTTCAAAAGATATCCTGGCTTTTTGCTATCTACCGTCAGCTCAACTATAATAAACTTGTTTTAAGCTACGATTTTGGGATGGGTTTCGTGGAGGCTCAGCATGGAAACCTGAAGCTGGTCGATAATTTTATGGAATCCATGGAAATAACTCCGGATTCAGAAGCCAATATTGATCAGCTTCGTGATGAAATCAGTCAGAACATTATACACGGACAAACATTCGTACGGAATTTTAAGAAGTACCACCCCAGCATTTATATCGAAGTAGCTACAAAGAAGGCTGTTCATATCCTGCTCAATTCTGAAAAATCAAATGTGGAAGAGTTACTTGAATCCGGCAGGATTGATTTGATTGAGGCCGAGAAACTAATTGGCAGTATAGAGGAGAGGATGAAAATGATTCAAAAATTTAAATATCAAAAAGATAAGGTAAGAAACCAGGGCATAAAGGAGTCAAGTTAGGCATGATATACAGTGAACTTCGATTGAGGAAATAACCCGGGGAAAAGGAAATGGTTAACTGGTAATCCTTATTTCAAATGAAGGTGAAGGAGGGAAGAGATAAATTCTATTAATCAAGAATACCATAATCCCTTTTTGTTTCACACTTATCAAGAAATTCACTTTTGATCATTTTGTCGTTTTTAATTACAGTGTAAAAATAGTTTATGTAATCAAGATCATGTTGTCTGTCGCTCCTCGTCATCTGTGTACAATTCTTTATCAGGGACTCCATTACCGGCTTTAGCTTCCTGTAAAATTCAAAAATCTCGGTTAATTCATCCTTAGTATAGCATATCCCTTTAAATATCCTTCTGGTACTAAGCAGATTTTCAGGTACTCCTTTGGGTTTGGTGTAATCGGCATTAACAAAACCTGAAAAATCAAAATCAAAAGGAATTGCATAAGGTGCAAGAGAAGAATCGTTTGGTTGCATAATTACAATATTATGTCTGGAAGTTAAGAACCATTCTTTATTGCCTATCATATACTGGAATACTGACATTAGTTTGTAGTTTTCCCTGTTCATAGCAAAAGGAGTCATTAAGACATCTTTTTCAAAAACACCATTCCGTTCACTAAAGTGACCTTTATCTTCTAAAAAGAAACTATATCTCACAAGAAGCTCTTTATTGCTACCAGTATCAAAATAGCGTACACTTACCAGTCTTACCTTAAAGCTCAGATCGGTAACCTGGTTATACATTTTATAAATAAGGTATTCATCGAGTACATCATCGTCGGTATGGCAGGGGGTTACCAGCTTTAGCTTCCCCTGGTTTTCGAAAAGTGTATTTGTAACCTCATTTTTCTTAAAATTCACAAATAAAGGGGGAAAATTACAATGTGCCGTATCCCTGCGAAAATCCCCCCGGGCCATTACCTCAACAGATAATTTTGTAGGATTCCCGCCATTAGTATAATAGATCAATTGACCTTTATGGTATACAGGGTTATCAACCCGATCGCTCTGAATTGCTGTAAAATCAGATCTTAATTCAATTGAAATAATATCATCTGAAATGAATAAGCTGTCGGGTTTAGAAGCAAAGGTATAATTTGTTACAAAGATAAATGCAACCAACAATAAGCAGAACTTCATGTAGCAAGTTATATATGTGTATCTTAAACGTTCCAATGCCCAAACTATATATTAATTTATTGAAAAATAGTCATTTAATCTTATATTCAAGCTATTTTATGTATAATAAACAAGTGGGTCTGTAACTTTGTTCCAAGTGCGAGAAACAAGATGATAAAAATGGTAAAATTATTAATATTCAACAAGAGACTCAATCAATTATGAAGAGGCTAAACAATTTTCAGCTATTATTGTTAAATATATTAAGAAGATCTCAAATGCAAAAGCAACTCCTTTTCCTGTTGATCAGTTTGTTTGTTCATTACAATACTTTTGCAATTATACCTCCCGAACTTAATAAGCCCGACTCAATTAATGATGGTCCCTATATTTTTAATGTACATAATAATTTTAAAGCTATGTGGATTGAAAATAGTGTATTAAGAGAGGATATTATTGTACCACAAAACTATGCTGAAATAAAGAAATCTTTTAATCTATTGTGTAATTACAAGGATCTTAAAGAAGTCTATTCGATTAAAAGAAACTATACCCAGAGTTACACCAATGTTGATAGCATAGGAGTTATTACCGATATTCATGGAGAGTACAACAGTTATTTAAACTTGTTGATGTCAACTGGTATTATAGATAAAAACCTGAACTGGAATTTCGGCAGGGGACATTTGGTTGTTCTTGGAGATATATTCGATAGAGGGGATATGGTTACTGAGGTGCTCTGGCATCTTTTTGGATTGGAAAAACAAGCTGCAAAAGCTGGTGGGATGGTGCATGTGTTATTGGGGAATCATGGACTTATGGTACTCAATAAAGATGTCAGATACATTAATGAAAAGTATAAAAAAGTGGAAGAAATTTCTGAAACTGAATATTCTGATTTATTTTCTGAAAATTCGGTTTTGGGTAAATGGTTACGTTCCAATCCTGTAATGATTACTATAAACAACATCATATTTGTTCATGCGGGACTTTCAATTGAAATGATTCAAAAAGATCTGAAAATTAAACAAATCAATCGGATATTTTCCAATAAAATCATCGGGAAGGAAATGGCAAGGATTTGCGAAAACGAAAACCTGCTCTTTTTATATAATGAGAAAGGGCCTCTTTGGTACAGGGGATATTTTACTGATACAAATTTCAATGAAAGCAAATTAGACTCCATTCTTAATTACTACGGCAAAAAGCATATAATAGTTGGACATACCCCGTTTAATGATATCAAATCGCTTTATAATAATAAAATATTTGGAGTTGATGCTGGTTTAATGAATGGGCTATCAGGGGAGATGCTTATATATAAAAATGGAGTCTTTTATAAAGGACTCATTACAGGTGAAAGAATTAAATTATAGTTGATAATAATCCTGACTGAGCTTATTTTGGATCATGTAATTCTTTTGTCCTTGAAGTAGACCTCAATTTCAGCATTCCCTCTATCAATATCAATTTTTAGAATTGCGACCTTTTCAATATTCTGACCTGTGATACGAGCGAGATCCTTTAAAAGGGCCTTATTAAAATCAGGTTTAAGGAATTCAGGTTTATTATAGATTATAACGAGTTTATTCAGATATTTTTTTTGTAGATAAGTTTCAAGTAAGTAGGTGATCAAAATAATAATAAAATTAAACAGGGTGGCTCCAAGTACAGGAGGAGGGATATGAGCCTGGGAATTAATTATTGAAATCCCGATAATAATAAAGACATACGTTATATCCTTTACGGAGTATGTAATTGTCCTGAATCGAAGAATTGCGAAAATGGCAAACAGGCCTAACGCCATTCCAATTTTAATGTCTATTGATCCGAGTATTGAACAGATCATAAAAATCATAATTCCCATCAGGATAAAGGAGAATAAATATTCTTCTTTCTTTGAAAATTTGTAATAGACACCCCTGACAAGAACAGAGAGAACAACCAGATTTATAACAAATCGCAATAGTAAATTCCATAAAGAATTACCATAAACAAGTGTATTAATATCCATAATATCTTTAATTTAGATTAGTTAAAAATGCATACAATCAATCTGAAGTTTTTTAGCAATTGTGTTCCTTTTATCGAAATCCCGATAGAATTCATCAAGGTAAGAGATCATATCTTTTTTTGATCTTTCATTTAAATACGGGAATTCATTTATGACTTTGTAAAATTCATCTTTTTTATTTAAAAATTCATTAAGGGCGTTGATAAAAACCTGTTCTTCTCTGCAAATACCAAGATAAATCCGTTCCCTGACCGTTTTAATTCTCAAACCTTCAAAGGGAATTGCATAATTTGTATTTACCAATCCCGAAAAATCAAAATCAAAAGGAACAATAATTCCAAGATCAGGTCTCTCTGATTGTGGCTGCGACAGGATCAGAACATTATGTTGAATCGGAACTGACCAATCAGGATTTCCGATCATATAGTTGAAAATTGCCATTCTGTCCATCATTTCAGGTTTGATGTTTTTTTGTGTCAGATTAGTTGTTAAAACCTTAACTGAATTGATCCTTCTGGTTAATAAATCGATTGGCTCAATAACGAAGGCATATTCACTAACAGGTTTGCTTTTCTTAAAGGTATTTATGTAATTTACTCTCAGCAATCTGACCTTGAAACTATTTTCGGTGAGAACATTATAAAGCTTGTAAATCAGGAACTCCTTTAGAAGAATTTCTTCATTAGCTGGTTTACATTGAGTAACCATTTTTAGTTTATCTATATGATAGAATTCTCCCGTGGTTGAATCTTTCATTCTGAAATTCAACAATAGAGGAGGGAAATCACAGTATTCGCGTCGGAACTCTCCGCGGGATCTCACTTTTATCTCTTTAACAGTTGAGTCTTTATCGCTTGTATAATATATAAGGATGGCATCCAAATAATCCTTATCGGATCTTTTCTTTTTGTACTGTGTTATGTCAAATTTGAGGGATATCAGAAGCAACTCATTACTATCAAATAGCCCGGAATTTTCATGCAAAGTATCAGCTACTGAATTGCGGGTATTGATGGTATCATTTTGGCATAAAACGGGACTTACAAGAAAAAGAAGTAGGCCGGCAAGAATGCTAAAATTGATTCTCATTTTAACTATTGCAATTTTATAATAAACAGCATATATATTCAAATTTAGTAAAATTTCCTCAACTGATTATTTTTTTAGCAAAATTCACCTGAATCGGTTAAGATTGCCTTGCTAACCATTTCTTCTCATTGAGAGAGCCGATCGTTTTTCCATGTATTAAGATACTTTTTAAGAATGCTGATGTTTTACATTTGAAATAGTATATATGTATCTGTAATAATTTACTATTTTGATCAAAAAGATAGCGATTCTGCTTCTTATTTCGAAAACACCATAAGATAAACTATCAGAAGGGTTTTGCAGTTAGATCTCGATACTGCTCAGTTCTTTCGTGATAGTGAAGCTATACTCAGGATATTCATATATAGGTACACGGGGCTCAGTCTGTCCTATACTATAACCAAACAAACCATCATATTCTTTTGGTTCTTCACCAAGTTCTTCGAGCTGTCGGAGGTATTCATGCATAGATTTTGATTCGATTATGATCATCTTTCCCATTTTGTTGATAATGGGACTATGGTTCCTGGTGATGTCATGGTCAAACTGAAGTATCCGGCGTCCATACCTTGTAATACCGATTACGCGAAAAGTCAGGCTTTTACCCACTCCGGGCAGGTTCAGTACATTTCGGTCAGTACCCAGGAAGGGGAGTCTGGCAAACCGACGCAGTGCATCAATACTCTCAACTATACTTTCAGCGTTTTCAGGGAATTGCCTGATAGTCTGGTAATGTTCTGCCTCAATCTTACCGATGACCTTCTCTTCAAGTTGTTCCTGTACCACCCTCGCATTGGGTGCAAAATTGAAGTTATTTTCCATGTACCCCTTTACTGTGAAGGTATAATATGGAAGGATGCCAACATCATTGAGTACCTGGCGTAGTTTTGAAGTATGTCCTCTTCTGGATGCAGCTGTAGTGTAGACCAGTTGATTTGTGATGATCCATCCGGCGCTGATTAATTTCTGGATGGCCAGGATGGCTTCCGGGGTGACTTCCATCGGTGACTGAAAATGGGTTTGAATTATAAATTGAGAGATACCTATTTTTTGCGCTTTATGACGGAAATCACTAAGGATTTTAGTCAACTCATTAGTTACCCTCTGGGGGAGGTAGGCCAGAATCCTTGAGCCAAGCCTGATCCTTTGCATCTCTGCGATCTTCTCTCCATCATCTCTTTTCTTATTTCCAAGATGCTTATTTTTTGCCATTTCATAAACCTCATCCAGAATATTTTTCAAGGTCTGATCTGAGCTCATCAGAGCATCTCCTCCTGTAATAAGGATATCCCTGAGCTGGGTATCTTCCTCGAAATATTTCAGCAGTTTTTTCAGTTTCTCAGGCCATTTCTCACTTGGTTTGAGTTTCTCCAGATCGAAATTCAGGTTTCCCCGCTGGAAATCAAACATGCGCTGGCATGAGGCACACAATCCTCCACATGCTCTGCCCATTGAATCAGGTATAAGAATGGCAACTTCAGGATATCTTCTGTGGATATTATTGTAGGAGGGAAGGATCCATCCCGCTGCATTTGGTTTTCCAGGGATAACCTCATCCTCTTTTTCCCAGGCAACGATGCTTCCGAACTCATTCACCAGCTGCCGGCTGTAAACAATATAATGCCTTATTGCCAGGTCTGCACCTATTGCAAAATATGGGACGCGAACATGGAGCAGAGAAAGATAATAAGGGTTTACAAAGAATGGAATCCCTGCCTTCTCTGCATCATATAGTATTTTCATCGTATCCGGATCGAGTGAGTGAGCAAGCATCTCATTCAGCAGGTCGGGAGACCGAATGGCAAATCTAAGGTGAAATATAAAATTTCCCCACCACTCCATTACCATATCTTGTTTTTCATCCTGTGAGAGTCCATCCGGAAAGCTGTATTTCTGATCACGTATCTCACCCGAATCAATTTTAGCTATCAACAGTTTAATGATCCTCTCCTTATTCTCTTTCCTCAGCTCTACTATACGAGGATCAAGGCCGGAGGAATACTTGTCCATCCATTTTTCAACGGTGTCCAAGTCGGGAATAACCTGGTTGCTTTCACCCCTCAACTGCCTGAAGAGCTGTATCATATCTATGAAGAAATCGGGTTTGGCACCTCCCGTGCCTTTTATTACTGCCAGCCATATAAGCCTGATGGGATTACTTACTGCAATTTCATCCCTTAAATTACGATCAGGATATTCGATTCCTGCATGATCAATGTAGTCAAGAATCCTGATAATAGCATAATCATTCCATGAAAGCTTCTCGAAATTCTCTCGTTTAGTAACCTTGTCGACCTGAAACCTGAACGCATCTTTCCGGCTGCTGTATTCGGAATGGATCCAGTTTTTAACCCCGAGCTGTGCTTCGATTTCGTTCTTCGATTCCCTCATTATGGTTTCGAGCATGGGATTTTCCCTAAGTAATATCCTGAGGAGACGGTGTGAATGTACACTTATGGCAATTCTGTCAAGTTTTTCAATCTCTGTCATGAAAATCAGATTTTCGGATGACCTAATTCTACAAGATACAAAAAAATGGCCTAAAATCAAATATTGATTCCGGGAAATCCTTCTTTTTTGTAATCTGAAGTAAATTCACTTTATTTAGAGAAGTTTTTATAATTAGTTAAAACAGATTAGTATGATTTCAAAACAATCAATCCTTTTTTTCCTGTTAATTCTTACCTCTCTTTTTATTACTGAACAAGCCATCTGCCAGGATAGGAACTGGACCCAATTCAGGGGAAGTAATCTAAACGCATTGGCACCAACTGAAAAAATCCCGGTGAAATGGGATGAATCTGTTATAAAATGGAAAACTGAGATTCATGATAATGGGTATTCTTCACCTGTTGTTTATAATGATCAGATATGGGTTACTACTGCAATATCGGATGGTACTGAGCTTTATGCTGTTTGTATCGATTATAAGACAGGGAAGATTATGTACGATTTAAAAGTATTTACTCCTGATAAAATTCAAAAAAAACACTCAATAAATACATATGCCACACCAACTCCTTGCATTGAAAAGGGCTTTGTATATGTTCATTACGGAAGTATGGGAACGGCATGCATAAACAGCTCAAATGGTTCGGTAGTGTGGAAAAATACCGATTTTGAATGTAGGCATGTCCAGGGACCTGCTTCGTCGCCCATAATCTATAAGAATATTATAATTCTGCACTTTGAAGGTACAGATGTTAGATATATCGTAGCTCTCGATAAATCCAACGGGAAGCTTGTATGGAGAAGCGACAGACCCTCAGAACCTTATGACCATATGACGGAAATAGGGCGAAAAGCCTATATAACACCAATAATAATAAATGTTAAAGGGCGCGATATGCTGATCTCCAATGGTTCGGCTGTCTGTATAGCATACGACCCCAATACAGGCAAAGAGATATGGAGAGTAATTGATGGAGCCGAATCGACAATAGCAATGCCATTTACTGAAAAAGGAATAGTATTCTGGTATACCGGATTCATGGTTGCCGATGATGGCACTAAATATACTGATATACTGGCGGTTAATCCTGATGGTATTGGTGATATAACCGGCACAAATATCCTCTGGAAAAAGCATGATGATCTGGCTCAAAACCAGATGCTGACACCTGTAATAAAAGATGGATTGATATATACGGTAAATACAAGGAATATAATGATGTGTATTGATGCAGCAACAGGAGAGGAGATATGGTCAACACATGTGACATCAAATTATAACGCTTCACCTTTATTTATTAATGGTAATATCTGGTTTTTCTCTGTAAAAGGTGAAGTTCTGGTAATTAAAGAAGGAAGGAAATATGAAGTTATAGCCCAGAACCGGATGGATTCAGGTATCTGGGCAACACCTGCTATAATAAGGAATTCTGCCATAGTAAGAACACAAAAGTACTTATACAGAATAGGGGGGAGTAGTGAAAAAGAAATTATGCAGAAGGGTTTGCCCTCCGCATACATTTCTCTTATGGAAGAATAGAATTATATGAGTTATCAGAGCTTATAGTACTGTTCCCATCCCTTGCGTGGTGCCTTGCCTACAAGCATCTGATTTGCAAGAGGATGGTTGATGATCATTTTCTTATTTCTGTCAAAAAGTAATTTTGTATTTAACTGTGCTGCAATTACTCCCAGATTAAATATCTGGGCCAGGGGACCTGCAATATCAAAAGAGGAACGTGCCTCTTCCTGACCTTTACATGCCAGAAGGAAATTCTCATAATGGTTGGAAGGACTTTTAGGTACTTCGGGAAGTTTTGATTCCATCTCTTTGGCTTTTTCAACAGGTATTATCGACAAAGGTGCGCTGTGAGTTCCTCCTTTAAACATTAGATCTTTACTGTAGATGATCTTCCCGGGACCAAACCTGGCAGCTCTTTGAGGACCATTGCTTGGAGGCGGAATATTGGGATCTGCAGCAACCTCGCCGCCGTACCCCTTTGGTATCGGAGGAAGGTTATCTACTCCGTCGTACCAGGTAAGGTCAAGTGGCGGCATATCTCCACGCGCTGGAAATTTATAGAGGAGTGTCTCTGATTGCGGGAAGAAGAAAGGATTCCATCCTGTTATCTTTAAGGGGTCAATTTCATAAGGTAATCCTAAATTCAGGAACTGGTGTGCGCTGTCCATGATGTGTGCTCCCCAGTCTCCCAATGCGCCCATTCCGAAATCGTACCAGCAGCGCCATTGCCCGTTAACATAATCATGATTGTATTCATGTTCATCAGCAGTACCAAGCCATGTATCCCAGTCGAGAGTTTGAGGAATTGGCTCTCCGTCGGGATATTTACTCATTTTTGTATCCCACCCGTGCCAGCGGCGGCTGGAATTCATATGACCTGTAAAAGCAGTTACATCTTTGATAATTCCTGCATCAACCCATGCCTTGAACTGCAAGTAATTCTCCCCGGAGTGCCCCTGGTTACCCATCTGTGAGACCACATTATATTTCTTTGCTGCATTCATCATCAGCTGTACCTCGTTAAAGGTTCGTCCCATAGGCTTTTCAACATATACATGTTTCCCAAGGCTCATGGCAAGCATTGCAACCGGGAAATGGGCAAAATCGGGGATTCCGACCAGCACGGCATCAATCTCATTTCCCATTTTATCAAACATCACCCTGAAATCGTGAAACCTGGGTACATTTGGAAATGACTGAAGACTTTTAAGAGTAGCCGGTCCACCCATATCAGTATCACATAGGGCAACAATATTGCATAATCCCGAGGAAGAAAATTGCCTTAGATCGCTGCCTCCCTGTGCGCCTATACCGACGCAGGCCAGGTTAACAAGTTCATTGGGGCTCACAAGTTTTTTTGGAGGCACAGCCATGCCGGAAACTGATTTTGTAATAATGGTTGGGAAGGCCGTTGCAACTGAGAGAGTAAGTGCTTTTTTCAGGAACAAACGTCTGGAGGATTCTTTCGATTTCATTGTACTCTGGATTTAATAAACTGTTATAAAAAATGGATGAATTTTTTCATGTGTTATAAGGATTCTCATATTCTGGTAAAAAAAATTACTAATTTAAAAAGCATCAGGCCAAATGTAATTATTTTTTAATATCCAGGGCTTTTTTGTTCACTTTTATCACTTTTAATAAACCAGCATCAACATCATACCTCCATAATAACGTTATAACATCGCACCGCCGTACCATCACACCGTCGTATCTTCATTCCGCTGAAATGATAATTAGCATAAACTACGGAAACTATTTACGTAAAAATTGTTTCCTGAGTTTATTTGTATTATTTTTGCCGCATGATAGATGACCTGAAAAGTATATTATTAAAGGTTCGTGAGTTATACATGAAGTATGGGATAAAGAGTATAACCATGGATGATGTTGCAAAAGAGCTGGGGATTTCAAAAAAGACACTTTATCAGTTCGTTACAGATAAGGATGACCTGGTGGGTAAATTTGTTGATAACGAAATTAACCACAGGCAGGATGAAATATGCGATTGCTTCAAATCAGGCTTTAATGCCATTGAAGAACTTTTTGAGATATCCATCTTCATGAATAAAATGATCAGGGAACAAAGCCCTGCAACCGAGTATGATCTCAGGAAGTATTATCCTCATCACTATCAGAAAATGGTTGAGGTACGCAGAGAGGGAATGTACAATTACATCCTTTTAAATCTGAAAAAGGGAAAAGAGGAAAAGCTCTATCGTGAGGAGATGAATGAAGAGGTAATTGCCAAGCTTTACCTGGCCAGGGCTGAGAACATCTACTTTAATGAGCTTTTTACAGTTGAGGAGTTTACTTCTGTCAGGCTTTTTACAGAACTTCTTAACTATCATATCCGGGGGATTGCAACGGAAGAAGGTATTATTGTTCTGGAAGAAAAACTAAAAGAGATAAAGGCAAATAACGTTTAATAAGTATAAGTATGAAGTTGGTTCGAAAATATCTTTTAACATTAATTATCCTTGGAATTATTACAGAGGGATTTGGGCAGGATACTAAGGAGATTCTCAGCCTGTCTGTTTCCGGGGCACAGGATTTTGCACTACAGAACAACCGATCAGTTAAGGCTGCAAAAATTGATATAGCGAGTGCCGATAAAAAGGTATGGGAAAACCTTGCTACCGGTCTGCCCCAGGTTACTCTGGCAGCCAACTATCTGCACCAGTTTGTGGTCCCGCAACTTAGTTTTGGACCCTATCTGGATGTAAACTCATTGCCGGATGGAGCACTCTTTAAAACTGATATTATGGATGCCTATAAAGATTCTCCTCCAATATCTTTAGGTGTGAAAAACAACACTACTATCGATCTTACTGTCTCCCAGCTGATCTTTAGCGGACAATATCTTGTTGGACTGCAGGCAACCAAAGTACTTAAAGAATTAACTGAGAAAAACCTTGTTAAAACTGAGGATCAGACAAAAGAATCAGTTGCAGAAACCTATCACCTGGTATTGGTTCTTGGGGAAAATGTAAGATTGTTGAATGAGAGTCTTAAATCAGTGGATCAAACCTATGGCGAAATGGTCAAAATGAATGAGCAGGGATTAAACGAAGAGACGGATGTGGACCAGATAAAAATCAACAGATCAAATATTCAGACCATTATAAATTCAATGGAGTCGCAGAAGGAGATAGCAATTAAGCTCCTTAAATTCCAGTTGGGTTTAGAATTTGACAGGATGGTAATATTGACGGACAGCCTGGGTGGAATTATTGATCAGGGGAAAATGAAATACCTGGTTTCACCTGAATATGATGTAAATTCGAATGTAGATTATCAGCTGGTACGTAAGCAGGAAGAGATTTCAGAATTATTGCTGAAACTCGAAAAAGCTAAGTATCTTCCAACTGTTGCTGCATTTTATCGTCATCAGGAACAAACCAACCAGCCCTCATTTAATTTTGCAGTAAAAGATGTGGTAGGCGCTTCCTTTAGCTTGCCAATAGCTACCAGTGGTATTCGAAATGCAAGGGTCTCCCAGGCAAGGTTCGATCTGGAGAAATCACAACTCGCAAAAGATAATGCTAAGCAGGGTTTGATAATGGAATTTGAAACAGCCCTGAGCAGCTATCAGACCGCCTTTAGTAACTTCATCACCAACAAGGAGAGCATGGAACTTGGTAAAAAGGTCTATGATAAGACAATTATTAAATATCGTGAGGGAGTATCATCGAGCTTTGAACTGACCCAGAACCAGAATCAGTTTTTAACTGCTGAATCGAACTATTATAACTCGGTACTTTCGCTGTTGAATGCCAAGGAAAAACTGGATCGTCTTTTAAATAGTACCAATTAGATATATAAACTTATTAATCAGAATAATCATATAAATAATAACAAATATGAAAACTATCAAATTAAGTATAACAGGCATTTTAGTCTTATTTCTTCTTTTCTCGTGCAGTAGTGACAAACAGGCACAGCTTACAAAATTAAAGGATCAACAGACTGTATTATACGAGAAGATCAAAAATCTTGAGGATGATTTAAAAACTTCTGATAATGATCAGTTGAATCCTGAAGAGTTTAAATACATTGGTTTAACTGAAGTAAAAAGCAGCAAGTTCGACCATTATATCAGAGTACAGGGTAAACTTGATGGTGATCAGAATGCCGCTGTTTTTGCTGAAACACCTGGTACTGTTATTGCCAAGTATGCTGATGTGGGACAGAAGGTTACCAAAGGCCAGGTTTTAGCTCAGATTGATGATCAACAGTTCCGCAGCCAGATGCAAAGCCTTGAAACGCAATATAAATTTGCGGAGGAGATGTTCGAGAAACAGAAACGTCTGTGGGACCAGAAAATAGGGAGCGAAGTACAATACTTACAGTCAAAAACCTCAAAGGAATCATTAGAACGGCAAATTGCCTCCTTAAAACAGCAGGTTGATAAGTTTAAAATAAAATCTCCTATTTCCGGGACTATTGAAGAGTGCAACATAAAGGTTGGCGGTGTTGTATCACCTGATCCTCGTTCTGCAGCATACAGGGTGGTCGAGTTTAAAAACCTTAAGGTAACAGCTGAGGTATCTGAAGCATATTCTTCCAGGGTTCAGAATGGGGATAAATTAATTGTGTTGTTTCCTGATGCCAATAAGCAGGTTGAAACGGAAGTCTCATTCGTAAGCAAATATATTAATCCTGTAAACAGAACTTTTCTGATTGAAACGGAAATTAATAGCAATTCACCTGATCTTAAGGCCAATATGATTGCTATCATTCAGATTAACGATTACCATTCTGACAACGCTATACAGATTCCCATGAATGTGATACAGAAAGATAAGACAGGTAGTTATGTTTACGTTGTACGTCCAAGGGAGAAATACAATGCCGCGTATAAACAACCTGTGGTTATTGGTAACAGCTATAACGGAGTTGCTGAAATTGTTAAGGGTTTAGAGGTGAACGACAAAGTTATCTCGGTTGGATACCAGGAACTTGTTGATGGGGAATTTGTCAGGTTTTAAATTTTATTCTGATATGGATCTTATCAGAAATTAATATAGAATTTTCATGGGGAAAAAATATAAGGAATTCTTTGCTACCAGCTGGGCAATTGACAATAAGATAAGTGTATACGTCCTGGTATTCATAATATCGGTGTTTGGCATTATTAATTACTACACCATACCTAAGGAGCAAATACCCGAGATTGTGATCCCAATGGTGAATGTTAACACAATCTATCCCGGTACATCGCCCTCTGATATGGAGAGTCTTGTGACAAGGCCGCTGGAGAAGAACCTTAAGTCGATAAGTGGAGTTAAGAAGATAACTTCAAGGTCAGTACAGGATTTTTCTGCTATAATAGTTGAGTTTAACACCGGAATTGAGATTAAAGATGCCAAGCAAAAGGTAAATGATGCGGTTGATAAGACGAAGAAAGACCTGCCAAACGACCCCTCGTTTATCGAGCCTTCGGTAATGGAGATTGACCTGTCGGAGATACCTATTCAGTATATAAACCTTTCCGGCGACATCCCTCTTGATCGTCTGAAGAAGTATGCTGATGAGATGCAGGACAGGATTGAGAGCCTTAAAGAGATCACTCGTGTGGAGATTGGAGGAGCTCTTAACCGTGAGATCCAGATTGATATTGACATGTACAAGATGAAGGTTGCCAGTCTTACATTCAGAGATATCGAACAGGCTGTCAGTCTTAATAATATGACAGTCTCAGGTGGCAATATCGATCTGCAGGGAATGAGTCGATCCATCAGGGTTGTAGGGGAAATTCAAAATATCGATGAGTTAAAGAATATCGTCATAAACACATCAAGTGGTGCCCTCGTGAAACTCAGGGATATTGCTGTTATCCGCGATGGATATCATCAGGCCGAAAATTTCGCCCGGTACAACGGTAAAAATGTTGTCACGCTCAATGTGATAAAGAAGAGTGGGCAGAATCTTCTGAATGCTGCGGAAGAGATAAATGCCATTATCGTTGATATGCAGAAGAATAAGCTTCCGTCTAATCTGATAGTTGAGGTGACGGGTGACCAGTCACGTAATACACGAAACACTGTAAATGAGCTTAATAACACCATCATAATCGGGTTTATTCTGGTTACGATTGTGCTTATGTTCTTTATGGGTCTGGTAAACGCAATCTTTGTGGCTTTCTCGGTTCCTCTGTCAATGGCAATAGCATATATATTTCTTCCATGGATTGGTTTCACAATGAATATGCTTGTGATGTTCGCCTTCATCTTTGCCCTTGGGATCGTTGTCGATGACGCTATTGTAGTAATAGAGAATACCCACAGGATACACAGGAAAACAAGAATGGATATAGCCTCATCGGCTAAGTTCGCTGCCGGGGAGGTATTTGTTCCTATTCTGTCAGGTACACTTACAACATTGGCGCCATTTGTCCCTCTTGCCTTCTGGCCGGGTGTGGTTGGGAAATTTATGGTATTCATACCTATAACACTGATTATTACGCTATTTGCTTCGTTAATTGTAGCCTACATTTTTAACCCTGTATTTGCTGTTGACTTCATGAAGCACGATGAAGAGGACCGCCCTGTTGCTTTGCCGAAGTTGTATAAGATTTCTGCAGGTATTGCATTGGGAGCTCTCATGTTTCATTTATTGAAACTTCCAGGAATGGGTAATTTTCTGCTCTTCATTGCAATATCATTCCTGCTTCATAACCTGTTTGGTTATAAAATACTGCGGAAATTTCAGTCCCGGGTTATACCGGCCTTGATGAGGCGTTATGAGAACACTCTGATATGGGTATTAAAGGGCAGGAGACCGGTATACATACTCTGGAGTATGATTGCCCTGTTTGTATTTACGATGATTTTAAATAATATAGTAAAACCTAAGGTGGTATTTTTCCCTGATAATGAGCCTAATACGATTAACACATATATTAAGCTGCCAATTGGAACGGAGATAAATGTAACAGATTCTGTTGCCCGGATTGTTGAAAACAGGATTATGAGAGTACTTGGTGAAAATAATCCGATTGTTGAATCGATTGTTACAAATGTCGCATTTCTTGCCTCGGATAATAGGTTTGATAATTCAAGCAAATCATCGAATTTAGCCAAGATAGCTATAAATTTTGTTGAATATAAGAACAGGGAGGGACAGAGTACAGGTGCTTATATGAATAAGATACGTGATGCTTTAAAGGATATTCTCGGTGCAGAAATAGTTGTTGACAAAATAAAAATGGGACCCCCAACCGGGAAACCTGTAAATATTGAGATCGCAGGGGAAGATCTTACGCAGCTTGCACTGACTTCCGATCGTTTCATTCGATTTGTCGACTCACTGCAGATTGGTGGCATTGAGGAGTTAAAATCTGACTTTGCTGCAACCAAACCGGAGCTAATAATATATCTCGACAGGGAAAGGGCAAACTTTGAAGGTATCAGTGCTGCGGTTGTTGGTGATGCTATCCGCACAGGTCAGTTAGGGAAAGAGGTATCGAAGTTCCGCGAAGGAGAAGATCAATATCCAATAATACTTAGATTTGAGGAGAATCAACGAAAGGATATTGAGCAGCTTCTCAATCTGACAATTACTTATCGTGATATGAACTCAGGACTCTTGCGTCAGATCCCTCTTTCGGTAGTAGCTCATCTTGATTATGTGAACAGTTACGGGCAGATAAACCGGCTCAACCTTAAAAGGGTGATAACAATATCTTCAAATGTTCTCGACGGGTTTAATGCAAACCTCATAAATGCACAGCTAAGAAAGGTAATTCCTCAGTTTACAAAATCATCTTCTATCGATATTCGCATAACAGGCGAGCAGGAGGATCAGCAGGAGTCAATGGTTTTCCTTTCAAAGGCAATGTTGCTTGCTCTCTTCCTGATCTTCTTCATTCTGATAACACAGTTTAACTCGATGTCGAAGACTATAATAATAATCTCGGAGGTTATTTTCAGTCTTATCGGGGTATTGCTGGGATATATGATCTTTGGAATGACAATCTCTATAATAATGACAGGGATGGGTATTGTTGCCCTTGCAGGGATTGTAGTAAGGAATGGAATATTGCTGGTAGAGTTTACCGATGTGCTGAAAGAGCAGGGTGTTAAAACGCGCAAGGCAATTATCGAGGCAGGGAAGACACGTATTACACCGGTTGTTCTGACTGCGACTGCTGCTATTCTTGGACTAATACCTCTTGCTGTAGGTATGAATATCAATTTCAAAACCCTGTTAACTGATTTAAACCCTCACCTGCATTTTGGCGGGGATAATGTGATGTTTTTCGGCCCGTTGTCATGGACGATCATTTTCGGGTTAAGCTTCGCAACCTTCCTGACACTTGTATTAATCCCTGTCATGTATTTTGTTATCTACACCAGGAATATCAGAAGACAGCGACGTAAATCGAACAGAGTATAATATTAGAATATGACAAGATTCAATCTTGATTTAATCCCATCTCAAAAAGGAAGGGTTGCTATTGTAACCGGGGCAAATACCGGATTAGGTTTTGAAACTGTCCTGGCACTTGCAAAAACAGGGATGAAGGTGATTATGGCCTGCCGGAGTAAGGATAAGGCAGAAAAAGCAAAGCAGAAGATTCTTGGAAAAGTCCCTGGTGCAGACCTGGAAACAATGCTTATTGATTTGAGCAGTCTCTCCTCAGTTAGTGAGTTTGCCATCAACTTTCTGACAGTTTATAATCGCCTGGATCTTCTGATAAATAATGCGGGGATAATGATACCTCCCTATTCAGAAACCGTAGATGGATTTGAAAGCCAGATGGGAGCTAACTACTTTGGACATTTTTTATTAACGGGATTATTGTTCGATACCATTACAAAAACATCAGATTCCAGAATCGTATCAGTAAGCAGTATTGCCCACAAGAACGGTAACATCAATTTTGATGATCTGAATTGGGAAAAGAGATACTCTGCACGGGAGGCCTACAGTCAGAGTAAACTGGCCTGTCTGATGTATGCCTTTGAACTTCAGAGGAGACTGGATAAAAAAGGCCTGGAAACCCTGTCAGTTGCCGCACACCCTGGAGTCAGCATTACGGAACTGATAGAGCAAATTCCAAAATGGGTAATCTATCTATTTCGTCCTGTTGGATATCTTTTTACACATTCACCTGAAAAAGGTGCGCTGCCTACTCTGTACGCTGCTCTTGGTACAGATGTGCAGGGAGGCGACTATTTTGGTCCCCAGGGGCGTCGGGAGATGACAGGAGAACCCGGAAAAGCTGAGTCGACTCTTCTTTCACAAAATATAGAAATTGCAAAAAGGCTGTGGGATGTCTCGGAAGAGCTGACCGGGATAAAATATGGTTAAGAAGGATCAGGTTCCAATTGTCCCCTTGCACCTGATACAAAGTTTATGACTTTTCTGATCGATATCTTCCACATAAGTACTTGACCTCATTACACAGGTTGGAATATGACAATGTATTAGTCCAAAGGTATGACCGAGTTCATGAATAACCACTTTTTTGAAACGGTCAAATAGCAGATCATCGTCCTTTTTCATTCCATATTGTTCATTTCTGAGCCTGTATAGGGATGCAATTCCGGTACCTCCGTTTAATATTGCCTGGCCAAAAATATATGTAAGAATAGGGATAAAGAGATCAACGCGAAACAGTCCAACCTTTTTGATAGTATTTTCCGAAGAGATTGCATCTATCTCCTTTAAGATTCCGTTACCATCATATTGCCGGCGCATCGGATCATAAAATTCACTCAAATCTAGATGACTATCTTCAATGTAAACCGGAAATTGATATTCGCGTACTACCTCTCTTGCTATCTTCTCAAGAAGAACCTTCTCGAATGGACCATGAGAAATTAATAATATACTAAGTTCAGCCAATTAATATCACCCTTTATTATTATCTGATCTATCTAAATTATTCTAAATATTGATTATTATCAGTCGTTCAGAGCTGTGTCAGGCTTAATGCGATTTATTACTTTTCGGGTTTTAAATCGTATTTCTTTATTTTATTATAAAGAGTTACTCTGTCAACTTTTAATGCTTTTGATGAACGGGAAATGTTCCAGTCGTATTTATTAAGAATCCTTAGAATATGTTTTTTTTCAAGATCGTCAAGGCTCTCAATGCTATTGGACGTGAGATCTTTTTCAAAAGGAAGGTCTTTCAGGCGTATTTCCTTTTCGTTGCCGACCACAATTGCCCTTTCAATCATATTTTCAAGTTCCCGGATATTCCCCGGGAAATCGTGTCTTTCAAGGCGTTTCAGTACTGCTGGGTCGACATGCATAAAGTTTCTGCTCATGGATGTACAATAAATCCTTATAAAATGATCAACCAGCATGGGAATATCTTCAATCCTCTCACGAAGTGGCGGGATCTTGATGTTTACAACATTCAGCCTGTAGAAAAGGTCTTCACGAAATGTTCCGTTCTTAACCATTGCATTTAAATCCTTATTTGTTGCACAGATAACCCGGAAGTCGGAGGTGATTTCCTTATTTCCTCCCACACGAACAAATGTCTTCGTTTCCAGAACACGCAGCAATTCAATTTGCATTTTGGGTGATATCGTGGCAATTTCATCGAGAAAGATTGTTCCTCCGTCAGCCATTTCAAACCGGCCTTTCCGGTTAAACATAGCACCTGTGAATGCCCCCTTTTCATGGCCGAACAGTTCACTCTCCAGCAGACTTTCAGTCAATGCTCCGCAATGTACACTTACCAGGGGGAAAAATTTCCGTTGTGAATTGGAATGAATGGCTTTGGCAATAAGTTCCTTTCCCGTTCCGCTTTCACCTGTAATAATTACCGGGGAACTTGACTGAGCTACTCTTCCAACCTCTTTAAGAACCTTTATCATTGCTTCGCTGTTCCCTATTATATCTTCAACATTTTCAAGGGAAACAACTTTATTCCTTAAAGCCTCATTTTCTGTTTTCAGGGAAATCTGGCCGGCGGCATTCCGGATCAGATGAGACAGATCATCGGGATCAAAGGGTTTTGTAATATAATCGTATGCCCCATCCTTTAAAGCCTGTACAGCAGTTGTTACAGATGCGAATGCTGTCATTATTATTACTATCGTATCTTTATTCAAAGATTTGATCCGTCTGTGCATCTCCAGTCCATCCATCCCCGGCATTTTAATATCAGCAAGAACGATATCAAAATTTCTGGATTCAAGAACCGATAATGCCTCTTTCGCATTTTCAGCACGTGCTACATCATACCCGTCTTCAATGAACCAATTGTATAATGAATCCCTTACTGATTCTTCATCGTCGACAATTAAAATTGAAATGTTTCCAACCATTTTATCTATTTTGATTCTTTATCAAAGGTAATATTAATGATATAGTTGTTCCTTTTCCCACTACAGAATTTATCTCTATTCTCCCGTTATGACTTTGAACAATTCCGTGAACAATTGATAATCCCAGCCCAATACCACTGGCTTTTTCCTTGGCCGAAAAGAATGGCTCAAAAACATGCGGAATATCTTCAACTGTTATACCAACACCATTATCAATCAGATCAATCTTTATATTATCTTCATCCGGATTAGTTGTCCTTATTATTATTTCTCCATTTTCAAAAATGGCTTCAACAGCATTCAGTAAAATGGCAATACAGGCCTGTTTTATTTGATTATCATTGCAATGAACCGAATCATATCGGGCGGAAAAATCAACCTGGAATTCTATATTTTCAATTTTCATCTCGTGTTCCATCAGAATGTATGCATCCTTAAGGATTTTATGAACATGATTCGTTTCGTAGTCAAGTTGATCCTTTCTTGAAAAATCCAGCAGACCCCTTACAATTACTCCGCAGCGTTTGGTCTCATCTTCAATAACCTTAAGATATTTCAGCATGGGTATTTTATCGGATTCATCGATCTTGAGTTTACGTAATTGTTTGTAAACCAATTTTGTATATGTTAATACACCCGAAAGTGGATTATTAATCTCATGTGCAACTGATGAGGATAGTTTACCTAAAGAAGCCATTCTCTCAATATGCACGAGTCCATTCTGTATTTCAGATAATTCTTCTGTCTTTTCCTGGACTTTAGATTCTAGTTGTTGCGACCAGTTTTGGAGCTCGTAGGTTGCCGATTGCAGATTATCAAGCATTTCATTAAATGCAGTAGAAACCATCCTCATGTCATTCAGTTGATTGGATTTTATTTCCAGTCTTTTACTTTTATCACCTCTGGAAACAGCTTCACTGGCTTTTATTATTGCATTTAGAGGTTTCTTTATTTTCCATCTTGTAAAAAACAGAAGAAAAATAACCAGAATAAGAGTTGTAAACAAGGAAAATAAAAAGGATTTATTAAGGTTTGCATCCAGCTCTTCCAGCGGAATTCTTATAACAAGAGAACCCAGTACCTGATCACTTTCATTATGCGCGTGACAATCGCTTGTATAGCAGGATTTTTCATTCAGAATTGGCGATTTGATCAATAGAAGCCTGTAATTGTAATCTTTTGGGTTCATCTCGCATTTGCTGTCAACATTTATGATTTTGAAAGATTTTTCTTCCCTGGGGAACATAGAATTAATTTCTGAATGACAATCCCTGCAATTAGGATTGCTATGGGCAATAGTATCGGTCAGATAGGATGAATAGACAAGATTCTCCTTGTCATCATACATATTAACATCCTCAATACCTGGCATTTTATTAATAATAGTCAGGGTATTGATTAATGCAGTTCTGTCATTTTCCAGCATGTGTTGATAAAGGGCTCCTTCAACAAACATACAAACATTGTTACCACTCTGCTGAATGGTGCTTTCCATATACTCCTTGTTTATTGTCCTGAATATTGTCCCGAACGACAAAAAAAGAAACACAGATAATATTGCAATAACAATAACTACCTGGCCATAAACCGAAGAAAACGATTTTAAAAAATCCCTTACTAATTCTCCAAACTTACTCATCTCATCCCTGTTCTGTTTAGCAATAATATTTTTAGCAATTCTGCATATTGTTATATTTCTTACAATCCATCCTATGATTAAAAAGGATCATCTATGTATCGTATCTAAAAAGTTGTTTCCCGCGATCATTTTCTTTTTAAGCTTTTACCAGCGGTAGAATTATGGAAACTGTTGTCCCTTTCCCCAGTTCCGATTCTACCTCTACTTTCCCCTTGTGGCTCTGAACAATCCCATGAACTATGGCTAATCCTAATCCAATACCACTTGCTTTTTGCTTTGCTGAGAAAAAGGGCTCAAATACATGAGGAAGATCCTCAACGGCAATCCCAACTCCATTGTCCTTCATCTCGAGTTTAATGCTTTCCTGGTCGGGGTTAGATGTTTTCATCACTATCTCGCCATTCTCAAAAACAGCCTCTGAAGAATTCATCAGGATAGCTATACAGGCTTGCTTAATTTGATTCTCGTTGCCATGGATCAGATCTTTACCGGCAGAAAAGTCAGTGTAAAAAGTGATGTTCGCCATTTTCATCTGGTGATCCATAAGGCTGAAAGCTTCCTTTAATACTTTGTGGAGATGATAACTTTTAAAATCGTGCTGATCTTTTCTTGAAAAATCCAGCAACCCTTTTACAATATCGCCACAACGTTTTGTCTCCTCTTCAATCACTTTCAAATATTTCAACATCGGCAATTTTTCAGAATCAACTAAATCAAGCTTAATTAACTGTTTGTGAACCAGCTTAGTATATGTCAGCACACCTGACAGGGGATTATTGATTTCGTGTGCGACTGAAGATGATAATTTGCCAAGGGAAGCTATTCGCTCCACATGGATCAATTCATTTTGCATTTCTGATAGCTCTTCTGACTTTTTCTGAACCTTATATTCAAGCTGTTGCGACCAGTTTTGTAACTCGTTTGTAGCTGATTGCAGACTGTCAAGCATCTCATTAAATGCAGAGGCAACCATTTTCATGTCGCGTACATTGTTTGGCTTTATCTCCAGTCTCATGGTTTTATCCCCTTTAGTTACAGCTTCACTGGCTTTTATAATTTCATTTAAAGGAGTTTTTACGTTTTTTCTCATGAAAAACATCAGCGATGTAACGAGTAAAAGAGTCGTTAATGCTGCCAGGAAGAAGAAATTTGTCCAAGACTTCTTGACTGATGAATCGAGATCTTCCAAAGGGATCCTTATAACAAACGATCCGAGTACTTCATCACTCTCACTATGAGCATGGCAGGAGCTGGTATAGCATGATCTTTCATTTAATATCGGAGATCTGATCAGCAGAAGTCTGAAATCGTAGTTCTTTTGACTCATTTCACATTCACTGTCCATAGTAATGATCTTGAAAGATTTCTCTTTCAGAGGAAACATTGAATTAATATTTGCATGGCATTCCTTGCAGTCTGGATTATTGTACTCAGTTGGATCAGAAGAATATGGTGAATAGACAAGGTTATCATGGTTGTCATACATATTTACATCCTCAATACCGGGGAGGGTGTTAATCACATCCAGAGTATTCTGAAGTGCACTTCTGTCGTTTGTAAGCATTGAATGATATAAAGCTCCCTCAACGATTGATCCAATATTGTTTCCGCTTTGTCTGATGACAGTATTCAGGTATCTCTCGTTCACCGATCTGAATATGATCCCGAATGATACGAACAAAATAACAGAGAGGATAGTGATTGTATAAACTACCTGGCCATAAATAGATGACCGGAATCTTAAACTTAGTTTATTAATTCTTTTCACCTTCTTTGTATTAATTCATCAGAAAGATATTTTTGATAGTTTTTAGTATCAAAAAAAAAGCAGGTTAATCACCCTTCAAAATACAAAAAAAACCGGTGCGATAACGCACCGGCATTAAAAATATTTTATTTGGAAAAGTTGAGAAATTCTTCCTGGAAATCCTTCCATACCTCGTCAGGCAGATCCCCAAGAATTTTATCGCGTATTTCACCGCCATCCTGCAATAAAACCATTGAAGGTTCAGTAGAGTACTTTCTCATCGGTCCGCCTGTAAGAAAATCTTTAAATCTCTCGAGTTCTTTTATTGACCATTTTGTTGCCTCCTCAGCCATAAAATAAGAACTTGTCTCACTCTTCCAGTTATTTGGTTTAATTTTATAGATCCACCCTTTTTTGTAAGGATCCTCATTTAGTATCTCCGGAGAATCATTCAGTATCTGATTTGTCATAAGAATCTCTCCGGAGATTGGAGAAAAAAGCTTAAGGTGTTTGCCATCCTTATCAATCTGTGTCATTAAATCACCTTTTTTTATCATTTCCCCCGGAATCTTCAGGTTGCTTAATCTTACCTCCCCGGTAATGTGCTGAAGAAAGTCATCAAGACCTACTCTTGCTTCTCCCGATTCTTCCAGGTGAGCCCATGTATGAAACCTGTTGTAAAAGAGTCCTTGCGGAATTCTTAAAATACCGGCAGAAAGATTGCTGAACACTCTTTTAATTTGTTTTATTATTCTTTCATGCTTGTTGGCTACGTTCCAGAAAATAATCAGGAATAACAAATAACCGATGACGAATAAATATTCAATTCCTTTGGTATCGAATATATCTACTCTGCTGAAACTTTCCATTTTTCCCTCCTTGTATTTAGATTAATTGATTCATTTTTAATTTTGAATGATTTATTCTCCATATCCTCCTTTATCCAGGAAGGAGATTCTTTATATACCGGCATTCTTCTTACAATCCATCTGAAAACCAGGAGTTGCACGAAAATTACTGCACAAGTAACTACAACTTCCATCCATGTAGGAAAATGGAGCGATTTGGAATACCATTGATATGCGATGGTTGAGATATTGAGCCTGTTCAGAATAATCCCTATTATTGTTAATGATGCAGCAATCCGAACCATTTGCAAATTGAGTCGTCTGTAGCCATACAGGAAAATCGTGCATGGGATTAATACAAAGCCAATTACTTCAACCAGGTACCAGTACCCCCAGGGAGTATTAAGATAAGATAAATTTTTCCCATGTAAGAAAACAAGGAATACCATTGTGAAATAAACGAATAGTGAAATTGTACATATTCTTGCCAGGCTGAACATTATCTTTCTGTGGGAACTTGTATGTAAAAATGACATGTTCTCTTTGAATACTCTCTGTCCTATTGATTCCAGCACTACCACCAGTGATAAACCTGCCGGTATGCTTGAAATGAAGAAAAGAACAGGGATGAATTCTGAATACCATAGAGGATGTATCTTCGGCTTAGCCATCAGGAACAATGCTCCCAGGCCGGACTGATGCAGAGTAGATAATGCAATACCAAATATTACCACCGCAAGGGTTAATGAGGCAAAGAATTTTCTCTGCCGCTTAAGGGTAGCCCATTCAGCTATTGCAGGTAAGAATTCAATAAATAATGAACCCATATAAAGAATAAAATGCCAGGCAACAAGAAACAGCACAGAGCTTATTCCAAAGGAGTTGCCAATTATAGGGTTAACTACCTTCCATGGACGACCAAGATCAAGTAATAGAGCCCCCGCATAGAAAATATATGCAAGAAGAGCATATAATACTGTTGCCCTTACTATCGGACGATATTTCTCCAGTCCAAGGATATATACCATGAAGGTTACTACATATGCGCCTCCCGCAAAAGCGACACCCGTTATAACGTTGAAATTTATCCATAGACCCCATGGCCGCGACTGATCGGCATCGACAACTGAACCAAGTCCGCTTGTAAAACGAATAAAAAGAATCCAGGCTGCTGTCATTATCGTTATTAAAGCAATAATATTAAAGGGAGTAATTAGTTTCCCTTTTGGCTTTAATTCATTTAAAATGAATTTGAAGACCCCTGTATTTAGTTCCCTGTTCATGATTCTTCCTCAATTTGTGATTTCAATTTTCTCTCTTTGGCTGCGCTGCTGAGACCAAGCAGGAAAACAGGCCACAACACCAATACAGCTGGTACTGAATAGAGGAACGTTTTATTATATTCGGGATATGCAACTGTTCCCAGATCATTTCTTAATCCCAATTCCTCAAATGGAACTGATGCAAGGTATATCACTCCTGTACCTCCAACCTCATGTTCTCCATAAATTGCATGATTATAGTTTTCAGGATCAGCATATATTCTTGCTTTGGCTATTTCTATCAGCTCCCGTCTTTTCCCAAACAGGAGTGCCTCTGCCGGACAGTTTACGACACATACAGGCTTTTCTCCTTCTATGAGAAGTTCAAAGCACATCCGGCATTTATTAATTTTGGGATTAGGGCTGTTGAATTCAAATTTTGGAATATCAAACGGACATGCTATCATGCAGGATCTGCATCCCATGCATTTTTCCTCTCGCCAAATTACCGGTCCTTCATCCGTCTTCAGCATCGCCTTGGTAAGACATGCCGATGCACAGGCGGGTTCATTGCAGTGGTTACATGCTTTCCGCATGAAGAACTCACCCCCGGAAGTGTTAAAACTATTTATGGCTACACGCCTTTTCTCACTGGTCTCCCTTACGACACCAGCTTCCGGTACATCTTCCGGTAATGGGAATCCATAGTGTTCAGCACATACAACTTCGCAGTTCTGGCAACCGGCACAGAGAGTGGAATCGAACAGAATCCCATCGAATTCTATATCACTCTTGGTTTTTTCCGGTGTGGCTCCAAAAGTCTTTCCCATTGTAAGCGTGCTTCCAACTACACCCAGAGCTTTTAAAAAATTTCGTCGATCAACACCCATAATTTTTGATTTAGTTGGTTAAAAATTTCAGTTATATAAGCATTCAGATTATTAAATGTCAATAAAATTTGTCTGGAAATCTTCCCATACCTCGGGCCCCAGTTCCTTTAAGATTCCATCTTTCAAGGCTCCGCCATCCTGAAGAACATTAGTGTATGCAATTGTTTTAGGGTTTAGAGAAGTCGAAAGAAACTCCTTCAATCTTGAGAATTCGCCTTGCAACCACTCTTTATATTTTTTTGCCATTATTAAAAACTGAATTTCTTTCAGCCAGTTAGTTGGCTCTATCCTGTAAACCCAACCTTCTGAATAGGGAGAAGAATTAATAATTGAAGAATTTGTATCAAGTACTTTATTAATTTCTTTAATTGTCCCAGAAATAGGGGCATAAATGTTTAATTGCTTTCCCTCCTGAATAATTGAGAGGACAGGTTTCCCTTTTCTGATTTTTTCGCCGGTCTCTTTCATTTTTACCCGTGTAAGAGGACCGGTTATATGCTGCAGGAAATCATCTATCCCTATTCTGACCGTTCCATCTTTTTCCATATAGGCCCAGGTATGAGTTTTATCGTAATACAACCCCAGCGGAACATCAATAAATTCCTCATCAAAAATTTCATGCGAATCAGCGATATTTATCTGAGAAGCAACCTCTCTTTTGCTTAGATACCACTTCATCGATAGTCCAAGAAGAGTAATTAATGCCAGTGAGCCCAGAATTATGAGGAAGCTTTTTGATGCACCATTATTTTCATTGGATGTGATTAGATTGGGTTCACTATTGTTCAGAAAATCTATTTTCGACTGTCTCTCAGTTAATAAAAGGTCGCTATACCCATAATTATTAAGGATTTGCTGTCCATCTGTAAGAACCCAGTTCAGGAAAGCAACTTCAGTTTTGTTCTTTGGTTTTTCAGAAGAAACGGAATAAAGGTTTTTAAATAATTGTGATGGATATTTCCCGATCCATACTCCCCTTGAAAGAATATTCAAATCATCATATATCTCTTCCATGTAATCGATTTTTCCATTTCCGTTTCTGTCCAAAGGGAGTAGTTGTATAACTTCAGAAGTGTTATTGACATTAACATCAGGGATATTTGTAAGTTTGCAAATGCCAATGGAGAATGGGTCTTTCTGAACCAGAGATATTAACTCTTGTCCATCTGCCGCTCTAATACAATTGAAAGAAGTGTGGTCGACTTTCAGAAATTCAGCCAGTCCTCTGTCAATTGATTTATCTTCAATCATGTAAATATTGACGGGAGTATTATCCCGATTATCCAGCAGAGTTCCCCAACTCTTCAAACCTTCGTCTTTGAATATCCTGGAAAGATTCTCCGGTGAAATTCCCTGTCGGTAAATTTCATTAACGAAGGGATTCTTTGTATTAAAAACCGGTACAATTACATCACGACCAACAACAATATTCCATGTTGAACCTTCAAACATTTCAGCAAATTCATTAGAAATAAAGCCTAAGTTTTTGGTTATATCTGCCTTTTTATCACCATTAGTACCGGTGATCTTAATTACTCCTATTTTCACATCAGGATTTAGCCTGCAAAATTCATCAGCCCATGCCTCGGTAAGATTATACAGGTCAGGAGAGGATAACAGAGTGATTGAATCTATTTCAGCAGGTTTTATTCGAATATCCTTTTTAATATCTTCAGGGAAGCTGAAATTAACAAGTAATAAACCGATGAACAAGATAATTGCGTTTTTCATTTCTATCTGGATTAAGCTCGTTAGTCTGGAAGAGTTTTAACATATATATATCATTGTCTAAATCGTGAAAGTAAGTTTCCCGGATCTTCTTATTCAACAACAGTGCCAAATAAAAAATGCACGTGTAAAGCATTGAATTAAAGTAATATAACATAATTGATGTTTAATAAATAAACAAACCATAGTGTTTAATATTTAAACACTATTTATGGTTAGGGTATCTAACGATCAGTTAATCAGGTAATTTATGACGATTGTATAAAAATTAAACACCTGTTGAAATATTCAACAGGTACTTAATTTTATCGATCAATACTTATGTAATTACTTGATAAATAGCCAGATGTATTTGACGGGAAAGGTGAAAGCTAATCAATGAATAAGTGAAAGACCAGTCTTCCAGGATAATTGATGAGTGTCGAACTATGGAAATGGGATCAGGTAAATACCCATTTGATTATTGTATAAACGGCAGCTAGAAGTACAAGGACAGATAGGATATTCAGAATAAAACCAGTTCGTATCATTTGTTTCATTTGAATATGACCACTCGAAAATACAATGGCATTCGGAGGGGTAGATATCGGCAGCATAAATGCACAACTTGCTGCCATGGCGACCGGAATTGAAAGTAAAAGTGGATTCATACCCAGACCGTTGGCTATACCTATTACTACCGGGATATAGATAGTTGCCAGAGCTACATTACTCATTAGTTCTGTAAGGAAGAGCATTGATCCAATAAGTATGAGGTAAACAAGGACAGAACTCATTTGATTCTCTGCTACCAGGTCAGCAATAATCTGGATAAGACCGGTAGTTTCCATGGCCTTAGCCAGTGTTATTCCGCCGCCAAAAAGCAAGAGAATACCCCAGGGTAATCGTTTGGTAGCTTCCCAGGGCAGCAGACTTATACCTTTTTTCAGGTTAACGGGGACTGCAAACATGAGTATGCCACCAATAATAGCAGTGGCTGTATCATTAAGTATCTCATGTCCAAGAAGTTTATTTACAGGGAGTTTAAAGATCCACAGGAATGCAGTTAATCCAAAGATCATGGCAACTTTCTTCTCCTCCCTGCCCATTCTTCCAAGATTCTTAAGTTCAGTATCGATGATCATTGATGCTGAAGCCATTTTGCCCAGTTTATTCCGGTATAATACCTTTGTCAGAAACAAATAAGTTATGATAAGGAGTATACCACTTATTGGGACACCAATAAGCATCCACTTTGAGAAATCAATATCAATGTTGAGCATCTGTTTTGCATAACCTGCAAAAACAACATTGGGAGGTGTACCTATAATAGTCGCAATACCTCCGATATTGGCAGCATAGGCAATTCCCAGCATAAGAGAAAGAGAGAAAAGCTCCATCCCCTTTTTGTCATCAACAGTTTGTTTTAAAAGAGTGATAACAGTCGCTGCAATTGGCAGCATCATAATTGTTGATGCAGTATTGCTTATCCACATGCTGATAAATCCGGTTGCCAGCATAAAGCCAAGTATTATACCATTAGCATTGGTTCCAGTCAGTTTGACCAGATTTAACGAAATTCTAATATGAAGACCATGCTCTTCGAGTCCCAGGGCAATGAAGAATCCACCCATAAACAAGAAGATCACAGGATTAGCAAATGATGAAGTTGCCTGTGTCAGATCAAAAATACCCAGGGCAGGGAACATAACAATAGGAAGCAGGGCAGCTACAGCCATCGGAGTTGCTTCAGTAACCCACCAGGTTATCATCCATGCCGCTATCCCTAATACATGCCATGCCTGGGGACTTAGGGAGTCGATGTAACTAAGCTGTGAAATCAGAACAAATAAAACCGGACCGGAAATCAGTCCTATGCTTTTGATGGAAATTTTCATCATCCTAAAAATTTATGCTAAATGTAACATAAATTATATTTGATGACATAGTATTAAAAAGATACCGTGTTCTGATTATTTACAGGCATTGTTTCCTTCATGACTCCTGTTTTGAGCTGTGTATAGTTTATAAAAACATAACTATCTGAGAAATAGCCAATAAGAGATTTGTTTATTGTAAATATGGGTGCACCTCAATTCTCAATAATTCGAAACTGGGAGATTACGTTCCCGCAAGGCCGAAGTCGGTGAGCTTGTCCCGCTACAACGGGACTCGGTTTCCACCTACACAGCTGATTTGTGATTGTTTGCCTGAATAACTAAAGATATATGGTCAAGAGTGCAGGGGATTCCTCGTCCCGCTAAAGCGGGACTCGGAATGACATGACGAGACTATGGTATAGGGGGAAAGAAGTGGCGATTCGCTGAAAAATATTTGAAAAAGGTC
>Ga0214473_10000735_pt1 | contig 45095 bp, 37 predicted proteins | sample RVTome_7_FD_203509 | JGI IMG/M metagenome (GOLD analysis project Ga0214473, IMG submission 203509) | Soil microbial communities from uranium-contaminated site in the Upper Colorado River Basin, Wyoming, United States - RVT98D197 | ecosystem: Environmental > Terrestrial > Soil > Contaminated >...
TGACACCCCACGCGCGCAACCTCTTCGTCGTCAACACCGTGGGGGATCCGAACGTCGTGGTCGCCACGGGCAACGCCTACGCGCGGGCCGCAGGCATCGTGCCCTTCCTGCCGCCGGACGCCCCGGAAGAGCTGGCGGACTGGCGCGCGCCGGCGGACTTCATGAGCCGCTACGGCTTCCCAACGCCCAACGACATGCTCATCCAGTACCACGTCATCGAGGGGGTGAGCCGCATCGACCGGCATCCGGTCGATGGCGCGATGGGATTCCTCGCCGACGTGGACAACTTGAGCGACGGAGTGCTGCTCTTCGATCCGGTGACGCAAGACCAGTCCGACGCGCCCGAGGCCGTGGCGCCCGTGCGCCCCGACACACCCCTGCGCTGGGCGCGCCTGACGCGCGCTGTGTCATCGCCCTCGGACGACGTGTGGAGCGTGGCGCGCGGCGACGACCAGTCCGCGCTCGTCAACGCCTACGTGGTGCCGGAGGGCATCCACGGGTTCGACACGCTGCTCGACTCCAGCGTCCCCTTCGACATGTCGCAGTACGTCCTCAATCTCATCGCGCACTATGCAGCGACCGGCGGCACGGACCTGCCCTACCTCTCGGATCCCTCGGGCCATCACTGCCTCGAGGACTCGTCCTGCACCTTCATCGGCGAGTGACCCCGACGTGCAATTCCGGGGACAGGTAGATTCTTGAACCGGACCTCGAACGCGGCCGACAGCTAGCCGCGTCATGCCGACAGCATGTCGCGGAGGCGCTCGGTGATGAGCGCCTCGGCCTGGCGCATGATGCGATCGATGAGCTCCTTGCAGGTCGGGATGTCGTCGATGAGGCCGGCCACCATGCCACATGACCAGGCTCCCGCATCCACCTCGCCCTCCTGCATCACCTTGGGATAGACCCCGGCAACCTGAGCGATGATGTCGTGGATGGCCAGGTCCGGGCCCTTCTCGCGCTCGATCTCGAGCAGTCTTCCGACCGCCGCGTTGTTCATCACCCGCTCGGTGTTGCGAAGCGGCCGCATGATGAGGCGCGTGTCGAGCTCCGAAGCCGCCACGATGGCTTGCTTCACGTTGTCATGGACGGGCGCCTCTTTCGTGGCGATGAAGCGCGTCCCCATGTTCATGCCGTCGGCGCCCATGGCGAGCGCCGCCACGAGGCTCCTCCCGTCAGCCATCCCGCCAGAGGCGACGAACGGAATGGTCAGCTCGTCGGCCGCCCGGGGCAGCAGGATCATGTTGGGGATGTCGTCTTCGCCGGGATGACCACCGCATTCGAAGCCGTCGACGCTCACCGCATCGCAGCCGATCTTCTGAGCCTTCAACGAGTGGCGCACCGAGGTGCACTTGTGGATGACCTTGACCCCGGCCGCCTTCAAGGCCGGCAGGACCTCCTCGGGATTGCGACCGGCCGTCTCCACGATCCTCACGCCGCCGCCAATGATGGCATCGACGTACTCCGGGTAGGGCGGCGCAATGAACGCGGGCAGAAACGTCAGGTTCACGCCAAAGGGCTTGTCGGTCATCTCGCGGCAGCGAGCGATTTCGGCGGCGAGCCTCTCCGGCGTACCCAGGCTGAGCGCCGTGATGATGCCGAGCCCCCCGGCGTTGGAAACGGCCGCGACCAGCTCCGCAAAGCCCACGTAATGCATGCCACCCTGGATGATCGGGTGCTCGATGCCGAGCAGCTCGGTGATGCGCGTCTTCATGGTTGATGCTCCGTGGAGATGGAAGTAGCGCGCAGGCTAGCATGCCGGCTGCAGATCCGGCGTCGGGTACGATCGCAGGGTCCGACACGCCCCCAGCGGGAACATTTCGGTTCGGCCCGAGCCGCGTTGCGAGCGCGCCAGGTCCGAGCCGCCATCAATACGCGAGGCTCGGACCGAGCCAACGCTCGGCCGTGGCGAGCTCCACGCCGCGGCGGCGCGCGTAGTCGGCAGCCTGGTCGCGGCCAACCCGGCCCACCGCGAAGTACCGTGAGGCAGGGTGGGCGAAGTAGAGACCGCTCACGCTTGCGGCCGGGGTCATGGCGAAGCTCTCGGTCAACTCCATGCCCAGGGCGCGCGCGCCGAGCAGGTCGAAGAGGGGCGCCTTGAGGCTGTGGTCGGGGCACGCGGGGTACCCGAAGGCGGGGCGAATGCCGCGGTAGCGCTCGGCGATCAGATCCTCGAGCAGCAGCGCGGCCGCGGTCTCGTAGCCCCACTCGCGGCGTGCGCGCGCGTGCAGCAGCTCGGCGAAAGCCTCGGCGAGGCGGTCGGCGAGCGCCTTGACCATGATCGCACCGTAGTCGTCGTTGTCCGCCTCGTACTTGGCGACGAGCTCGGCCGCGCCCAGGCCGGCCGTGACCGCAAAGGCCCCGACGTGATCGATGACGCCGCTCGCAGCGGGCCCGACGAAGTCCGCCAGGCACAGGCGCGGCGCGCCCGGCTCCCCATCTTGCTGCTGGCGCAGCATGGGGAAGCGCACGGCTTCGCGGGCGCAGGAGCTGTCGTCGAAGAGCACGATGTCGTCGCCTTCGGAACGCGCGGCCCAGAACCCGTAGACGCCTGCCGCGCGCAGCTCGCCCCCCTCGACGAGACGCTCGAGCATGGCGCGCCCCTCGTCGTACAGCTTGCGCGCCTCTTGACCGCGCTGGGCGTGGTCGAGGATCGCCGGGAACTTTCCGCGCAGCCCCCACGCGTGGAAGAAGAAGGTCCAGTCGATGTGACGGGCGATCTCGACGAGCAAAACGTCGGTCGCTACGCGGGCTCCGGTGAAGTCGGGACGTGAGACGACCGCCCCGGCCCACTCGAGGCTCGGCGCACGGGCTCGCGCCTCGTCCAGGCTCAGCAGTGGCACCCGCTGCTTCGTCGCGAAGAGGCGCCGCAGGCCCTCCTGTTCCTCTCGGTTGCGCCGATCGGCGTCGGGTCGACGCGCTGGATCGAGGAGCACCGAGACCGCTCCCGCGACGCGCGACGCGTCCGGCACGTACACCGTCGTGCCCGAGTACTCCGGCGCGATCTTCACCGCCGTGTGCTGGCGACTCGTCGTGGCCCCGCCGATGAGCAGCGGCAGCACGAAGCCGCGGCGCTCCATCTCGCGGGCGACGTGGACCATCTCGTCGAGGGATGGCGTGATGAGCCCGCTCAGGCCCACCGCGTGAACGCCTCGCTCGATGGCCGTGTCCAGGATCGCGTCGCAGGACACCATCACGCCGAGATCGATCACCTCGTAGTCGTTGCAGCCGAGCACGACCCCCACGATGTTCTTGCCGATGTCGTGTACGTCCCCCTTGACCGTGGCGAGCAGGATGCGGGCTCGCGCCCTCCTCTCGCCCTCGGCCGCCTCGGCCTCCATGAACGGCGTCAGGTGCGCAACGGCCTGCTTCATGACGCGAGCGCTCTTGACGACCTGCGGCAGGAACATCTTGCCGGCGCCGAACAGATCTCCGACGACGCGCATGCCCTCCATGAGCGGTCCCTCGATCACCTCGATCGGTCGCCCGAGCGCGAGGCGCGCCTCCTCCGTGTCCACTACGACGAAGTCGACGACGCCGTGCACCATGGCGTGTCGCAAGCGCTCCGCGACGGGCGCTTCCCGCCAGCCCAGATCCACCTCGCGGCGCCGGCCGGCGCCCTTGACCGACTCGGCGAGCTCGAGCAAGCGCTCGGTGGCGTCCGGGCGCCGCGCCAGGATCACGTCCTCGACGCGCTCGCGAAGCTCGGCCGGGATGTCCTCGTAGACCGCGAGCTGGCCCGCGTTCACGATGCCCATGTCCATGCCCGCGCCGATCGCATGATAGAGGAACACGGCGTGCATGGCCTCACGGACCATGTCGTTGCCGCGGAAAGAGAAGGACAGGTTGCTGACGCCGCCGCTGATCTTCGCCCCAGGGCACGTGTCCTTGATGGCCCGCACGGCCTCGATGTAGCCGGCAGCGAACCCATCGTGCTCGGGGATGCCGGTGGCCACGGCGAGAATGTTCGGATCGAAGATCACATCCTCGGCGTCGTATCCCGCCTCCTCGGTGAGCAGCCGGAACGCGCGTCGGCAGATCTCGACTTTGCGCTCCGCCGTCTCCGCCTGTCCCCGCTCGTCGAAGGCCATCACCACGACGGCGGCGCCGTAGCGGCGGGCGAGACTCGCCTTGTGCCGGAAGTCCGCCTCGCCTTCCTTCATGCTCAGCGAGTTCACCACCGACTTGCCCTGCGCGCACTTGAGGCCAGCCTCGATGACCGACCACTTCGAGCTGTCGATCATGATGGGCAGCCGGGCCACCTCCGGCTCCGACGCGACCAGGTTCAGGAAGGTGGTCATCGCTCGCTCGGAGTCGAGGAGACCCGCGTCCATGTTGACGTCCAGGATGTTGGCGCCCCCGCGCACCTGATCGACGGCCACCTCGAGGGCGGCGGCGAGATCGCCCTCCTCGACCAAGCGCCTGAACTTCCGGGAGCCCGCGACGTTCGTGCGCTCGCCGATCATCGTAAAGTTCGACTCGGGCCGGAGGGTGAGGGGCTCGAGGCCGCTCAGTCGCGTGTGGCGCTCGGGCGGTGATGGCTGGCGCGGCGGCACGTCCCTCACGTTGTCCGCGATGGCGCGGATGTGCTCGGGCGTGGTCCCGCAACACCCTCCCGCGAGGTTCAGCAGGCCGGCACTGGCGAGCTCGCCGAGGAGGCGTCCGGTCGTCGCTGGGCTCTCGTCGTACTCGCCGAAGGCGTTGGGCAGTCCGGCGTTCGGGTAGCACCCCACGTGACAGCCAGCTATGCGCGATAGCTCCTCCACGTGAGGCCGCATCTGCGCGGCCCCGAGGGCGCAGTTGACGCTCACGACGAGGGGCCGGGCATGGGCGACCGAGATCCAGAAGGCTTCCACGGTCTGCCCCGAGAGCGTTCGCCCGCTCCGGTCCGTGATGGTCACCGAGATCATGAGCGGGACCCGTTCGCCGCGCGCCGCCAGCGCCTCGTCGATGGCACACAAGGCGGCCTTGGCGTTGAGCGTGTCGAAGATCGTCTCGAGCGCGAGCAAGTCCACGCCACCGTCGAGGAGCCCCCGCACCTGCTCCGCGTAGGCGTCCCTGACTTGGTCGAAGGTCACGGCGCGGAAGGCGGGATCCTCGACCCTAGGAGACATGCTCAGCGTCTTGTTCGTCGGTCCGATGGAGCCCGCGACAAAGCGCGACCGGTCGGGCGTGCGGTCCGACTGCTCGTCCACGGCGCGCCGCGCGAGGCGGGCCGCCTCGAGGTTCATGTCGTAGGCGAGGGCCTCGAGCCCGTAGTCGGCCTGGGCGATGGAGGTGGCGGTGAAGGTGTTCGTCTCGATGATGTCGGCGCCGGCCTCGAGGAATGCCCGATGGACCGAGAGGACGGCGTCGGGCCGGGTGAGGCACAGGACGTCGTTGTTCCCCTGGAGGGGCCGAGCGTGCCGCGAGAACTGCTCCCCTCGGAAATCGGCCTCGGACAGCTTCATGGCCTGGAACATCGTGCCCGTCGCCCCGTCGAGGACGACGATGCGCTGCCCGAGGAGGGCGTCTAGGGTGGCAGCGATGTCGGTGCTTGCGGCCATGGCGTGCTCAGTTTGGGCAACGGGCCGCCTTCAGCAAGCAGAAACGGCCGCGGGCTCTCGCCCACGGCCGTTCATGCGGTCAGATGACCGTACTAAAACCAATGCCGATCGGTTAGGCCCCCAATGGCGGTCAATTGCGTCGGATGGCGAGCGCGCCCGGAGTTCAGATCCGAGGAATACTGCTGTATTTCGCAGGGTCGGAACGAGGACGAAAGCCGGCAGACGGCGTAAGTGAACGTCATTGGGTCTAGCGGTTGAAGCTCAGCTTCCAATTGTTCAGCGTCCCGACGTCGTCAGCCGCCGTGTCCCGCACCGTGAGGGTCCAGGTGCCGGAGGCGTCCGTGCCGTTGAAGTTGCTCAGGTCGAAGGAGCGCACGAGGTTGTCCGTGCTGCCGCCCGCGTGGTCATGCACCATCGCGGTCGTCCCGCCGTGCGCGAGCTCGATCTGCAGGTCGCCGATGTACGGGTGCTCGATGTCGACCGAGACGGTGAGGTTCGCCACCGTCAGGGCCGACACGCTGACCGTGCTGGCCACGCCGGTCGTGGAGTTATCGGGGATCATCACCGACATGGTGTTGCTGAACTCGGTGCCCGTGGACGGCGGCGGGGGCGGCGTCGTGCCCGTCGTGACCTCGAGACCGAAGCGCGTGATGCGCCCCGTGTCCGAGCCCGCATTGTCCACCACGTGAAGCCGCCACTCTCCCATGGCGTCCATGCCGGCGAAGTCGCCGATGTCGAAGGTGCGCGCGAGGTTGTCCGTGCTGCCGCCCTCGTTGTTGTGGAGGATCACGCTCGTGCCGCCGTGCTGCAGCTCGACGCGCAGGTCACCGATGTACGTGTGCTCGATCTCGACCCGCACCGCGAGGCGCTGGATGCCCACCGAGTCGGGCACGTTCACGATGGAGGCGGCGCCGGCCGCGTTGTTGTCCGGGATGTCGACGGGCGTCATGTTGACGTAGCCGCTGCCGCCGCCGTCGCCGCCGCCGCTGTCGTCGCGCCGGGCCAGATCACGCAGCATCTGGGCCTTGGCGAGATCGACGCTCGGGTTGCTGCCGTAGCTGCCGGCGCGGATCGGGAGCCAGAGGAAGTCGGGGTGGTTGAAGCGGGAGCCGCCGACCCACTCGCCGCCGACGATCTTGCCGTCGGCAGTCAGCTCGAGGATGTAGTGGTAGCTGTCGTGCCGCGTGTAGCGGTCGATGCGCGGCGAGGTGGGCTCGCGGGTCGCGCTCGACTCGGTGATGTAGTCGGTCGTGAGCTCGACCTCGAAGAAGCGCGATGCGTTCGGGTTCGGCGTATAGACGTCGCCGGTGAGCCCGAGCAGCGCGTTAGCCGCCGCCAGGTCGATCTCTTCCTGACGCGTGACCTCGTAGCCGACGAGCGGCTGGTTCCACACCTGGAAGTCGAAGGTGCGGTCCTCGGCGATGGCCTGACGGCGAAGGCCGATGAAGTTGCCCATGATCACGTGGAAGGCGCCCGGGTTGGTGTCACGGCACTGGCTCGGGAGCGAGTCGTCGCGCGAGTTGTTGCTGGGCCGGTCGGTGATCATCTCGTTGCAGCGCCCGCCGAGCATGAGGGCCTCGCTCGAGTCGTACGCCGTGATGAGCAGCGCGTGGATGTCACCGACCTCGAAGGTCTGGCCATTGTACGTGACGGCGTGCAGGGGCTCGTCCTCGAGCACGGCCGCGGGCACCCACGCGTGGCAGAGGCCCCACCAGGTCTCGATGCCGTCGTAGTCCTCGTTGCACTCGTCGATCATGCCGTCGCCGTCGGAATCGCGACCGTCACGGAAGGCGTAGTTGCCCTTGTTCTCGCTGATCCACTTGGCGGCAGGGCCGAGGTTGTCGTAGTAGCTCTGGTCGTACGTGCCGCCGCAGCGGGTCAGGGGCCGGAGGCCCATCACTCGCGCTGGGTCCCAGCTGTTGAAGGCCGCGTCGTACTTCTCCATGGGCGAGAGCACGTCGGCGCCCATCCACCGGACGTTCGTCGAGTCGTCGGTGTAGGGCCAGTACGTGCTCGCCCAGGCGACGCGCTCTGAGTGGCCGCTCATGGGCAGCTGCTCGAGGTAGTAGTTCAGGTCGCGCGCCCATCGCTGGGGGTCGTTGGTGGAGTTCCAGGCGTCGCCCTTGCCGGCCTCGCCGCCGGCCCGGTCCACACAATCACCGTCGCCAGGGAACAGGTCCTGGTCGCATGCACGGGGATTGCCCACCGTCGGATCGGCCGTGCACCCGAGAACAGCGAGCACCGCCCCGAGCGAGATCAAGAACACCGTCGTACGCATTCGCCCCTCCTTCACCAGGGTCAAGCTGTAGCACCGCGGAATAGCAGAGAAAGGCCTCCCCGCCAACGTCCCGAGCGGGATGTTCCCACAGCGCGCGTGGGTTTGCCAGAGCCCCATACGCTCCCAGCAGGGGGATCTACCCTGGGGGATTCAGCTCCCGTCGCGAAGGCGCGCCAGGTAGCGGGCCGCCGCCGCCGGGAAAGCCGGATCTGCGGCCGCCGCCACGAGCAGCTCCGTGTCGTCGGCCGCATGCGGTCCGGGCCGAAGCTGGGCCTTGGTCGAGCGCAGGGCGAGGGCGGGCTGGTCGACGAGGGACCGGGCGAGATCGTCCGTGGCCTGGGCGAGATCGTCTGCTGCGACGAGACGGTGGACGAAGCCGAGGCGGTGGGCCTCGGACGCCGGGAGCGGGCGACAGGTGAGGAGCAGATCGCGCGCGACCGAGAGCCCGAGCTCGCGCGTGATGAGCGGCACGCCGCCCCAGGCCAGGGGCAGGCCCATGTGGAGCTCGGGGAGGCGAAACACGGCGTCGTCTGCGGCGACGCGCAGATCACAGGCGGCGGCGAGGAGCATGCCGCCTCCCACGGCGGGACCGCGCACGGAGGCGACCGTGACGGCCGCCATGCTGCCGATGGCCTCGACCATGGAGCGGCCCAGGCGCGCCCAGTTGCGGACCGCCTCGGGAGGCATGGAGCCGTCCACCATCATGGAGGCGAGGTCGAAGAGGTCGGCGCCCGCCGAGAAGGCGCGACCGGCACCGGAGATCACGACGACGCGCACGCCGGCGGCGTCGAGATGGGCGGATGCCGCGCGGATCTCCTCGAGCATGGCCCGGCTCAGGGCGTTGAGGCGCTCGGGGCGATGGAGCTCGAGGCGTCCCAGCTCCCCGTCGTGCTCGACCCGAATCGTCTCGAAGCTCGTCATGGCGCTACTGTCGTGGACGGGGCTTCGCGGCGCAACCGTGCAGGGTAGTGGCGGCCTCGGTCTCGGGGCTGGAGAACACCTGACGTAATTCTGGGGACAGGTAGATTTCTGAACCGGACTTCCGCGGTCCGGTTCAGAAATCTACCTGTCCCCAATGTTGCATCAGTAGCGGGGGACGGAGGGGTCTACGCGCAGCGACCATGCGTCGATGCCGCCGACGATGTTGTAGACCTCGCGAAAGCCCGCGCGCACGCAGTGCTCGGCGGCGACCCGGCTGCGGATCCCGTGATGACAGAGGAAGGCCACGGCCGTGTGAGGCTCGAGCGCCTCGAGCCGACGGCGTCCCGCGTCGTCGAAGGCGACCGTATCCGGCAGGCTCGCGAGCCGCCGTTCGTGCGCCGTGCGCACGTCGAAGACCTCGAGCGGCTTGCCCGCGCGCAGGAGCTCGGCGAGCTCCTCGACGCACAGGTCGCGCACCTGGGGCGGCGCTCCGGGGTTATCGAGCACGAAGCCCTCTCCGGCGGGACCCTTTCGGTGGTCGATGACGAGCCCGTCGGCACGTCGCGCGCTCGGGCGATCCATCACGAGCGTGACATCGCCCAGCGGGAGCTCGACGTCGAGCGGCTCGGCCGCGCCCCGCGAGAGCCGATGGACGAACCGGCGATCGATCTCGAGTCGGATGGTCGCCCCTTCGTCACCCTCCACGCGCGTGGCGAGGGCGCGGGCGGCCGCCTCCGTCACCGTGACCTCTGGCCGCGGCGCGGGCGCCATCTCCACGCCGAGCAAGGTCGCAAGCTCGCCCGAGATCGACAAGGCGCGGAGCGCGTCGGCTCCCCCGAGGGGCCGCCCGTCCACGAACACCTGCGGCATCGTCGCGCTCCCCGCGCGCTGCTCCGCCGCGCGGCGCAGCGTGGGGTCCACCGTCACGTCGACGGCGACGGGCTCGACCGGATAGTCCTCGAGGATATCCAGCGCCCTCTCGGAAAAGGCGCAGGCAGGCGCAGCCGGCGTGCCCTTCATGAAGAGGACGACGCCATGACCCGCGATGAGCTCCTCGACCCGCGCAACCGCATCCACGCCGCGGAGCGAAGCACGCGCGGGCCCTGCGCGCAAAGCCCCAGCACGACGCCGGCCGCGAGCAGGGGCGGGCCGGCGAGGACGGCGACGAGCCAGGCGAGCGCGCAGGCCAGCCCGGCGAGGGTGCCCGCGGGATCGCCCGCCAAGTCTCCCGACAGGGCGCCCGCGTGAGACGCCGCTCCGCCGAGCTCCAGCAGCGCCCAGGGCAGCGCAACGAGGAGCCCGAGTAGCACCACGCGCCGCGGCCTCATCGCGCGCCTCCGCGCTGCGCGCGCGCCCACGCCGGTCCCTGCACCAGCGCATACAGGATCACCGCATCACCGACGAGGTTGCTCGCCCCGTACCGGAGCCCCGTGTCGTCGCGGACCGGCGCGGCCGCGACGTCGAGCGACGCCAGCAGGCTGGCCAAGAACGGGCGATCCCCGAAGGCGGCGGCCGCCACGAGGGCATGACCGCTCGCGCCTGCGCTCGCGTCGAAGAACGGCACGATGGGACCCGAGTCCACATCGGTCGGCCCGACCCAGCTCGCGGGCCACTCGCGGGCATAGCCGAAGCCGGCCACTTCCTGGCCGAGAGCGTCGCGCGCCCGGGCGTACTGATCGCGCGCGAAGGCCTCGTCCACGAGCAGGAGCGCGTGGGCCGAATGGAAGATCGACGACCCTTCGGGCCCGTCGAGGTGCGTGCCGTCGTATCGGTAGCTCGATACCAGCATGCCCGTCGCCGGATCCAGGAGCCGCTCGCGGGCGATCGCGACCCAGCGCGCCCCGAAGGCCGAGTGGTCCGTCCCGAGCACGCCGTCCGACACGCGCAGGGCGGCCAGGGCCATGGTGTTGCAGAAGGTCCAGCATTCGTCCGGATAGCTCTCGGCCGAGAGGGCGGGTCCCGATTCCATTTGAGCTTCTACGAGCGCAACCCGCTCTTGCAGGGACTCCCGCCACCGCGGGTCGTCCGACACGAGCTGACGCAGCGCCAGCATCATCGCGATCTCGCCGTCGACGAAGAGGCTTCGCGGCGAGGCCGCCTCCGAGAGCGCAGGGGCCATGAAGGGCGCCCGCCGCGAGTACGGCAGGAGGAAGTGGTGCACGCCGTGCTCGCGTTCGGATCGCAGCGTGTCCTCGAGGATCCGGTCTACGATCCCGACGTAGCGCGCGCGGTTGTCGGGCTCGTCGAGCGCCAGGTTGGCGAGGCTCATGACCGCGTAGGTCCGGCTCATGAAATCCCACTCGGGGTTGGTGGCCCTCAGGCGACCGAGCTCCCGCTCCCTGAGCGCGGGTTGCTCCCAGACGGCCATTTGCCGTCGCAGCAGGCCGCGAGCCCGCGCGGAGCCTCCGGGCGAGATCAGCTCCGCCTGCCCCGGCCCGAAGACGGTATGGGCGCAGGCGACCCACAGAACGGCGAAGACGCCGATCGTTCCCACCGTCCAGAATGCATGCATCGCTGACTTGCCCATACCCCCATGATGGCGAGCCCCGCGCGTGCGCGCCCACCTGACGACCTCCAACGGTCGCATGCGATCCGTGGCCGGTCGCGGGGCCGGACCGATCGGCCATCGACGGTGTCGCCGCTGGCGCCGGCTCCGACGGCAGGTATGATGCGCCCCCGTGCATCACGCCGCACAACCGGAAGCCGCGCCTGCCAAAGCGCACGCGCCCTTCCTCGAGGCCGACGGGCTGGTCAAGAGCTACGGCGGCAAACGCGTCGTGGACGGCCTGAGCCTGCGCTGTCACCCCGGCTCGGTCCTCGGTCTTCTCGGACCCAACGGAGCCGGCAAGACGACGACGATCCGGATGCTCTACGGTTTCATCGATCCGGAGGCGGGCACGATCAGGTACGACGGTCGCGATTTCAGCGCGCAGCGCACCGAGCTGAAGCGACTGATCGGCGTGTGCACCCAGGAAGACACCATCGACCAGGACTTCACGGTTGCCCAAAACTTGGCCGTCTATGCAACCTACTTCAGGCCACGCGTAGCCGACGTTCGGCGCCGCGTGGAGGAGATCCTCGATCTGTTCGGCCTGACCGAGCACGCGGACCATACGCCGTTCCAGCTGAGCGGGGGATTCAAGCGGCGGCTACACATCGCCCGATCGGTGGTGCATGGGCCACGCATCCTGTTCCTGGACGAGCCCACGACGGGACTCGACCCCAGGGCCCGGATCGATCTGTGGGAGCTCGTGGACCGCATGCGCGCCGAAGGGATGGCCATCATCCTGACGACGCACTACATGGACGAGGCCGAGAAGCTCAGCGATCAGCTCCTCGTCATGTCGCGGGGCCGCGCCGTGGCGGAGGGAAAGCCAAGGACGGTCATCGGCGACCTCCTCGGGGAGCACGTGTTGGTGGTGGACGCGTCGGAGGCGAGACGCGAGGAGGTGGAGGCTTGGGCGAAACAGGAGCTCGGCGACCGCATGGCGGTCGTGCTCGGGCAGGTGCGAGCTCCGGTTCGCGCCGAGCAGCTCGCGCGTTTCTCCGAGCGGTTTGCGGACACGCACTTCACGGTGAGGCCGCCAAACCTCGAGGATCTCTTCCTGCAGCTCTCGATCGAGCACGATGAACAGGAGCAAGCGTGACCCGGGCTCTCCTGCTGCTCGTGGCCATGTTCGACTGGCGCTCCCTGGCGGTGCTTCGGCGCAACGCTCTCGTATTCCTGAGGAACTGGCGGACCGCCTTCGTGCCACCCGCCCTCGAGCCCGTGGTGTTCTTCCTCGCCTTCGGGCTGGGGCTCGGCAGCTATGTCGGCTCCATGACCCACGCCGATCGCACGGTCAGCTACGCGACTTGGGTTGCGCCCGGCCTCCTCGCCTATACGGCCTTCGGCACCCCGTTCTTCGAGGGCCTCTACTCGAGCTACGTGCGCATGTTCTACCAGAAGACGTGGGACGGAATCCTCGCGACTCAGGTGGAGATCCACCATGTCGTCTGGGGGGAGATCCTCTGGGCCGGCATGCGCGGCATGTTCAACGCCACCCTCGTGACGATCGTGATCGGGGTCTTCCAGGTCCTGGGAGTCATCGATATCCACTGGGAGCTGCTGCCCGTGCTCCCGCTGATCGCCCTCGCGGCAGGATGGACCTTCGGCGCCTTCGCGCTCATCTTCACGGCCATCGTTCCGGCCATCGATCACATGAACTACCCGGTCTTCCTCGTCGGAGTGCCGATCGGCCTCATCAGCAACACGTACTTCCCCGTCGAGACCGAAAACCCCTGGCTCGAGGCCATCATCTACGCGAACCCGGTCTATCACCTGTCGGAGACGTGCCGCTCGCTCCTGGTGTCCGGACACCCCGACGTTCACGCCCTGTGGCTGCTCGGGACGGCGGGAGGGCTCCTCCTCGCCTTTGCTCTACTGGCGCACTGGCTGGTGCGGCGGCGGGTTCTCGGGGCCTGAGCGGCCGGCCCGGCAGAAGTGCGCCTCTCGCGCGGGCCCGCCCGTGTATGATGGCCATCACGATGCCGAGCCGCCCACGCCTGCTCGCGATCTCAGTCGCGCTCGCGATCGTCGCCGCCCCGGCCATCTCGTCGGCGCAGGACGCCCCCAACGACAGGGCGACCTTTCAGGACGCGACCTGGGCGATGTGGGGCCTGGCGACGCTGGAGGTGTCGTTGCTCACCGGATCGGGGATCGTGGCGGCGAGCGAGGTGTGCGACGACGACGAGGACTGCGGGATCGCCGCCATCGCTCTGGCGGGGACTCTTCTCGCGCTCACGATCACGGCGGGCATTGCCGCCGGTTCCGCCGACACGCCGGCCGACGTGCCCTTCGTAGTTCACAACGCCATGACGGCAGGCGGGGCCATGTTCCTGCTGGGGGGCAGCATCTATGACAATCTCGGAGGAGGGGGCGACGAGTCCCTGGGCTCGGCGTTCGTGTTGGGTGTCTCCGGCATCATGGGCATGGCGAGCTACGCCACGTGGCGGCGCGACCAGCTGCTCCGGGATCCGGGCGCGGCGGTCGGTGCACACCTCATGACGTGGCTGCAGCCGGCGAGCTCGGCCCTGGCCATGCTGATCGCGGCTGCGCTCGAGGCGGACGACGACCTGCTCCCGGTGCTCGCTGGGATCGTTGGCGTCGCGACGTTCGGCATCGGCATCGGCGTGGCGGAAGCGGGGATCTGATTCAGGGCGGCCAGCACACGCCGTACGTCGGGTGGCCCACGTCGATACACTCCTCGATGGGACCACAGTTGTAGGTGCCGAGCTCGCAGAAGTTGGTGCACTGCCCGCGATAGCAGGAGAAGAGGATGTCGCAGTCCGAGCTGCGCGTGCAGGGGTCGGCGAGGTTCCCGCAGGGCTCGCATGTCTCGCATCGGCCCTCCGAGGGACTGTAGAAGCGGCACACCGTGATCCCGGCGCACTCGCTCAAGCTGCCGGGAGTCGAGCAGGACTCGGCCCCGCCCGGAGGCAGCGCGAGGTAGGGATCGAGACCAGTGGAGGCGTCGTGGCCCCCGTCCGAGGCGGCGTCCTGCCCCCCGTCCACAGCCCCGTCGGACGGCGTGGGCGCGTCGAGCGCCATGGTCGCGTCGACGCCCGCATCCACGGGCGATCCCGCGTCGAAGGGACCCCCGTCGGTGCGGACCACGTGAAATGCCCCGAGATCGGGCAGGCAGCCGGTTCCGACGACGGCGACGGCGGCCCACAGGAGCAATGCGGCGACCTTCGGAGGCACGGAACGCGAGTATAGGCCCGACAGCGGCGCCCGGCCGAGCCGATCACCTTGGGGTGGGACGATTTTGGGGGCGTATTTTGCTAGAATTGCGGTCGCGGGTCGTCTTGTCCCTACGCAGGTCACAGCTCTGCAGCCATGCCTCGAGTGCGAGCGCGCTCTTCGTCGTTCTGTGCGGCCTCGCGCTCGGCGCGGGGTGCACGACCGAGGCGGACCAGTTGATGGTCCGAATCATCGACGGCAGCGGCGGAGCGCTCCTGATCCCAGGGGAGCTCGACTCCTTCGAGGTGCGCGTCGCCACGGTCATGGCCAGCAGCGGTGACGGCCCCCCCCTGCGCGTGCGCTACCGCCGGGTCTTTCAGCTCGCGCCGAGAGACGTGCGCTCGGGCGGGCGAGTGCATCTGCCCCAGACGCTGGCCGTGGTTCCCGACGACGTCGGCGGCAGCGGCACGGTGCGCGTGGACGTGTGGGGCCTGCGCAACGGCCGCGTGCTGCAGCACCTGTACCGAACCGCTGGATTCGGCATCGGACTGGTCGAGCTCCCGCCGTTTGCGCTCACGCCACTGTGCTTCGGCGTCGAGTGCCCGGAGGGGCAGACCTGCGAAGTGGATGGCGAGTGCCGCTCCGCGACCGTGGAGACATGCGGCGGTGGGCCGTGCGACGGCGGAACGGGACCCGACGCGGGCGTGTGCGGTTTGTTCCTCGTGGAGTGCGCCGACACTTGCGTTCCGTACGACGACGACAACTGCGGTACTTGCGGCGTAGCGTGCGCAGCGGACGAGCGGTGCATCGTCAATCGGTGCGTGTGCGGCGCCGAGACCTCACGTTGTGCCGATGGCTGCAGGAACCTGAACGCTGACACGGTCAACTGCGGCGCTTGTGGCGTGACCTGCGAGGACTTCGAGGCATGCGAGTATGGCGTCTGCAAGTGCCCTGGCGCCTTGTCGGCCTGCGGCACCACGTGCGTGGACCTGCGTTCCGACCGCAACAACTGCGGGGCCTGCGGGGTTACGTGTCCTGCGGTACAGGTCTGCAGCGGCGGGTCGTGCCAGTGCCCAAGCACGGGCACGCTGTGCGGGTCGGCGTGCGTGGACCTCGCCGCGGACCCCGCCCACTGCGGTTCCTGCGACACGAGCTGCGGGAGCGACGAGACTTGCACGGGGGGCGCCTGCGTCTGCCGAGCGGGCCTGACACGCTGCGGCAGCGGTTGCAAGAACCTGTCTACCGACACGTCCAACTGCGGGGCCTGCGGAAACGTCTGCAGCTACGCCCACGCATCCGCGGCGTGCTCGAGCGGCACGTGCTCCCTGGCTGCCTGCGACACGATGTGGGAGAGCTGCGACGGCGTGGACTCCAACGGCTGCGAGACACCCATCGACACGACGGCCAACTGCGGCTGGTGCGGCCACGCCTGCGGCGCCGAGCAGACGTGCGACTTGAGCCTGCCCCCCGAGCCCGGGGCGATGCCCCCCTGACGCAATTCTGGGGACAGGTAAATTCCTGAACCGAGCTTCGCGCCCGCGAGCCGGCAGGACTCTACCTGTCCCCGATGGTCGCATCGAGGAAGGCCAGGGTCGTACACACCGCTGGCCGGTGCTCGGGCCGCGGGCTCAGCAACCCGAATCCGTGGCCGGCACCCTCGAGCTCGACGAGGGTCACCGCGACGCGGGCGGCACGCAATGCGCTGCGCATGCGGCGGCTCTCGCGGATGTCGACGACTCGATCGTCGGTTCCGTGCACGAGGAGCATGGGCGGATCGGATACGTCCACGTGGGCGATGGGGGACGCGAGCGTGGCGCGCTCGGCGTCGACGGCCGGCTCGGCGCCGAGAAACTGAGAGATCGCGCGGTCGGTGGCGCGCGAGCCCGTCGGACGGCGCAGGTCGAAGGGAGCGAACCACGCCACGGCCGCCTGAATCCGCGGCGAGACGTTGGCGGTGGCGCAGGACTGATCCAGACCCTGAGCATCGGGCGCGGTCGCCAGCAGTGCCGCGAGGTGGCCACCGGCGGAGAAACCCAGCGCGCCAATGCGATCGGGATCGATGGCGTGCTCCGCGGCGTGGGCCCGGAGCCAGCGAACGGCGCATCGGGCGTCGGCAACGGCCGCGGGGAAGACGCGTTCGGGTGCGTCCGCGAGTCGGTAGTCGAGGGCGACACCCGCGTAGCCGCGAGCGGCTAGCGCCAGCGCCATGGAGCGCACGTGCGCCTTCTCGCCGAGACGCCAGGCTCCGCCATGAATGAGGATCACCGCGGGGGAGCTCGACGCATCGCGGGGGCGCGCGATGTCGACGGCGAGGGAGACACCGCCCACCGTATTGTAGACAAGGTCTTCCTCGAGGATGACGGCGCTCGCGGTCGGCACGCGGAGCGGTCTGCATTCGGCGACGACAGCGACCGCCGCCGCTCGTCGCTGAGATGGCGGTCTCGGGCCGGGAGCTCCGGGGGTTGGCGCGCCCTCCGCGGCGGCCACGACCACAGAAGGAAGCGCATCCGGATCGGGTCGCGTCGCTGCGGAGACGAGCTCCATGTCCGCGCTCGCGTGGGTCGGCTGGCGGTCGTCGGGCGCAGGATCGCGAGCACCCCGAGTCGCCGCCGGCCTTGTCACCGGGGCATCGCCGGGCGCGCAGCCCGCGAGGAGACCGAGCGCGACGAGGAATGCGTGGTGGTGCCGCGCGTCGAGGCTCACGAAGCCCCCCCCGGCTGGGCGACGAACAGGACGCATACGCCAAAGGTGAGGGGGCGGACCTCGAGAACGCGCAGCCCCGCTCCGGACATCAGCTCGGCAAATGCTTCCGGCCGGGGGAAGGCTGCCACAGACCGCTGCAGGTAGCGGTACTCGGACGCCCCGGAGAACAAGGCGCCGACACGGGGCACCACGTTGTGCAGGTGGAAGCGCGCGAGTGGACCGACGAAGCCGCCCGACGGCTCGGACAGCTCGAGCACAACGACTCGTCCGTCAGCTCGAGTGACGCGCGCCATCTCGGCGAGGGCGCGGGCGCGCGCCGGCACGTTGCGGATGCCGAAAGCGATGCTCACCGCGTCGAACGACCCATCGGCGAAGGGCAGGTCCTGTGCGTCGCCGAGCGCGAGGGTGATGTGATCGTCGAGCCCGACCGCCTGGATCTTGGTGCGCCCCACGGAGATCATCTCGCCCGAAGGATCGAGGCCCATGACGTGGACGCTGGGGTGACGCCGAGCGATGCGCAGGGCGAGATCACCTGTGCCGGTTGCGAGGTCGAGGGCGCGGCCCGCACCGTCGAGCGCGAGGGCAGCGACGGCGGCCCGGCGCCATCGCTGGTCCACGCCGAGAGAGAGAACGCGGTTGAGCAGATCGTAGCGCCGGGCGATGCGATCGAACATCGCTCCGGAGCCCGCTGCGGCACTGTCGCGGCCGACGGCCGCCGACGGCGGGCTGTCACGCGGCATCACGGTGAGCTCCTCTCCGTGGGAGATACGTCAGTGTGACTCACCCGGACGGAATGCACACGCCGAGGATCTCCATGCCGGGCACGCAGAACCCCGGCCCGCCCAGGGACAGGCAACACGTCCCGGGCATGGAGCGGCAATCCGCGGTCGACGAGCAGAAGAACCCACCGCCCGCGTCGAGGCCTGGAAGCCCGCCCGAGTCCCGCGGCAGACCGGCGTCCCGCGGCAGACCGGCGTCCCGCGGCAGACCGGCGTCCCGCGGCAGACCGGCGTCCCGCGGCAGACCGGCGTCCCGCGGCCCCGAGTCGCGCGGACCCGCGTCGCGGAGCAGCCCCGCGTCGCGCGGACCCGATCCGTCCGCCATGACCGGCCCGCCGTCTCGCCCCGGACCGTGCCGTGACCCGCCGGAAGCACAACCGGAGACGACGGCGAGGAGCGCCGCCACAACGGCTGAAAGCAACGGTGCGCGCGCAGCGGAGGAATTCATCACGACATCTGTGATGATAGCGCGGCGCGGTCCCGCGCCGCCAGTCCTTCACCGCGGTGCCTGGATCTGCCCGTCGATCCGTGCCATAGGGGACCACAATCCTGGGGGACTCCATGGATCGACTCGCGGAAATTCTCAACACCGTCGTCTACGACAACACCGTCGAGCGCTGGCTCTTCGCCCTGGGGATCGCCGTTGCGGCCTACGTGACGCTGCGGATCCTGAACCGCCTGGTCCGGGCATGGCTGGCGAAGGTCGTCAAGCGAACGGACACGGCCTGGGACGACATCGTCATCGGCGCACTGCAGCAGACCAAGGGCTGGTTCCTTCTGGTGATCTCGATCTTCGCCGGCTCGGTGTATCTCACGCTGCCCGAGATCGTCCCGAGGGTGCTGTCGGCAGCCGCGCTGATCGGCCTGCTCGTGCAGGGAGGCATCTGGCTCAACAGCGGCATCACCGGCTACTGCAAGGCGTTTGCGAGCCGCGAGGCCGAGGCCGATGGGGCGACGATTACGACCGTCAACGCCCTGGGCTTCGTCGCGAGGATCATCGTCTGGGCTCTCGTAGTGTTGCTCGCCCTCGACAACGTCGGCGTCGATGTGACCGCCCTCGTCGCCGGGTTGGGCATCGGCGGCGTCGCCATCGCCCTGGCCCTGCAGAACGTTCTGGGCGACCTCTTCGCCTCCATGAGCATCGTGCTCGACAAGCCCTTTGTCGTGGGCGACTTCCTCACCGTCGGTGACCTCAGCGGAACCGTGGAGCACGTGGGCCTCAAGACGACGCGGGTGAAGAGCCTCACGGGCGAGCAGCTCGTCTTCTCCAACGCGGACCTGCTGTCGAGCCGCATCCGCAACTACGGACGCATGGCCGAACGCCGCATCCTGTTTGCCCTCGGGGTCACCTACCAGACGCCGCGCGCCACGCTCGAGAAGATCCCCGCGCTGCTGCGCGAAGCCGTGGAGGCCCAAGAGAAGGCTCGTTTCGATCGCTCGCACTTCAAGGAGTACGGCGACTCGGCGCTCGTCTTCGAAACCGTCTACTACGTGCGGGAGCCGGACTACGCCACGTACATGGACGCACAGCAGGCGATCAATCTGCGCATCCACGGTTCCTTCGAAGCGGAGGGAATCGAGTTCGCCTACCCGACCCAGACGCTCTTCATCGAGAAGAACGCGGCCTGAGGGCGGCCTCCGCGGGGCGACGACGTGGAACGGGTGCTCATCGCCGGGTGCGGCTACGTGGGCGGGTCCCTGGGTACACTCCTCGCGCGCAACGGTGTCGATGCGTGGGGCCTGCGGCGCGACCCTTCAAAGGTCCCCGCGACGGTCCATCCACTGGCCGCCGACCTCGTGACGGGGCGGGGTCTGGAGAACCTCCCCGACGACGTCCCTGACGTCGTCTTCTGCCCTACGCCCGCCGGGCCCGCGGCCGAGCAATACCGCGACGTGTTCGTCCGGGGGCTCGATCGGTTGCTCGGCGCGCTAGCTCGGCGCGGGACCGCGCTCCGACGTCTCGTCTTCGTGTCGAGCACGGCCGTCTGGGGCCGCGACGACGGCGCGTGGGTGGACGAGGCGACACCGCCCGATCCACCCGATCCGCAAGCCGCCGTGCTGCTCGAAGGCGAGGCGCTGGCGCGCTCGGCGACGCCGACCGCGTGCATCGTCCGCATGGGCGGCATCTACGGACCGGGCAGGACTCGCCTGCTGGAGCTCGTGCGCACCGGGCGGGCACGGCGCCCGTCCAGGCCGACGTGGACAAACCGAATCCACCGGGACGACTGCGCTGGCGCGCTGCGTCACCTGCTCGACCTCCCGGCGGCGGCTTCGGTGTACCTGGGCGTCGATCACGAGCCCGCAGAGCTGGGAGCGGTCCAGCAGTGGATCGCGGAGGAGTTGGGGGTTCCCGTTCCGGCCGCAGGCGACGGGGCTGGATCGACGTCGCCCGGCCGGCGCCATCGCACGAACAAGCGGTGCCGCAATGATCTGCTCGTGGGCTCGGGGTACGACTTCGTGTATCGCACTTATCGGGAAGGCTACCGGCAGGTCCTCGCCCAACAGAACCCATGATCCGCGGTGAGAAACCCAGTGTGCGTCTCGGGGGAGTCGACGCAGTGCTCGTGGCGCTCGCCCTCGGGGCCTGCGTCGCCTTCCTCGGCGTCCACCAAATCATGGGTGGCGCGTTCGCGCGGATGTTTGCTGACTTCGGCTCGGCGTTGCCCACCATTACGACCGTCGCGCTGTCGCTGCCCTTCGGGCTGGGTGTTGGAGCCGCGTCGGTGGCGCTCGCGGCCGCTGGAACGGTGTGGCGCCTGCGGTCGCCGTCGCCCGCCGGCAGGGCGCTCCTGTCGCTGGCGATCCTCATCCCCGCGGCCGCGGTGGCCGTGTTCCTGGTCGCCGCCTACCTGCCCATCATGGCGCTCGCCGACGGCATCCAGTAGCCAGGGCGTCAGGGGCACCGGAAGACCGCGTCGATCGCCGCCACGGCCGCCTCCACGTCTACGCTGGCGGGGTCACTCGCCGAGAGCGCCGTCGCGAGGGCCGTGGCTTCGGCAGGCGCAGTCGAGCGCATGTGGCGGTCGAGCACCGGACCGAGCGTGGTCACGAACGCGTGTTGGTACACGGCCTCACCACCGGTGGCCGCCCCGAGCAGCACGAGCCGCTGGCGCAGGACCGCGGCAACTCCGTCGAGCACGGCCCTGTCGTACTGGTCGCGCGCCAGCTCCCGCGTCGCCAGGTCCGTGGCCGTGGCAGCCGGGTCGAGATCGCGCCAACACCTGAGGGCGAGGATGCCGTCCCAGGCCCGGTCGTGCGCGAGCGGATCCACGCCACGAACGTAGCGTGCAAGCCCGATCCCTTCCCGGGCGGCCTCGCCCCCCGTGTAGTACGCGTACGACGAGTCGCAGTCGCGCGGGACCGTCGTGCAGGTGAGCCCCTCCTTGTAGGCCGACACGTAGAGGAACCAGAGGAGCGCCGCCTCGATACGCGCCGCCTGCGCACGCGGCTCGGTCCCGTCGATGCCCGCGTTGAGGGCCCCGAGGATGAGCGGCTGCAGGCGCGCCGGACCCACGCAGTAGTCCGGAACCATCTCAGGAGCCCCCGGGTCTCCGCAGCTTGTGCCGTCGGGAACGACGAAGTGCGGGTCGAAGCGGCGAACGATGCGCGAATCGAGGCCTTCGGATTCCTGGTAGAGCACGCGCGCCATCAGGAACTCCGCGGGCGAGGGATCGCGGCCGGGATCGAAGAGGAGCCCGGCAATCGTCTCGAAGGCCATCACGCGCGCGACGGTGCTGATCGTGGGCTCGACGCGGTGGTACTGGCCATCGTCCGAGATGCACGCAGGCCAGTCATCATCCGCCCCGGGCGCGTAGTCGGTTGGCGCGCGGGTGCAGGCCGGGCCAGCGTCGAGCAACGGTCCCGCATCCGCGGGCCCCGCGTCGGCGGATGCGTCCCGGCGATCGGCATCGGGCAAGGCCGCATCCGTGGGAACGGGATCATCGCCCTCGCAGCCGAGGGCGACAGTGAGCAGCAGCGCGAGCAGAACCCCTCGCATCGGGATAATCTACCAGAGGAGATCCACCGCCGCCAGCAGCCCGCGGCCCGGCCCGTTGATGCTCGAGCCGTGCACGCGATACGCCGCGTCGAAGACGTTCTCGAAGACGAACGCGATGCGCAGGCGGTCCTCGAGCCGAATGCCCGCACGCAGATCCACGACTGCGTATCCGGGGGTGCCACCCTCGGGGATGCGGGCGTCCGACAGATCGCTCGGGGCGAGGCGTCGCTGGGCCAGGGCCCACCGCAGCGCAGCAACGACGTAGATGCCGGTCGCGAGGTGGCGCCAGCGCGTCTCGACCGTGCCGTTGAGGGGCGGCACGCGCGAGAGGGGCACGCGGACCTGGCCATGGATCGGCTCGCCAGGACGGCTACTCGTGTTGGGTGCGTCACCCCAGGCCCAGGCGCCCGTCGCTCGAACGGTGACGGCCTCGGGCAGGTAGACGGTCGCGCCGCCCTCGAATCCGAACACGCGCGCCGCGTCTGCGGCGTTGATGAGCTGAAGCTGAGTGCGCGAGAAACGGCACTGCGGAGTCTCGGGCGGACAATCGTCCGCCTCGCGGACAGCGCGAATCATGGCGTGGTCGAGCAGCGTCGCGAAGGCCCAGGCATCCACCTTCAGCCAGCTGGCACGGGCGAGCACGCCCAACTCCACGGTCAGGGACCGCTCGGGCTCGAGCGCAGGATTCTCGAACTGGAAGCCCGGCCCCGTCTGCTGGCGCGACGTCAGATCGTCCAGATTGGGCGCGCGAAACCCCTGTTCCAGGTTCGTGACGATCGACAGAGCCGGCGTCGGCGTCACCTCGACCCCTCCGCCCGCGACTGCGGCGCCGAAGTCGCGATTCACGGCAGCGGTTCCCGACTCCGGATCGGCGGGCGCCCTCGCGACTGCGAAGGCCCCTCGCCCTCCGGCGCGGAGCGACAACCAAGGAAGGGGGGTCACGTGCGCCTCCGCGAAGAGCCCGGAGGTGAGGTAGCTCGATCCCTCGAGGTACTGACCGCGCGACAGCGCGAAGACCAGCGATCTGTCGGTGAGTGTCTGCCAAGCCGCCGACGACACGGCATCGCGGTAGAGGTCCGCTCCATAAGAGAAGTCGAGGCTGGCCCCATCACCGAGTGTCCAGGCTCGGGTCGAGGCCTCGGCGGAAACGCCGAACGTGTCCAGGTCGTCTCTCCACTCGAGCTCCACCAGCGATCGCGGGCGGTCCCTCCGCCGGCGCTCGTGGTGCCGCTGATAGCTGAGCACGACCGAGACGTCGCGCATGTCGCGGCTGAGGTCACCGCGCAGGGCGAGGCTCGCGAGCGTACGAAACTGCCGCGCGATCAGGAGACACTCGGAAGCGGGCGCCTCGGGCGGAGGGCACTGGTCCGTGCGGGGCGCGTCGAGCTCGCGATATCCATACACGGCCCCCGTCAGACGCAGATCCGGCGTGAGCGCGTGGACCGCGCGCGTGTCGAAGGTGAGCTCCCGAAAACCCGTGCCGAGCTGCGTCCGCCCATCGGCCTCGAAGCGCGGGACCATCGGAACGCTCCGGCCCGAGTTGGCGACCACACCTCCGCTTTCGAGACGCGCGACGTCTCGGTAGCCGACTCCAGCGAGCACGGAGGTGCGATCCCAAAGGCGTGCTTCGAGCGCTGCGCGCACGCCTCCCGACACGTCGGCGGTTCCCACCTGGGCGTGGAGCCGTGGATGCAGGACCAGTGACTCGCCGTTCGGATCGACGAACGGCTCGACCGGTGTTGCGAGAATCGCGCCGCCGAGGGCGTCCGAGCCATGACGGACCGACGCGCTCCCCCGGACCACGTCAATGTGATCCACCGTGAGCGAGTCGACGGTGAAGAAGTACTGATTGGGTCCTTGCCGGTAGATGCCGTTGTTCATCCGCACGCCGTCGAAGACGTGCACGACCTGCTGCCCCGTAAGCCCCCGCACGTAGGGGCTGGCCTGCCCGTGGGCCGTCTGCTGGATCGAAACTCCAGGCTCGAACCGCAGAGCGTCCGGGGCCGAGCGCGGGAGACGCTCCTCGACCTGTCGTCGGGTGACCGTGCTGCGCGCCCGATGGTCGCGGGCCGGGTCGGGCGAGACGGCTGCCTCCGCGTGGTAGTCCGCGGCGCTCGGGTCGGGGCACTCGGCGCCATTCGCCCCGGGCTCACAGTCCGAGCTTTCGTCCTCAGAAGGATCTGCGACGCGATCGTCCTGGGCGCGCGTCCGGGCCGGGCGGGCCGCGCCCATGCAGATGGACAGCAACAGCACGCACACCGCGCGCGACCGGCGAAAGGCGTGATCTCGAAGACGCACCGCAAGAGGGTTCTTAGCAGCCGCCGCGTGGGCAGGGAAGAACCGGGCCGCTGCGGCGTCCCGCATCACGGAAGTGACTGAACTCCCGTCGCGATCGAGCGAAGGGAGGTTCAGCTGGTGGCGGATCACTCGGCTGGCAGCATGGTGCCGTCGCGCCACTCGTACCGTACGTCGTAGGCGCCTTCGCGACCGCGACGCCGAACGCGAACGCGGCCCGGTGCGCCCCGCCGGCCGCGCTCGAACGTGACGTCGTTGCATCCGTCAGGTCCGGCACCGGCAGCCCAGATGAGCTCGCCGGCGGCGACGACCACGGCCACCTCGACGCTCCGGCCAGTGCAGGCGGCGTCCTCGCGCTTGCAACCGAGCAGCGTCTCATCACCATCCGAATCTGTGATGTCGCCGGTTGCGATCTGCGCGCACTCGGCCTCCTCACCGCTGCAGGTCAGCGAGACCTGACCGTCGTTGTCCACGACCCGGCAGGTGTCCCACTGGCTGTCGTCCTCGGCCACGGCCTCGACGGCAATACCAGGGGGCGGAGGCGGAGGCTCGGGCTCGGGCTCGGGCTCGGCCATTTGCACGGGCTCCGGCCTCGGGCGGACGACGGGATCCTGGGTCGGCACCGTCGACTCGTCCCTCTCCTCGCTGCCGCCACCGCACGCCACGACCAACATCAGTCCCATGAGAAACGAACCGTTGCGCATATGCCTCCAATTCCTTCTGGGCTCCTGGGTCGCCCCCAAGACCGGCCGCGGACTCTAGCCTGGCCCGTCATCGCCGGATAGCCGGGAAAGGCACCCCCCTGGTTTCTGCCTCCCCGCATCGCGATCCGTCCCTCCAATCTGCGCGGGATCCCCTTCCCGTCAGGACGGAACCCTTGGCGAAAGGGTGATTCGACCCCAGCGACGTGTCTGTGCGTCCGTGGATCACTCTCGCGATGGTTCTTGCCCTTCCGGCCTGTGGCGACGACATGGATCCCGAGGGCGCGCGCTCTCTCTGGGGCCGGCTGACGGCCGAGGGGTTCCGCTCCTGGGACCGGGCGCCCGGGTATGAGACCTCCCGCCCGAGCCGGGCAGCCCACGGTGACGAGGTGATCGTGTACGTCAATGACGTGGTGGCCGACGCCCTCGACGCCGAGACCCGTCTCGACGGGTGGCCGGTCGGTTCCATCGTGGCCAAGGACGGCATCACCGACGGTGAGGTGTGCCTCGTGGCGGCCATGGAGAAACGGGATGACGGGTGGTTCTGGGCCGAATGGGATCCGGAAGGCGACTCGATCTACTCGGGAGCTCCCGATCTGTGCACGGGATGCCATCGGATCGGCGACGACTGGGTGCGCGCCTTCTACCTGCCCTGAGCAGGCTGCTGCTCGAGCAGGCTGCTGCTGGGATTGTTCGCCCGGCGGCGGGCCGACCCACCGGCATCAAGCGTCAGGGAAGTCCGAAGCGTGGGGACTGAGCCGACCGCGGCGGCCACCGCTCTTGTCGATGAGGCGAATCCCGTCGACGACCATGCCCGCGTCCACGGCTTTGCCCATGTCGATGACCGTCAACGCCGCGACGGCCACCGCCGTGAACGCTTCCATCTCGACGCCGGTCCGGGCCGACGTCCTGACCTCCGCTCGGATGTGCACGCTCCCCCGGCCAACCCGGAGATCGACGTTCACGTGGTCGAGGGGCAGACCGTGGCACAGGGGGATCAGCGCGTCGGTACGTTTGGCCGCCATGATGCCCGCGAGGCGCGCCACCTCGAGGAGATTGCCCTTGACGAGCGAGTCGTCGAGGATGGCCCGCTCCAGCTCGGCGTTGATGCGCACGCGACCCTCGGCCACTGCGCGCCGCTCGCTCACGGGCTTGTCGCCCACGTCCACCATGCGCGCCTTCCCCGCCTCATCGAGATGACTGAGGGCCGCCGCCTTCCGCCGCGTCTTCATCCACGCTCCTCCTCGCCGCGCAGTATAGCCGACGGCGCTAGGAACGGCGGCGCGTCCAGCGAACGCACGAATCCCCCGAGGAAACCCGTCCCCGAGGCAAGAGCTCACCATCGTCACGGCAAGGAAGCTGGAGGAATCTCGGGGCAGCGATCGAGAGCGGTTCCAACGGACTTGTTCGAGCCAAGCTTTCGGTCCTGTGTCGGCTTCGTGGTCATCAGCGCGGACTGGCCGTGTGGCGACACTCCCCACCGACGAACTGGACACACATGCTAGGTCTACTGAAACGTGCTCTCTAAACCGCCCCCGGGATGCCTCCTCTCTCTCACTCATTCTATCGTATACGCGCCATGCCTACGTCAATGGGGGGCGTGCACTTCGTTGTTTTTTTTTTCGTCATGTGTAGCGCGCGATGAGATCGAATCGGTCCGGCCGGCCCGACGGAAATGCAGGACAGAAGCCGCGCAGCGAGTCGCGTCGTCAGCGAAGTGCGCCGTCACGGATCCACTCCGCAAACGCCGCAACGGTCGCAGGGGCGAGCGGTGTTTCCCCGAGCGGCATGGGCGCACCGCAGACGTCGGGATCGCCCCGCAGCTTCGCGATCAGCAGGGAACCCTCGGGATCGCCGGGTACTGCGATCGTCGGCCCCCCGGGACCACAACCCGATCCGCCTGCCGCCCTGTCGATCAGCCCGGCGTACGCGCCATCGATCTGCGAGAGGTCCAGCGCGGTCTCTTCGAGCACGAAGGGCAGCGTGGGACCGTGGCATGACGCGCCGCAGCGGGGGAAGATCACGCGCGAGAAGAGGGACTCGAAGGTGGGCAGGGGCGGCTCGGCCGCACCGAGGGCCACCGTGTCACCCACGCGGTTGCGAGAGGCTGCGGGCTCGGTTCGCTCCACCACGGGCGCGCCGCAGGCGAGCCAATTGCGCAGCACTTCGATCCCTTCAGCGCTGTCCACCGCGCCGAGGCGCGTCTCGGTGCCGTCCACAGCGATCCGGCGATAGCGCGGGGCGGCGGCATGCGCTTCGAGGGTGGCGCGCCCGAAGGGCGGCATGACACCGGACTCGACGGCGGCGTAGATGTCGCGCGCCCATTCGATCACGTTTCCGCGTCCGAGCTCGAGCCTCCGCGTCGGAGCGGGACTCGATGCCGAAGTCACCGAAGCGACGGCCATGTCGAAGTCGAGCTCTGCGGGCGCACCCCAGCGACGCGCGCCGCGGGCCTCGACGCTGTGGCAGAAGCCGCCCTGGCCGCACGAGGCGTGGACGAGAGCCTGCCCCGCGTAGGCGGGCACGCCTTCGGAGTCGTAGACTAGCTCGCGCGCGAGCTCAGCGTCGCACGCGCCCAGATCGTCCGCGCAACCCACGATCAGCCAGCCCAGGGCCAGCACCCACATGCGGCTCGAGCGCACCTGGCGGATCTGTGGTCCTTCGGGGTCGGGGGCAAGGGCGGGCCCTTCGGGGTCCGGTCGACATCCCGCGGCCTCCGCCGAAACCGTTGGCCTCGCATCGACCGATGGGCTGAGGCATGCTCGCCACCCTCGGGGAGAAGGACTGAATGGCGACCAAGCGGGACGGTGGCACGAAGCGCAAACAGCAGGAGCCGAGTCAGCTCGTGGACCTCTTCCTGTCGGTCGCTGCAGCGCTGGGTATCGAGTCGGACCGGGACATCGCCTCGGTGGCGGGCATGAGCATCGAGAACGTATCCAACTGGAAGAGCGGCGCCGTGAGGGAGTTCAAGCCGCAGAAGCTCTCCGCCATCAAGCGAGGCCTCGCTGCCCGCATTCATGCCCTGCAGGAGCGAGCACGCACGATCGCCACGGACCCGGAGCTCGGTCTGATGGACGTCGAGGTCGAGCAGGAGGCCAGCCCGGCGGAAATCCAGCGCCAGCTGCGCGACCGCGTCCACTACGACTACCTCGGGCACCGATTCCTCTACTTCGATCCCCAAGGCGCGCTCGCCTGGGAGAGCCTGATCCACGCGGGCTACCAGCAGGACCAGTGGGTTCGGGGCGTCGCCGACTGCGCCGCCGCCTGGCTCGACACCGCGCGCGACTCCCACGGTGGCTGCAGGGGCCCCCTGGCCACCGCCCTCGGCTACGACCGGCGCGCGGGCCTCAGGGGCCTGGACGTGATCAGCCTCGGGCCGGGCGAGGGGGGCAAGGAGGTCGTGCTCCTCGAGCAGCTCCTGCAGCGCCAGCGCAAGGCGGAGCAGGCCCTTCCTTGGGCGAATCTCGCGCTCGTGGACGTGTCCATCTCGCTGTTGCTGCGGGCCGCCCACGCGGCACGGGCGAAGGCGCGTGAGGTCCGCAGCGACGCGGTGACCGTCATGCCCTTCTGCTCCGACTTCGAGGAGGGTCAGCTCGCCTTCGAGCGCCGCCTGCCGACGTCCCGTGAGGGCGGCGAGCAGGGCCTACGCCTCGTGGTCATCCTGGGCAACGTGTTCGGCAACCTGAGAGACGAGGAGGTCTTCCTCCACCAGAAGCTGCAGCAGCTCGTCCGGCCCGGCGACATGCTATGGCTCGAGGTCGGCATGCGCCCGGAGCGCCTCGAGCTCGATCCGCTCTTCCGCCTCACCCAACCCGATCGTGAGGAGACCGCCGCCGAGGCCAACCGACGCCTCCTGCTCGAAGGCCCCTATCGCCGGTGGGAGTCGGCTCTCGGACGCAAGCCCACGCGGCTGGATATGCGAGTGTGGGTCCGCGAGGACGACGACGCGAGCCGCATCCCAGGCTCCTGCAACTTCTGCCACGACCTCATCATCGGGGATGAACGGCGCGCGGTCACGATGCTCTACAGCCGGCGCTACGCAGTCGAGGGGCTCTCGGGGTGGCTCGAAGAACACGGGTACAAGGTCGAGCGCATCATGCAAGTGGGCGACCCCAAACGCTGGCCGCGGGTAGCCCACCTGCTCCTGCGGCGGACGAGGTGAGGGACGTCAATCGCCCGGCAGGAGGCGATCGAGATCGGAAACGGTGACGGCGCTCGGATAGCGCGAGGCGCCGTGGAGCGGGCGGAGCGTGCGCGAGGACAGGGGTCGAATGGCGCCGGCGTCGTGGACCCACAGACGGTCGCCGGAGAAGTGGCCGATGCGCACCATGGCCGCCGGGCTGCGAGGCGTGCCGATGACGGCCGCCACGGCGGGGGCGCCGGCCCGATCGAAACCCACGAGCAGGCCGTCGTCCCGAGTCAGCCAGGACATGCCGGCCGAGCGAACGATACGCGCGGTTCCGCGCAGGAGACGGCGCCGGCTCGCGATCTGTCCCCGATCCAGATCGAGCACGACCAGGATGGAGTCATCGCCCTCCCCCGTGACGACCGGCAGGAACCTGGGAAGGCTGTCGTCAGCGGGCTCGCCGGCGAGCCACTGCCGCGCAGTGGTGTCGAGCGACGGGGCACCGGGGAGATCGATCCGCCAGTCCACGCGCCCGGTCCCGAGCGCCACGGCCAGAGCGCCGTGCGCGTGACCGGCCGTGTCCGCGCCGAAGACGATGAGGCGCTGCCCGCGGCGACCGCAGAACGCGCCGATGTGCCATCCGCCCTCGACGGGCTGCCGCTGCGCCTGCGCACCTACGAGGCTCGCGAGTCGCACACCGTCGGGCTCGCCCTCGACGATGGCGCCGGCAACCGTGCAAGCTCCGCCCGCTGAGCGGGGTGACGGCTGCGTGAGGGCGCCGCTCGATTCGTCGAGGATGGTGATCTCGCCCCCGCCCGAGAGCACGAGCCGCCCGGCTTCCGCCCCCACGCGGGCCGGGAGCGGCGGCGCGGGCAGGCGACGATGCCAGCGCTCGCGACCCGTCGCGCGCTCGAGGGCCGAGACGAGAACCTCGGTGCCCCCGCGCACCTCGTAGAGGGTTGATCCGCGAACGAGGGAGAGCCCCCCATCGGCGGGCCGATCGAGACCTGGGCGGTGGCGCCAGGCGAAGCGGCCGTCGTCGAGCCCGAACGCGTGCGTCTCGGGACGGCCGGACGCGTCGGTCGCGCGGACGGTGACCAGGCCATCGCCGACGGTGACACCCTCGGGGCCAGCGAGCTCGAGGCCGTAGATGCCCGTGCGCCAGACGGGGCCGTTCTCCCGGTCCACGAGGACCATGTCCGCGAAGAACTCCCCGTCGCTCGCGCGGCGCATGAGCAGCGCTCGCTCTGGGTCCACGGCGACAGCAAAGAGCACGTCGCCCTCGGGCCAGCGCTCGGCGTACCAGCGCGCGATGGCAAACGTCACCGCCGCGGCGATGACGAGCGACAGACCGACGGCGACGAGGCGCCCCGAGACCCGGCGCGGACCGCGGGCTGGACGGAGCGTCGTCATTGCGGCCTCGACGCTCCCACGTAGCCGAGGGCGCGGAGCTGGGCCTCGGTCTCCGCGTCGATGACGGCGCGCTCACCGCGGTGCACGGCTCCCGCTGCTCCGAGCTGGCCGGCGAGGGCGAGCCCGAGAAGGCCCCGCAAGTAGCGCACGGCGACGCGGCTCTCCGGCGCGAGATCGTGCGTCTCACCGGGGTCGGCATCGAGATCGTAGAGACTCACTTGCGCGTCCGTTCGTTGCACGATCTTGTACTTGCCGGCCACCGCGGTCCGCCAGCCGTTCATGAACCCGCTGACGACCACCCTGGGCGCCGTTTCCGTCTCGCCGCGCAGCAGGGGCAGAAAGGAGCGTCCGTCGATGCCCTGCGGTGGCTCGACGCCGAGGGCCTCGAGCACCGTGGGCATGACGTCCACGAGACCGACCGGCTCCCGCACGGGCGGCGCGTCCACGAGCCCCGGCACCCGCACGAGGAGGGGCACGTGCAGCAACTCCTGCCAGACGCTGTGCCCGTGCCCGACCGACCCGTGATCGAAGAACTCCTCGCCGTGGTCGGACGTGAAGACGACGACCGTGTCGTCGGCGATCCCGCGGCGCTCGAGTCCCTCCACGATCGAAGCGAAGTGCACGTCGTGGTACGTGATCTCGCCGTCGTAGAGCGCTTCGAGACGTCGCCTGTCCCGCTCTCCGATTCGCAGGCGCCCCGACTTGATCTTCTCCAGGGTCTCGCGATCGCGGCGGAAGTCTACTGGGCCGTCGTAGGGGTCCGGATCGTAGCGCGCGAGAACGTCGTCGGGCGGAATGTAAGGGACGTGCGGATCGATGGTGTGCACGTACAGGAAGAAGGGTCGGTCCTGCGGGCGAGCGTCGAGCCACTCGAGCACGTCTGCGGCCACGAAGCTCGCTTGGGTCCTTCGTCCTTCACGGATGTAGTTCCGCCAGGTAGACCATCCTTGCTGGAATCCAAACCGGTCCGAACAGAAGCCGTTGGCGATGAAGGCTCCGGTGTGGAAGCCGCGATCGCGCAGGTGCTCCGAGAGCATGCGCACGGAACCGGGGAGCACGGCCTCCTCGGCGGTGGCGCCGTGATGCCAGGGAAGGAGCCCGCTCAACAGCGTCGCCACGCTGGGCTTGGTCCAGTTCTCTTGGCTCTGCCCGCGCTCGACGAGGACCGCCGTGCGCGCCCAGGCGTCGAGCCCGGGGGTCGCGACCCGCGTGGTCGGCCTCCACGGCCTGAGCTTGTCCGCGCGGACCGTGTCGACGAGGTACACGAGCACGTTGCGCGAGCGTGTGGGAACGGGATGTGAGGCCCGACGCTCGCGGGCCGCAATCGCGGGCCGCCCGAGCGTCACGTCGCCGTGTGCCGTGAGATCGAGGCGGACGACCTCACCGGCGAAAGCCGACAAGTCGATCGCGAATGGACCACCCGCCGGGTCGCTCGAGCCGAGAACCTGCGCGGCCGCGCCGTCCCGGTGTGCCGTGACCGTCACGCTTCCGCGGCCCGATGTGGTCGCGCCGATCCGCGCGCCGCGCGGCACCTCGACGGCGTAGCTCAGCGTGATCCCGTCCGGCAAGACCAGCGTCGGCACGCCGTCTACGGTTCGGGCGAGATCCCTGGGGGGAGGCGGCAGCTCTCCCGCGTCGGCTTCGCCGGCGGGGGCGACGACGACCCAGTCCACGGCAAGCCCGGCCGTGCCCGCACCCGGCGCAGCCCCCGTGGAGGAGACTCGCAGTTGCAGCCAGTGCTCGCCCTCGGTCGCGAGCTCCGACGGAACCTGGGCCGTGACCACCGCGAACGAGCCATCCCTTGGCAGCGTGGCGTGGGCTACGGTCTGCTCGTCCACGTACAGCGTGAGACGTCCGTCGCCGAAGGCGCGCGCCCGCACCGACACCGTGCGCGGGCCGGTGGTGTCCAGCGGAAGGATGATCTTGCCGGTCACTCCCGGAAACACGACCGCGTCGGATCCGTCGAAGGTGCGGCTCGGCCCCGTGCGCGTCCGCCAGCCCCCGAGTGTGTACTTGCCGTCCCCTGGGGTGCCGAGATCCATGATCAGCGCCGCGCCACGCCGAACCTCGGCGCGGGTCACGTGAGCCGCCAGATCGAGGACTACGCGCGTGGGTGCATCCGCGGGGGGCTCGGCTTGCGCCGGTCGCGCAGCGTTCGTGACGGGGGGCACCGACACGGAAGCGCTGTCATCGCCGCACCCCAGGAACAGACCCAGCGCGACGACGGCGAGGTGGGCGAGTTTGCCCGGCACGGCCGCGACCGTACCACCATCGGTCCGACCCGCCAGCCCACCCCCTCCTCGTGCGCCCAGGCAACAGCCCAGGGCTCATGGTCTTCGGTGTAGACTGCGCGCACTCCATGTCCCTGCCGGATCCCGACAAGACGCGCCGCGCCGTGGGCCAGTGGCTGCTCGTGATCGCCGTGCTCGTGGGCGCGTTCCTGCTGGTGGTGCAGTTCCTGGTCCCGCCGTTGTTCATGGACAACCCCATCGATCTGTACGCCGCCATGTTCATCGGTGGGCTGCTCGCCTTCCCCGCCGGCGCGATGTACCTCACCGTTCCGCGCCTGCTCGATCGCTACGATCCGGAGCCGGCCTACGCGCTCGTGGGATGTCTGCTCTGGGGCGGGATAGTCGCCTGCGCTTTCTCGGCGCTCGTGAACACCGGCATGGCCGTGGTTGGGGAGGTCGTGGGCGGCCCGGGCGGCGGTGACATCCTGGGAGCGGTCGTGAGTGCGCCGATCGTCGAAGAGGGCTTCAAGGGCCTCGGCATCTGGGGCGTGTTCTTCTTCCTGCGTCGCGAGTTCGACGGCGTCGTGGACGGCATCATCTACGCCACCTTCGTCGCCCTCGGCTTTGCGACGATCGAGAACGTCGTCTACTACTCGGGGGCCGCCAGCCACGGGCAGGACGTGCTCGCGGTCACGTTCGTCCTCAGGGGCGTGCTCGCGCCCTGGGGCCACCCCGTGTACACGTCCATGACGGGCATCGGCTTCGGTCTCGCCCGCGAAACCAAGCGGGCGTGGGTGCGGTGGACGGCGCCCGTGATCGGCTACCTCGGGGCGGTGTTCCTGCACTTCGTGTGGAACGCGTCGGCGACCTTCGGCGAGGGCGTGGTGTGGCTCCTGCTGTTGCCCATCTGGCTCCTCTTCGTGCTCGGTTTCGTCGTGATGATCATCGTCCTGGTGGCCCGACGCGGGAAGATCATCCGGCAGCACCTGCTGGACGAGGTGGCGCTCGGTACCATCAGCCAGCAGGAGCTCGAGCTGGTGTGCTCGGCTTTCGGTCTGTTCAAGGCCAGGCTGAGTCGAGGCCCGGCCGGCGCCGAGCTCGTGCGAGCCACGGCGAGGTTGGCCCTGTCCAAGTGGCACACGACCCGCGCCATGGAGGGCCAGCATCGGACCGTGAGCATGGACTTCATCGCGCCGCTGCGGCGCCGCATCGCCGAGCTGCGCGCCAGCACGAGGTGAGGCCGTCAGCGCCCGCGGGCGAGGGGCACGACCGTGACGAGGGGGCTGGCCCGCAGCCGGAAGCCGTGCTCGCCTGTGGTGACGCCCATCTCGAGCAAGTAGAGCTCGCCCGCCTCGTCGCGGGCCAGGATCGCCAGATCGCCGAGCCGCGCGCGCACCGGCGTGCCGCCCGCGACGCCATCAGGAAGGGGCGCCGCTCCTTGCACGAGGAGGTTCAACGCTTCGGTGACGGATGCGTCACCGAGAAGCGCGACATCGGCCTCAGGGAGGGTCCCGCTGACCGAACCCGTCTGGGCAATTTCCAACGCTTCGACGAAGAGCGCGCTCAACGACCCGAGAGCTGCAACCGGTCGCGACGGCGCGTCGGCCCCGAGACGTCGCGGCGACAGCTCCAGGATCCGCAGGCCGTGGCGCGTGAGCAAGGCCGACAGGCGAAGCCAGGTCGGCGCCTCCTCACTGTCCGTGACGATCGCGAAGTCCGCGCGGAACAGGAACGCCACGGGCCCGAGAGAGCCGCGCGGCGCCACCCCCTCCGCGATGCGCACGCGGGCGTTGTCGCTCGCCGGCTCGAGGGGAAAGGGCGCCGCCGGCAGCGGGGCCTCCGCCACCGCGGCCATGGCCAGATCGGTCATGGCGACGGCAAAGGGCGTCATGGACGAATCTGCGTAGGCCGCCCTCTCGGGTGGAGATTCCCCGCCCGCGCTCGAGCCGCCCGCGGTTCCACGGGCGCCCTGCCCGTCGCCGCACCCGGCGAGGACCGCGGCGAGACAGGCGAGGAAGACCGGGAGACCGAGCATGGTCGGGATGGTGCCCAAGGTCCGCGGCTCCGTCCAGGCACCGGGCCCGGTGAGGCCGTGACACGGGAGTGCGATTCGGAAGGCAAAAGCACGCTATCATCCGGCCGTGGCCATCGACGGTGCGGAGGCGGCGATCGCGAGCGCGCGCGACCAGGTGCGGGACGCGATCGACTTCATCGGAGTGGAGTGTCCCTCGGGCGACAAGATTCGCGCTGTCGTCGAGGAGCTCGAGAGGGCGCACGGGACATTGAGAACGGGGCTCGACGCCCCCGCGCCGCTGGACGCCCTGACCACGGCGCGCAAGAGCCTGACGACGGCGCTCGCCCGGCTCCAGGAGCTCGCACACGCCCAGCGCGAGCTACGGCCCGCGACCGCGGCAGTGGCGCGGACGCTGTCGCTCATCTACCCGCTGTGCAAGGCCTTCGAGCAGCGTGGCGGCCCCGGGAATCCGGACACGGGTCAAGCGCCCATCCCGCTCACACGCGAGCGCAAGTCCCGCGACCCGGCGCCCGTCAGCCCGACGGGCGCGAAGCCACGGCTGCAGATCCTGCCCGAGGTCGACGAGGATCGCCGATTCAGCGATCGCGTCTCCGTCGACGTGGACATCGGCTTCCAGAGCGAGACGCAGTTCTTCACCGGATTCAGCGAGGACATCTCGGGGGGCGGCATCTTCATCGCCACCCACGACACGCTCCCCCTCGGCACGCGTCTGAGCGTGTCCTTCGTGCTTCCCGACGGTCATCGCGTGACGGCCCGCGGTCGCGTGAGCTGGCTTCGCGAGGCGCGAGGCGCTTCGAGCGCCTATATCCCCGGGATGGGCGTGCGCTTCAACGCGCTCGGCGAGGACGACCAGGAAGCCATCCTGCGCTTCCTCGAGAAGCGGTCACCGCTCTTCCACGACGAGTAGCGGCGTCGGCGAGCGCCTGCGCCCCATCCCGGGTGAGCTCCATCGAGGAAGCGCGCCGGATCAGAGCTGCGAAACGGGTCGCTCGAAGGCGACCGCCATACGGTGACGCCAGGGCCCATCGGCGGCATCGGGGAGGATGCGCACGACGCGACCACGCGCGTGGCCAATGTCGTCCTCTGCGCCGAGCACGAAGGAGATGTGCAGATCTTCGCCCACGTCGTAGACGCGCGGGCTTCCGAGGAGCGCTCCCGTGCTGCTGGCGTTCACGCCGATGGCGAGATGGCGACGGTCGGGCTTGCGACCGATCTCGAGCGCGAACCACTTGTCGCGACGGGGGGCTCGGCGGCGTTCGTTGAGGAGCGTCATGTGGCTTGCCTCCTGCTGCGACGGCGGCTCCGGGTCCGCGGTCAGGCCGGTGGCGAGCCTTGTACCACGCATGCTCGGTCACGAGAAGCAGGGTTCTGCCTGCCGCGGTCCGCCGCAGAACCGTGCGCCGGGATTGCTCGCGTGGTATGCGAATCGCGTGGGCGTGCTGGCGATGGTGGTGACGACACTTCTGGCGTGGAACGCGTGCGGGGCGTCGGAGCGGGGGGAGCGCGTGGGCGAGGGGAATGAAACGCCCACGGCGGCCGAACGGCCCTCGGTGATCGAACAGGCCAGCCCGAACCCGGTCTCGCCGGCAGAACCGGATTCCCTGCGCGAGGAGACCGTCGTGCTCGGACATCTCACGACCCACATCCGAGGCACCGGCGACCGGGCCGTTCTGTTGCTGCACGGGTATGGGGCGCCGGGCGACGATCTCGTCCCCCTCGGAGAGGCTCTGGCGAGGGCCCTCCCAGGCGTCGTGACTCTGATGCCAGAGGCGCCGCAGCCTTTCATACACGGCGACGGCGGACGCGCGTGGTACGAGCGATCCCTCCCCGATCCGTCAGGGCAGATCGATTCGGCGCGCGAGGCGCTCACCGCCCTGCTCGTAGCGTTCGAGGCGCGCGAAGGCATCCCCCCCACGCGTGTGGTCTTCGCCGGGTTCTCCATGGGGGCGACGATGTCACTCGAGCTCGCCCTGCGCGGCCCCCATCGTCCCGCGGCCGTCGTCGCGCTCTCCGGAAACGCCCTGCCGCGTTTCGGCCGGCGCTGGACGGCCTTGCGGGGTGTTCCCCTCTTCGTGTCGCACGGCCGCTCCGACTCGACGCTCCCATTCCTTCATGGCGAGCGCATTCGGGATCGCGCCACCGCAGCCGGTGCGCGCGTGACCTTCGTGCCGTTCGACGGAGCACACGAGATTCCACCCGAGGTGATCGACGCGCTCGTGGCGTTCCTGCGGTGACGACGCCCGCGGGCACGTCCGCGCCCGCCCGTTGCGCATGCGCCCGGTTTCACGGCATGCTGCTCTCGTACGGTCGAGCGAGCCGTGCTGGCACGCTCGACCGCAAGGGTCATGGAGCCGGACGCCAAGCAAGCCAAGTACGAGGCGGTCCTGAGAGAGCTCGAGGGCCGCTTCTCGGAGGTGACCGATCTGGTCGCGCGCATGGCTACGGCGGCGGCGCTCCTGCACGGCGAGTTCGATCACTTCTTCTGGACCGGCTTCTACAGGCTCGTCGACGGGGAGCTGACCGTGGGCCCCTACCAGGGCTTCCCCGCCTGTATGGTGCTGGAGAGGCATCGTGGCGTGTGCTGGGCCGGCATCGATCGCGGGCAGGTCGTCAACGTTCCCAACGTGCACGAGTTCGAGGGGCACATCGCCTGTGACGGGCGGGCCAACTCGGAGATCGTCGTGCCCTTGCGTGACCCGTCCGGCAAGATCATCGGCGTGCTCGACGTCGACAGCGGAGACTTCGACGCCTTCGACGCGATGGACGGCGAGTACCTCGCGCTGATCCTGACCAGGCTGTGGATCTGATCGACCGGGCGGGGGCCCGGACGACGGTCAGAAGTCCTCGTCCAGCATAGGGCGGTGCGCCGCCTCGCGCGGATGCGTGATCATGTCGATCGGCACCGCTTGGATCGCCTGAGGCGTGGCCGCCCGGAGGTCCGCGGCGGTCACCTGGAGCACGAAGCGGCGCCCCACCACGTCGACTCCGGTGAGCGTGAGCCCCGTCAGTTGCCCCGCGATGCGCGCCTGAGCCTCCGCTGTGAGCCCGTCGGCGCGCACGGTCGCCTCGGTCACACGGCCATCCGGCGCAACCGTGAGCTCGACGATCGTATCGCGCGGTGGGCGAATGCCGCGGACGAGGTGCCGAAGCGCCCGACGATCAAATTGCCTGCGGACCGCTTCGGGGCGTCCGAGCTCGGGCGCGGCACGATCGGCGACGGGCGGCGGTTGGGGCTGCGCGGGGACGAGCTGAGCGGGCGGCGTCTGGGGCTGAACCGGCACGAGCTGGGCCGGCGGCGGCGGGGCCGGTGGCGGTACGGGCGGCGGCGCGGCCTGTGTGGGCTGGGGCGCGCCGTCGCTCTCGGAAGCACAAGCGGGGGCTCCCATCGTGAGCGCAGCGGCGAGCGCGGCGGCCGTCGCCCGGGACGGGCGAACGGCGGCACGATCCGTTCGCGTCGCCGATGTGGCCGCCTGGTGAAGCTCGCCGAGGATGCGCTGGCCCACTGCGTCGAGCTCGCGATCCCGACGCGTGACCTCGTCGATCATGCGTGCCCTGAAGCCTGCGCGGTCGCCGCAGCCCCGCGCGACCTCTCCGACGATGCGGCTGAGCTGCGCGTGCGTGTCGAGGTTCACCGTCCGCACGAAGTCCTTCACCCGTCGCCGCAGCCCCTCGTCGCGACCATGAAAATGCGCGAAGAGGTGGTACTCGTAGTCGAGTCGCATGGCCGTGTGGTGAAGGCTCGTGAAACCGAAGTTGCGCTCCTCGAAGGCCGCGCGGGCGATCCAGAAGCTCTCTTCGGCGCCGGGGTCGGCGATGCGGTAGTCGTAGCCCCAATAGTCCCCGAGGAGACGGCCCGCGTCGCGCAGCTGCTGCTCGAGCGGAGTGCCCGCATAGACCTCGGTCCGGGAGAAGTTCATCGGATTGTCCGGATGCTCGCGCAGCCAGGCGACGTTGAGGGCCACGTCCGCGAGCGTGGATCCGGGGTTCCACAGCAACAAGTTGAAGCACGCGTGGAGATCGAGCTCGCCTGTGACGGCGAGGGCGCGCTCGTTGTCGGTGAGGAGCTGTCCGCGGCCGAGCTGCACGAGGGCCTCGGCCGTCCCGGCCTCGACGCCCAGGAAGATCCGAAACAGCCCCATCTCGACCAGGCGCGCGAGGAGATCGCGGTCGATTTCGTCCGGACGGCCCTTGATCGCGAACGCGATGCGGCCGACGCCGTGCTTGTCCAGGGCTCGGCGCAGCCGGTCGATGCGGTCCAGCATCAGCCGGCGGTTGGGGAGGATGAAGTTGTCGTCGTGGAAGTTGAAGATGCGCACGCCCTCGGCGAACAGGGCCGCCATCTCCTCGGCCACGTGCTCCGGGGACCGCAGGCGAAGGCGGGCCCCGCCGCACATGCGGTGCCACGCGGAGATGGAGCAGAAGCTGCAGGCGTGCGAGCACCCGCGCGAGCCCAGCATGTTGGCGATGGGCAGACCGAGGTAGTCGTCGAAGGGCGTCCTTCGCGTAGGCCAGGGGAGCACGTCGAGGTCGGGGGGCTTGGACGCCGGCGGATTGCGGACGACGACGCCGTCGTGCGTGCGCCACACGAGACCGCGAACGCTGGGAAGATCGTGGAGGCGCGCGGCGAGGTTGCACAGGATGTGCTCGCCTTCGCCGATGACGACGGAGTCGATGGCCGGCACGTCGCGCAGGAGAGCCTCCGCGTTGAACGCCGCGAAGTGGCCGCCAGCGGTGATGTGCCCGTCGAAGCCCCGTTCTCGGGCGCGGGCAGCGAGCTCCACGAACTCCTCCGCCCGGCTCGTGAAGACCATCGACAGACCCGCGAGGCGTGCGTGGCTTTCCGCCATGCGGTCCGCCGCAGCCTCGACCTCCCGCGGATCGTTGAAGGCGATCTGCGTGACGTCGTGACCGCGGGTCTCGACGGCGCTTCGCAGGTAGCGCACGGCCAGGTCTTCCTGAAGCTCGGCACCGATCAACGCGATGTGCATGGGACTCCCCGGTCTGGGCCAGTGGCCGCACAGAGTAGCGCAGACGGCATGGAGACGCGCGGTGGCAACGCGAGGTCTGGAGGAAGCGCATCGTCGCCCGTCCGCGCCGGACCCGCTCCCGGCTTGCCCGGTCCGCGCCCGCGGCCCCGGGGCGTGTCAGACCCGGATGCGCATCCAACTCTTGCCGCGCCACATGAGCGCGAAGACCACGGCCTGAATCTGCCGGTAGCCGATGTTCAAGGCCCAGACGGTCGTGAGACCGAGGCCCATGACCGGCCCGGCGGCGTAGGCGATCGGGAGGAAGAGCAGCCACTGCAGGGCCACCGATGCGAGCATCACCCGGCCCGTCGCCCCAGCCCCCTGCAGGCTGCTCATCAGCACCATCCCCGTCGCGTCGACACACAGGAAGATGGCGACGAGCCGCATGGGCACCGATGCCATCGCCAGCGTCTCCGGGTCGTGCAAGAAGAAGCGCAGTGGCAGGTCGGGGGCCACGACGGAAGGCAGGGCGATGAGCGCCGCGACGACGAAGGCGATGGCCGCCACCTCCCATCCCCACCGGCGCGCGTCCGAAGGGTCGCCCCGGCCGAGGGCCTGCCCGACGAGCGACATGGAAGCGAGCCCAAAGCCCAGCCCAGGCAGGAGCGCGAGCAGGAGCAGCGTGATCATGACGTTGGTCGCGGCGAGCTCCGCCGTGCCGATCTGGCCCACGATCCAATAGAAGGCCACCATCCCGCCGGAGAAGAAGGACTGCTGGACACTCGCGGGCAGCGAGAGCTTCAGCATGCCGCGCACCGTCGCCAGATCGGGCAAGGCTCGCAGAAAGCCGTTTCCCCGCGCGTGACGCCAGCCCAGGTAGAAGTAGACGGCCGTGCCGACGTAGGTCGCGATTGCAGAGGCCACCCCCGCGCCAGTGGCGCCGAGCGCGGGGAACCCGAGCTTGCCGAAGATCAGCACCCAGTTGAGGGCGATGTTCACGGCGTGCATGACGACGATGGTGCCGAGGTAGAGGCGCGACCGATCGGTGGCGTTCCAGAAGCCGCGGAAGGCGAAGTTGCTGGTGACCGCAGCCATGGCCAGGACGCGCGCCTGCAGATAGGGAGCTCCGGCGGCCGCCACTGCCGCATCGTCGACGAATCGCGGAAACAGCGCGGGTACGGCGAGGAAGACGAGGATGGACCAGGGGATCGCCACGGCCACGCCCACGAGCAGACCGCCGTTGAGCGGGACCGCGCTCTGCGTGTTCCTCCCCTCCCCCACTCGCCGCGAGCTCATGGCCTGCACGCCCGCCCCGAGACCGAGAATGAAGGAGCTCAGGAGGAAGTTGAGGAACCCCCCCATCCCCACCGCCGCGAGCGCCTCGTCCCCCAGGACCCCGACCATGGCCGTGTCGACGACGTTCAGGACGTTCTGGGAGACCATCCCTCCGATGATCGGCAGGGCGAGCCCCAGGATCCGCCGTCGGCGGTCGGGTGCAATCACCCGGCGCGCCCCGGGCTGGTCACGGCGCCATCGGGTGACGCGCCTCGAAGGCCAGGGCGTCCAGGTGCTGCTTGACGCGCACGATGCGTCGGTTGGCCTGCAGATCGTTGGCCCACTCCCAGATGCTCTCCCGCTCCCTCCCAATCGCCGTCTCGAGCCGCGCGCGCGCGTCGTCAATCCGGGGCGGCCCCCCGTCGCCCCGTTGCTCCCAGGCCTCGATCTCCACGAGCAGCGTGACGAGCTGGCTCATGGCCGGCTCGGGAATCCGGCCGCGCCACGAGGTAGGCGCGTCCTCCGACTGGCCGGGCCGCCAGCGCCGCACTTGGATGGACCGGTCCCCCCGGACGACAATCCGCTCCCCACCCCAGGTCGGGTGGTAGTCGTCGTACACGACCGTGAGGTCGGCGGGGATCTCGTGGGCCCGGGCCGAGTCTCGGAGGCGCCCGGACACGGCCCCCCCACAGGCCGCCGCCGAACCGAGGAGCACGAGGGCCACGAGCAGCGGCACGAGGCCCAGCCCGGAAGCCGGATCCTGACGCGCTCGCTCGCCCTGGAAGTGAATGTTCACGGGGGCCGAGCGGTCATGTACCACACGCTCTACCGGCGCGGGAGGGTTTGGTACATGATGCGGCACATGTGGGGAAACACGATTCTTCCAATGATGGCCCTGGGTTGTCTCCTGGCCGGGACGTCGAGCGCGTTTGCACAGGGGCAGGGGGGCGTGGCGAGCTCGGGGATGGGCCAGGGGGAGGCCAACATCACGACACGCTCCGATGTGCGCATGGGCGTCGAAAGCGGTCCCGGCACGGCCGGACGCAGGCTCCAGGCCATGGTCGACGCCATCACGGCGAAGCTCGGCGGCGTCCGGGAGTGCTATGGCCAGGTCACCGCGGAGCGGCCCACCGTGACCGGCGAGATGCACTTCCACGTCACGCTTCCAAGGTCGGGCCGCGCGCGGCTGGCGTTGACGGAGGACACGGCGAGCGATCGGCCCCTGCTTCGGTGTGTCGAGTCCGCCCTGAATGGGGCCGACTTTCGATCGGCCATGCGTCCGGCGGAGGTCTTCGTGGATCTCGCCTTCGGCAACACCGCAGCCCGAGGCGTGGCGGAGGTCAATCGCCGCAGGGCGATCGAGGACAATGTGCGTGTGACCCGCAACGCCGAGGGCCGGTTCGTCGCCCGCGGAGGCACGCCGGGGACCGAGATCCGGTTCCAGGTGCTCGCTGAGGGCTCCTCGGACGTGGCGGCGGCGGCCCAGCGCGCGGTGCGCGCCATCATTCCGGGTCTGCTCGATTGCCGTCGGCGCGCCGGACGGCGCCTCTCGCCGGCCGGGATGATCGCCCTCGATCTGACGGTTCCCGCGCGCGGGCGAGTCCGAACTCGCCCGGTGAGCAGCACCGTCGCCGATTCGCGGGCCTCGCAGTGTGTGGCCCGGGCGCTTCGTCCCGCCAGCTTCGGCGGCCAGGCGGGCGCGGTGCGGCTCGAGGTCACCTTCGGCGCCACGCAAGCGCTCGACGTTCCGACCCATCCCGAGTGAGTCCAGTCGACCGCGTTCGGTGACTCCCACCTGGCGGTTGCTGGCCGCCGAGCGCAGCTCCGCTATCCTGGTGCTGTGGGTTGGCTCGCTTCGCTGTCGCTCCTGTTGGCGACCCTCGGTGGGTGCCCAGACGCGGAGGCCAGCGCCTCGGCGCCGGGCCGCGCCGCACCCCAGCCCGCGGCGGCACAGACTGGCGCTGCCTCGGTGCGTCCCGAGGTCCGGCTGCGCGTCGTGCTCGTGTCCGATCTGAACGACCGCTACGGCTCCACCGAGTACGGCCCGGAAGTTCACGCCGCCGTGAATCGCATCGTCGCCATGTCCCCTGACCTGGTCCTGTGCGCCGGCGACATGGTGGCGGGCCAGCGCCGCGGGCTCGACCAGGGGGCGATGTGGCGTGCATTCCACGCCGCCGTCACCGGCCGGCTCGAGGCCGCCCACATCCCGTTCGCAGTCACCCCCGGTAACCACGACGGCTCCGCTTTCCCGGGGCACCGCGCGGAGCGCAGGGCCTTCGTCGCAGCCTGGGACCCGGACCACCGCCCCGAGGTCGCCTTCCTCGACGGCAGCCGCTACCCGATTCGCTACTCCTTCACCGCCGGACCGGCGCTGTTCGTGTCCCTGGACGCGACCGTCCCCGGACCGCTCGCCCCCGAGCAGATGGCCTGGCTCCGGGCCCAGCTCGAGGCCGGGGTCGACCACCGAGTGAAGGTCGTCATGGGCCACCTTCCCCTGTACGCCGTGGGGCAGGGCCGGGAGACCGAGATCCTGAACGACTCCGCGCTCGAGGCGCTCTTCCGTGATCTGGACGTGGACGTGTATGTGTCGGGACACCACCACGCGTTCTATCCCGGGCGCCGCGGTCCCCTGCGACTGCTCTCCCTGGGTTGCCTCGGGGGTGGGCCGCGACACCTCATCGGGGACACCGGGAGCTCGCCCCGAAGCCTGACCCTGCTCGAGATCGGCGCCGAGGACATCGTCGCCATCACCCCGCTCGGCGGACCCGCGTTCGATCGGCCCCTGCCCCTGGCCGACCTGCCACGCCGCATCGAGCACGGAGGCGTGGTGATCGGGCGCGACGAGCCCTGAGGGGCCCGACGGACGCCATGACCGGCGCTCCAGGATCGCCTGGGCGCTGGCGCGATCACCCCTCTATCTGTAGAACCCGGGCGCCGGGCGCCGATGCTCTTCAACAGCCTCGACTACCTGATCTTCCTGGTCCTCGCCGTCGGCGGGTACTGGGCGTTGTTGCGGCTGAATCTGTTGAGGTTCCTGTTCGTCTTCCTGGCCTCGTGCCTGTTCTACATGGCGTGGCACCCGGCCTACATCGGCCTGATCCTCGCATCCACGGTCCTGGACTACGTCGCCGGGCTGCGCATCCACGCATCGAAGACCCTCGGCACGCGGCGCGCGTGGCTCGCGGCGAGCCTGGTCGGCAACCTCGGGCTGCTGGGAACGTTCAAGTACTTCAACTTCTTCTCCGAAGCCGTCCGGGACACGCTCGCGGTGGGAGGTCTCGAGGTCACCGCTCCGCACCTAGACGTGCTGCTTCCCGTGGGCATCTCCTTCTACACGTTCCAGACCCTGAGCTACTCCATCGACATCTACCGGGGACGGCTCGAGCCCACGCGCAACCCCCTGAAGTTCGCCTTCTTCGTCGTGTACTTCCCGCAGCTCGTGGCGGGACCCATCGTGCGAGCTTCCCAGTTTCTGCCCCAGCTCGAGCTCACCCCGCGGCTGACCTCGGAGCGCGTGAGCCGCGGAATGTTCCTCATCGCCACGGGGCTCGTGAAGAAGGTGGCCATCGCCGACTTCCTGTCGGTCAACCTGGTGGACCGCGTCTTCGACCGCCCCGAGCTCTACACGGGGCCCGAGGTGGTCATCGGCCTGTACGCCTTCACGATGCAGATTTACTGCGATTTCTCGGGTTACACGGACGTGGCTCGGGGCTCGGCCATGCTCATGGGGCTCGACCTGCCGGAGAACTTCGACCGGCCCTACCAGTCCACGAACCCGGCCGAGTTCTGGCGACGCTGGCACATGACGCTCAGCTCCTGGCTGCGCGACTACCTCTATTTCCCCCTGGGCGGCTCCAAAGTCTCACCGGCCCGCGCGTACGTGAACCTCTGGATCACCATGTTCCTCATCGGCATGTGGCACGGCGCGAGCTGGACGTTCGTGCTCTACGGCATCCTGCAGGCGACGGCCATGGTCGGACACCGGTTCTTCTACCGCCTGTCGGGGCGCACGAAGGACACGGTGGATCCGAGGTTCGTCTACGCCCTCAAGGTGGCGGCGAACCTGCAGTTCGTCGTCTTCTCGCGCATCCTGTTTCGCGCGACGG
>Ga0214473_10000736_pt1 | contig 45092 bp, 37 predicted proteins | sample RVTome_7_FD_203509 | JGI IMG/M metagenome (GOLD analysis project Ga0214473, IMG submission 203509) | Soil microbial communities from uranium-contaminated site in the Upper Colorado River Basin, Wyoming, United States - RVT98D197 | ecosystem: Environmental > Terrestrial > Soil > Contaminated >...
GACGGCACCCCATTCAATGCCGAAGCTGCCAAGTGGAACTTCCAGTTGAGGCTGGATACAAAGTCCCAAATCGACGGCGACCTTATCAAGTCAGTGGAGGCCCTCGACGAATACACCGTCAGACTTAATTGCACAGACATTACCACTTGGTCCCCTTATATCTACGGATGGGGGCAGCACATCTCACCCACCGCATTTGAAAAGAATGGCGGAAAAGAGTGGGCTCGATTTAACTCGGTTGGAACGGGTCCCTTCAAAGTAGTCGAATTCAAACGCGACAATCTGCTAAGGTTCGAGAAGAATAAAGATTATTGGCGCAAGGGTTATCCCCTGCTCGACGGCATGGAAGTCCGCTGGGTCCCCAATCCGGTAACAGCCTCAATGTTGATGGAGACAAAAGAGGCGGACTTCTGGGGGGACATTCAAAACGTGACTCAGATAGTCGATCTTGAGAAGAAGGGTTTGAAGATTAACTGGGGGCCCGGCATGTTCTGGGCGCTTCTGCCAGCCAATGCCAAGGATCCTAAGTCACCCTATGTGAACAAGAAAGTCCGGGAGGCATTGGAGTATGCCATTGACCGTCCGGCCATTGCAAAGTCAATCGGATTCGGCAAGTTCGAGCCCTTGACTCATATTGAACCTTCCAATTCACCTGCATACATCAAGGGTTATGACCCGCGGCCATACAACCCTGAAAAGGCAAAACAACTGCTTGCCGAGGCGGGGTACCCCAACGGCCTTGAGACCAAATTACTTGCAATGGACACCCAGCAGGATGCCGCCGTTGCCCTGAAAGGATATCTCGATGCCGCTGGCTTCAAAGTGAATATCGATATCTGCGACATGGGAAGGTACTTTGCCGCAGTCTTCTCGCCTACGGGCTGGACAGACCTCGTGCTCGCTGCATCGGGCATCAATCCGGATGCAACCGATATATTCGTCCACTTCGGTCCGAGACCCTGGACGTATCGCTTTGGCTTTATCGCGAAGTCGCCCGAATTCCTTGCAGCCTGTGAGAAAACTTTGAAGACCTACGATCCGGCCGGTTTTAAAGTGGCTCTCCAGGCGGCGATTAAGCAGGCAAGCGAGGATGCCATGATCATTCCCCTTTGGAGGTCCGCCATGGCGGGCGTGTTACAACCTTGGGTGCATACGGACTATGTAAAAATACATAGCGTCATCTGGTATGCCCATCAGGATTGGATGGAAAAGCAGAAGTAGGCGCTTAGCGAACGACTGTCGACAAAAGATAGTCGATAGCCTGGAACAAAAATGAAAGTTAGGTAGCCGCGGGCTTTAGCCTGCGCATTGGCTTTGGAATTAATAGCGGCACTAAACGCAACCTGAAGGTCGCGGCTACCAATAACATTGATCCACCAATTATGAATCCTTATTGTAGAAGGAGGACGTCCGAATGACGACATGGAACGAATACGTTGAAAAAAGCGGGACGGTTCCGGAGTGGCCGTATCCCATACGCTATGATAAAGAGAACGAAATTACCTCCGATGTTCTGATCCTCGGCGGAGGTGTGGCGGGTTGTCATGCAGCCATTAGCGCTGCCAGAAATGGCGCCAAGGTGGTCCTCACTGAAACAGGCCATGCTAAAAGAAGCGGCTCCGGGGGGGCCGGTGTCGATCACTGGCATGGCGCCGTCACAAACCCCTGTTCCAAAGTGACCCCTTTGGATTATACTCAGGCGGTTATGGAATGCGCCCACGGATATTCCAATGGGATTTACCGATACATTATCTGCAAAGAGGGCTGGGATACTCTCCTTGAATGCGAAGAGATGGGCGTACAGATCCGGGATGTCAAGGATGAATTCAAGGGAGCGGACTTCAGAGACCAAGAGACCAAGCTCATGTTTGCCTATGATTACAAAAATAAACATGTGCTCCGTGTCTGGGGTTATAACATCAAGCCCTGTCTTTACAAAGAAATGAAACGGTTAGGAGTGGGAATCTATAATAGGGTTACGATAACCAGCCTGCTCACCGAGGGAGGTAGACAGGGAGCCAGGGTCGTGGGAGCGACCGGGATTAATTCACGGACCGGCGAGTTCTATGTCTTTAAATCGAAAGCCACCATCGCCGCCACCGGCGGCGCAGGCCGACTCTTTTCATTCGCTCCGGAAATGACGGCAGCGGGCTCCATGGGCAGCATGAACGGCTCCGGAGTTGGCCATGCCATCGGTTGGAACGCGGGCGCTGAGTTTGTGCTCATGGAGCAGACTGGTCCGGGCCGCCTTACCGGCTTTGGCTACACACCCTACAGCATGGCCAATACGAGCAATACCTATCACGGGACTCCCATCGTCGATGCAAACGGTAAGGAGCTACCCTGGTTTGATCCTTATGGCAAAGAACTCAAAACCGTTTTGGAACGGTTCCTCCCATCACCCGAGCAGAAGTTCCAACTCGGCATCGGGATCGGACTCTACTACTATCTCAAACAATATGTGCTCAATGATTTGACCCGAGACCTGCCGGACCGTATACGTAACGGAGAGTTTGCCCTACCGCTCTACGCCGACCTAACCCGTATGCCAGAGCTGGAGCGCAGGGTGATATTCGGTATGATGGTGGGTAACGAAGGGAAAACGCGCATACCAATTTATGATCAATACACGAAAGCCGGGTTCGATCCGGACAAAGACCTGCTCCAGGCGCCGGTCATGATCCCCGAGGCTTACCAGAATTCCAATTTCTGGGGTGGAACACCCATTCCCCACCTGCGCTCCTTAGCCGGAGGCGGGTTCCTGGTTGATTGGGATTTGAGGACTTCCCTCGAGGGACTATATGCCGCCGGCGGCGCCCCTATCTTTGGGGGTGGATGCCATGGTGAATCGCATACTGCCGGAAGGTATGCCGGAAGGAAGGCAGCCATCTATGCTAGAACTGCGGCTGAGCCAGTAGTGGACCGCAAGCAGGTAGATGCGGAGAAAGGCCGTGCTCATAGACCCATAAAACAGAGCAAGAATGGCGTCGGCTGGAAAGAGCTGAACTATGCCATTGCCAGGGTCATGCAGGACTACTGCGGCAGGTATAAGAATGAAAGAACACTTCATCATGGGCTTCGATTGCTCAAAGAGCTGAAGGAAAATGAAGCAATGACTGTATATGCCTCCAACCCTCATGAACTGGGACGCACGCTCGAGTGTTTATCATTAATGACGGTGGGTGAGATGGTGATGCAAGCTTCTCTGGCGAGGAAGTGCAGCAGTCTGTATCTCGATTTCTACCGGCTCGATCATCCCCAGATGGACCCACCTGAGTGGGAGAAACTGCTTCCCGCAAGACTGGAGAATGACAAAGTGAAGGTGAGAGAGCTTTCGCTCGATTTCCATCTCAAGCCGCCCTACACCTCCAGCTATGAGGAAAACTATGGGCTCCATGCTAAATGAAAGGAGATTTTATATGAGTGACAAAGTTTATATGACACCCAATCCACCCACACCCAACAAAGGGCAGAAATTCGACCCTGACATATGTAACGGCTGCAACCTTTGCGTTGAGGTGTGCCCGACCGATGTGATGATGCCCAACCCTGAGAAAAAGAAGCCTCCCATTGTCCTCTATCCCGAAGAGTGCTGGTTTTGCGCAGCCTGTATCGAAGAATGTCCCAGACCCGGGGCGATCAGTATGGCCCATCCATTGAGTCAGAATATTTCGGTTAACTGGAAGCGCAAAGATACGGGGGAATACTTTCGCCTCGGTATGAAGAACCCCCCGCCGCCGAATACCAAACCGCCGTCGGGTGATTAGGTGGTGTGTGACGAAGTCGAAAAAGATTAAAGATCGTCATTCCGGCCCCGTATCCCGACGCGGGTCTCCGCGGAGAGTCGCTCCGACAAGTACCGGGTAAACTCCAGCCGGAATCCGGTAATCTTACATACTCATAAAAACACTGGACACCGGTGCCTGCCCTGAGCTGCGAGCCCGTTCACCCTCCGACAAGCTCAGGGCGAACGGTCGAAGGATTCACCGGTGAGACGACTTTTTACATGTCATTGAAAGAGGAGTAAGTAATGTTCAGACCGATCGTTTTCAATGAGGAAGTCTGCGGAGGATGTAATAAGTGCGTGGATGTTTGCTTGATGGAGATTCTTCAAACTAATCCCGAGAAAGGCAAACCCCCTGTCGTGGCATACCCTGAGGAATGTGCCTACGATGGGAGCTGCTGGATACACTGCCCTCTTCGGGATAAAGGAGCCATCAAGATCATCCCGCCACTTCCCATGCGGGTTTCAATCCTGAGGGGAAAGAATTAATAATTCAACCGCCTCACCGCAAAAGCACAGAGGCCGCAAAGGGTGTTTATTTTGAAAAACCAGAAGCCTTTTTATTTGGCGGCCTCTCACCCTTCGACAGGCTCAGGGCGAACGGCTAAACCCGATCATGGTGAGCTTGTCGAACCATGCGTCCTTTGCGACTTTGCGGTGAGAATCTTGTTTTGGAATATACAAATAAGGAGTTATATTCATGAATTCCACGATTGAAGTTATTCCAATTGAGACGGATGTATTAATCATTGGCGGTGGATTGGCGGGATGCATGGCAGCAATCAAAGCCAGTGAATACGGATTAAATGTCACGATTGTGGAAAAAGCCAACACGATCAGCAGCGGATGCGCCGGCACAGGGATAGACCACGTCTGGGGTTATATCCCTCCTATTCATCAAAAGATGGGCTGGACGATTGATGACCTGATTGCCGATCATTCCCAGGGGATAGCACGGGGACTTATCAACAAAGAGCTGCTTTACCTGGTAGCCGGTGAGAGCTACGACAGGGTGCTTGATCTCGAGAAATTTGGCGTGAACTTCAGATATGAAGACAGCAAAATACCCGGAAAATTCAGGATCGTTCATCAATTCCATAGCATGCCCACCACGTTTAACTTCGACGGCAGGGACGTAAAACTCAAGCTAACCAAAGAGGCAAAAAAAAGAAGAGCAACCATCATTAACCGCGTCATGGTGGTTGAACTGATCCTCACTGACGGACAGGTATCCGGAGCGCTCGGCGTTGGCACGAATGATGGTAAGATTTATTTCTTTAAGGCTAAGGCAGTTGTATTATCAACAGGGAGAGTAAACAGATTATCCCGCACGGTCACAGGCATATGGGGGAATCACCGGATTCCTGTTAATGAGACAGGGGATGGCAGGGCCATGGCACTCAGAGCCGGACTCCCAATTATCAACATGGAGTTTTATTCTCCGGCGAACTTTTCGATCGGTAATTTTGAACTCAATCTCGGCTCACCGAGAAATACAGTGCAGCCTGCTGCTTCCGTGATCGGTCCAAACGGAGATGTCATCGTGCCCAGGACCAATTTTTATGACTGGGAAAAACTGGGCAAAGAAAAAGTTGACGGGTCGGAGAGCCGGCGGAAGTTCCTGGCAACTCAGATCAGACATTCCTACTTCCAATTGCATCAACAGGGGGGAGGCCCTTTCTATCTCGATCTGACCGGCGGTACGGAGGAGGAGATCCGCTACATCGAATGGTCGATCGGGAATGAAGGTAAAGGTTTTTTCTTCTTGGATTATTTAAAAAACCAGGAAGGGTTTGACTTTAAAAGAGATAGGCTGGAGTGGCTTCCCAACAGTCGTGAGATGGCCGGCACAGCTGCTTCAGGATTATGGGTCAACAATAACCTAGAGACAGAAGTCAAGAACCTCTTTGCTGCCGGCGATGACGTCGGTGGCGTGCCGTGGATGTGTTCGCCTGGGGCATTCACCATGGGCTGGCGGGCGGGAGAGATGGCAGCCGGAGAGGCAATGAAACAGAAGAGTTTCTTAACGACAAGTGAAGAGAAATTGGAATCGATAAAAGAGTTATGTTCCAACATGACTACAAATAAGGAAGGGCTTCACTGGCGTGAAGTTGAAATGGCCATACAGAATATAATGGATCACTATGCCGGAGATGTGAGAGCTGCTCCGATGTTAAGCCGGGGGGGAGAACGTCTGAAGGAAATAAAGCAAAATGTCTCGTTCAGGGCGGAGAGCGCTCATGAACTGATGCGATGCCTGGAAGTAAGGTCTGTTTTGGATAATGCCGAGATGATCATGGCAGCGTCGCGAGAAAGGACGGAGAGCCGCAAGGCCCCCTTTGGGTTCTTCAGAGCGGATTTCCCCGAACAGGACGATAAGAATTGGCTTGCTTTTTTAGCGCTGAAACAGGAGGGCGAAAAATTCAAGTTCTCAAAAATCCCCATTAAATAAAAAGATCAGGTTCGAATACCAGCAGCTAAGGGATTACCTATTAATAGTCTTATATTAAGATGGACATCCTCTACAATGAACTTAGCGTTGGCATCGATACAAGTAACTCCCCCTCCCCCCTCTTCATCCAAGAGGGGAAAATACCTCCCCTTAAGATAAGGGGAGGTGAGGTGGGGTTATGAATCCATGCTTGCTCGGAGGAAGATGCAAAATCCTTCTGGCCTCCTCAGGAGTTGCGATCTCGCGGTCCAGCTCTCCGGCCAGCCGAATGACCTTCTCTACCAATTCGGCATTACTCTTGGCTTTTACTCCCTTTGAAATATAGATATTGTCCTCAAATCCCACCCGGACATGGCCTCCCATCAGGATGGCCATGGTAGCCATTCGAAATTCATCTAACCCCACGGCACAAACCGACCAGGGACTTCCTTGAGGAATGTTCCGAACCATATGGATGAGGTTATCGATCGTTGCAGGAATTTGGCCAAGAACACCCATCACACACTGAAAGTAGAGGGGGTTTTCGATGGCGCCGATATCTCGAAGAAAGGTACAATTGTTGATCATGCCAATGTCGTAACACTCCAGCTCCGGCTTGACTCCATGTCCCTTCATCATGTTGGCCGTGTACATCATATCCGGGAAGCTGTGAACCATAACGAACTTGAGAAGAAATTCATTCTTGCTCTGGCTGTAGATGTCGATCACAGGAGACCCCGCATTAAAGGAGGCCACATCCGGCTTGGTGCGAGGGTCCTTACAGAGGGACGAAATGACTGAGAGGCGACCCTCCACACTCTCTTTCGGAATTTCCCGATACAACCAATCACCATCGACTCTGTGGGCCGTCCCCCCTGTCGTACAGTTGACGATGATGTCGCATCTCTGCTTGATCCCTGCGATGGCTTCTCCAAGAAACTCGGCCGCGTGATCCGACTCACCTGTGTTAGGGTTTCGTCCATGAATATGGACAATGGAAGCCCCGGCATTCCACGCCTCTACGGTTGCTTCGATTTGTTCTTTGGGTGATTTGGGTAGATAGGGATTACTCTGGGGTGATGAGCCCCCGGTAATGGCCACTGTAACAATCAGCTTTTCCATCCGATCCTCCAATTAGTTTTAAATATTATTATTAAGCTTTTCTCAAGGTAAAAATCAACCCTTTATCCAGGGATATAATCCATAATCGAAGTCGGTAGTCGCAGGCTTTAGCCTGCGGATATCGCAGCCTGAAGGGTGCGGCTACCATTTTTGAGAGGTTGACAAGGCAAAGAGAAATGGAATAGAATCTGTCCGTTAACGAAAACGTCTATAAATTTAATTTCAGGAGGTGGAGAATGGCTGGAGGAAAATACGATAAATATATTGTACAACCCCCGCATATTCAGATAAAAGCCGAGGATGACGGAAGAGTCGTCTTTAACGGCCTGATGGTGAGGCACACACAACTGGGCTATAATTTGACCCTCGGCCATCAGTTCGTCACCAAGCCATTTTTGTCAAACAACCCGACCCACACCCATAATTTCCATGAATTCTTAGCCTGGTACGGGGGCAACCCGAATGACCCGGAAGATTTCGGGGCTGAAGTCGTGCTGTACATGGGCGAAGAGCTGGAAAAACATGTCTTCACCAGGCCGACGATTGTCTCTCTTCCGGTGGGGCTGGCCCATTGTCCACTGGAAGTGACCCGAGTCGATAGGCCAATTATACAGATCGAGATTATGCTCGTCGGCGAAGGCGGAACAAGGGACCCTGTTTGGCCCAAGAAATAATGAAGTTGTAAAAACTCGAAAAAGGCTAACGATCGTCATTCCGGCGAAAGCCGGAATCCAGTGAATTTGGTTGGGCAGGGAAACACTGGACACCGGTTTTCACCGGTGAGACGACATATTCCGAAATCATCAAACAGGTTGGATGAATTGACTACGGAGGTTCGAAAGCATGATAAAGAGCACGGAGCATTTCAGCTTTACGGTCAGTAATCTTGATGATTCCCATCGCTTTTTTTGTGACCTACTTGGATTGAAAGCATCGCCGATTGTCGAGGTCGATAACGTGGATGTTCAAAAGATCATAAAAATGCCCGGCGCCAAACTACGCATATCGATCGTGGAGACTCCGGACAATAGAAAAATTGAACTCATTGAGTATGTCAAACCAAAGGGTAAGAAAATCGACTTAGAGACATGCAACACCGGCGTGGGCCACATTGCTTTCCTGGTAGATGATATTCAAGGAATGTATGATAATCTCTCTAAGAAGGGGGTAAAGTTTAATAGTCCTCCGGTCTGGGCAGCAGGCAACGACGGCAAAAGCAAATGGGGCGTATGTTACCTAAAGGGACCTGATGATATCACTCTTGAATTGGTTGAAGTAGTAGAATAGAAGGATCAATGCAAACCGAAGCGGCGAGGTCAGTGACCGCGCCGCTTCAGTACGGCTTAGAAGCGCCAAGGGATAATTTCATCTCTTACCTTTGATCAGTGTCTGTCCATAAACTACGCTTTTTATAAAAAGGTGTCATTCCGGCGAAAGCCAGAATCCAGTCTTTGAGATGGTTCCCGACTGGAGTTTACCCCGTACTTGATACGGGGTCGGGACGACGTCTGGATGCCCCCGTATCAAGTACGGGGCAGGCTCCTCAGGCCCGGCATGACGAACAAACTGAATTTATAAACAGACTCTAATTAGTTGACCGGCATCAGCTTGAGCGTCCACAGCTTCTCGTTGGGCGGCCAAATGGGCATCCGCTCTCCGTTCCACCACTGGGCGCCGATGCTCTCGATATAGCATACTGCCTTATCGTTAAACTTCAGGTCACCCTGGGTGGTCCCCTTGAATTCACCTCCGACGTAAACACTTCTGATCTTCGCAGAATCAAGGGACCCGGCCCTTTCGATCGCCATGGCGAGCATCTGAACATTCGCGTAGTCTTGCCCTATACTAACGGAATCTTTGCCGTGCGCCTTTGTGTACCGCTCTCCAAGCTCCTTTGCTCCCGGAGCGCCATTTTTCTCCGTCCAGAAGCCGTCATGGATGACGTACTGGGAATCCTTGCCCAGGGCTTTCAGGAACTCCGTGGGCCACATGCCCCTCCATCCATGGATATACCTCAGTTTGGTCTGCATTTGCTTTATCTCGCGTATGAGAGTGATCCCATCGGTCGCATTCCCAAGCCAGAGCACAGCATCCGCCTCCAGCCCCTTCATTTTCAAGATCTGGGAGGAATAGGTCTTGGCCCCTGGTGGATAGGGGTCATCCATGACGAACTTGTACCCATGCTTCTCAGCCATGGCCTTGAAAGCCCCTCCAAAGGCCTGCCCATCCTGGTTGTCTTCCATGTAGAGGACAGGCTTCTTGATCCTTTCGGCTTCAGGGATCTTGTTCCAGATCTTGAACGGGACTTCGGCCCCGCCGACAGGAGAGAAGAAGAAGCTTGCCACCCACTTGTAGTTCATTTTCTCTATCTCCTCCGGCCAGGCCCTGCTGCACGTGAAGAAAACTTTATACTTCTCAGCGATCGTGGCGGCGGCCATGTTCTTTGGTGTTGAATCACTGGAGAGCCCGAGGTCTATCTTGTCCATCTTGATAAGCTTCTCCATGGCGCCCGCCGCCCCATCGGGCACACTCTTGTCATCCGCAAAGATGAGCTTGATGGGCAGTTTCTTGTTGAGCTCCTTGACGAATACACCGCCTTTTTTGTTGATATCAGCAACTGCCTGCTCATAAGCCCATTTCTGCTCCGCTGCGGGCATCACGCCCCCGCCGGTCAGGGAGTTGGGCGCACCTACAACGATCTCCTTCTTCTCCGCCGCTAACAGCCAGCCGTGGGGCATCAGAAAAACCACAACCAGAAGCAAAGTCAATCCAACGCAAGCTACAAGTTTTTTTTCGGACATCGCTTTTCTCCTTTTGGCTATGTTTGCTCGTTGAGATCTTCTCTAACCAATACCCTATTACCGTTCCATCCCGAAAAACCATCTTCTTCGCTTGCCTGTCTCCGAGCAGGCTCGATACCCTCCTTTCTTGCGCTATGGCTCTGGCTCGCGGTCTCACATCGGTAGTTTTTCTCAACCCCGAGCCCGCACAAAACAAGCAGAATCAATAAAAAAGGCGCTCCCTCTTGTCCCCATCGAAGAAAGAAGCGCCTTCACTTCAACCAAACATCGCCCACCATCAAGTCGGGTTTATGATTTGCATTAGCTTATCGAGTACCATAGCTCTCCAAGGTTGTCAAGGAAAAAGTATATTGCTTTTAACCAAAGAATCTGTCAAAAGTATTGAGAATGTTCCAGTACGTTTTTCTACAGAGTGTTAGGAAAGTGGTGATAAGAGTTCAACTACCTACTCATCGGGAGGTTAAAGGAAATGACAGTATTAAACGAATTGAATCGGTATGGTGAGGAACTTGAGAGGCTACTGCTATTGAGGACGTCTCCAATCGCCGTAAAAATGGTGGAAAGGGAGGACGACATCCCGGAGGGAACCCTTCGACCGAAGAGAGACCGGGGAGTACATCTCGCCCAATGCCAGGCATTTGCCATGTCGCGTCGCCAGGGAATCGCAGTAGCCCTTCTCAAAGAAGATCACTGGTGCTGGGACCCGTTAATCAGTTTTGGACTGGTGGAGCCGCCTGACCTTTTTCTGGAAGGACGGATTTTGTTCCCTCATATGGTCGCGAGCCTGGAGGCAGCAAAGAACCTGGCCAAGACGTCGCCTCGCCTGGAATTCGGAAGGTATATCGGTGTTCTCTCAGCACCTTTGAAGACGGCCAAGTTCGAGCCGGACCTGGTCATGATCTATTGTAATCCTGCTCAATTGAGAAGCATGCTCCTCGGGATGAAGTATAGAGAAGGATACCAGGTGACCTCCACGTTTGACCCGATCGGCTCTTGCGTCTATTCCACCGTGCCCGTCCTATTATCTGAGCAATGCCAGATTACCCTGCCCGATCCGGGCGACTACGAAAGGGCGCTGGCCGGAGAAGATGAGGTTATCTTCTCCGTACCAAAAGATAGAATGGAGGAGTTGATGCTGGGGCTCAGGCACCTTGATGAAAGAAAGCTCGGTTACACTCATTTGGCTCAAGAGATGAGACCTGATTTCCCGCGGCCGGAGTTCTACAGGAAGCTATATCAAATGTGGGGATTGGATGTAGAGAAGTGAACGACAAAAACTCCAAATCCCAAATCACAAATTCCAGATAAATCTCAAACCACAAATTCCAATAACCGCCCCTCATCCTTCCCCCTCTCCCCCTTGAGACTGTGTCGTAATCCGCCGTTCACCCTTCGACACACTCAGGACGAACGGCTAAGTAATTGATATTTATTGTTCATAGTCCGTTCGTGGTGAGCTTGTCGAACCACGAATGGACTTACGACACAGTCTCCTTGGGGAGAGGGAGGGGGTGAGGGGTATGGATATCCCTTATTTGTACACGCCGAATTCTTTCGCGGCTTCCATCATGACCCGCAGGTTGTCCGGTTTTGCTTCCGTCATATCGGCTGTTCCGGGGGCCAGCATATAACCCCCGCCTTTGCCGCAAATCTCAATAATGTTTCGGCAGTATTTTTTGACTTCCCCGGGTGTACCGGCGACAAGCAGCGAGGCAGGGACATTGCCGGAGAGACTGCATTTCTCACCCAGAACCCTTTTAGCCTTTGCCATGTCCGTTCTGTCAAACATCCAGTGAACGGCACCTTTTGGAAATTCGTTAACGGTCTCCAGGCGGGTATCGAAGCTTCCCTCGGCAAAAAGAATAATCAGTATACCCTCGGTGATCAGCGCATGGATAATTTTTTTCAGAGAAGGCCAGTAAAGGGTCTCGAACTGCCTGTCGGACATCCAGCCATCGGCTCCTTTATGGAGTGGAAACATTGCCGCCAAACCTTTAGTGGCGTTAAGCGTAGAGATGACTGACTGGATCGTCATATCCGCCAACACATCCATGGCTTCAATGAGTTTGCCAGGTTGCCGGTACATGTCCATCATGATCCCTTTGGTTCCTCTCAATGTGTCTCCAAGGTTATCAAAAGGGGCCTTGCAAAAAGCACCGGATGCCATGGGTGGGAATCCGAGTTCCATTCCCTCTCTGGTAAATTGAAAGATAGATCCCATCCATTTTGAAAGTTCCCTGCCGGCATCGATGAGTACTTGCTGGGCAGCTTGTACCGGAGGCATCGTGTATGGCATGAGGTAGAAAGTCGGCAGTTCAATGACACTGACGGTCGACTGTAACATACCAAAGGACTGAAGAGCTCCGAATGCTCGAGACATAAAAACCCTTATCAGAAAACCGGAAGGGTCTGTAATCAACGCATCGTATTCATCCGCCTTCATATACTCGCCTTCGACAAACTGGTATCCATTGGCACTTTCGGGCATGCCGTGACCCGGCCATGTGTAGAGCTTATAATCAAGCAACTCATACACCTTGCCGGGAAGGAGCATTGCGGGGCTGACGAGATAATCCGTTTCAAACTCTTTGTTAAATTTCATCCATACCTGCGCGGCCTTTTCGGGATCATACATGACCGTGTGGTAATCCGTACCATAGAGATAGGCAGGCAGCGCGCCGACATGGAGAGAGACAGGCACACGGTCCGGCTCTTTCACTTTGTAGACGTTGATCAGCCTCTGCACTTTAACCTTGTATGCCTTTTCTGCTTCCGGGCCTGTGAATTGAACCCCGGGCGGCGAAAGCCACCGATTGAACCGTTCTTCCCGTTTTTCGTCCGGTGATAAATCCGACCACTTCTTATCCGTTGTCATCTTGTTAGCCTCCAACAGTCAATTCTTTCAAGCCTTCTCCAATCTCCAGCACCCTCGTATCTTTGCAATTCTTCTGTCACAGGACATTCTCTTTAATCATCAACCTATACCAGCGAAGGTTATAATAATCAACGTCTTTAGTCAACGACTTTGACGAGAAAACTCTTCATGAGGATTTTTCCCTTGACAAAGTTATTCAATAATTATTAAGTGAGAAGAAGCCATTGAAAGGGGGTACAGGAAACAATGAAAAAGCTTCTAATTATCACTTTAATCGTTTTTGTCTCAACCATCGCCTTAGTTCTTGATAGCTTTAGCCAACCGCAGCCCCAATATGGGGGCATCCTGAGACGAATTAATCCCACCGGCGCACGGGTCCTCGGGTATTATCCGGAAATGGGTCCCCAGGATTCCACCGAAGCCTTTCCCCGCAGTCGAATGTTTGATGGAGCTGACGAAGGAAAGAAAAATGGAGCCTTTTCTGGCTGAGTCCGTGGACATCGATTCGAACAAGAAGACAATGACCTTTCGCCTGAGGAAGGGGATTAAATTCCATGACGGCTCGGACTTCAATGCCGAAGTCTGCGCCTGGAACCTCCAGCTGCTCAAGGATTCGAACAAGATCCAATTCGGCGAGCAGATCAAGTCCATCGAGGTTGTCGATCCCTACACGGTGGTCCTGAATTTAAGCCAATACCATAACCAGATGAACTTTGCCTATGGCTTTAACCGCATGTGGTCCAAGGTCGCCTTTGAAACAAAAGGCAAGGAGTGGTGCCGGGCGAACCCGGTGGGCACAGGGCCTTTCAAGTTCGTTGAATGGAAGAGGGATGCCTACATAAAATGGACAAAATTTGACGGTTACTGGCAAAAGGGCAAGCCCTATCTTGATGGGATTCAGACCTTTTACATTCCGGACGCGGTGACGGCCTCGTCGATGATGCAGGCAAAAGAGGCGGATATATGGACGAATCCTCCGGTCAAGGACCAGGCCGATCTGGAGAAAAAGGGTTTTAAAAGACGCGCCTATTGGCCCGCGTTGCCAAATATTCTCTATTTTAATACGACGGACCCCAACAAACCGCTTGGCAAGCTCAAGGTGCGCGAAGCGATAGAATACGCCATTGACAAGCCAGCCATAGCCAAGGCACTCGGGTTTGGCTATTATACACCCCTGAAGATGACAGCGCCTGAAACCGAGTGGGGCTATGACCCGGATTATAAGGGCCGATCCTATGATCCGGCGAAAGCTAAACAGTTGCTGTCCGAGGCAGGGTACCCCAGCGGCCTCAAGCTGAAGCTTTTGGCTACAGCGGCTCCTCCCGGGCCCGACTTAGCGCAAGCGATAAAACGGTATCTCGATGACGCAGGTTTTAATATCGACGTCGATTTGGCTGATATGGGCAGGTTCTCCAGCAGTGTCTGGGTAAAAGGGTGGGAGGATATGGTCATTTTCTTCACCGGGCTTGACTTGAATTATCTTACGACTGTTGCAGCCTGGTTTGGACATGAGCCCAAGACGAATCTCGCAAGCTTTAAGAGGCCACATGAACTGATCGCTTTGAGCAAAGAGTCCATTACCTATCTTGACGAAGCCAACCAGAAAGCGATCACGAAAAAAATGGTCAGGCTGATTGCCGACGAGGCCCTGATGGTTCCAATTTTCAATAATCCGTCCGCTTATATCATACAACCCTGGGTTCACACGGATTATCTCCAGACCGGATTCATCCGCTGGAAACTGTACGACGCCTGGATGGAGAAGCATTAACTTTAATGTTTTGCCTTGGAAAGGCAGTCGAGTGTGCTTCCAGACCTTTAGAATGCGAGGTCTTGATCTGTTTTATGGGTAACATGCGTTATCGTCTCAAGTGACATTGTCTATTTGCTGGGGAGCGAGGTAGCAAATCGTTCAAAGGTACCGCCCTAAAGCTCTTCCAGCACACCCGACTGCCTTTTTGATTGACGGGAAACGGGTATCTTCCCCCTACCTACTTCTTCAAAATCTCACTAATCTGAAACTGCGGCTTGATGTCCGTGAAATTCGGAACATCGGCCGCAAGTTTTGGATCATGGGCCTGAAACCCTTTCTGCATCTCTTCTATGGAATTAAAAATCAGATGGGCTACGACAAGAAAGGGAGCAGGAGCCCCTGGTTTTGCCGTCCCGATCCCTTGGTCTACTTCTGTCCTGAGTAGTCCAAATGGGACCAGGAGTTTGTCCGCCATGGGGATATGCTTGTTTAAATAGTAATCCATATCAAATTTCCCGCCTGTATTAGGATACATCACCGAGACCCGAATCATTTTCTTCTCCTTTCTTTATGGACAGTTTTTTATCCCAAAAATGCTCTTCGAACGGAATCATTCGCCATGAGCTCCTTCACATTCCCCTCGAGGACAACCTTACCCACTTCTATCACGTAGCATTTTTGGGAAACCTTTGTCACCAAACCTGCATTTTGCTCTACGAGAAGAACGCTGATCCCGCTTTGGTTGATCTCTATGATTGAATCAGCAAGGTGATTGATGACGAGCGGGGCCAGTCCCAGCGAGGGCTCATCCATCATCAGCAATCTCGGCCTCGCCATCAAAGCACGACCAATGGCGAGCATCTGTTGCTCGCCCCCACTGAGACTGCCACCTCTCTGATTGCGTCTCTCATTGAGCCGGGGAAAAAGCCTGAAGACTTTCTCCAAATCGGTTGCGATGCCCTCTCTATCCTTTCGTAGATAAGCCCCAAGTTTGATATTAGCCATGACACTCATGTAGGGGAAGAGTTTTCTCCCTTCCGGAACATGGGCAATGCCAAGGCCAACTATTTTATGAACCGGCATATCCCTTATCTCTTTTCCTGAGAATTCTATTCCACCTGAATAAAGTGGTATGAGTCCGGAGATCGCCTTTAGAATTGTGCTCTTGCCAGCGCCATTTGCCCCGATCACGCTGACCACAGCCCCATCTTCAAGTACGATACTGATATCCCTTACCGCTTCAGCAGTTCCGTAATGAACCGTTACATGGGTCAATCTAAGCAGCATATTCGCCAGCTCCCAGGTATGCTTGAATAACCTCGCTGTTTCCTTTTATCTCATCGGGCGAGCCTTCCGCAATCTTCTTGCCAAAATTGAGCACAACGATTCTCTGACATAAACTCATAGCCGCTCTCATATTGTGCTCGATCAACAAAATACTGATCCTGCTTTGCCATAGTCGATGGATCAGTGCCATCGTCTCGCTGACCTCTTCCGCATTCATTCCACTTAAAGGCTCATCGAGCAAGAGTAATTTTGGCTCGGCGGCTAATGCGATGGCAATACCAAGAATTCTCTTGTGCCCATGGGCGAGGTTTCGAGCCATAACGTCTGCCATGGCATCCAATCCAACCAGTTTCAGGATGGATAGAGAACGATGCAAGATCTCTTTCTCTTTACGCCGATTGCCCGGGGTGTGAAAGACTGTTTCGAACAAGCCAACATTAGGCTTTAAATGACAGGATAAGATGATGTTTTGCAGGACAGTGAAATCCGGGTAGATATTGTCCCCCTGAAAGGTTCGAACGATCCCCTTCCTAGCTATGTGGTGAGTTTTTTTGGCAGTGATATCATTTCCTGCAAATATGACCCGTCCCTTTGTTGGACGGAGCACTCCGCTGACGAGGTTAAAGAAAGTTGTCTTTCCGGCGCCATTCGGTCCGATCAATCCAAGGATCTCTCCTGGCCTAACGCTCACATCCACCTCAGAGAGCGCTGCCAGGCCCCCGAAGAATTTTGTCAAGCCCTGTATCTCAAGCATAATTCGCTCACCCCTCCGTCCGGCGCCATAGTCCCAGTGCTGACCCTATCGTCTTTATGGCGGCTCTGGACGGCGGCGCCCTCTCCCTCCCCCCTTGAGGGGGAGGGTTGGGGTGGGGGGTATTGTTTTTCTTTTCAAAAGCTTTTCAATTCCCCGTTTCGTTCGTTCCGGAAGCCCGGCCATCCCCTCGGGCATAAAAAAGATGACCGCAATCAAAACAGCGGCAAAGAAGAAAGGCACGAATGCCTTGAGAGGACGTAGAAACTCAGGTAGTAAGGTTAAGACCACAGCGCCCAGAATCGGCCCGATAAACCTCTTTTCTCCGCCCACTGTCATATACACCAGGATATAGATGGTAAAGAGAAAACTGAACGCATCAGGGCTGATTGCCGAGATATAATGACTGTAAAAACCGCCGGTGATACCCGCAAAGAAACTGCCTATGCTAAAAGCGAGTACCTTATAGCCGATCGTGTTGATGCCAACGCTCTCTGCAAGGGAATCCGTCTGTTGAATGCCTTGGAAGGTCAAACCGATGCGGGAGTTTTCAACCGCATACAGGATGAGAAGAGAAATCAACATCAAGACCAACGCCAGATAATAGAAATCTCCCTTGGAAGAAAAAGCGATGGTTAATATTCTTGGAATATCAATTGGGTTGGGACGGGGAATATTGAAAATACCCGTGCTCCCACCGGTCAGCCCCTGCCATTGCTGGGCTGTCAAAACGACCATTTCGCTGAAGAAGATGGTGACAATGGAAAAGTAGATTCCTTTTAGTCTCACAAATGGAAAGCCAACGAGAGACGCAACAAAAGCAGCGGCCAGTCCAGCCAAAGGCAAAGCTGCCCAGGATGAAAGGCCGAGCTTCATCACTAATAAGGTGGATGTATAGGCGCCGATGGTCATCATCCCACCATGGGCGAGGGACATTTGTCCTGAGAGATTAATGAGACGGAGGCTGCTCGCCAGGACCACATTGATCATGGTCAAGATAAGCGTATGGATGTGGTAGGGCCCGGAAAGAACCAACGGGAGGCAGAACAGACAGGCAATGAGGATGACGAAGCTTAGTAAGGAGATCACATTCTTGCCCAAAAAAGAAATCTCACCGCAAAGTCGCCAAGGACACGATATCTCTCACAGAGAACCCAGAGGTCGCGGAGAAAGATTGATGAAGTTTTTTGTTCTGGCGGGAGGTACCGCCAGAACAAAAGGCATCTTTGTTTTCAATCGGTATCTCCCGATTGAAAACAAATTAACACTGGCTCTCCGTGGTCTCTGTGTACTCTGCGAGAGACCAAATGCTCTTTGTGAGCTTTTCCCTCAGCGTTCTTTGCGTCTCTGCGGTGAATAGGGTTGAAGTATCATTCGTGCCCCCAGATTCCTTGGGGCCGGAAGAGCAGAATAATGATGATGCTCGCAAATCCAACAAGACCGGCGATGTGCGTTGTCGTGAGGGCCGGCAAGATGCCATCAATCAGGCCGAGAATCAGGCCGCCCAGGACCGCGCCGCCAATGCTGCCCAGTCCACCCAGTATGATCACTGCAATGCCCTTCATCAAGGCAAAACCCCCCATGGTCGGACTGATACTGAACAGAGAACCGATCAGAGCGCCGCCTATTGCAGCCAGGCCACAGCCCAGAAACATGGCCACCGCAGAGATACGGTCGATATTGATCCCCTGCAGGGCGGCGCCGTCCCTCTCCTGGGAGATAGCAAGCATGGCCTGGCCGGTTTTGGTCATTTTTATGAAGAGAAATAAAGCCACCAGAAGACTCAGGCCCACCAGGACGATCATCAGCCGCTTCCAGGCAATTGCAACACCCAGGAGGTGGAGGACGCCGGTCACAGGACTGGAATAGGTTCGAGGATTGCCGCCGGCAATCGACAGGACAACATTCTGCAAAATTAATATGAGCGCTATAGAAATTGTAAAGGCACGGTCAGGTCGTCCTCGAAATGGACGAAAACACGAACGCTCCAGCAGGACGCCAAAGCAACCGACAAGGAGTGTGGAGATGACGATGGCAGGGACGAAACCTATACCCAGGCCAACAATCAAATAATAGACGGCATACGCACCCAGCATGTAGATTTCGCCATGAGCCACCTGCACAATGCCCATGATGCTCATGACCAATGTCAATCCCAACGCAATGAGGATATAAATCCCGCTGAGTGCCAAGCCGTTGAGGATACTCTGCGACAGAGCAGCTCCACTCATCTTGCCCACTAATCCTTTGATTCGTAATAGTTAAATTGTACGCCTTTATTCTTATCCACAATCCGCGATATCAAGGCCGGCCTCATCACCATATGATTGATACCAATAATCTTCTGCCCCCCCATTCTCGCCTTTCCATAGATGGACTCGATACTTTCCATTTTCTCCCACGTATCCACTACCTTGTCGGTATCAAAGCTCTGCGCCTTCTCAATAGCCTTTAACAGAGGCCATACCCCCTCCAGAACAATCGTGTGGTCCATGTTGAACCTGGCGCCAAGCTCTTTTTCAACCACTTTTCGAAATTCCTTGACGATCGGTGTCATCTTGGGACTGAGCACGTCAGGCCCTCCTTGAAAAATATCATGGGCATGCGTCGGCTCGAGCATTCCGTTTAACAGGTTGATATCCCCGACGAAGGCCGGAGCATAGATGGGACCGTCAAAACCAAGCTCGCGTGCCTGGCTGATAATGCCTTTAGCCCACGGAAGGATAGCAAAACCCATGTCAAGGGCGTCGGGCTTCTTTTCCAGCGCCTTGGTGAGGATGGGATAGAAATCCTCGGTGCCAATCCGGTAGGGTTCATCGAAGACGATCTCAAGCTTTTTTTTCTGAGCTTCTTGCACATCGTATTCGCTAAAGCGCTTGGCGCCAGGGTCGTCCGGGACGAGTCGTCCTATTTTCTTCACCCCCGGGTAAGTCTTTGTTAAGTAGTCATAGATGGCAGGAATGGTACAGATGGTAAAACTTGCCGCAAAACTGTAGCGGAGTTGCGGACCATATTGCTCCACGCCGCTTGTGGTGGATTGTACGCGAATCGTCTTTGCCTGCTCCGTGATGGGGGCGATGGCCAGGTTGCTTGGCATAAACATCGGGGCAAGCACGAATTTAATCTTCTCCTGCACGAGCTTATTGGCGGATGCCACTGCGCCAGGCGGCGATGACTGATCGTCGAACAAGACAAGCTCGATGCGATATTTCTGACCCCCGATCGTGACCCCCCCTTTCTGGTTTAGGAATTTCTCAGTCGGTTTTACCGACTGAGAAATATCTTTGTATCCCGCCGACATGACACCGGTTACCGAAGACATCACGCCTATCTTTAGAGTTTTCGATCCAGTTGTTTCAGCTTGCCCATAGGAACTGATCATTGGAACTAACACGATAGTTAAAAAAAGAGAAATGACACGCAGATTCAATCCGAATCTTTTCATATACCCCTCCTTCGGAAACAACAGTTAACCCGTTCAACTATTAATCGGTCCATAATTGAATAGACATTAAATTAACCCCACCCCCACCGTCCGGCGCCATAGTCTCAGTGCTGAGCCCAGCGTGATGATGGCGGCTCTGGACGGCGGCGCCCTTCCCCTCCCCCTGAAAGGGAGGGAAAATGCTACCTTCCTCCCCCTTCAAGGGGGAGGTTAGGAGGGGGATGGGAATCTGTCGGAGTAATAACATGTTTTCTCAATTACGAACTCATTAGTAACAGCAAATTATTTGGGCAGCTCTATTTTTGTATACTTCGGCGCAATCACAGCATGGACAAATAGAATAGGTTTGTCAACTCTCTTGAAATGGAGCGGGCAATGAATCAAACCCTTGGGGACATAGACGCTTGCAGGGGTTGTGATCGTGTGTATTTCTCGCTCCACGCCAAACCCCATATCGATTTCAGCCCCCAGATCCGTCATATCGTTGAGTCCGAGAAAATAAAGATACATATCGAAGTCGTGTGAATGTGGACTATCCTCCATCAGGACCGGTTTTGAAATATGAAAAAACATAAGGGAGAAATCGGATCTGTAATGCTCCTCACCCGAGAACCTGATCTCAGGCCCAAATTTTTCAATCTTTACAGGGCATCTAACCACATATTTCCCATATTTCGCTTCAGCCATTTTCTCTTTTCCTCCTTTCAATTTTCTAACATAATGGTTCCATACCATATGCCGGCACAACGAACGACACAATGATGTAGATCATAGAACCTAATCATCCATGCCGGGAGGCACCCCTGTCTACCGGCAGGCAGGCTTGAACCATGAAAATCACTAATAGTCCTCCTCCCCCTTGACGGGGGAGGATCGAGGTGGGGGTGCAAACGGTACGTTCCTCCTCACCGTCCGGCGCCATAGTCCCAGTGCTGACTCTCGCCTCATGATGCCGGCTCTGGACGGCGGCGCCCCCACCCTCTCCCGCCAGGGGAGAGGGAGATAAGGATGCTAATTTCTAATTGAGTTGGATTAGCATCAAGATTCCATTGACGAGGCCAAAGCTATTTTCCTGTTACATACCGAGCGGCGTTTTCTCCAGCAATACGTGCCGAATTCAGGGCAAAGGCAAGCGCAGTCCCCGTAAGGACGAAGCAATAGGTATCCGATACCCACCCTCCCGTATCGTTCCCCGAAGCATAAAGCCCAGGGATAGGGCGTTCGTGGTGATTGAGGACCTCCATATGATGATTAATCTTGATGCCCCCTATAGTGCCATGAAAGGCCTGGCAACACTTAAGCGCGCAGAAGGGAGGCGTGCGAAGAGGCTGAAGATAGCGTCTGTCCTTGTAAAACATGTCATCGCGTCCCTGAGTACAATAGAAGTTGTACTCATCGATAGTTTTTTTCAGAACCGCAGAATCTGTGCCGATCCACCCTGCGATCTCTTTCCATGAATGGGATATCTTTGCTTTACCGTTCTCCACCTCTTTTTGCAGATACTTTTCCAAATCGACCATTCGGGTCGTTGCAGGAAAAGAACGTGGTTCAACTCCTTTAATCAGTCCCTCTTTCATGAAACTCTGTTTGATCTTTTCGTCAAGCAGTGAATAGGACATCTTGTCAAGTTGCCTGTTTAGGGCATTCGCCGTCTCAGACGGGACTTCGGACGCTTCATTCGCAAATCGCTCCCCTCTTCTGTTTACCCAAACCGTGCTGTTCTCCATGGCGATGGAATGCACATACAGAGATCCTTCAAAAAGGGGGCCCATGGTGAGGACCGTTCCCAGACCTTCCGTTGCGGCCCCTGCCTCGGTGGCCATCTGTAGCCCGTCTCCCATGTTGGGCAGACCGTACAGACGGAGTCCGTTGGAATAGTGAGGATAATATTTCTTCAATAATTCTTTATTCCCCGAGTAACCCCCGGTGGCTATGATGACGCTCTTCGCATTAATTCTTATCTCCTTACCTTTCCTTGCTGCCACAACGCCGGTTATTTCTCCTTTTTTACCGGTCAATATCCTCTTGACCGGGGTTTCACAGAGGACTTGTACATTCAAGTCCTCGCACTTCCTGAGCAATATTTTCACAAGCCTGGCTCCGTGTCCCTCCGGTATGTGATAAATCCGAGGAAGCTGATTATAGAAAGAATGGGGAACGTCTATGAAGCTTACCCCCATTTCTTCAAGCCATCGTATGGTATCTCCCGATTTATCTATCAAGGAACGGATGATCCTTGGATTGATCGTCCAGTGGGCATAATTCATTGACGTCATGAATAGCTCTTCCTTTCTGGCATCAATCTTCAAACGCTTTTGAACCGGACTTTCCGCAGCTAAAAGGCCCCTGGCCAAGGCTATATTGCCGCCGGTTTTCTTTCGCTTTTCAAAGAGTATGACCTTGGCCCCTTTTTCTGCGGCTGCCACTGCCGCAGCAAGCCCCCCGCCCCCGCCGACGATTACTACATCAGCCACGAGAGTTTCAACATCGGAAGTCTTTCTTGAATCCCGGACGGACATCATCTCACCTCCTGCTTGGTCGTATCGATCCCATTTTCAGTTTCGCCATCTCCCAAAGCTTCTCGTTATTCCCCTTCTCCAGGATACAGGTCGGAAGAGGACAGAGCGCCATGAATTCCTCGTGGCGACTCACGATTCGGTTGATGCGTTCCGCAGGCCACGCCCTATTCCATCCGAGACCGAGATCCTCATTCACGATGACGACGTGAATCTCCGTGTGAACCGGTCTTCGCTCTATGATCGTAGTAACCGCACAGACCCTCCTCTCTCCTAAGCAATCTTGGCATTGCCCTGTTTTGGCGCATGGCACCTCCGCGCCCTTTCTTCGGATGTGTTCGGGGGCGATTACATTTTTGATGCGGTCCAGGGCCTCGTCGAGGTTTTTCACGATCTTGTTCGCGCCCACGACAAGGATGGTCTTCGGATGCCCCCAGAACATTCCTGCCACCCTGTTGCCCGCCCCATCCACATTGACGATCTTGCCATCCTCGGTGAGGGCATTGGTCCCGGTGAGGAAGACATCGCAGACCGTAGCCTCGATCATGGGCCAGAAGCCATAATCAAAGTGGGTCTGGAAATCCTGAATCTCTTTCGTTGGGTCAAAAGGGTTGATCACCCTGTGGCCCTGTGTCTTCAGCGCATTAATGATGCCTATCTGTCTCACCGACGACGAATCCCCAATACCCACGACCGCATCCGACGGAACTATTCCGAGTATCATCTCCCGCGCTTCGCCAGCGCTTCCGGGTGCCCACCCTTTAATCTGCCTCTTCTTAAGAGATTCTATCGTTTTCTCAATCATCCCTTCCATGGCTCCCCTTTCTCCTAACGCGCTGCTTTGATTTTCTCATAGACCTCTTTTTCTCCAGGCTCTGTGAGAAGTTTCTTCCATACATCTTTAGTAGCTTCCCGAAAAGCTTCGATGTCCGGCTCGATGACGACTCCTCCATTGGATTTCCACAGTGATATGTTCTTTTCTTCCTTATTGATCATTTCCTTCTTGACCCATCCGGCTACTTCTTTCCATGTATCCATCCAAACCTTCCGAGTCTCCGGAGTGAGGCTTTGCCAGACTGCTCCACTAAGGTGAGCCCAAAAGGGTGTTAACATGTGCCCCGTAAGGACCAAGTATTTTTGGACTTCCCACATCTTAGCTTGTATGATGATATCCAAATGGGAATCTGTGCCATCAATGACTCCTTGACGCAGTGCTAAGTAAAGCTCTCCAAAAGGGATTGGGGTTGGCCGGGCGCCCAAAGCCTTAAAAATCTCTATAAAATGGGGGTCCTGAGGAACTCGAAATTTCATTCCTTGCATATCCGTAGGGGTCCGGACTGGAACTTTCCCAAACGTGCAATGACGAAGCCCCACATCTAAACCGCCAAAAATATAGATTCCAGTCTTTTCTAAATGTCTCTTTGACCATTCCTCCCTAATCTCTCCATCCAAGATCTTTGTGACATGATCTCTATCACGGAAAAGGTACGGAAGTTGAGTGATGTAGAAATCTTTGGATCCTCCTCCTGGCGAGAACATCATGGCCATGCTGCCTGTCTTGACGGATTCCAACATCTGCTGCCATTTTCCCAGTTGCGAATCTGGGAAATGGGTGATCTGGATTTTGCCATTGGTCCGCTGCTTCATCTCCTCAGCAAACCTTATAGCTGCTTGAGTCCCGATATCGTTAGCGGGACCTTCCGAACCGGATTTTAGAATCAAAACCTGCTGGCCCTCTCCTGAATAGGCCGCCATAGTTAGAGAAGGTACCCCTATGAGAACAAATAAGAATAGAACGCTTATCAAGAAATAATTTCTCTTTTGCCTCTCCATATCTCCCCTCCTTTCTGAGAAATCTGTTAAAATTCGCCGCCTATTGGAATGATAATAGATGCCGGTCCTCTAACTGCAATCGGAATAATGGTTCTCCTAACGTGTTGTTTTGATCCTCTCATAAATCTCTCTTTCTCCAGGCTCTGTGAGAAAATCCTTCCAGACGTCCTTGGTAGCCTCCCGGAAGGCCTCTACATCTGGCTCAATAACGGTTACTCCCTTGGATTTCCAAAGCAATAGATATTCTTTTTCTTTATCGATCACTTCCTTTTTTGCCTCCTCAGATATTTCCTTCCATGTGTCTATCCAGACCTTCCGGGTTTCCGGGGTAAGACTTTGCCAAAGTTTTCCGTTCATGTGAGGGAAATTGGCCGTAAAGGTATGTCCTGTTAAAACCAGATACTTCTGGACCTCCCACATGTTAGTGGTTGTTAAGACATCCAGCGGACCTTCAGTCCCCTCAACGACCCCCTGACGCAATGCCAAGTAAAGCTCTCCAAAATTCACCGGTGTAGGCCGTGCCCCTATGGCTTTGAAAATATCCATCATGAGCGGCATGGGAGGGGGTCGAAATTTCAGCCCTTTCATATCTGCCGGCGTTCGAACGGCAGCTTTTGTAAACGTACAGTGCCGAAACCCCATATACAGCCAACCAAATATATATATTCCCGTCTTCTCCAACTCCCTATTTGACAACTCTTCTCTAACGTCACTGTTCATTACCTTCGCCGCATGATCCAAATCACGGAAGAGGTAAGGAAGCTGAGTGATCTGATAGCTCCTAAATGTAGGGGGGTGATAGAATATTGCTACGTTGCCTGCCTGAACGGATTCCAACACCTGTTGCCATCTTCCCAGTTGGCCATCCGAGTAATGAGTGATCTGGATCTTGCCGTTCGTCCGCTGTTTCATTCTCTCGGCGAATCTTACGGCTGATATGTTTACGATATCTTTCGCCGGGCCATCCGACCCTGATTTCAGGGTCAGTACACTTTGGCCCTCTCCCGTATAGGCCACGGTGAGAGAGGATTGCCAAATCAGTGCAAACAAAAACAGAATACTCACCCCAAGAAAGCACGTCTTTTGACTTTTCATTTTTCCCTCCTTTCCGAAGAACGCTCAGCTTCAACCGCGCCCCTACCGGACTGCCTTGATTCTCTCGTAAATCTCTATTTGCCCAGGCTCCGTAAGAAAGCCTTTCCAAACGTCCTTCGTAGCCTCACGGAAGGCTTCTACGTCCGGTTCAATGACAGTGACCCCCTTCGATTTCCAGAGTGATATTTGTTCTTGCTCCTTACCAAGCGTTTCCTTCTTTATCTCCTCTGACACCTCGTTCCAGGTATCCATCCAGACCTTCCGGGTCTCCGGAGTGAGGCTCTCCCAAATTTTTCCGCTCAGATGGGCATGATTGGCAATGAAAGAATGCCCCGTTAACACTAAGTACTTTTGGACTTCCCACAAGTTGATTTGGGTCAGAATATCAATGGTCCCATCGGCGCCATCGACAACTCCTTGACGCAACGCTAAATAAAGTTCTCCAAAAGGCGTAGGTGTCGGCCTCGCACCCATCGCTTTGAAAATCTCTACCATAATCGGATGCGGCGGGGATCGAAATTTCATTCCCTTCATTTCCGCAGGGGTGCGAACCGGAACTTTTCCAAACGTACATTGCCGAAATCCCATATAGGACCAACCAAAAACATAGATGCCAGTTTTTTCAAGCTCCTTTTTGGAAAACTCCTCCATAATCTCTCCATTCATTACTTTTGTGACATGATTAACATCACGGAAAAGATAGGGGAGATCAAACATATAATAAGTTTTGGATAAGGGTGGATTGTAAAGGATTGCCATGCTGCCTGTCTTGACGGATTCCAGCATCTGCTGCCATTTTCCCAGCTGTCCTTCCGGGTAATGGGTAATCTGGATCTTGCCGTTGGTCCGTTGTTTCATCCTTTCGGCAAATCTTGCGGCCGCCTGGCTTGTTAAATCTCTCGAGGAGCCTTCGTTTCCTGATTTTAGAATCAAGGCCTGTTGGCCTTCCCCTGAATAGGCCGCCATACTCAGAGAAGGCGCTCCAATCAAAACGAATAAAAATAAGATACTCACCAGAATAGGATACCTTTTTCGCCTTTCCATTTTTCTCTCCTTTCTTTTTAACCCCACCCTGCCTCCCCTTAAATTAAGGGGAGGTTAGGAGGGGTTATAGTCATCCATCGTGCCTCTGTTCTCATATCTCATTCCCTACTTTTCATAGAACTTTTGACAATATCGTTAATGTCGTAATGGAAATAAGGGCTCTCTTAACGCGTGGACCTGATTTTCTCGTAAGCCTCTATTTCTCCGGGCTCTGCAAGAAGCTTCTTCCACACATCCTTGGTAGCTTCACGGAAAGCTTCTACATCCGGGTCAGTGAAGACGATTCCTTTGGATTTTAATAGCAATATATCTTCTCGCTCTTTATTGATCAACTCCTTCCTCAACTCCCCGGTTACTTCTTTCCATGTGTCCATCCAGACCTTCCGGGTCTCCGGAGTGAGACTTTCCCAGATTTGTCCGTTCAGATGCATCCAATGAGCAGAGATCATATGGTGTGTTAAGGTCCCATATTTTACGACTTCCCAGAACTTAAGGGCTATAATGGGGTCTAATGGTACTGCCAAACCCTCGGCGACTCCTTGACGCAGGGCCAAGTAGAGCTCTGCAAAAGGTATCGGTGTTGGCCGTGCGCCAATCGCTTGAAAGGTCTCTATAAAATTCCGGTCTTGCGGGACTCGAAATTTCATCCCCTTCATATCTGCGGGGGTGCGAACCGGAACTTTCGTCGTGAATATGGAGTGCCAACCGGAAAATTCCCAACCAAAAATATAAATCCCGCTTTTCTCTAAGTGTCTCTTTGCCCACTCCTCTCTAATTTCTCCATCGAGGACTTTTGCGGCATGATCCAGGTCATGGAAAAGAAAAGGAAGTTGAGTTACATAAAACTCTTTCGATCCTCCCGCCGGCGAGTACATCATTGCGATGCTGCCCGTTTTTACAGATTCCAACATCTGCTGCCATTTCCCCAATTGTGAATCTGCAAAATAAGTGATCTGGATTTTGCCGTTTGTCCGTTGTTTCATCCTTTCGGCAAATCTTATCGGCCCTTGGCTTACGATATCATTAAGAGGGATCTCAGCCCCTAATTTCATAATCAGAGTCTTTTGGCCCTCCCCTGAATAGGCCGCCATACTCAGAGAAGGTGCTCCGATCAGAACGAATAAAACTAAAAGACTTGTGAAAATATAATATTTCTTTTGCTTTTCCATTCTTCTCCTCCTTTCTTTTTAACCCCACCTTGCCTCCCCTTAAATTAAGGGGAGGTTAGGAGGGGTTATTTCATTAACAGATTGGGAAGCCATAAGGTGAGCCCCGGCCAAACGGTAATGATCACAAGGGCTACTAAAAGACCGATCAAATAAGGAATGATCGCCCGAGACACCTTAGCCACCGAAGTCTGAGCCAGCGCCGACACGACAAAAAGACTGGCCCCCACCGGCGGTGTAATCAATGCCAACTGAACATTTACCACAAACATCACCACGAAATGCACAGGATCAATACCCAATTTCACAATGATCGGGAATATGATAGGGATCAACATCATTGTCAGTGGAAGAGGCTCCAAAGGAAACCCTAATATGAACAAGATTGCATTGATAATAAAAAGGATTAAGATTGGGTTGCTCGTAATGGAAAGCAACCCTTCAGTCATTTTAGGCCCAATCTGCTCAGAAATCGCCACCCAAGAAATGACCGCGGCCCCCGCCACCGTAAATGTAAGAGAGGCCGTGATGATGGCGCTCTTCTTGAATACCTCCAAAGTATTTTTAAAGGTAAGCTTTTTATACACGACAACTCCCAAAAAAAGCGCATAGGCTACAGCCACTCCAGCTGCCTCTGTCGGAGTCGCTATCCCGAGGATAATCGATCCAATAATAAGGGGAGGCATGAGAAGGGAAAGAATTCCCTCCCAGGCACTGCGAAAAAGCTCCTTTCCGTCAAATCTTCTCTCCAGGACCAATCCCTTTCGCTTCGCCACAAAATAGTTGGTGATCAGAAGCATCAATGCCATGAAACATCCCGGAATAGCTCCGCCGATAAATAGACGCCCAATGCTTGTACCCGTCATGCTCCCTATGACGACAAAAGGGATACTTGGAGGGATAATCGGCCCGATCGTAGCCGAAGCCCCAATGACGGCGGCAGCCATTTCCGGTGGATATTTCGACCGCTTCATCGCAGGAATCATCACCGACCCTGTCGCACTCGCGTCGGCCACGGAGGACCCCGACATGCCGGCCATAATCATATTGGCTACCACAGACACATTCCCAAGACCTCCTGTGATATGCCCCACCAAGGCCTGAGAAAACCGAACCAGCTGATGCGTCACTCCTCCTGCATTCATCAACTCCCCTGCCAGAATAAATAGAGGCATTGCTAAAAAGGGAAAAGAATCGGCTCCATAAATAAAATTCTGTGGAATCACCGATAGAGCGATCGGCGTGGGACCTAACCAGGAAAGTAAAATATAGATCATTCCGGTAAAACCCATGGCCGTCCCAATCTCCATGCCCAGAAGCAGAAAAACCAACATCAACCCGAAGAGCAGGATCATCACATTCTCCCAAGATTCCGAAACCTTCTCACGACCTGGATGAGAAATAAAAGACAACCGATGGGAAGCGACACATAGATGACGGGCATAGGTAACAGTAATGCAGGTGTGGTGATCCCCACCTTAGAGGTTACAATCATCACCTTGATCATCTGCACGATCACAACCAATAAGAATATGGATGAAAATCCTAAGGCGATGCCCTCGATGACCTTGCGGATCGATTTGGGAAGAATCGCCAGCAATGCATCAACATACAAATGCTTTCCCTGAGCATAAGCCACCCCAATCCCTATGAATCCTAAATAAATAAAGACCAGAATGGATAGCTCTTCTGACCATATGAGAGGATAATTGAAGATGTACCGTAAGATGACTTGAGCAATCGTGAGCCCTGCAATGACAAGTAGAAATAAAGCGCAAATAACCTCTGCCACTGCGACAGATCTCTCATTCACCCGACTCAGTTTCATAGCCTGCATCCTTGCCTGTATTCAAACATAGTTCAAAGCCCTAGCAAAACATATTTGAAATTTTCTCTTATTTAGTCCCCTCCCCCTTCGATGGGGGAGGGTGAGGGTGGGGGTGGACAAAAGGAATCTGGTCCCCCTCCCCATCATCCCCTCCCGCCAGGGGAGGGGAGATTGTTGGGAGTTTTCAAATGTTAGAGATAAATTCTCAGACCTTTATGGGTAAGAATCTAAAGTGCCACAAGCTTGTTATTTCCCTGCCGAACGGTCGGCCGCATTTTCCCCTGCAATGCGGCCCGAATTGAGAGCAAAGCCGAATGCCGACCCGCTCAGCTGCAAACAATAGGTATCCGATTCCCACCCCCCTGCGACGCTACCCGCCGCATAGAGGCCGGGAATAGGGTCATCCTGGTGATTCAGGATTTCCATGCGATGGTTGATCTTGATGCCGCCTATTGTGCCTAAGAACCCCTGATAACACTTCAAGGCATAGTAAGGAGGAGTGCGGAGAGGCATGAGAAACCTGCGGTCTTTAAAAAAATGTTCATCATACCCCTTATCGCAGAAGGCATTGAATTCTTCGATGGTGTTTTTAAGGATTCCGGGATTTCCACCCATCCATGCGGCAATCTCTTCCCAGGACTCAGATATCCTCACTCTTCCCCGGTCTGCCCCCGCCTGAAGGACTTTCCCCAACTCACTCATTTTCGTCAACGGCGGTTCCCGGTATCCTTTGATAAGACCGCTCTTGATGAAACTCTGTTTGATTCTATCATCGAAGAGGCTGTAACAAATCTTACCAGGTTGCCTGTTCAGTGCATTTGCTGCCTCGGGCCAGTTAAACCCAGTGGTTTCATCAACGAACCGTTCTCCTCTTTTGTTCACCCAAATTGTATTGGGCTCCATGGCGACATGAACCCCATCCATGGCCCCCTGGAAATAGGGACCCCGCAAAAGAAGCGTTCCCAGACCTTCGGTAGCTGCCCCGATGTCCATAGCCATCAGAAGCCCGTCGCCCATGTGAGGCAGACCAATTCCGCAAAGGTCTTCCGTATAATGAGGATAGTACTTCTTGAGCAGATCCTTGTTCCCTGCGTACCCCCCGGAGGCTATGATCATATTTCTTGCCGCAATCGTGACCTCTTTCTCCTTCCCTGTCGCCAAAACCCCGGTCACACCGTCTTCCTTGCTGGTCAATATCCTTTTCGCCGCAGTCTCGTAAATCAATTTCACATTGAGCTCTTGACATTTCCTGACCAGGATTTTGACGACACCGGTGCCCATGCCGGCTGGCAAATGAAAGATGCGGGGGCCTTGAAGAGGAAGAAACTGGTTGATATCTTCAAACACAACTCCCATTTTCTCCAGCCAATCAATGGTGTCTCCAGATTTATACACAAACGCGCGAATGATCCGTGGGTCGGTTTTCCAATGGGAATAGCTCATTGCTGCTTTAATGAGATCATCCTTCCGGACTTCCGCTCTCAATCGTTTTAGAGCGGAGCTATCTGCGCCAAAAAGACCCCCCGCGAGCGCCGTGTCCCCCCCTGCAGTACGCCTTTTTTCTATTACCACAACTTTCACTCCTCTTTCAGCTGCGGTAACCGCAGCAGCCAGTCCACTTCCTCCTCCACCGATCACCACCACGTCATACGGAAGGCTCGCCTGTTTTCGGGTCCAATCATCGCTCACGAGATTCAACCTCCTGGTATAATTCCAAGTTAAAATTACGAATTATACCTGCTTACAGAGATTATTTTAGATTACAGAGATCTAACCTTTTTTTCTGACATCGTATTCTTTCTCATCATAGGATGTCTTTTGCGTAGCGGGCTGCATTTTCTCCGGCAATACGGCCCGAATTGATGGCGAAGGCAAATGCGGTTCCTGTAAGCAAATAGCAATAGGTATCTGATTCCCATCCTCCGGTGTCATTGCCCACAGCATAAAGCCCGGGAATGGGGGCGCCTTGCTGATTCAGTACCTCCATATGATGATTAATCTTAATACCCCCTATAGTGCCGTGGAAGGCCTGGTGGCACTTGAGGGCGTAGTAGGGGGGTGTTCGGAGGGGCTGAAGATATCTTCGATCCTTGTAGAACATATCATCGTATCCTCGGTCGCAGGACTTGTTATATTCGCCGATAGTATTTTTAAGAGGCTTGAGATCTGCTCCTATCCATCCGGCGATCTCTTCCCAGGAATTGGATATCTTGACTTGTCCTTCCTCCGCCTCTTTTTTTAAGTGTTTTTCCAGGTCCACCATTCTGGTCCCGGATGGATAAGAACGGTGAATTCCTTTAACCAACCCATTTTCAATAAAACTCCGCTTGATCTTCTCATCAAAGAGAGTATACGAAACCCTCTCAGGCTGCCTGTTCAGTGCATTGGCGCTCTCCGATGGAAGGTAAGTCGTCTCATCAATAAACCTTTCCCCTTCCCTGTTGATCCAGATCGTATTGGATTCTACCGCGACGACCATGACGCGCAAAGATCCCGTGAAAAAAGGGCCCATCAGATGGAGCATGCCGAGGCCTTCTGTGGCAGCCCCTATCTCCGTTGCCATGACCAGCCCATCTCCCGTGTTCGGTAAGCCGTTGAGATGCACGTCGTCTGTATAGCAGGGACAATATTTCTTCAGTAACTCTTTGTTCCCCGAATACCCTCCCGTGGCAATGATGACGCTCTTCGCATCAATCCTTATCTCCTTATTCCCGGATGCTGCCAGGACGCCAGTGACGCCTCCCTCGCGGCCGGTCAGAATCCTCTCCCCTGCTGTTTCATAGAGCAGCCGTACCCCTAACTCCTTACACTTCTTGAGCAGTATTCTGGTAACTTGAGCCCCATAACCCTCAGGCACGTGATAGATCCGAGGGACCTGGTTGGTATAGGCATTGGGGACATCTTCAAATCGTACCCCCTTCTCTTCCAACCATCGGATGCTATCTCCCGACTTATCGATAACGGCCCGGATAAGCTCAGGATTGATCTTCCAGTGGGAGTAAGCCATTGCGGTTTTAAAGAGCTGTTCCCTTGGGGCGTCGATCTTCATCCGTTTTTGAACAGGACTTTCGGCAGCCAGAAGTCCTCTTGCCATGGCGGTGTTGCCACCCGCCGTTTTTCGCTTTTCGAGCACTGTCACATGCGCCCCTTTTTCTGCGGCTGCCACAGCGGCCGCAAGACCACCGCCTCCGCCGATGACCACGATTTCAGCCGACAAGGCTTCAGCATCGGAAGTTTTTGTTGAATCCCGAGTAAACATCTTCTCACCTCCCGGCAATTTCTGTTTCGCAATAACCCTGAAACCAAGGTTTCATTTTCTATCGAATTTCGACAAAAGACCCTAACCTCCCTTCATCCCCCCTCCTAACGCCCCCTCCTTCTATCCCCCTCCCAAGATAAGAGGGGGAAGGGGGAGTCATAAGGGGGGGAATAGAGGGAGGTTATAAGAGTCTCCATCACGGCAGAGCCCAATGTTTATCCCGAACGGGGAAGGTGCAATGCGGGACAGGGCAATCATTGCAGTTACAGAGGCGCAATTGTGGAAATCGGGCTCCTTTTGATTGCTCAACATATTCAATTGCTTTGTTGACTTGATCATCGTCTCCCTCAATGACTATTGTGATCGCCCCTTCTGCGCCCCCTAACCCGCCAGCGGCGATGGGGATTGCCGTTGCCCCACTCAATATTGCAATAGCATCCAATTCATTTACTGTTTTTCCGGCTGGGCAGGGGAATAATCCGGTAGGCATTCCCATCGCGTAGCCATACTTGGCTGGTTTAGCCTTCCTTGCGGTTTGGACGATCGGAACAGGGATCAACTTCTCCAGTCCAACCGGATAGATCAAATTGAATTTCCTTTTCCTCCAAGCTGAGAGGATGTATCCCATGGACCCTGGGTGACCGACTAAAACTCCGACATGACCCTGAGGATCCAGGGCGTTTACACCCTTGATGTATACATCCATAGGCGTCATCCGGTTTAATAATTCGGAAAGCTTCTCCTCTGCCGCAAGTTTTCCATTCTTGATGATCCAACAAGCGCGAAGATCTCCTGGATCCGAAGTCATGTTTTTGGGGGTATAATCAGCGCCGAGTACCATTGCCATCTCGACACACATCCCTTTCGGAGTCACCACACCGCAGACCCAGTAGTTGGTTTTGGGCTTTGTCCCAGTAATTTCTTCAACAATGAAGTAGGTGCTACTACTGGGATGAAGCACGACCATTCCCTCCAGTGCTGCTTGTCTCACGACATCCAGCTTAGCGATAGCTTTGGAAATCAATTTTTTGGATTCGACGGGTGTTAAGACAATTTGAGCCAGCATAATCACCTCTTGAACTGGATAAAAATCTTCACTGCCAATCTTGAATTGCTCCTGAAACACTATTTCGAGCTTGTGTTTTCGAATTTCTTTCTCCGTGGGGCACCCTCGAACCATGAAAATCAATAACCCCCCTCTGCTCCCCCCCTTAATTTAAGGGGGGATGAAGGGGGGTTAAGGTTACGGTTACGAAACCCGTATCGTTTAGGGCCTAACGGCTACGTGCCTGCATACCGAAGTGCCTGCCTTCATCCCTCAAGGCGGGACTTCGCGCAGGCGTGTTTTAAAGATCAGTCTTATCACTATATTGAGCACCGGTTCCGGTGTTAAAGTGGAAGATAGGTCTGTCAACCCGCCGGATGATCAACGGACAGTGCTTCATTCCCGCCGGAATGAAGGCCAGGAAGTTCTTAGTCATGACGAATTCTTCATCTTCCAGCCATAACTCAATTTCTCCACACAGATCATGCGGATCTTCCCAGTTGGTCCCAAAAAATGTGATGACTTCGTCAAAAGGATGGGTATGAGGTTTTGCTACATTTCGTTCGGATGCACACTCCGGCCAAATCCAGACACTCTCCACATAGGAAGCACCGGGGATAATCTTGCTGTCCAACCACATGACATGGGTTGGCACACTGCGAGGGTTAGAGGGATTTTTTGTCGGATAAGTTCGATGTGAAGAGAGTGTCAGATTGGGTTTTACGCCTGTTACAATGTATTTACTATGTTTTGATTTGGGCATTCCCCACCTCCCCCTCAAAATAAATGCAAATTGCAAAATTAACAATGCAAATTAAGCAATATTTTGGATTGCTAATTGAGCATCGCTAATTGATCACATTATAGTGATTTTTCTCAGCATAAAATTTCCTGTTGATTCCTATTTTTCGATAAAATCAAGCTGCTCGACCTTGCCGTTTACAATACGGGAAAGTGTGATTGGCCTGATAATCACATGATCAACGCCGAAAATTTCTTTGCCGCCCCATCTCCCTTTTCCCCATATCGTATCGATGTTTTTCATCTTCTCTATCGTGGCCACCACCTTGTCGGGCTCAAGGCTCTGGGCTTTCTCGATACATTGCAATAATGGAAACAGTGCATCCAGGCCAAGCATGCTATCCATGATAAAGGGCTGATTAGCCCTCTCCACCAACTTACGAAGGTCCTTCATGATCGGCGACATCTTGTCGCTCAGCACATCGGGGCCCCCATGAAAAAGATCAGTGGCGTATTTTTTGTCGATCATCCCGTTGACTAAATTGATGTCACCAAAAAGACCCGGTGAGAATATCGGCCCTTTAAAGCCCAGTTCACGGGATTGGCTGATGATCCCGGCACTCCAGGGCACAATGGAAATAACCATATTAATGGCATCAGGTTTCTGTTCCAGTGCCTTGGTCAATATGGGATAGAAGTCTTCACTGCCGATCTTGAACTTCTCGATGAAAACACGCTCCAATCCGTATTTCTTAATCGCCTTCTCGTTCAAATCCAAAGCCGTGTTGGCGCCCGGATCATCCGGCATAATGATCGCTATTCTCTTTGCCTTCGGATAGTTCTTCAATAAATAAGCAAAACATGGTTCAATATTATACAGGCTCGAATCAGCATAGAAACCATAGCGTATCTTCGGGTTGACCTCTTCCGGACCCAGGCCGAACGCCTTCATCCGCAGGACTTTTGCTTCTTCAGCAGTCGGGATTAGGGCTAAATCGGTTACCATGAACATCGGCGGAATCATAAATTTAATCCCTGCCTGGATCAGCCTATTTGTGGCTGCTATGGCTCCGGGCGGCGACGACTGATCATCTTCCGCGATGATTTGAATATTGTATTTCTGACCGCCAACGGTAATTCCCCCCCTCTGATTAATCAAGTCTTCCGTCGGTTTGACTGCGTCAAACATGGGTTTAAATGCCGGCGCCATCGGACCTGTCACCGAAGTAATCAAACCAATCTTTAGCGTTTTTGCCTGAGCCGCTGCTTCTTTGGCAAAAATAGTTGAAAGGAGAAACAATGCAATAATCACCACCAGACAACAAGCAACTGTTCCTGATCTTATCTTTTTCATCTCATCCTCCTTCTTGGTCAATCTTTATTTGACCGGCAAGAATTCAAACTCTATTTTGCCGCCCTTCACGATTCTGGAAAACGGAATATCCCTCATCATCAGACGGTTCATACCAATGAGCTCCTGGCCCCCAAATCTCCCTTTTCCATATGGCGTCTCAATGCTTTGCATATTCTCCAAGGCCTCCGCCACCTTTCCCGTATCAAGACTCTGTGCCTTCTCGATGCCTTGCAACATGACCCATAGGGCTTGCAACGTAAGAACATGGTCAAAATTAAACCTTTCCTTAACCTCTTTTTCTACCAGCTTGCCAAGATCCTTCACAATTGGCAGCATCTTAGGACTCGTGACATCTGGAGTTGCATGACAGATATCATACGCATATTTTGGATCGATCATACCGTTCAACATATTCGCATCGCCGAAAGAGGCGATTGCGGTGATTGGACCGGTAAAGCCCATCTCGCGCGACTGGTTAATAATACCCTTCGCCCATGGCAATATAGCAAAAATGCATTCGATGGCATCAGGCTTCTGGGCCAATGCCTTGGTGAGTAATGGATAAAAGTCTTCGGTTGGGATCTTGTATGGTTCGTTGAACACCACTTCCAGCCCGCGTTTCTTAATCTCCTTCTCGGTCATACTCGTACCCGTCTTGGCGCCCGGGTCATCAGGCCAAAGGATGGCAATTTTCTTAACCTGAGGATAAATACTTTTTAGCTTGCCATATACAAAAGGGATATTAAAAATACTCGACTCGGCATTGAAACTATAGCGATTGGGAGGGCCAAACGGTGCCGGGTCTGTTCGATTGGGGCATACACGCAGAACCTTCGCTTCCTCGCAGATTGGTGCAATGGCCAAATCGTTCGGCACGAACATCGGGGAAATTATGAATTTGATGCCCTGCTGCATCAGTTTATTGGCGGCAGCGATGGCACCGGGCGGTGATGACTGGTCGTCTTCCGTGACAATCTCAATCCGGTATTTTTGCCCTTTGACGGTAATGCCACCCCTCTGGTTCATCAAATCTGCTGTTGGTTTTGCCGCATCGAGTTCAGACTTGAAGGCCGGCGCCATCGGACCTGTCACCGAACTAATCAAGCCGATCTTAAGGGTCTTTGATGGTGTTTGGGCGCAGACACTGGAACTGATTATCGGAACCAACACGATCGCTAAATACAGTAAAAAAATACTCAATCCTAATTTGAATCTTTTCATGCGCTCCTCCTTTGGTTTTTAAGGTTTTTTGGATGAAGTCCTCCTTACATACTGTTTCTGAAATATTTCGCTTCGATATTATTCCTTATTCTCCTTTTTTCCCATTTCGAATTGATACTTTATGCCCGGCGATTGAACGACTCCATGATCCAGATCATAAAAGAGAATAAATCCTTGGCAAATAAATAGGTTACAAAAACAAGGAGACCGGGAGAACGAAATTGGAATTATTTATCAAATAAGCGCTCATTGCTTTACAACTGACCTATCCAGTAGCTCGGCGATATCCATCACTTGAAGTGACTCTTCAACATTTTTTGCCTTTATGGCATCCTCAAACATTTGAAGACAAAAAGGACAGGCTGTAGCTACTATCTCAGCATGAGTCTCTATGGCCCGCTCTATGCGCATCTCACTAATCCTCTGCCCCATGCTCTCCTCTAACCACATCCGCCCGCCTCCACCTCCGCAGCAGAAACTCCGCTCCCGATTCTGTCCCATCTCAACCACAGTCCTGCCAGGTATACCTTTCAAAATCTGCCTCGGTGGCTGATAGATGCCATTATACCTCCCTAAATAGCAAGGGTCTTGATAGGTTATCGCTCCACCACTCCATTCGCAAACCCTAAGCCTACTCTCTTTAAATAATTCAGCAATAAACTCAGTGTGGTGAATCACCTCAAACTCACCCCCAAACTGAGGGTATTCGTTCTTTATCGTGTTATAACAGTGAGGGCAGGCAGTGAATATTTTCTCCACATGATAGCTTTGCAGTGCCCTGATATTTTTCTGAGCCTGAAGTTGAAACAAATACTCATTACCCAGGCGGCGAGCTGGATCGCCGCAGCAGCTCTCCTCCGCCCCCAGAATACCCAAGTTGACTCCAGCCAGCCTCATGAGCCTGGCCACAGCCCGGGCTATCTTAATGCTTCTGTAGTCCAGTGCTTCTGTGCAGCCAACCCAGTACAGGATGTCCACATCGCTGCCTCTTGAGAGAATTTCGATATCAAGTCCTTCAGTCCAATCCTCCCTGGCAAGGCTAATTCCCGCCCACGGGTGTCCTCGGACTTCTATGTTTCTCAGAGGGTTCCTGACTGCCTTTGACGTGGGGTTTGACGTTGAGACCATGACCAGGTTTCGCCTCAGTCCAACAATTGCATCAATCGGCTGTAACTGTATCGGGCACACTTCCTGGCAGGCACGGCAAGTCGTGCACGCCCAGATCTCGTCCTCAGCGATCGTTCCACCTGACGGTGCCCCGCCAGCACCAGCAGGAAAGGCTTCCGCGTTGCCTTCGAGCAGCTCAGGGCCTACCTGCGGTAAATACTTTTTGAAATTGGAAATCAGGTCTCTTGGCGAGAGGGGCTTACCACTTTGGTTCGCTGGGCAAGAGGCAGTACATGACCGACAACCTATGCATAAGAAAAAATCCTTAAATTGGCTTTGAAGCAGGCTCGTTCTGTCGTTATCGAGAAGAATCAGATGGATTTTTGACGGGGTTTGCTCGAGCGGTGTCTCGAATGGCAACTCGTCAATAATGCTTTCCTGCTTTGTCCGGCTGCGAAGGGTGAAGGGCAAGGCTTCAGACCCAAAAATCGCCATGCACTTCGTCTGGAAAATGGCATCCTCCCGGCTCTTAACGATCTTGTCCAGACCCACCACCAAGATAAGCTCCCTGGCTTGCTCAAAAACCTTGCTGATATTACGCATATGCTGGAGCAACAATACTGTTCCTTCCTCAGCTGAAACAGCATTCACGCCAAGAAGTCCGATGAAATTCTTAGTCCCATTTTTCTTAATCCTGTTAGAACGAAGTGCGGTGAGATCAACAGGCCTTTCAAAAGATTGAAACCGGGACTCGAAGGTCATCATCGGGCATTGCCAATCCTCGATTGACCCATTGTCAAAGAGCGCTAATTCATCGTAGTAGGACTCGATGATCTGATACCCCTTTGAAACAAGGGGAGTCATCACCTCGTTGCTAATGACAGTCGATTTGTTGATGGCGATCTTGGCGCCGCGAGCGATTTCCTGGATCGCCTTCACTGCCTGCCCCGCATTTTGGGCAAACGTTATCTCCACCTGGTGGGAAGCAGTCAAACGATCGGTCAGCTGAGTGACTAGGGTGTCAAGGTGGGTGAGCGAATCGTTGCGTATTTCTTTGAGTCTTTGTTTAACCTCTTCTAAAGAAGGCTGGAGCCTTTTCTTTGGCTCTCTTAGTATCTTGGAAAAATGCTGCCTCTTCCCGTATGAGGCAGGCTCCATTAACAGGACCGGCAACATGCACCCCCTGAAGCCTCTAACCTGTCAGCAACGTCCTTCAGCCCCAGCTTCTCCAACATCTCTCTGGTCGGGATACCCGTCTTGGGGTCGTAACCCCGCATCTTACAATAGTCTTCCTGTACCATTTTCAACTCATCACCTTTCGGCCTTCCTGGCTGAGGAAAGGCCGCGAGGGCCTCGATCGGTTTAGCCACGACAGGCTTTTCGCCCATCATATGGGCACACAGGATATTGTACGCATCGATCAATATCCGCATTCTACTGGCGGTTTCGCGGAGTTCCTCTGCGGTATACTGAATACCCGTTGCAGCAGCAAGCCATCGGGCATTATCGGTGCGGGTTCCAAACGGAATACCGTAATGTTCGAGATACGGTGACATCACCTCACAATGCCCGGTGATGTCACCCAGCAGAAACTCGGTCTCTTTCTCTATGATCCATGGACATATTTCCTTATCATAGGTTGACCTCGTCCAGAGATCGGGGTCGCCAGTAATTCTTTCCGATGCTTCATTACACCATTGATCGATCAGCTTCTTAACTTTCCTGGGGGATATTCCAAGGATATCCGCGTAGCTGAATATGTTGCCATAGGCATCCGCATAACCCGGCACACGCTCCAAATCTCCTGCCCGGTACTGGGCTACAGGACCAATATCAGGAGCATAGTCATTCCACCCATAGGGAAATTCATTGTTGTATTGATCAGCAAGGTCAAGATGTCCCTTTCCTATCTTCTGGGCAGCGTGAACAATGCCGTTAGCAAAAACCTCTCCAAACCCCTCTCTTTTGGCAATCTTTTCGATAAGACTCACGATCGCTTTGTCGCTCCCCCGTTCCATGGGTATCCCATCCGTATCCTCCGCAGTGATTAGTCCTTTCTTGTAAAGTTCCATCAGCCATCCGCCGATCATTTCTATCTGGAGAGTATCGATTCCATACCTGTTCGCCGTTATGGTCCTCTTAAACCAGATCTCGAAATCGGTAGCGTTGTACATGGCCTGATGGATCAACCCAAGATAGTTGACACAATTCGCCGCTCCGTTGCCTATTCCAGGCACACTGTAATTCTCGTGACACTGCACAGGACAGAAGGCGCATCCAATAGGGCCGACCATGTACTTTGCCACCCACTCCTTCACCGGCGAGGGCGGCAACTCTTCAGGAACCTCCTGGCCATAAGCAGTATGATAGCCTTCCGGGATTTGCCTGGACAAGCCTTCCGTGTGCAACATTTTGACGCAAAGAGAAGCCCGACCCCTGGAGATTTCATAATAGTACTGGTCAAACAGGGTCAAAAACGTCTTAGGGTCCGCCGCCTTCAGTCCTCTGGTGCCTCGGACAGCGATCGCTTTTAAGTTCTTCGACCCCATAACAGCCCCGAATCCCTTCTTGGACGCGGTGTTATTAATATCATGCACAATCATCGCATAAACAACCAGGTTCTCGCCGGCAGGTCCAATACAAGCAATCTGTAGGTCGGGGTCTCCCAGCTCATCCTTAATCTTTCTCTGAGTTTCATGGACGTCCAAACCCCAAAGGTGTGCCGCATCCCTTATCTGCACATTGTCGTTATCTATGAAGAGATATACGGGTTTCCCAGCCTTTCCTTTGATCACGATATGGTCATAGCCGGCGAACTTCATCTCGGACGGAAACTGCCCTCCCATGCCGACAAAGGCAAAGGGGTTGTTCGCCCGAACCGGCGTTTTTGAGGCGACCGTCGCCTTGTTCCCCAGAAGTGTTCCTGTAAGGGGCCCCGTATTGAACATCAATATGTTTTTGGGGTCAAAGGGTCTTGTATCCGGTGGTACCTCGTCCCAGAACAACCGGGCTGCAATTCCGGCATTACCGATATAATCCTTCACGTACCTAAAGGTCGGCTCCCTGTCTATCTTTTCCAGAGTCAAATCGACCCGAAGTATTGTTCCCGCCCAGGACATCTTGGCCCCTCCCTCTGATCTACGGGTTCACCCTTGGTAATGAGTCGAGTTTATCAGCAACGTCCTTCAACCCCAGCTTCTCCAACACCTCTCTGGTCGGAACACCGGTGACGGGGTCATACCCTCTCGTCGCGCAATAATCATCCTGCACTCTCTTCAACTCCTCCGGGTCCTTCGGCCGCCCCGGTTGTGGCAAGACCGATAACGATTCGATGGGCATGCCCACCGCAGGCTCTTCGCCAATCGTTCGCGCGCATAGAATATTGTAGGAGTCGACCAATAACCGCATTCTACGGGCTGTTTCTCGAAGTTTCTCGGGTGTATACGGAATGCCCGTAGCGGCCTCGAGCCACCGGGCGTAGTGCTCGATCCCAAACTTAAGGCCGTAGTGTTCCAGATACGACGACTTTGCCTCGCAGTGTCCGGTCACATCGCTCAGGAGGACCTCATCCTCCTTCTCGATCGTAATGCGGGAGATGCCCTTGCTATACTTTGGCGTTTTCCAGAGATCCCGATCGCCTGTGATCCTTTCCGACGCATCACTGCAGAATCCGTCGATAATCTCTTTGGCTTTACGGATGGATACTCCAAGGATTTCTGCAAAGGCCGGGATATTTCCGTAGGCGTCACCGAACCCCGGTACACGCTCTACCTCTCCTGTCCTCCATTTGGCTGTGGAGCCCAGATCCGGCGCATAGTCAGCCCATGCATAGGGAGAAGCATTGTCGTATTGATCAGCATACACGAGAGACCCCTTCCCTATTTTCTTTGCGGCAGAGACGATGCCATCCGTGAAGAGTTGTCCAAAACCCTCTCTTTTTGCAATCTTCTCGATGAGAGCCCTGATAGCCTTCCTGCTCCGCCTTTCCATCGGTATCCCGTCCGTGTCCGCCGCGGTGATGATTCCCCTCCTGTAGAGATCCATCAGCCAACCCCCGATCATTTCTATGGAGAGACTGTCCACTCCATACCTGTTGGCGAGCATGGTTCTCTCCCACCAGAGATCAAAGTCGCTGGCGTCATACATCTTCTGAAAGAGCAACCCCAAATAGTTGACACACGTTGTAGCCCCATTGCCTACCCCAGGAACACTGAACATCTGGTGGCATTGGAAGGAACAGAAGGCACATCCACTGGGCCGAACCATATATCTTTTCAGAAAATCGATCATCGGGGAGAAGGGAATGCCTTCGGGAATCTCCGTCCCGTAGGCAAATTGATAGCCTTCGGTGATCTGTCTCGATATGCCTTCCTGATGCTGCATTCTTGCGAAAGCAGTGCCTCGACCCGTGGTAATATCATCATAGAATTCGTCATAGAGAGTCATAAACGCTTTGGGATCCGCTATCTTTAATCCCTGGGTTCCCCTGACTGCAACAGCCTTTAGGTTCTTTGCCCCCATCACCGCTCCGACTTTTCTCGATGCCGTGTTATCGATGTCATGGAGGATCAGAGCGTAGACAACGCGGTTCTCTCCGGCCGGGCCGATGCAGGCAATCTGAACATCAGGATCTTCCAGATCTTCCTTGATCCTTCGCTGCGTTTCGTGTGTATCGAGGCCCCAGAGATGTGAAGCGTCTCTTATCTCTACGCGGTCATTGTCGATGAAAAGGTACACCGGCTTTTCCGCGTTTCCCTTGACGGCGATATGATCGTATCCTGCATATTTGATCTCGGAGGCAATCTGTCCCCCCATTCCGACGAATGCGTAGGGATGATTGGCTCGTTCAGGTGTCTTCGTCGCAATGGTCGCCTTGTTTCCAAGGAGCGTTCCGGTGAGAGGGCCGGTGTTGAACATCAGCAGGTTCGCGGCGTCGAAGGCCTTTGTCTCCGGCGGCACTTCCTCCCAGAAGATCCTGGTCCCAATGCCTGCACCACCAATGTAGTCCTCCACATACCTTGAGGTCGATTCCTTTTCTATCTTTCTTTCTGTAAGATCAACCCGAAGTATCGTTCCTCCCCAGGACATTTTAATCCCTCCTCACCATCTCGATAAACTTCTCGGCTTTAGCATTTGCCTTAGCTTTGCCTACTCTCTCGGCTGAGATAAACTGGAGAGCTTTAGGGTAACAATGCTTGACGCACTGGGGTTCGCCAATCGTGGCGCACTGGTTGCATTTTATCGCTACATGTTTCTCGGGGTTTACCGCTATTGCCCCGACCGGGCAGGCGATTTCACATAGCTTGCATCCGATACACTTCCCCTCATCAACAATCAACACACCCTCACCGTTTCGACTTATGGCATGCGCGGGACATACGGCCTCGCATGGGGCTTCCTCGCACTGCTGGCAGAAAACCGGGATGCTGTACAGGATCACGTTCTCTACCGTGCGGACCACCTTTATCCTTGATTTTACCGGGTTAGCCTCTCCTTCATTGACGAGGCTGCATATGCCTTCACATACCCGACACCCGACACACTTGGCCGGGTCAAGAACTATCCTTCGCATGTTTTCACCTCCTTATATTCGAATTGTTAGAAGTCTCTCTTGAAAACTATTTCCGAAATACTCCGCTTCGATATGGTTTCTTGTTTTCTCTATTCGCATGTTGATTTGATACTTTATGCCCGGCAACTGAACAACACTATGATCCAGATCATAAAAGAGAATGAATCCTCCTCTTTTCCTTGCCAGCTTTTTTGCCTGAAAGCTATCTCCTCACCGCCCGAATAAGTGATTGACAAGCCTTCGAAAGAGAAGTAGACTTCCAGAACTAATTTGTTTACAGATTTTTCAAAAGGGTGTATATTACAACCGCAAATTGATAATTCGATATACCTCAGGCACCTGAATGATATTTTCTGCGTAAAGCTGTGTAATTCGGTTTTTCTAAGCGAAAAGAATCTTCTGTGTCTTAGATTTTCAGGAAAGAGGGTGAGGGATTGCTTCTCCTCCCCCGATCTTATCGGGGGAGGATCTCGCAAGGCGCCCGAAATCCTGAGGGGTGAGACGTACTTGGACGTACGCCGCAACGACGAAGGATGAGGGCAACGCCGTAGATGGGCGTTTTTCAGCAGCCTGTTTAATGGGAGGGTGTTGTCAATGGTACAAGAGGGCAGGATTGACCACGAAAAGCTGACCGCTTTTACTGCCAGGGCGTTTAGAAAGATGGGTGTGCCGGAGGAGGATGCCTGGTCGACGGCGCGCATCCTCGTAGCTACGGACTTGAGGGGAATCGATTCTCACGGTATGCCGCGGCTGGGGCACTATATCCGGGGACTGAAGGAAGGGCGCATCAATCCAACCCCGGAGATAAAAGTCCTCAGCAGCGCGCCTGCTACAGCCGCCGTCGACGGGGACAGGGGCCTCGGTTTTGTGGTCGGCCAGCGCGCCATGATGGAAGCCATCCGGCGGGCTGAGGCGGAGGGAGCCGGTTTCATCACTGTGCGCAACAGCAATCACTACGGCGCCGGCGGTAACTATTCCATGATGGCGCTCCAGTACAACATGATTGGCATATCTATGACAGCCAGTCCCAGGGGGATGGAGGTCCCCGGCAGCAGGGGGAGG
>Ga0214473_10000738_pt1 | contig 45039 bp, 35 predicted proteins | sample RVTome_7_FD_203509 | JGI IMG/M metagenome (GOLD analysis project Ga0214473, IMG submission 203509) | Soil microbial communities from uranium-contaminated site in the Upper Colorado River Basin, Wyoming, United States - RVT98D197 | ecosystem: Environmental > Terrestrial > Soil > Contaminated >...
ACGCCAATACCTTCGTTATCGCCGACGTCAACGTCGTCTTGCCGTGATCCACATGCCCTATCGTCCCTATGTTAACATGCGGCTTCGTCCGCACAAACTTTTGCTTCGACATCAGAGGACCTCCTTCGTGTAGTAATTGTGCAACGTTTTTCTCTGGAGCCCACGATCGGGATTGAACCGATGACCTCTTCCTTACCAAGGAAGCGCTCCACCCCTGAGCTACGTGGGCCCAAAACGTCTCAATCTGGAGCGAGCTTAATTTCTGATTCGCACAATCTGCTTTGCCGCTTGTTGGAGCGGGAAACGGGATTCGAACCCGCGACCCTCAGCTTGGAAGGCTGACGCTCTAGCCATCTGAGCTATTCCCGCCCTCCATTCCTCGCAGGCTGGTGGAGAGGGGAGGATTCGAACCTCCGAAGGCTACGCCAACAGATTTACAGTCTGCCCCCTTTGGCCGCTCGGGAACCTCTCCTTTGGACAAAAAATGGAGCTGGTGATGGGACTTGAACCCGCAACCTGCTGATTACAAATCAGCTGCTCTACCGATTGAGCTACACCAGCACAATTTTACAAGTAAAGCGCGAAATGACCCAAAAATCAACGACGAAAAGAAGGCCTCAAAGGAATTTTTCCCCATCTTTTTGGCCTTCCTACCCTTCTTTCTTCTATCAGTTTAAATATTAAACGATATTTCCCCTTTTTTCAAGTATAAAATTGCCTTTGCCGGCAAGAATCTACCAAAAAATCCCCTCAGTGTCAATATATTCTGTTCGTTTGTTGGCTTTATTTTATTGACAACCCCCCTTTTATCTGTTATGCTCCGCGGCGTTTGGTACCGGGAGATCTATTGAGGGAGGGCGGAAAAAGGCCTTAAGGGGGGTCCTGCAAAGGTTTTTTTTCGCTCCCAAGGGATCTTACGTATCAAAGAGAGGGCTGCGCTGGGCAGAACCTCAGAGATTTCAATTTCTTGTTTGAAGGAGGAGCAATAGGTATGCCTAAAGGACGGGTAAAATGGTTTAACGACAAGAAAGGGTACGGATTCCTCGAGAGAGATGAAGGGGATGATGTCTTTGTCCACTACTCGGCTATCGAGGGGGAAGGTTTCAGGACCCTTTACGAAGGACAAGAAGTGGAGTTCGAGATCACGGAAGGGCCTAAAGGACCCCAGGCCTCCAAGGTATCTCTAGTTTGATCCCTTTCGGTCCTTCAAGGGGACCCTCCCCGAGGGTCCCCTTTTTTATTGTCATGAGCATTGCATTGACTGAGCAGGAAGGGGGCGAGACGAGCGATTTGCCAAGAAGACCTATAGGCCTTTGATCCTGTCGATATCGAATTTTTGCAAGATGCTTGCCCCACCCTCCTTCATTTCCTCCAAGGCCGCGCGCGAGGTGTCCGGGGCGACTCCTCGACACAATTCCTCGATTACGATCACCTGAAAGCCCGCTCGCAGTGCATCGACAACGGTGGCCCTTACACAGTAGTCGGTCGCGATCCCGTAGAGCACGACCTTTTCTATCCCCGTGCGCCTCAGAATGGGCTCCATCTCCGTCTTGTGCCCCCCATCGTCCTGAAAAGCCGAATAGCTGTCGTAGCGTCTATCCCTTCCCTTCTGAACGATGGCCAGGAACAGGTTATTGTCAACCACTATCCTGGCGTTTTCGGTTCCTTGCACACAATGAGGGGGCCAGAGGACCTGACGCCTTCCGTCAATCTCGATGGCCTCAAAGGGTTTCTTGCCGGGGTGGCTGGTATAGAAGGATATGTGATCTGCCGGATGCCAGTCTTGGGAGCCGAGGACAGGAAGCCCTGATGTATGCACTATGGCTGTTGCCTCTCCCACTTTTTTGATAAAATCACCACCCGAGCCGGGAACGGCAAGGGAGCCCGCTCTCCACTCAGTAAAATCACCCTGGAGATCTACCACAATGATCCCTGTTTTTTCTCCCATGCAGATCCCTCCCTCCTGAGCAAAGAGGACAATAAACCAACACCTCCGCCCCTGAAAAGGCCTTTTCCTGCTTTTCCCCTCCGGCGCGAATATGTGAAAAATCATCGTAATAGACGCGCTGACCATCTATTAGTACCATGGAAGGGATCATATATCAACAGTTTTGCTGCCGGTGAAAATATAGATATCGTTCATGAGGGATCATATCATCATGCAAGCACAAAAAATGGGATGGATAGGCCCCGGCTGGCAGCCCCCGGACATGCCCCCAAAAAACAAATTTCTAATCATTAAAAGGTGTTGACAATCGTTTAATTATTTAGTATAAGATCTTTTTGTCGCCGTGATGATTTAAGGGAACCGTCAAACCGTTTTGGAGGGGGAGTGGACTATGAAAAAGGAAGGAACTTGTACGATATGGATATTCCGATCCGGGCCTTTTAAGCCTTTCAAGATCAAACTTACCGAGCGGAATGCCAAAATCCTCTTAGGGGTCGTTCTTGCCATTCTCGTATCTTTCCCGTTTATTACCATAAACTACATCTCCCAGAGTTTTCAAATGGCCCGGCTGGAAAAGGAGACAACGCACATCGCTTCTTTAAACAACAAGGTAGAAGAATTTCAACAACAGGTTCAGCGGTTGAAGGAGTTCGACGTCAAACTGCGCATCATCGCCAATCTCGAGAATGCGCAAGAGACCGGCTCCTTTCTCGCGGTGGGAGGAATTACCCCCCCCCCTCGTGAGCCGTTGCAGGGGGTAGAGGCAGATACCCGGAGGATGAAGACGGAACTAGACCGTCTCAGTACGGAAGCGGAATTCCGGGAAAAGAGCTTTCAAGAGCTGTACTCCTTCTTAGAGGGCAAGAAGAGACAATTGTCATCCACCCCCGCTATCTGGCCTGTCCGAGGGTGGCTGACCTCGGGCTTCGGATATCGTATTGACCCCTTTACCGGGTTGCGGCAGTTTCACGATGGTCTCGATATCGCCAACAGATTAGGGACACCCATTGTTGCACCCGCCGATGGGATCGTTTCCCGTGTTGCCAATAGCGTCGGCTACGGCTTAACGGTGGAAATCAACCATGGGTACGGCATCAAGACCATCTATGGCCATCTCTCCAAGGCATACGTTACTGTTGGACACAGCGTCAGGAGGGGTGAGCGAATTGCCGCCATGGGCAGCTCCGGCAGGGCTACCGGACCCCACGTACACTACGAAGTCAGGTTAAACGACGTCTCCATGAGCCCGATGAACTATATCTTGAACTAAGGTCCTTCCTTTTTTTCCGTTTTAGCGTTAGAATAATCTTATACACTAAACTGTCCTTCGAGAGGGGATTGCCCCTCCAGGGCAGTTGTGCGGAAGAAGGTCGCAATGCTGGGTAATGTCGTCAAAAAGGTTGTAGGGAGCAAAAACGAGCGGGAACTCAGAAGGATCCAACCCCTTGTCGAGCGGATAGGCGCCCTCGAGCCCCGGATCCACCCCCTCACGGACGACCGCCTGGCAGCCAAGACCGGTGAATTTAAGGAGCGATTGGAAAGAGGGGAGCCCCTCGATGACCTCTTGCCCGAGGCCTTTGCCGCGGCCAGGGAGGCGGCGAGGCGCGCCCTGGGGGAGCGCCCATTTGATGTCCAGCTCATCGGGGGGATCGTCCTGCACGAAGGGACGATAGCTGAGATGGCTACCGGCGAGGGGAAGACGCTGGTGTCCACGCTGCCGGCCTTCCTCAACGCCCTGTCCGGCAAGGGGGTGCATATAGTCACCGTCAATGACTATCTGGCCAAGCGGGACAGCGAGTGGATGGGGGTCATCTACCGGTTTTTGGGGCTCTCGGTGGGTGTGATCGTGCACGATTTGGATGATTCAGCCAGGAGAGAGGCCTATAGCGCCGACATCACCTATGGGACCAATAATGAGTTCGGCTTCGACTACCTGCGCGACAACATGAAGTTCAGCCTGGACGATTGTGTCCAGCGAGAGCTCCACTATGCCATCGTGGATGAGGTGGACAGCATCCTCATCGATGAGGCCAGGACCCCTCTGATCATCTCCGGCCCTTCGGAGGAATCCACGGACAAATACTATAAGATCAACCGTTTCATCCCCCAACTGAGGAAAGAGCGGGATTTTACCATTGAAGAGAAGAGCCATACGGCGGCCCTCTCTGAGGATGGGGTGGCCCGAGTGGAGAGGCTCTTGAATGTGGAGAACCTCTACGACCCCATGCAAATTGATACCCTCCATCATGTCAACCAGGCGCTGCGGGCTCATACCCTCTTCAAGAGGGATGTGGACTACGTGGTGAAGGACGGCCAGGTGATCATCGTCGATGAGTTCACCGGCAGGCTCATGCCCGGCCGGCGCTGGAGCGACGGCCTGCACCAGGCTGTGGAGGCCAAGGAGGGGGTCAGGATAGAGAGCGAGAATCAAACCTTGGCCACCATCACCTTCCAGAACTACTTCAGGATGTACGAGAAATTGGCGGGGATGACGGGGACCGCCGACACCGAGGCCGCGGAGTTCAAAAAGACATATAACCTCGACGTGATGGTGATCCCCACCAACCGGCCCCTGATCAGGACCAACTATTCGGACATGATCTATAAGACGGAGGAGGAGAAGTTCAAGGCGGTGGCCAGGGAGATAGAGGAGCTCTATCAGACAGGGCGTCCTGTGTTGGTGGGAACCATCTCCATTGATAAGTCGGAGCGATTGAGCAGGCTCTTAAAAAAAAGGGGGGTGCCGCATCACGTGCTCAACGCCAAGCACCATGAGAAGGAGGCGGAGATCATCGCCCAGGCGGGCCGCTTTAAAGGGGTAACCATCTCCACCAATATGGCCGGCCGCGGAACCGACATCCTCTTGGGGGGAAACCCTAAGATGATCGCCATCCACCAGGCGGGCAAGGAGGCGGATGAAGCCGGGCTGGAGGTCGCCCATCACGATGCCTTGGCCATTACCTCCCATGAGAAAGAGGAAGTGATCAAGTTGGGAGGGTTGCATGTCCTCGGCACGGAGCGACATGAAAGCCGGCGGATCGACAATCAATTGCGCGGGCGGGCAGGCAGGCAGGGGGACCCGGGCTCATCCCGCTTCTACTTATCCCTGCAAGATGACCTGTTGAGGATCTTCGGCGGCGAACGAATAGCGGGTATCATGGATAGGCTGGGCGTCGAGGAGGACCAGCCCATCGAACACGCCCTCGTCACCAAGGCCATCGAGAACGCGCAGAGGAGGGTGGAAGGCCACAACTTCGAGATGAGAAAACACCTGCTGGAATATGACGACGTGATGAATCAACAGAGAGAGGTGGTCTACTCTCAGCGCAAGGAGATTTTGGAGGGCGGGCGTTTAAAGGAGATGGTGCTCGACATGATAGAAGAGGTAGGGGAAGGGATCGTCGCACAATACACCGATCAGAAGCGTTACTCGGACCAATGGGATCTGCCAGGGTTGCGAGAGGCCTTCCAGCAATCCTTCTCTTTTCCCTTGGAGCACGACAAAGAAACGCTCGAGGGTATGAAACAGGAAGAGCTGCAGGCCGCCGTCATAGAAAAGTCCCGGGCCTACTATGAGGAAAAGGAGCGGGACTTTGGTGAGGATGTGATGAGGGACCTCGAGCGTTTCATACTCTTGCAGACCCTTGATAGCCTTTGGAAGGATCACCTCTTGAACATCGATCACCTCAAGGAGGGCATCGGCCTGCGGGGCTATGCTCAGAAAAACCCCCTCTTGGAGTACAAAAAAGAAGGTTTTGAACTGTTCGTCGATATGCTGGCCGGCGTGCGGGAAGATGCCGTGCGCAAACTCTTCGCTGTGCAGCTTGCCGAGCAAAAAGCAGTGCCGACGCTACAGCATGCCCCGGGGCCGAGGATGTTCTTGGTCAGGGGCGGGCACGATGCGCCGCCGCTACCTCCGCTGGCACCGACGCCCCCGGAGATGGAGATGCGGGCTGAAGCGTCGCGCCCGATGCCGGCGCGACGAGAAGGTCAGAAGGTCGGTCGCAATGACCCCTGCCCCTGCGGCAGCGGGAAGAAATACAAAAAGTGCTGTGGAGGGTAGCAGACTGGGACCGAAGGGTTTTCAGGCAGCGGGCATCGCCTGCGGCATAAAGGCGACAGAGGGGGCCAAGGATCTGGCCCTCATTTATTCGCAAGCCCCGGCAAAGGTAGCGGGTCTTTTTACCACTAATAGGGTCAAGGCCGCGCCCGTCCTTGCTACCAGGCGGAAGGTGCGCCGGGGTATCTGTCAAGCATTGATCGTCAACAGCGGCAACGCCAATGCCTGCACCGGCGAGCAGGGCCTCCAGGACGCCGAGGCCATGGCGCACTTGACAGCGGGTGCCCTTCACCTCCCCCCTCAGCACGTTCTGGTCTCATCTACCGGGGTGATCGGCCACCCCCTGCCCATGGAGCGGATCGAGCAGGGCATCCCATCCTTGGTTGCCCGGCTCTCCCCCCTGGGATTTCCGGACGCCGCCGAGGCCATCATGACGACCGATACCCGCCCCAAGATAATAACCGAGAAGGTGGCGGTTGATGGCGACGAGATCACCATCCTCGGTATGGCCAAGGGGGCCGGGATGATTCGTCCGCAGCTTGCCACCATGTTGGCCTTTCTCCTGACCGATGCACGGGTAGCGACAGAGGCGCTGTCCGACCTTCTGCACGAGGGGGCCCGCTCCACCTTCCACAGGATCACCATCGATGGGGATACCAGCACCAACGACATGCTCCTGCTGATGGCCAATGGTGAGGCGAGTAAGAGGGCCTTGCATGCTCAGGACAGACGATTTCGCCCCTTCCAAGAGGCCCTGTTCAAGGTTATGGATCACTTGGCGCTGGCCATTGTCAGGGACGGGGAAGGCAGGACAAAGGTGGTGAAGATCTGCGTGCGGGGCGGCAAAAACAGCAGGGCGGCCGAGCGGCTGGCCTTCAGGGTCGCCCATTCCCCCCTGGTGAAGACCGCCTTTTTCGGCCAAGATCCCAACTGGGGCAGGATCATGGCGGCTATGGGAGACGCAGGAATCGCCTTTGATCCCCGGAAGGTATCTATTTTTTTTGATGATATTATAGTTGTAGAGCATGGGGTCCATGCCCCGGGTGCCGGCGAGGCACAGCAGCGAAGGGTGTTACAACAAGAGGAGTTCACGGTTACTATCGATCTGCATGCGGGCAGTGCCGAGGCATCTATCCTTACAACCGATCTCTCCACCGACTACGTCAGGATAAACGCCTCATACCGTACTTAAGAAATCCTGTGCCTGAAAAATAGACCAACCAAATCCTTCCCCCCTTCCCTTTTACAAAAAGGGAGGAGTTCTTCCCCCTTTCAGACTGTGTCATAATTACATTTTAGCACCAAATATCCCTTCTCCCCTTTAGTAAGGGGAGAAGGTGCAGTCCCGCGCCACTTTGCATAAATCATAGACTGCGGGATACCGCTCCCGCTCTTTAATTTAGAGATAAGGATTACGGGATCCCGAAGCGGGAAAGGCGGTAGATGAGGGGTTACAATAAGAACAATATTTAAATGCTTTTTAGTTGTGCCCCTCACCCCCACCCTCTCCCCTGTCGCTGTGCGACATCCCCACCGCCATATTTTTCGTTAAAGTGGAGGGGGACTGTCAATGGGGCGAGGGAAATATTTGAATTGTGACACAGTCTCTTTTGCAAAGGGGGACCCAAGGGGATTTGTCGGCGGCCCCCCGCCATGGAAAATTCCGTTATTACTCTTTCCCATCCCCCCTCAGGACCCTGTCATCACCCACCCGAACGGTAACCTTGATGGCGTCGAAGTACTCTGCCAGCGGTATAGTGTACTTCCTGGAGGCATGGGTGAGGGACTTGAAGTCTTGGGTGGATATCTTTCCCTTCTCCTTGAGCAAGGCTATGAGCTGCCCCCTGAGCTCATGCAAGGGCTCTTGATGGAAGTACACCCCCTCTTTCAGCTTGACCACCCTCCCCTCATTGGCCAGCAAGGAGAGTATCTCCTGAACCTCTTTTTCACCGGTTCTGAGTTGCTCGCCCAACTCCTTTGTCGAAGGAGGGGTGAGGCCGCTGCGGCGCATGATCCCCTCGATCTCTTGCTCCAACGCCCGTTGTTCCCCTTTGAGGGCGATGTGATGGCCTGCCAGCCGTACCTTGTCTTTTTCCGGGACAACGGCTTCGCTTCCCGTAAGGTCTGACAAGAGGGTGTTGAAGAGTTTACCATCCACCTCCGAGGGGAGTTTGGATTTGAGTTCCTCTTTGGGCATGCCCGGTTTGAGGGGATTTTCGATATGGTACTTCTCCAGGGCATTGACCAGCTCCTCCTTGAGGTGATTATAGAGTTCCCCCTCGATGATTCGTTCGGCCTCCCTGTCAAATTTTATTACCCTTTTTCGCGAGAGGAGCTCATTCATAGTCGCCGTTAAGACGGCTGGAGGGATATTAGTGTACCCGGCGAGCTTTCTCAGCTCCAGCCCACGATTACCGCCCTTTCTGATATGAAAGCCGAGGATAAAGGCGGGGGCTCCGCCCTTCAACTGTTCCAGCTGGGTGATGACGTCTCCCTTAAACCTCCGGTGCCGTTGCGGATGGGCGTCGAGGATTATGCCACCGCCGACGGTCTGTATGAGGGAGGAGCCGCGCAGCACGAAACGATCGTTCGGGAAGGCTGCCGCGGGATCCTTTAATCTTATTTGGGCGTATCCCCTCTCCCCTGGTTTCAGCTCATTGGCCCCCAACAGGAATATCTTGGCCGTCTGCAGGGAGGTCCCCGTATGGAAACGGAGCATGACACCGTTCCTGAGGGGACGGGGGGCATGGGAGAGATGGATGAGCTCCACATCGAGGAGATTTGTGGGCTCCGCAATGCCCGGGTGAAGGAGCACCTCTCCCCTCTGAACCGAGGACTTCTCCACCCCCTGCAGATTGACGGCAATCCGTTGTCCTGCCATTGCCTGCTCGACCTTTTCGTTGTGTACCTGGAGCCCCCTGACCTTTGCCAGAATCCCACTGGGGAGGATCTCAACGGCATCCCCTGTCTTCACCCGGCCCGAGACGAGGGTACCGGTAATCACCGTGCCGAATCCTTTCATAGTGAAGACCCTGTCGATGGGAAGCCGCAAGAGACCGTCGGAAGCCCTCTCCGCGACCTCATCGACCAATCGCTCCAGGGCCTTGATGAGATCCCCTATGCCCTCACCGGTGATAGCCGAGACAGGGATGATCGGGGCCTTTTCGAGGAAGGTCCCGGCGGTGAAATCCTGTATGTCCTCAATGGCCAGTTCCCTGAGGTCTTGGTCCACCAGGTCGATCTTGGTCAAGACAACCAGTCCTCTTTCGACCCCCAACAGGGTACAGATGTCCAGGTGTTCCCTGGTCTGAGGCATGACACCTTCGTCTGCCGCGATGATGAGGGCCACGATATCGATTCCGCCTGCCCCCGCCACCATATGTTTGACGAATCTCTCATGACCCGGCACATCCACGATCCCGATCCTGCCGCCGCTCGGCAGATCGAGGTAGGCAAAACCCAGCTCGATGGTGATGCCGCGCTCCTTTTCCTCCTTTAATCTATCGGTATCTATCCCGGTGAGGGCTCGCACCAAGGCCGTCTTCCCGTGATCGATATGGCCGGCTGTACCCAGGATGATTTGCTTCATTGCCTGCCTCCTCGTGCAAAAGTGTATTGCAGTCACCTCGGTTATGTCAAGCGAAGTGAAACTGTTAAAGCTAAAAAGGGATGCGTTCGGAGGCTCGACGTGGGTCAACCAGGGGGGCATCCTGATGACCCTCGCCCGAGTAGCAACGAACCTATGGATTCCTCAAGATGCGCATGGTTTACTTCCCCTTTCATTTCAAAAAGTTACATATCTCAGAAAAAAAATCGGGAAACTCCGGCAACCCCGTGCCCTTGCGTTCCGCTGATCGTAAAAGGAAGATAAGAAGGTTAAGCGGACGATAATTGACCATTTTTTATCCGCATTGGGTGAAAAAACGTCACTTCCGCCACAAGGCACCTCTTTTTTTTATTTTTTTTCTTTAACTTTAAGGGGTTGCCAGGATACTAATTTTGGTATATAAATTGCTTAAATATGGGTGTCGAATGGGCTGAACATGACTAACCGGGAGGATATGAGCGATGGCTTATGGCCATGACTTGAGATGAGTGTGCATTGAGGGAAGCGGTTAGGAAGCATGCAAAGCAGGCTTACCGAGATGCCGGGATATGCAGGGATTTCTCATTAAGGAGGCGTTACCATGATAAGCGTACGTTGTGAGCAATGTGGAAAAAGATACCAGATAGACCCGGCGCAAATCGAGGGGAAAGAGGCCGGGTTTAGGTGCACGTCCTGTAATAGTCTAATCACGGTCGCAAAGCCGGAGGGCAACCCTGCGGAGCTGCTTGCCGAGCCCGAGCCTAAAAAGAAGAAGAAAGCGCCGGAAGAGGTCGGCCGCAAATCGAAAGGATTGGGCATACGGGGTAAGATGTTAATTGTGCTCTTTCTTATTCCCATTGTCATGTTGGTTATCGCCGTGCCGTTTGCCATCAGGTATATTACGAAAGCCGTCGACGGGATCATCCAAGAGACCGTACAAGCCGAGGTTGAGGGGGCCAAGAACCAGGCCAACCAATTTGCAAGCGCAATCGCGAAACAAGTAGAGTCTTATTTTATAACCCACCCGGAATTAAAGATAGAGGATTTTTCTAAAGATCCCAATTTAAGAGAAATAGTCACCCAGCGGCAATTGATGTCCGGTGAAGCAAGCCTCTACCTCAGATTAGATCCTGAAAAGCCGGGTACCATCCTCATAACAAAAAACCAGGGTTTGGAAGGTCAACCCCTGGAAAGTCTCATGATCAAGGGCGAACTGGGCAAGGATAAGTATGACGAATTCGGAAAAATCACCATTATTGGCTCAGAGCCGGAAGAGCATCGAGAGGCATCGGATTTTTTTCTCTCGAAGGATGAAGACGGTATTTTAAAGGAAAGAATGGCGGCCTTCGCGCCGGTAGCACGAACGCCTTACGGCATTATCTATACGGCCCTGACTGCAGATTTTATGTCGCCGGCAAAGATAGTCGAAGACCGTGTAAAAAATCTGATTTTGGAAACGCGGACCATTGTTATCGGAATATTCGGGGGTACACTCTTACTGATTGGTATAATCATGTTGTTGTATCTTCAAAGGCTAACGAAGAGAATCAAATCTCTGACTGAGATAACAAACCGTATAAGCGTCGGTGAACTTGAGGCTCGAGTTGAAATCAAATCGGGGGATGAAATCGGGGCATTGGCCGAGGCAATCTCCCGTATGCAGGACAGTATTCGTCTTGCCATAGAAAGGCTGCGCCGCAGAACCTAGGCCTTGCCGGCATCTATAGCTGAGAGCTCCCGGCTGTGGAACTCAATAAGGGGCCATCCAGGAAAGGCCCCTTACCCATACACACGAGCTGCACCACAAAAAAGGCGCATCGAGTTTTCTGTGCAGACCGGCCTGCTACTCCCCCCTGAAAACCGGCTGGCGCTTTTCCAGAAATGCCGTGAAACCTTCGATGCAATCTTTTGTTTCACGCACGCGAGCGGAGCCCTCCTCCTCCACCCTCAGCCCTTGCTCCAGCCCCTCATAGACCCCCGCAGCCATTGCCTTCAGCACGCAACTGAGCGCGATGGGGGGCCGTTCTGCCAGTTTTTGCGCGAAGGCGAGGGCATCTTCCACCACGTTGCCCGGCGCGGAAATCTGGTTGATCAGCCCGATCTTCATGGCCTCCTGCGCACCTATCCTTTTGCTGAACAGGATCATGTCCAAGGCCTTTGACCGGCCTACCAGCAGGGGTAGACGTTGCGTCCCTCCCCACCCGGGGATGATGCCGAGGTTGAGCTCGGTCAAACCCACCAGGACCTTGGGATGGTCCACCATGATCCTGAAATGGCAGGCCATGGCAAGCTCGAGGCCCCCTCCGAAGGCAAACCCGTTGATGGCGGCAATGATCGGCTTGGAAAATCGATCGATCCTCGTCCAGAGGGCCCTGCCTTTGGGGCTTGTTTTCGAGGCGTTTGCCGCATCACTGACATCAAAGCCCGCTGAAAAACTCTTCTCCCCCGCACCGGTGATGATAATGACCCTCGTCTCCTTGTCCTGCTCCACGGCGTCAATAACCCGCTCAAACTCCTCCATGGTGGCGAGATTCCAGGCGTTGGCAGGGGGGTGGGAAATGGTGACGATGCTGACGTTTCCTCTCTTCTCCAGGATGATATTCTCGCAGTTCATGGCGCGGCTCCTTTGATAATAACTATGTTCTTCCTTGGTATAGGGTTCGCGTGGCAGACGGCTGCCTTACATCTTTTCAAAGACGGCGGCGATGCCGAGTCCGCCGCCGCCGCAAATGGTTTCCAGACCGAGCCGGGCGCCCCGCCGCTTCATTTCATGGAGCAGGGTAACCAGAACGCGCGTGCCTGTACAGGCGATGGGGTGACCGAGCGAGATCCCCGACCCGTTCACGTTGATCCGCGCGTAGTCCTGCTCCCCAAGGTCCATCTCCTTGATGTCGGCGAGCACCTGAGCGGCAAAGGCCTCCTGTATCTCAATCAGATCGATCTGTTCGATGGTCAGCTTGGCACGCTCCAGGGCCTTCTGCACCGCCTTGGGAACCGTCCGGTAGGTGCGGCGAGGATCGTCTCCCGCCACCGCCGCGGACTTGATCGTCGCCAGCGGTTCCATGCCCAGCTCGGCGGCCTTTTCCCGGGAGGCAACCAGCACGGCTGCGGCCCCGTCGTTCTCGGTCGAAGAATTTCCGGCAGTGCAGACCCCGCCCAGGACCGGTTTGAGCTGCGCCAGCTTCTCGAGCGTGGTGTCGGCCCTTGGGTTCTCGTCGCGGTCTATGATCAGGGGCTTTCCTTTGGGCTGCGGTATCTGAACCGGCACGATCTCTTCGGCAAACCGCCCCGCCTCGATGGCGGCACAGGCCTTCCGATGGCTCTCGAAGGACCAACGATCGCAGGCCTCGCGGGTAATGCCTTCCTCCTCGGCCGCGGTCTCGGCCCAGGACATCATGGCCGGCAGGATCCCGTACCGTTCTTCCGGTTGCGACATGACCCGCGCCCTTTGGATGCGATCGTAGAAGCGCATACCCCAAATGGAGAGATCGCCGTGCCCCCGGGGCATGGAGCCCTTGCCGCCGACACCCCACTTGATCTCCCCGGGCAGATAGAATTCGGCGGTGCTCATGCTCTCCGCCCCGCCGGCCACGACCATCGCAGCCTGTCCCGACTGGATCATCATGGCGGCCATGCGTACCGTATCCAGGCCGGTGCAGCAGCGGCAATCCAGGGTGACCCCGGGGATGCCTTCCGGCCAGCCGGCCTTGAGCAGCGCCATCCGCGCTATATTCACATATTCGCCGCTCTGGTAAGACTGCCCGAAGATCACCTCATCGACAGCCTCGGCCCTGGCCCCGCAGCGCTTGAGCACCTCGTTCAGGACCAGGGCCGCCAGATCATAAGCCGGGATGTCGCGCAGGGCCCCCAGGTATCTGCCCACCGGCGTCCTCACGGCACTGACAATCACCGCTTCCCTCATGCAATTTCCCTTCTGTGCGACGTTCCCCTCTTCGGGAGCACGGGATCATCCGTATGAGGCTAGAAGGCCTCCTCCGGCATCTCGACGATCTCGCGCCCTTCGCGCACACAACTCTCCAGCCGCGCAACGGCGAGCGGCAGGGTGGCTCCTGTGAAGTAGAGGGCCTGCGAGACCTTACCCTGGTAGAACGGAGTATTCTTTCCGCCATCGATGGCCTTCTGGGCGGCCAGGGCCATGTCCAAAAGCCGCCAGCACATGCAGGCATCCCCGAAACTCAAGAGGGCGGGGTAGGTATTGGAGGCCCATTGGGGTAGATCCGACATAGCCAGCATCCCCATCTTGGTGGACACCTCCATCAGCTTATCCACCATCCGGCCCAGCTCTTTCACCGAGCCCCCGAGGCGGGGATGGTTCTGGTTCGTTTTGCAAAAGGAGCCGATCTCCTCCATGAAGGCGCGGACCGGGGCGCCATCGTTGATCCGCATCTTGCGGCCCATGAGATCCAAGGCCATCATGCCGTTGGTGCCCTCGTACAGCGACAGGATCTTGGTGTCCCTGAGATACTGCTCGATGGGATAGTCACTGCAGAATCCGTACCCGCCGTAACACTGCATGGCGGTCTCGCACACCCTGAATCCCATCTCGGAGCAGTAGGCCTTGATAATGGGGGTCATAAAGTCCACCAGGGCCGCGTAATGGGCTTTCTTGTCCGCGTCGGTCGTCTCCAAGGACAGGTCCAACCAGAGCGCGCCGGTATAGGCCATCGAACGCATCCCCTCCACCATGGCCTTCATCCAGAGCAGCATGCGGCGCACGTCGGGGTGGTTGATGATAGGCACCTGCCCCTTCTTCTGCCCGGTGATATCGGACCCCTGGATCCTCTCTTTGGTGTACGCCACGGCGTTCTGGTAGGCGGTGCTGGCTATGGCCATGCCGCCCACGCCGGTGCCGATGCGGGCGGCATTCATCATCTGGAACATATGCGACAAGCCCTTGTTCTCTTGCCCGCACAGGTAACCGATGCATCCGTCATGGGATCCGAAGCTTAATTCGCAGGTGGGTGAGGCATGAATGCCCAACTTCTCTTCCACCTTTTCGCAGACGACGTCGTTGGCCTCCCCCAGGGAACCGTCCGGCTTGACCCGGATCTTGGGGACGATGAAGAGAGAGATGCCGCGCGTCCCTGCGGGCGCCCCTTCGATCTTGGCTAAAACTAGGTGGATGATATTGTCCGCCAGGTCATGATCTCCCCAGGAGATGAAGATCTTGGTTCCCTTGATCTTGAAATGGTCCCCCGCACGAAAGGCCGTGGTCTGGATGTCGGACAGGTCCGAGCCGGAGTTCGGCTCGGTCAGGGCCATGGTGCCGCCCCACTCCCCCTTGAGCATCCGGGGGACATAGCGTTCCTTGAACTCGTCCGTGGCAAAGGTCTCGATCAGATGGGCGGCGCCGAGGGTCAGCCCCGGGCACATGGCAAAGGACTGGCAGGCCCCGTACATAAAGTCATGCGTCACGATATCCATCATACGCGGAAATTCCTGACCCCCGTAGTGGGCATCGTTGGCAAGGGCGATCCATCCGTTCTCCCCGAACTGCTTGAATGCCTCCCTAAACTCGGGGGCACAGGAGACCTTGCCGTCCTTCATCTGTACCCCCCATTTCTCGCCGATCGCTTGGAGGGGATCCAGCACCTCTTGGGCAAACTTGATCGCCTCCGAGACCACCATGTCCAACGCCTTTTCGTTCAGATCTTTATAGCGGTCCAACGAGCACAGGGATCCATAGTTTAACTGTTCCTTCAGGATAAAGAGGATGTCTTTTGAGTTTACTCTGTAATGTTCCATTGCTTTACTGTAGCTCCTTTCTTTTTATTTGACTTTATTCCCTCCGCATGGCGGCTCCGCAGCCGGCACGCTCTTCTCACCCCTTCCGGCTTCCGTCTTTGTTGTATTCGTACCAACCCTTGCCCGTCTTTCTTCCCAGCTGCCCGGCCTTGACCTTACGTCGCAGGAGCAGGGGGGGATACCAGCGGGAATCGCCGGTCTCCTGATACATGGCCATCATGGCGCCGTAGGTCACGTCGAGCCCGACCATGTCGCCGGTCTCGAAGATCCCCATGCGGCGTCCCGAAGCCAGCCTGAGCCCTTTATCGATATCCTCCACCGTGGCGATCCCGGCCTCCACGAGGCGCATGGCTTCGATGGTCGAAGGGAAGTTGATCCTGTTGATCACGAATCCGGCCACGTCCCGATTGACCATGATCGGCTCCTTCCCGATGGCAAGGACGAACTCACGACCGATCTCGGCGGTTTTGTCGCTCGTGGCCAGGCCTTTGATGACCTCCACGGCCTGCATCATCGGGGCCGGGCTGAAGAAGTGCAGCCCCAACACCTGCTCGGGCCGCTTGGTCACCGCCGCCAGCTCCGTGATCGGAATGGCCGAGGTATTGCTCGCAAGCAGGGCCGCCGGTTTGGCCGCCTGATCGACCTGGCGGAAGATCTCCTGTTTGACGTCCAGCCGCTCAAAGACCGCTTCGATGACCAGCTCGGCCTCGGAGGCGGCCGCGATGTTCGAAGAGGTGCTGATGCGGCCCGTAACGGTCTTCAGGTCCTCCTTCACCGTACCCTTCTCGACGAATTTGCCCACAGACCAGCTAATGTCCTTGATGGCCTTGTCCAGGGCATCTTGGCTGATGTCGTAGAGACAGGCCTTAATACCCGCCTGGGCGCATACCTGGGCGATACCGCTGCCCATCAAGCCGGAGCCGATCACGAACACACTTTTAATCTGCATGCATCAAACCTCCTTCTGCGTAATCCGCAGGTCTCGTTGCCGAGCCCCGGCACCTATCAGCGAGCGCCTTTGAGCCTCGCGAGGGTCTCACAAACGGTTTTGTAGTGCTCCGCCGTTCTCGTGCAATACTGAAAGACCAGGCTCTCATAAGGCAGGGCCTGATCCAGCGTGGACTGGCTGCCGTGTCGCAACACGCGCTTGGCCATCATGACTGCCTCGTGCGGCAGGGCGGCGATCTCGTTCGCTAACGCCTCGCTGGCAACCATCAGTTCCTCAGGCGGCACCACCCGATTGACCAGGCCGAGCCGATACGCCTCCTGAGCGTCGATGTCTTTGGCGGTAAAGGCCAGTTCGGCAGCCCGCGCATAGCCCATCACTTTGGGCAGGAAGTAGGAACTGCCGAATTCCGGGGTGACGCCGATCCGGGCGAAGGCGCAGCTGAACAGGGCGTTCGAGGCGGCAATACGGATATCGCAAATCAACGATACGGTCAGACCGAAGCCGAAAGCGGCGCCGTTGATGGCGGCGATGAACGGCTTGGGGAAGTCGATGAAGGCGCGGGGAAGATTCGTTCCTCCCAAGCCGCTGTCCGACCCGTCTCGCTGGTAGGCCTCGTAGGCCTGCTTGAACATGTTGAGGTCCCCGCCGGCGCTGAAGGCCCTGCCCCTGCCGGTAAGGATGAGCACTCGCAGAGAGTCATCTGCACGCGCCGCCTGCATGAAATGAAGCAACTCGCGCTGCATCTCTTCGGAAAGGGCGTTGAGCACCTTGGGGCGGTCCAGATAGAGGATACCTACTTGTCCTTTTCGCTCGCTGCTTATGGTCTTGTATTGCATCGAGTTTGTCTCCCTTTCTGCCTGCTCGCATCCATCATCACTGCGCGATCAGTCCTTCGTCAATTCCCGTGCGATCACCAATCGCTGGATCTCGCTTGTCCCTTCATAGAGCCTATAAAGACGGAGATCCCGGTAAAACCTTTCAACGGGAAAATCCTTCATATAACCCATGCCCCCGAAGATCTGCACGGCGTTATCAACGACCCGGCACGCCATCTCGGTACAGAAAAGCTTGACCATAGAGGCTTCTCGTATCACTTTTTTGTCCTGATCCCTCAGCCAGGCGGCGTGATAGAGCATCTGACGCGCCGCATAGATCTCGGTAGCCATATCTGCCAGCATGTTCCCCACCGATTGAAACTGGGCAATGGGCTTCCCGAATTGGACCCGCTGCTTGGCATACTCTATACTAAGATCGAGCAGTTTTTGCGCTGCTCCAAGGGCAGACGCACCCAAGGTGAGGCGGCCTTTATCAAGAACGCTCATAGCCGTTTTGAACCCTTGCCCGATCAAAGGTGCGCCGCCAATCACCTGTTCCACCGCAACCCGGCAGTTATCGAAGATCAGCTCACAGGTGTGGCTCCCCCGCAAGCCCATCTTTCGCTCAATCGTCCCTACGGAAAACCCGGGGGTCCCCTTCTCCACGACAAAAGCGGTGATACCCCCCCGTGTTTTCTTTTCCTTATCAGTTAAGGCGATCACGGTGGCTATGTCGGCCACGTCCCCGTTCGTAATAAAATGCTTCAATCCGTTTAAGACGAAAGAATCGCCGTCGCGGTCGGCCGTCATTTTGATATTGCCCGCATCCGAGCCGGCTTCGGGCTCGGATAAGGCAAAGCAGGAGGTCCATTCACCGCTTGCAATCCTGGGGAGGTACTTTTGCTTTTGTTCCTCGGTGCCGTCAAACAGGATCCCCATGGATCCGATACCGTTGCTCGTGCCGATGCGCGACCGAAAAGCGGCGTTCGTCTTTGACAACTCCTCATACACCAGACACTCCCCAAGGGTCCCTATTCCCAAACCGCCATACTCTTCGGGGATAGAAAGACCGAAAAGCCCCAGCTCCCGCATCTGCTGGACGATTTCTTCGGGCATATGATCTTCTTCCTCGACCTTCTGGGAGATGGGTTCGAGGTCCTGGTTGACAAAACGACGTATAGTGTCCTGCATTATGCGCAGATTTTCCGGTATCTCGAAATCCATATAAAAACCTCCTTATCTGTATTCGGCCGACTCTCTCACGGGTGGTTACGGACTTTCGACCCGGTTCTCATAGATTCTCTCTCGTACTCTATGCCATAGACTTCCGCGTGGTAGCGACTACATATGCCGTGTTTGTCAATCACTCTGGGGCATTCGTGGGAACTGTCCGCGAACGCATCCAAGAAGCGTGTCGTCATTTGGAACCAACCATGTAGGGATTGTGATTTTATTCACCATTGCGCTCATCATAAAGGGAACGTCTTTTGAGAGCACGCCCTTTCCCGATGGCCTGTTGAGATTCTCTGTCGCTTTAGAGCCCGAGGTAGGTTTTCCGGACGACCTCGTTCTTGAGTAACTGCTTGCCGGTCCCCTCGGCGATAATCTTTCCAGCGGAGAGGACATAGTTGCGGGCGGCCATCTTAAAGACCGTGCTCACGTCCTGCTCAACGAGCAAGACGGTAATACCCAAGTTGCTGATCTCTTGGATCTTCTGAAATACCTCCGCTCGCAAAATGGGGGCAAGTCCCGTCGAGGGCTCATCAATGCACAACAGTTTGGGTTGAGACATCAATGCCCTGCCAATGGCGAGCATCTGCTGCTCTCCGCCGGAGAGCGTCCCGGAGATCTGGTGTGATCGATCCTTCAGCACGGGAAAGAGTTGATATACCTTGTCTAAGTTATCCCGAGTTTCGTCCTTGTTCTTCACGAGGTAAGCCCCGACCATGATATTCTCGATCACCGTCATCTCTCGGAACGGCCTGCGCCTCTCCGGGCAAAGGATCAGCCCTCGCTTGACGATTTCATGGGCAGGTATCTGCTCGATTCGCTCCCCGTTAAAGGTTACCTTCCCCTCCAACCGAACATCACCATGGGTTGACCTCCGCGTAAGCTCCCTTTCCCAGGCTACCAATCCGGTGATGGCCCTGAGCAGGGTCGATTTGCCGGCCCCGTTAGGACCCACGAGGCTGACCAATTCACCTTTGTCAACCCCCATGCTCAAATTGTTAATGAGCATGGCCTTGTCATACCAAACCGATAAATTGGCAATTTTTAGCAGCAAGCCTAAACACCTCCTCCGCCGAGGTAAGCCTCGATAACGCGAGGATCCTTGACGATTTCATCGGGCGTCCCGTCGGCAATGATGGTCCCAAAATTTAAGACGATAATACGATCCACGATCTGCATCAACCAGTGAAGCTGATGTTCGACGATGATCATGGCCGGTCCTTCGCTGTGCAATCGACCGAAACGGCCGCCTTTGTGGAGCCTCTTGATGGACTTGGCCATAAGCTCTGTCTCAGCAGGGCTCAGTCCCCCGAAGGGCTCATCAAGGAGGAGCAGTTCCGGCTCCGTGGCCACGGCCCGCGCCACCTCCAGCCTCTTAAGGTCGCCCTGCGAAAGCACGGAGGCATCTTCCCGCGCCATATCTGAAATGCCCGCGAATTCCAGGGCATCCATAGCCTTTGCCTCCAACCGCTTGACCCATTCTCCCCTCTTCATGGCACGCGGGCTCATGCAGGAAACCATGACGTTGGCGATGATAGGGAGCCGCCGGAAGGGTCTCATGTTCTGGAAGGTACAGGCAATGCCCATATTGACGATGCTCCAGGTCCTGCGGCCTACGATCTCCTTTCCCATGAAGCGGACGCTTCCGCTATCCGGCTTCAGAATGCCGGTGATCAGCCGCAACAGGGTGGTCTTGCCGGCGCCGTTCGGACCGATCAGGCCCAGGACTTGATCCCTTTTCATGGCAAAGCCGACGTCGTTGACCGCCCGAAGACCGCCGAAACTCTTGCTGAGCCCTTTGATGTCTAGGAAGGGTTGCGCCATATCAGCACCCGTCTCCTTCTTCTCTCAACTCCCTGCGCGAAACCTTCCCCACATCCGTCTTGGGGAGCTCACCCCTGAATTCGATAATCTTGGGAACCTTGTAGTGGGCAAGCTTTGCCTTGCAGAAATCCATAACCTCTTCCTCGGAGATCTTGCCCCTGGCCTCGCTCTCTAACACTACATAAGCCTTGATCAATTGCCCCACCTTGGGGTCCGACACGCCGACCACGCCGGCGGCTTTGATCTGGGGGTGGCTATAGAGAACCTCTTCCACGTGCCTGGCGAATACCGAGTAACCCTTGTATTTAATCAGATCCCTTTTCCGATCAAAGAAGTGAAAATATCCTTCTTCATCCATCCTGACCAAGTCTCCGGTCCTCAGCCATGTTTTGCCTTCCAGCTCTATAATGGACTCTTTTGTCTCCTTGGGTCTCTTCCAATAGCCCTGCATGATGTTAGGGCCGCTGACGATCAATTCACCCTCTTCGCCCACCGGCACGAATTTCGTACCTTCCGGTTCAATAATCGCGGCATCTATATTGGGGAGGGGCACGCCAAAAGAACCGGTCTTGGGTCTATCATACGGGGTGCTATGGGTGACTGCGGTGGTCTCCGTCATGCCATATCCCTCCAGGATCTTGGTCCCCGTTCGGTTCTCCCAAGCGCAGATAGTCGAGTCGTGGAGGGTATCGGCGCCGCAGGCGATCAATTTGAGTCTCTTCCAATCCACGCGGTCCGTCTTCTCATACTCCTTGAGATACTCAAACAGGGTGGGCACGCCATAAAAGCCGGACGCGCCATAACGTTCCATGGCCTCGAGGATATCGTCTATATCCGGGGTGGTAAAGAGGACAAGGGTGCTGCCCTGAACCAGCCCATTGAGCATAATCACCACCTGCCCGTAAATGTGGAAGAAGGGCAAGGCTGCGATGGCCACTTCCTTGCCCTCCTCGAATATCGGCCAGAAAGCCACGGTCTGATGCACGAGCGCCACCATATTATAATGGGTCAGGATGGCGGCCTTGGGCAGTCCCGTCGTACCTCCGGTATAAGGCAACGCGGCGATATCTTTTTTGGGATCGATCTGAACGCGCGGAGGCTTGGGGGGATATTTCTTGATCAGGTCCTGAAATTGGATCAGGCCTGCTTTCTTTATAAACGTGGGCGTCGGGACGTGCATTTCCCCATAGGCCTTTCCCAGGGCGCTTTTCCCCAGCATCTTTTTGAGTCCGGGGAGGTATTCCGCGATACTGGTCAGGATCACATGCTTGAGGGCAACACCGGTCTTCTCCACGTTATCGTACAAGATATCCTGACAGACGATCGTCTCTGCGTCGCTGTCCTCAAGTTGATGCTTTATTTCATGGCTGGTGTAAACGGGGCTGATGGGGGTAACCTTCGCGCCGATCTTCAAGGCGGCAAAGTAGGCGATGATGTATTGCGGGCAATTCAGCAGGAAGAGGGCGACGGTGCCACCCTTCTTTACTCCCAAATCGGCAAGGGCCGTGGCAAAACGGTCGATCAGGTCTTTAAGTTCCGCATAGCTGATCTTTTTGCCGTAGAAAATCACGGCGGTCTTTTTCCGGAATTTATCCGCCATTTGATCGAACAACTCGGGGACGGATAGATCGGGGATATCGACTGTAGCCGGAACATCCTTCGGATAATATTTCAACCATGGCTTCGACAGGTATGCTTTCTTTGCGTCCATTGCCTTATCTTCTCCTTACTCTTTCTTTTTTACTTCTCCTTCGAGGGGTATATCCTTAATTCTATTCCTAGTCCAGCGACGCGGTGCACACGCGGCAGGTATGACGCGTGGCGATATTCCTCACCTTGCACCGCGGACACTCCTTTTCTATCTTTTCCCGCAGCCACGGAAAGAGGCCGTCAGGCATGAAGAGGAGAATCACGAGTACCACAGCGGCGAAGAGCAATGTTCGGTAGTCCTGCACGATGCGCAGAAACTCCAGTAAGGGGAAAAGAAGGAAAACCGCCCCAACCGGGCCATAGATGGTCACCACCCCGCCGAAGATGGCCCAGATCACCACCGTGAAGGAGAGCGACACTTCGAGGGTTGAAGGGCCCGCGATTCGCATAAAATGCGCGTAGAGTCCTCCGGCAATGCCGGCAAAGAACCCGCTGAGGCTAAAGGCCAGCAGTTTATAGCGCGTCGTGTTGATGCCGGCGGCCCTGACAGCCACTTCATCCTCCCGAATCGCATGGAAGATAATGCCGGTATTGGAGTCGGTTATCTTCCACATGAGGAAGCAGAGGCCGAGCATAACCAAGACAGCGATGTAGTAATCGCCAACGCGGGTCTTGGCCAGTCGGGCGATCCCCGACACCCCCAGCTCTCCGCCGGTAAGGTCGGGAAAGGCGAACACGAGGCCCATCAGGACAATGGGGAAGGCAAGGGTGGTCAGGGACAGATACGTGCCTCTGAGCCTGAGGCTTGGTATCCCGATGACAAGGCCTGCCACAACCGCAGCCGCCGCACCGAGGGGGATGCTGCCCCAGGGGGGGATATGCGCATGCAGGTTGAGCATTGCTGCACCGTAAGCGCCCACGCCAAAGAACAGGGCGTGTCCGAAATTCAATTGGCCGGTATAACCGGAAAGCAGATCCCAGCTCGCGGCAAAGATGGCAAAGATGCTGGTGAGAACCAAGATGCGCAGGAGGTAGGAGTCGCTGCTCAAGAGCGGCAAGAGAAGCAGTACCAGGACAAAGACAATGACGGTGACACGGGAGGGGAGAACAAGCACCTCGTTTCTGACTATGGTAAACAGCCTTTTCAGTTGAAAGAGAATGAAGTCCATAGCTACCTTTCTTCCTCGAAGGAGACGCCAAAGAGGCCTTCCGGCCTGATGAGCAATACCAGGATCATGATGCAGAGGGCTATGGGACCCTTCAGAAAGGCGCCCATCGGGGCAAGGAAGACCACCAAGGCCTCGGTAAAGCCCAGGATATATGCCCCGATGAAACTCCCCTTGAGGCTGCCCAGACCGCCCAGCACGACGACTGCCATCATTATGATCAGCGGGCTCGTCCACATGCCCGGTTCAAGGACGGTGAGGGGCACGACGACGGCGCCGGCAAAGCCGGCTACCCCGACGGAGAGGCCCATGGTCAGCATGGCCACCCGGGCCTCGTTGATCCCCATGAGGTTGGCCACCTCCCTGTCCTGAGCAGTGGATCTGATGGCCAATCCCACCTTGGTCCTCATCAAAAAGAAGTACAGCGCCGCCAAAATGAGCAAGGCCACGCCGAAAGACAGGATCTGTTGATAAAAGACCTTGACACTCAAAATGACGGCATAGCCTTCGATAAGCGCGGGCACGCTCAAATAGGTGCCTGTGAAGATGAGAGACATGACCTCCTGAAGGATCATGGCCAGGGCGATGGTTGCTATAAGCACCGCGCCCTCATGCTCTCGGATAGGGTTGATGAAGAATTTATAGGTGATCATGCCCAAGAAGGTGACCAGCAGCACGGCGGCGATCATACCCCAGACCGCATGTAAGCCCATCAATTGGGTGACGACATAGATACAGTAGGCAGCCACCATGTAGAAGGCGGTGTGGGCGAAGTTGACGATGCGGGCTACGCCGAAGATAAGGGAAAACCCGATAGCGAGCAGTGCTAATATGCTCCCGTTGATGAGACCGCTCATGATGATGTCGATAAGGAGACCCATATTACCTCATATTACCTCAGAGAGCATAGAAACGGCCCGCCCCCTCCAGAAAAAGGGGCGGGCGCGCCCATGGCTGATTACTGTTTCTTGTACTTCTTGATGACCCAGGGCGGTATCTTGTAGGGGACGATCCCCTTGTACGTGATCTCAGGCGAATCCGGGGTCACCTTCCACTTGTAGGGCCACACCCCTACCATCTTGCCATCCTGCCATTGCGTAGCAATGCCGGTCGCGTATCCGGGACCCCAGGTGATGTCATGAAGCGGTTTGCCTTCGGGGTCCTTCGCATATTTTATTGTTGCGTTGGTGGTCTTGTACATATACTCCTCAAGGAAGGACACTATCTTGTCGGGCTTCAGGGTTCCGGTCTTCTCAATGGCCGGCGCGAGCGCATAGAAAATAGCGTCGTAAGTACCCGCGGTGTAGGTCGGCGTCTCGCCAAACCTCTTCACATAGCCTTCGACAAAGGCCTTGGTGTTCTCGTTGCTCTCAACACCCCGGCAAAAGGTATTCGAGGTAAAGGCATAGTCTCCCTTGCCCTGGGTGGCCTGCATGAAGCTATCCTTCTGGGCCTCCACATTGATGCCCACCTGCACCGCCGGGATCTTGAGCTCACCTGCCTGCCGGGCAAAGGGGATACCCACCGAGGAGGAAAAGACCGTAAAGATGATATGGGCGCCTGAGCGCTGGATAGCGGAAAGCTCGGCGCTGACATCCGTCGCCACCGGCGAGGGCCTCCACGTGCCTGCCAATTGCATACCCTGCTGGGTGACGACCACCTCGGCGGTCTTAGTAAACGCATCAGCCCACATGGCCTTCTCCGCAACCACTGCGACCTTTATCTTGGGTATGTTTAAGCTTTTTTTCATGATGTCTGCGACATAGGCCAGATGGATGAAGGACGTCCTGGCAAGGTATGAGGAATTGAAAGGGGTCATCCTGAACCAATACTTGTACGTCTTATAGTCAGTGGCCACCCGCGTGCAGAGCTCATTATGGGAGGCCCCACAGCCGATAAAGATCACCTTGTGCTCCATGGCGATGTCCTGCATGGCCAGAACCGCCTCGCTCCGGAACCCGCCCACCACGAAGTTCACCCTGTCCTGCGTGACGAGCCGCTCCATGGCATTGGTGGCGTCCGTGACGTTGACGAATTCGTTGGAATCCGCCTGCACAAGCTCGATGAGCATCTTTTTGTCGCCAACCTGGAGGCCCCCCCTGGCGTTGATCTCATCCCTGGCCATGACTGCCCCGTTCCAATGGCCTATGCCCTGCACGAATTTCATGGGGCCGATCACGCCTATCTTGATCGTCTTGGCCCCCTGGGCAGGAAAACTCATGGTTACCACCAGCATGGCAGCCACCACGATACTCCATAACACCGTAAACCTTTTCATAATAATATTCCCTCCCTTTTTGATATCAGCTTGTAATCGGGACTTTGTCCCCGTAAATCAGAATTATACTACAGAATCCGGGAATCTTCAATACTCATCCTTCGCATACCATACAATAAGGGAACCTGCACACTGGGTCTCCCGCGGGCCTGTCGCTAATTTCGAAACGGACCTTTACATATATGCCTGAAAATGTCAAGAAGGATTTTTCTTGGTGTAAATATTGAGCCTCTCCGTCCAAAATAGTAAATGAGAATTACCAATTTCTTTAGCCAAGGGATAAATCCACCTTGCCCGGCAGATTATTTCTTATACCGCTCCATGATCCAGGGGGGTATCTTGTAGGGGACTACCCCCCTGTACGTGACCTCAGGCGCATCCGGGGTCAGCTTCCACTTGTAGGGCCACACCCCTACCAGCTTGCCATCCAGCCATTGAGTAGCAATGCCGGTCGTGTATCCTGGACCCCAGGTGAGGTCATGAAGCGGTTTGCCTTCAGGATCCTTCATATATTTTACTTGGCCGCCAGGGGTCATGTACACACGCTCCTCCAGCACAGACACCAGCTTGTCGGGATCAAGGGTCCCGGCCTGCTCAATGGTCTGCGCCAGCGTGTAGAAAAGAGCGGCGTACGTATCGGCGGTGTAGCCCGGCGTCTCGCCGAATCTCTTTATATAGCCTTCTACAAAGGGCTTGGTGAGTTCATTATTGTACTCAACACCCCGGCAATAGGTATTCGACATCATGACATAGTTGCACATCCCCCGGGTGGCCTGCCAGAAGCCATCCTTCTGGGCCTCCACATTGATGCCCACCTGTACCGCCGGAATCTTGAGCTCCCCTGCCTGCCGGGCAAAAGGGATGCCCACCGAGGAGGAAAAGACCGTGAAGATGATATGGGCCCCTGAGCGCTGGATGGCGGAGAGCTCGGCGGTGACATCCGCGGCCACCGGCGAGGGCCTCCACGTGCCTGCCAATTCCATGCCCTGCTGTATGATGACTATTTCGGCCGTCTTGGTAAATGCATCAGCCCACATGGCCTTTTCCACGACCACCGCGACCTTTATCTTGGGTATGTTTAAGCTTTTTTTCATTATGTCTGCGACATAGGCCAGATGGATAAAGGCCGTCCTGGCCAGGTATGTGGAATTGAAAGGGGTGGCCCGGAACCAATATTTGTAAAATGCGTAGTTCTGGGCCACCCGCGCACAGAGCTCATTATGGGCAGCTCCACAGCCGATAAAGATCACCTTGTGCTCCATGGCGATGTCCTGCATGGCAAAGACCGCCTCACTCCGGAACCCGCCCACCACGAAGCTCACCTTGTCCCTCGAGATGAGCCGCTCCATGGCATTGGTGGCGTCCGTGACGCTAAGGAACTCGTTGGAATCTGCCCTGATAAGCTCGATCTTCATCCTTTGGTCGCCAACCTGGATGCCCCCTTTGGCGTTGATCTCATCGGCGGCCATGAGCGCCCCGTTCCAATGACCTATGCCCTGCACATACTTCATCGGTCCGATCACGCCTATCTTGATCCGCTTGACCCCCTGGGCGCCTGCTGGAAAACTCATGAATGCCACCAGCACCACCAGCAGGGCAGCCAACAAGATGCCCCATAACACCGTAAGCCTTTTCTTCATGCCGCTCCTTCCCTTATTGCGATCAGCTTTTAATCGGGACCCTGTCCCCGTAAAGGAAGGATCGTACACCAGTATGCTGGAATCTTCAATACCCTTCTTTCACCCTTTCTAACGCTTTCATTTCAAAACGTTACATAATTCCAGGGGAAAAAAGCAGGAAAATCCTGTGTTTGTGATGCAAAAATATCTTGACATATCATTGAGCGGCGGCTAAACTTGGGAACAAAGGCTACCGAACGATCGGTAAAGTAGCCGAGAAAAAGTAGCTTAAAGAAGCGGCTGAGAAGATAGAGCAGAAAAAGAAAGAAAGGAGAGCCATAATGGAAAAAGGCATCATCAGAGGGGGCGGTTTTCTCCTGGAGGACATCAAACCGAATGAGGTCTTTACCCCTGAAGATTTCAGCAAGGAGCAACAGTTGATCGCGAAGGCAGTTTCCGATTTTGTCGTCGGCGAAATTCAGCCGGTGACCGACGATATCGAAGCGAAGAAGGAAGGGCTTGTCCCCAGCCTGCTCAAGAAGGCAGGGGAGCTCGGGCTCCTCTCCGCAGACATGCCTGAAGAGTACGGGGGACAGGATTTGGATAAGATCAGCTCCCTCCTTGTCTGGGAAAAGATGGGCACCGGAGGGGGTTCCTTCCAGGCCGCCTTCGGGGCGCAGACCGGCATCGGTTCTCTTCCCCTTGTCTTCTTCGGCAACCCGGACCAGAAGAGGCGGTATCTGCCCAAGATGGCCACGGGGGAGTTCATTGCCGCCTATGCCCTGACAGAGCCCGAGGCAGGCTCGGATGCCCTCAATGCCAAGACCACGGCAACCCTGAGCCCCGACGGCAAATACTACATCCTCAATGGTCAGAAGCAATTCATCACCAACGCGGGCATTGCCGACACCTTTGTCACCTATGCCAAGGTGGATGGAGACAAATTCACCTCCTTTATCGTCGAGCGGGCCTACCCCGGGGTCTCGGTGGATGAGGAAGAGAACAAAATGGGGATGAAGGGGTCCTCTACCAGAAGCGTTATCTTTGAGGATGTCAAGGTGCCTGTCGAGAATCTCATCGGGGAGATCGGCAGGGGACATATCGTGGCCTTAAACGTCCTCAACATGGCCCGTTTCAGCTTGGGTGCCGGTTGTCTGGGTGGGGCAAAGACGGCCTTGCAGGAGGCGGTGACCTACGCGAAGCAGCGGGTGCAGTTCGGCAGGCCGATTGCCGAGTTCGGTTTGATCAAGCAGAAGATCGGGGAGATGGCGATTCGTTGTTTTATCATGGAGAGCATGATCTACCGCACCGGAGGTCTCACCGAGCAGATCTTACGTCCCATTGACCGTCATGCCGCGGATGTGGGGGCGCAGATGGCCAAGGGGATTGAGGAGTATGCCATTGAGGATTCGATCAACAAGATCTTCTGTTCGGAGATGGCTGGTTATATTATCGATGAGGCCGTCCAGATCCATGGAGGGTACGGCTATATCCACGAGTATCCCGTAGAGCGCGGCTACAGGGATGAGCGGATCAACCGCATCTGGGAAGGGTCAAACGAGATCAATCGCCTCACGATCGTGGACATGTTGGTGAAGCGTGCCATGAAGAACCGTCTCCCTGTGCTCGATGCGGCTGAGAAGGTGGCAAATGAACTGCCCACCCTCAAGCCAAAGGTGCAGGTGGATGATGGGAAGCTGGGCATGCAGCAGGAGATGGTGGAGGTGGCGAAGAAGATCGCCCTGCTGGTGACCGGGGCTGCGGTGCAAAAGTGCATGATGCAGCTGCCCGAGGAGCAGGAGATCATGGGTTTGCTCAGCGATATGGCGATCGAGGTCTTTGCCATGGAGAGCGGCCTGTTGCGGGCGTTAAAGAAGATGGCGAAATCCACCGATGAGAAGGCACAGATCCAGAAGGCCATGGTGAAGGTCTATGTCAATGCAGCCTTTGATCGGGTAGGGAGTTATGCACGGCAGGTCTTTGCTGCCATTGCCGAGGGCGATGCCTTAAAGACGCACGTGGCGAGCCTCGATAAGATTACCGGTTTCACCCCCATCAATACCATTGCCCTGCGGCGGGAAGTCGCAAACTACACGACTAAGCTGGGAAGATACCCGTTTTAATATGTATACCCCACCCCGCTTAATGCGGGGTGGGGTACCCCTCTCTTTAAATTTAAAATCCACAGAGCCTACGAAAAGAAGTTATCCCCCTGATTCAAGCGCCTCGCGGTACCACTCGATGGTCCGCGCAAGTCCCTGGTCAAGGCCGACCTTGGGTTCCCAACCAAGGACTTTTTTGGCTTTCGTGGCGTCGAGCCACTGGCGATCGATCTCGCCGTGACCGGCCCCCTTTCCCCGGATGTCAGGGCGGACTCCCTTTTTGCCCGAGAGGGCGATGATCCGCTCCACCAGATCGAGCGCCCGCACCGGCTTGTTGTGCCCGCCGTTGAAGACACCTCCCAATACGCTGCCGTCAGGCAGCCGCCGGCCGATTTCGAGGTAGAGGTCTACCACGTCGTCGACGTGGATGAAATCCCTCTCGGGCGTCCCGTCGCTCCGAATGACGGGATCGCACCCCTTGAGGACCGATCGGATCGTGCCGGGAACGATGCGCGAGAAGTTAAAGTCGCCGCCGCCGTAAATGTTGGCGAAACGCGTTACGACCACGGGGAGGCCGAAGGTGTGGAAGAAGCACCGGGCAATGAGATCGGCGCAGGCCTTGGACGTGTCGTAGGGATAGAGAGGTTGAAGAGGTGTCTCCTCGGTGTAGGGGAGCTTTTCATGGCAACCGTAGGCCTTGTCGCTCGACGCGATCACCACGGCCCGCACCCCCTTGCCGAGTCGGAGAGCTTCGAGGAGGTTCCAGGTCCCCCGTACGTTCGCCTCAAAGGTGGAGAGGGGGGAATGATTCGCCACGCCGATGATCGCCTGCGCGGCCAGATGAAAGCAGCTCTCCACCTCGTACTCCGCCACGGTTCGCGTAAGCAGCGCGAAGTCCTCCACGCCACCCGCGACGATGTCGCAGCGCCCTTCGAGGCCGAGCCGGTAGAAGTTCGCTCTGGGGATGTGGTCGCGGATCAGCGCCACCACCGCCGCACCCTCTGCGAGAAGCCGCTGACACAACCACGATCCGACGAAACCGTTCGCACCGGTGACGAGGACCCGCCTTTCCCGCCAAAACGATTTACCCATCTTGCCTCCCCTCAGCATCGGACCCCTACCAGATCTTCCAGGGCGCCCCTCCTGCCCAGAGATCGTTGAGAAGCGCCGCATCCTTAAAGGTGTCCATACACTGCCAGAAACCGGTATGTCGAAAAGCGGAGAGTTGACCGTCTGCCGCGAGCCGTTCGAGAGGGGCGCGCTCCAGCACGTCATCCTCTCCCAGATAGGAGAGAAAGGCGGGCTCGAAGACGAAGAACCCCCCGTTCACCCACTTGTCGGAGACGGGTTTCTCCCGGAACTCCGTCACCCGCTCCCCGTGCCCGATTATGACCTCGCCGAACTGGGACGGGGGGGTCACCACCGTCACCGTGCCGATCGTCCCCTGCTTCTTGTGAAAGGCGAGGAGGGCCTTCAAATCGATGTCGGCCACACCGTCGCCGTAGGTCACCATGAACGTCCCGTTATCGAGGTAGCGGGAAGCGCGCTTGATCCTGCCCCCGGTGGGCGTGTCCTGCCCCGTGTCGGCGAAGGTGATCGTGAAGCGATCATGAAAGTCCCCCCCGATCTTCTGCAGGCGCTCGGCAGCCGGAGCGCCCATGTCGAGCTGAAGATCCCCCCCCAGGGCGCCCCCGCGGAACAGGAAGTATTCCTTGATCGCGGCCCCTTTGAAACCGAGGCAGAGGACGAAATCGTTGAATCCCTGGGCTTCGTAGATCTTCATGATGTGCCAGAGGATCGGCTGCGGACCGACCTCCACGAGGGCTTTGGGCATCGCTTCTGAATGGGCGCTGAGCCTCGTCCCCTTGCCTCCGCAGAGGATGAGCGTCTTCACCTGGAGGACCCCTTCCCGCAGCTTCGCACGGCATTGCGGATGCTGACTATACTCGATGGGAAATCCATAACCTACCCCTTTTTCTTTTTCATGGAAAGCTGCATCTCATACAGCTTGGCGTACTTAGCGAGCACGTAGAAGGCCGAGGTGGCTGCTATGATGAATCCCGGCCAGCCGTCCAGAAACCCCCTCTTCAGGATGTAGCATTTCAGGAACTTGAACGACGGACGGAGGAAGAGGTTCCGGAACCCTGCGCGGCGCCCCTCGGCGCGCAGGGCCTTCGCCGCCACGTCGGAATACGCTTGCACCGTTTGAATCTGGTGCGCGAAATCCCGATAGTTGTAGTGCAGGAGCATACCGCTGAAGCGCCCCCGCGGGCCCTCAAGGATCACGCGGTCGTGGGGTTCCGTTCCCTCATACCGCATCCGGCTTCGACGGAACAGGCGCGTAACCCGATCAGGATACCATTCCCCGTGGAGGATCCACCGCCCGAGATGCCGCGTCATCCGGGGCATATCGTACCCCACCACCTCTCCCGCTCCCTTCTCGCGGACCCCCAGGATCTCCTTTTTAAGCCCTTGGGTGACGCGCTCGTCCGCGTCGATGCTGAAGATCCAGTCGTGGGAGGCCTTCGACACGGCGAAGCGCTTCTTGTCGATGTGCCCCTGATACTCTTTCTGGAAGATCTTTTCCGTGAATCCCCGGGCGATCTCCACCGTCCGGTCCTGGCTGTGGGAATCCACTACGACAATCTCATCTGCCCACTGCACCGTTTCCAGGCATTCCCGGAGGTTCTTCTCCTCGTTGTAGACGATGACGACGGCGGAAACCTTCTCCATGCACCTCACAGCCCGCGGATCTTGTCGATAAAGATGATAAAAATTCCCTTTTTGCTCCTGTAGAATCATAAACGAAAAAACCGGGGAATTGCAACCTTTTTTCTCATTTTTTGCCCCGGCTCGGTCTTCAGAGAGGGTCAAGAGGCCGTATGAGGAAGCTCGGTTGCACCATGCACGATGAGCGGATTGATGATACTATTAGACGAAAAATTCTTTTTAAGATACAATGAAGCTATTACTATCCCGAAGCATAACACCATGTACCTCGGCGTAGACGTCGGATCAATCACTACCAAGGCAGTGGCCACAGATGAGAAAGATCGGATCCTGGCCAAGGTATATTTGCGCAACAGCGGCAGACCCCTGGAGGCCATCAAGGAGAGCATCCGTCTCATCAAGGGCCAGCTCGGGAACAACCTGAAGGTCCGGGGCATCGGCACTACGGGCAGCGCCCGCCACCTGGCTGCCTACCTGCTGGGGGCCGATGTGGTGAAGAACGAGATCACCGCTCATGCCGTGGCTGTGGTCGACCTCCTCCCCGAGGTCAGAACCATCATCGAGATCGGGGGACAGGACTCCAAGATCATTATCCTCCAGCAGGGGGTGGTGGTGGACTTCGCCATGAACACCATCTGCGCCGCAGGCACCGGCTCCTTTCTGGATCAGCAGGCGGCCAGGCTGGGGATCTCCGTGGAAGATTTCGGCCAGATGGCCTTGCAAGCGGAGAAAGGAGCGCGGATAGCGGGCCGGTGCACCGTCTTTGCCGAGACCGACATGATCCACAAGCAGCAGATCGGGTTTCAGACCGACGAAATCATAGCGGGCCTGTGCAATTCCCTGGTCAAGAACTACCTCAACGACGTGGGCCGGGGAAAGGACCTCTTTCCTCCGGTAGTATTTCAAGGAGGCGTGGCCGCCAACCCCGGCATCCGGAAGGCCTTTGAAGAAGAGCTGGAGCTCACCCTCGTCGTCCCCTCGCACTTTGAGGTCATGGGCGCCCTGGGAGCTGCCAAGCTCGCACGCAGGGCCTGCCCATCCTCCACGCATTTTAAGGGGTTTGGGATCGCGAGCAGCGCGTGTTTCACCCGCAGCACCGAATGCGCGAAGTGCGGAAACAGCTGTGAGGTTATCGAATTGGTTGTGGAAGAAGAGGTCATCGCCTGCTGGGGCGATAGGTGCGGCAAATTCGGCGAGGCCTTGAGCAGACACAAGCGATGAAGATCTTGCTGGCAAATCCGGCCAACGCCGGGATCCTCAGGGCAGTCGGCGTCCATTTTCCCCCCATGGGGCTTCTCTACCTCGGTGCCTATTTAGAGCGGGAAGGTTATCAGGTCGAGATCAGGGACTTCTGCAATCCCGGGGGAAGACCCGACTATTCCCGGTATGATCTCGTGGGTATCTCGGCCGACACCACCCGCCACCTCAAGGCCATGGAGATCGCCCGCCAGGCCAAAGAGGCGGGTTGCACGGTGGTCATGGGAGGCCCTCATCCCTGTTACATCGATGAGGAGATCCTCGCCGGCCCCTGGGTGGACTTTATCGTCCACGGTGAGGGGGAGGCAACCTTGCTGGAGCTGGTCCGCGCCCTCGAAGGATCGGACCGGGGGTGGGAAGGGATACAGGGGATCAGCTTCCGGCAGGACGCAAGGGTGGTCAGGACCCCTCTGCGCCCCTTTATCCAGGACCTAAACTCCTTGCCGCTGCCCGTCCGCCACCTGGTCGACATGGACCTCTACCGCCGGACCAAATTCGGGGAGCGCCCCATCACGCCGGTGGTCACCAGCAGGGGCTGCCCGACTAACTGCCATTTCTGTTCCTCCTCGAGCTTCTTCGGGACCAAGTGGAGGGCCCGAAGCCCGGAGGCGGTGGCGGAAGAGCTCGAGGAACTCCACGGCAAATACGGCTTTGGCGCGGTGGCCTTTGTCGACGACAACTTCACCCTTTCCCCCCAGCGGGTAGTCGCCATCTCGGAGGAGATCATCAAGAGGGGGCTTGATCTCTGGTGGTGGAACTTTTCGCGGGCTGAGACCCTCGTGAGGAACGAGGAGATGCTCAAGGTGATGCGCAGGGCCGGGGCCAAGACCGTCTACATCGGGGTGGAGAGCGCCAGTCCCCGGACCCTCGACGACCTGGGGAAGAAGATGGATCTCGACACGGTGATCAAGGCCGTAGAGCTGCTCAAGAAACACGGCTTTGAGATATTCGCCAGCTACATCTTGGGAAGCCCCCGCGACGACGCGCGTGCAATCCATGAGACTATCCGCTTTGCCAAGCGCTTGGATACCAACGTGGCCCAGTTCTCCATCCTCACCCCTTATCCCGGCACCGCCCTCTATGAGGAATTGAAGGAGCGGATCTGGCTCCGGCACTGGCCCTTCTATGATTCCCAGCACCTGGTCTTTAGACACCGGCACATCTCCTTCATGCGCATGGAATGGTTGCTCTTGAAGGCCAACTTCCTCTATTATACGCGTTCCAAAAAGGCGGTTCAGGACGTGTGGCGCTTGGCCAGGCGGCATAAGCTGGGATTGGGCACCCTCTTTACCTTTATAAAGGACTACTTCTGGGGTAAGTAACGATGAAATCGAGGCGGCGGCTCAATAGGTTTTTCTTTCTCTTCTGGTTCTCCTTTTTCTCCACCATCATCCCCCGCCCGATCCAGCGGGTCTTCACCCGCTCCATCGGAACCCTCTTTTACCTCCTCATGCCCAAGTCCAGGCTGGGGATAAAGGCCAACCTGCGGGTGATCGGCAAGGGCGCATGGGGCGACAAGGAGATCGCGGCCCGTGCCCGAAGGACCTTCCAGAACTACGGCCAGTACCTCCTGGACTACATGGTGATGTCCGGCTTGATTGCCGAGCAAAAGGGAAAGATGGTGGCGCGGGAACTGGGGCAGAAACATATGGTGAAGGCCCTGGAGCAAGGCAAAGGGGTTATCTGCATCACCCCTCACCTGGGCAATTGGGAGCTCGGGGGGCTGCTGCTCGCCTTCAAGGGAGCCGATCTCTATGTCCTCACCCTGGATGAAACCGATGCCAAGACCAAGGCCTTCCGCGAGCGGATGAGGCAGCAAAAGGGCATCAAGAGTATCTATATCAACCCCGAGGACCCCACCCCTGCCGCCATCCTTGAAGTAGTCAAGGTCCTGAAGGAGAAAAAGGTGGTTGCCATGCTGGGAGACCGCGCGGGGAATAACAACACCATCGGGGTTCCCTTCTTCGGACGCACGACCTCCTTTCCCATGGGGGTGGCCACCCTGGCCATGGCCACCGGGGCGGCGGTCTTGCCCGTCTTCGTCGTACTCAAAGGCGGCAAGTACTGGGGAATCATCGAGCGCCCCATCTACTTCCAGAGCCCTTCCCGCAAAGAGCGCGAACAGGCGATCCGGCAGGGTATGGAGGAGTTGGCAAGGGTCTTCGAGCGCTATATAAAGGAATATCCCGATCAATGGTATAACTTCTATCCCTACTGGCCCTCGGTAACCGGCGATGAAGTGCCCTAAATGCGGAAAAAGGACCACCGCCACCGCCGCCCTCAGCGTCTGTAAGCACTGCGGAAAACGCGTCCCCCGGCGGAAAAAAGGGACGACACCAAGGCTTCCCCTCCTCTCTCGGCTATCCCAAAACAAGCTTCTCATAGCCTGGGCACTGGGCATACTCCTCCTCATCGCCCTTCTGATGGCCGTTATCCCTACGAAGGAGGAAAGAAAACAGATAGGGCAATTAGACCAGGAGATCTTCATCGAAAGGAGCAAGGAGGGCAGGGAGATAGCCTCCAACGCCGTTTTGGGAAAGGTTATGGCAGTCCACATGAGGGCGAACCGCCGCGGAACGATAGCAGTCAGGAGCCTCCATACGGGAAAAGAATATAGCTTCTCCGTGGGCTGGCGCACCAGCTACCATCCCCGCCGTTATCCTGCTATCGGAGAGCAAGTGAAGGTATATTACCTCCTTGACAAAGGCCTTCTGGAGGCAACACAGGTGAAGATAGGCCCATGAGCCTCCCGATAATTTTTTTCAGGAGGAAGAGATGAGATGCCCCCGGTGCGGCAATACAATCGCATCGCATGATCGGTTTTGCGGCAAGTGCGGCGATCGCCTCGTTCAGCAACCGGCGGCAACGAAAGCGAAAACCCCGCTCTTTGCACGCCTATCGCCAAAACAGCTTCGTGTCGCCGGGGGAGTGCTGGCAGGCGTGATCATTGTCATCGCCCTCCTGCTGATTATCCTGCCTGGACGGCAGAAAAGAAAGCCGGTTCCCAGGCCGACCAACCTGGGCGCCGAACTTACTCCGTGGGAATCGCGTAAGGAGGCGGCAGAGAGCGGCGCACATGCCGTCTATGGAAAAGTGATCTCCCTGCAAAGGGGGTCAATAACGATACAAAGTTTCACCGATGGAAAAGTATATACCTTGTACGTGGGACGCCGTACGTCCTACTCGCCGCACCGTTACCCCACTGTCGGGGATAAGGTCAAGGCGCTCTATATTGATGACCGGGGTTATATGAAGGCGACGCAGGTGGAGATGCAACCGTAGCTGGCTCCTCCGCCGCAAACACTCCGCACCTGCACTGTGGGGAGCGAGTGCACCAATGCCGATGAATGTTTAGAGGGATTTCTATTGCCTAGAAAATAGGTTTATAAAATCCCTCCCCACCTCCCTTTACAAAAAGGGAGGGTAACACCTCCCCCTTTGAGAAAGCCGAAGGTGGCCCTTTGGCCAGGGGGTGAGGGGGGATTGCAGATTTTTCCCGCCAATGGAGGATTCAGGGGAGTTTTTATGCCGGAGAAAACGCGTGAACAAATGCACCTGATCGATACCCATGCCCATCTTGATATGCCTGAGTTCGAGGGGGATCTCCCGCAGGTCATCCAGAGGGCCAAAGAAGCAGGGGTATCCACTATTATGGCAGTCGGGATCGACCCTGCCAGCTGTCGCAAGGCCATAGAGATCGCCGAGGCATACCCGAACGTCTTCGCCATCGTGGGTGTTCACCCCCACGACGCCGCTCAGGTCGGTGAAAGCGAGCTGGACGGCCTGAAGACCTTGGCCCGACATGTGAAGGTTAAGGCCTGGGGGGAAATCGGCCTCGATTTCTTTCGCAATCTCTCTCCGCCGGCAATCCAACAGGAGAGATTCCGTCAACAGATAACGATCGCAAAAGAGCTAAAACTCCCCGTGGTCATCCATAGTCGTTCGGCAACGCAGGAAACCATCGCCTGTCTTCGGGAGGAGAAGGCAGGGGATGCCGGAGGGGTGATCCATTGTTTTTCCGGGGACGCCAAGACGGCTGCACAATATCTGGAGATGGGTTTCGTCATCTCCATTCCGGGGGTCATTACCTTTAATAAAGCCCAGGAGCTGCGTGAGACGGTGAAGGGGCTCCCTGCGGAGGGGATGATACTGGAGACCGACGCCCCCTTTCTCGCCCCGGTGCCGCATCGGGGAAAAAGAAATGAGCCCGCCTATGTGCGATTGACTGCTGAGGCCGTCGCTAAGATCAGGGGGCAGGATATCTCGGACGTGGCGGCCACTACCACCAAGAATGCCTGCCGGGTCTTTAACCTCGATACCCCATAAGAGGCTCACACATCATACGATTCGCTATCATCATGGTCTCTGTAGAAGGCCGCTTCATTTTTAACTTGACAAAATCCCAAAAAAGATTAAACCTAACTTCATGTGGTAAAAAATAACAAAAAAGTTTCTTGAATATGTTAAAGAGGAGGGAACTATGGCGCGCGCCAGGAGAGCAAGAAGAAAGAGCACGAGAAGGACAAGTACGAGAAAACCGAAGAGGACAACCGGAAGGAAGAGGGCAAAAGGCCTTGGCCTGACCCGCAAAGCACAAAAGAAGATCCTCACCGTGGCAGCCATCGTGGTGGGCATACTCATCCTCATCGCCCTCCTGCAACAAGGCCGTCACTACGCGCAGGTGAATTGGTACGGCGGGGAAGTCGGCCGCAACGCCGTCTATGGGAGGGTTACCAGCGTTGCCATCGGGGCACTCGGCAGGGGAACGATACACGTGCAGAGCTTCAATACGGGAAAGGTATATACCTTCTATACCGGAGTGCGTACCGATTACAACGTACGACGTTACCCCGCACCAGGCGATACCGCCAGGGTATCCTACATCGTTGACCAGGGGTATCGCAAGGCGACCTACGTCAGGCTCAGATGACGTGCCGTACTGGTAGGCTGCTCACAGCAATCGCCGCCAAAAAAAGGGGTTAGGCACAACGGCCTAACCCCTTTTAAATTCCCCTCTTATCTTCTATCCCCGAGGGGCAGATGTATAGTAAAGGTAGCCCCTTTCCCGACTTGACTATCGACGGCAATATTCCCTCCATGCTCCTCAATAACCCGATGTACCATGGACAGACCGAGCCCAATCCCTTCATGCCTGGTGGTAAAAAATGGCTCGAATATTCTGGCGAGGTTCTCCTTCGCTATCCCCGGCCCGTTATCCGATATCTCTATGCGCACACACTGTTCAGGTTTGCCCTTGGGACCTAATCTAACTTTTTCTTGATTAGAGAGAGAAATGGCTATCTCGCCGCCGGCAGGAAGGAAATCCAAAGAGTTGCGGAAGAGGTTGAGGAACGCCATCAGCAAGAGAGATTCATCCCCCCTCACCTCCGGAACTTCCTGATACCGCTTTATTATCTTTACGTTCTTCTTATCAAGAGCCTTCCTGAGAAGCAACGCCGCTTGCTCGACCACCATCCTAATATCCAGAGGCTTAAACTCTGACGTACCGCTATGCGTTTGGGCGAGCTTCCTCATCATATCCACGAGCTTCGCAACCCTCTGCGAGTCTTCCAGAGCGGTCTTGCCGAACTGTTCATAGAATTCCTTATCCAGTCGTCTTTCGGGGAAGAGCTGTAAAAAGGTCTGCACCGAAACGATCGCATTACCGATCTCGTGCCCTATCCCCGCAGCCATCGTTCCCAATCCTAATAATTTCTGCTGCTGACTCATCTGTGCTTCCATACGCCTATAGTTTAAGATAAGGGCGATCTGGTTGGCCAAGGTCTCTAACAACTCTATATCTAAGTGAGAGAACATCTCCTTGGAGACTTTTTCCCCTAACGCGAAAACCCCTATCAACTCGTCTTCCGACACTAACGGGATCATAAGAACTGCCGCCAGTGGACTTAAATCAGCCTCGATCTTGACCATCTCCTTCTGAGGCAAGATCCTCTCCATCTCCTCTTGCATAAAAGGCTTCTTGCTTTTCCTGAGATTATTTATTATGGCGCTGTCTTCCGGCAGGATTGAATCATCAGGTAATGCCGCTCCTGTATGCGCCCGCAGCTCGAAGTTACCCGTCACTTCATTGGCCACAAAGATAGAAGCCCCTTCAAGGCCCATCAACTCCGCCACATTCCTCACCACCGATTGCAGGAGCTCCTCTTGATCCAAGATAAAGGTCATTCGCTTGCCGAATGCACGGAGGGTGTCGAGATAGGCATATTTGTTCTTATACAGGATCTTCTCGATCGTGCTCTCGGTCTTTAGTTTTACCCGGGGGAGAAGGTAGGTAAAAACAGGGATTATGACGAGGAGGATGATGGTAAAGGCGAGGATGGGACTATATCCGGGATATCCGGCAAAGATCCGATCGACCCCTATGATAAGACCGATACTGATACCGGTGGTAAACACCGCCAACGAGGCATAGGCCGTCCCTGTTTTTATGGCAATGTTGATATCCATGAGGCGGTATTTGACAATGGCATAGGTGAAAATTGCCATACAAAGAGGAATTGGATATAGACCCCAACGGGGAGTAGGAATATTAAAAAGTGGGAAAAAGGCTGTAGCCCCTCCACCATAACCAATAAGATACGCAATAAAGACATATCTTATCTGATTCCTTTTTACACCCTGCACACTTTTAAAACCTTTAAGTAAGTTGTACAAATTATAAACTACACAAATGAAGAAAAAACCGGTAAACAGATGATAGAGAATTCCGGGGACAATAAAATATTTAAAGGTAAATTTAGGAGCTGCATCTACGACAAATAAAGGGGTTGGCAAGAGGGCAAGAAGCATAAAACTGATCAGGTAGCCTGAAATAATAATCTTCCTCTTTTTTTGGTGAATATCTAAAAGGACCATTCCAAAGTGTAAAAAAAGTATCGGTATGAATAGCGCCCCGATATGGAGTGCGCGAGACCAAAGCAACCCCGTCACCCTATCAGGAGATGTAATCATCTTAAAATAGCTAAAACTCCAGACAGCCATGCTGAGGCTATAAATTGCATATACCCTATTAACTGAACTCTCTTTGTTCTTAAAATAGACGAATAGCGCTAACAATAAAGTAGTAGAAAAGGTTAGTAACGAGGCTATTATATAATGAGTCATGAAGAGATAACCAAAAATAATATTTTTCTTATGATTAGACCAAGATTAAAGCATCATGAAACTAGTTCTTTTTCCCCATACTGCGGTTTTGAGTGATACATTCTCAACAAAGTCCGCACCGAGTCCCTATCGCGCAAAACCTTACCTGCATATAAGGCTACTTTCGTAATGGATCTACAATGTACATGATCGGCGCCTTTTCCCAAGGCACAGGGAACTCGAACGCTGCCATCATTGCACAAATGAAGTGAGTTTACGTTTCTTGTATTAAATACATTCATCTGGCAATGGTGGGCCAACTCCTCTCCATACTTGGCACGTATCAATTCGATCATAACCTCAGTGTTGCAAATGAGCTTTCCATATCTTTTCTTCATGCGTGTCAATACAGATACTACGCTATCTCTTTGCCTGTCGCTTAACGTGAGATAGGATGGTTTCCCTAGAATAGGCGTATAGGCGGTAAAACCTATCCCAGACAGTCCTGATATATGCCCCCATTCTTTCAAAAAATCAGGAATACAATCAATATTTATAGCATTGATACAGTAAAGAAGAAATATCCGTATGTCTTTTGCCTTTGCTGAAAGAATATTTTTTTTGATCTTGTTATATACATTAACTCCCCGGATTAAATCATGTATCTTTTGAGTTCCATCCATAGAGATACCAAAGTGGGCATTGTCTCGCCACTCTGGTATCGGGAAGGTGCCGTTTGTCATGATTAAATTGTTTTTTTTGAAGGTCAAGCCTTGCCTTACTATTTCAATTGTCTTGTTGCTGATGAGCGGCTCGCCGCCGTACCAGGTGATGTTGGTAATCGTCGGGTATTTCTTAAGGACCTCCTTGACTGAATCAAGGATATCTCCATTTGTGCCGGTTGATAGCTCCTCGTCATAGGAATCCCAGAAGCAATGTTTGCATCTCAGATTACAGGCATTGGTCACATCCACAGATAAGGCGCTTGGTTGCAGTTCATCCAATAGCGGACTGGAAAGGGGCAGGGTCGGGAATATGCTTGTTGGCGGCGAAGCATCCCACACCCTTTTCGAGAGCTGCTCCCTCTCAACTGACATTATCCTGTTTATGATCGAGGTATCTCTATCCTGGGGATCAAAAAAATTAACTCCGCACCGATACTGACGGGTCTTGCCTGAAGTCGGCGTCATCCAGATGACATGGGCCTTGATCCTGCGAATCTTTTCGTTTTCTACTAAATGCCGATAATGAGGAGGTAAGTCGACATGAAGGTCGATTTCCGAGGCGATTGGCACCGGGCCATTTAAAATTAAACAAGCCCCTGTTTGACTAATATTGGCAGTGTTCCCTGTCAGCTCAGAGCCCCTTCCTTCCGGAGATCTTTTTTCCTTATACCTTACCACCTGCACCGGTAAAACTATCTTAGTGCGTTCCGCTGATCTTTTCTCGTCTATTTTTTTTGCGATATTCTCTGAATATATCATCAAAGCCCCCTCCTCTCGTTTGCTACTAGCTGTCCTCCTTCGTTACAGCCTTGGAAAAGCAAAAAACAAAGGCCTCCACGGGCTACAATCACCCTTGGAGGCCATCTATTCACCCCTTCCGAAACCCTCTGCTTCCCATCCCCTTGCTCCAGAAGGTTAAAGGTTATGTTGTCGGTTTACAAGGGACCTTAAAAATATACGAAAAACTTAGGTCAAAAAAGAGATATTGTCAAGCATAACCTTGAAGTCTTCTCTATCCCCTCCTCTTCTTCTGAGCGTACCAAGATATGGAACATGCTTCTAAAACAATCCCTCTTCTCTCCTTTGCAAATTTTCTACCAATTCGGCGGCAGACCTTTTGCCAGATCATGGGAAACCCTATCATTGGCCACCCGCAGGTGGGCCTTTTCGTCGAAGGTGATCCACAACCCCTTGAGTTCTTCGGCAAGTGCCGTATAACAGGCATCATATCCCGTGAGTCCCTTCGTGACATAGCGAGCCGCCCGCACGGCCATTGTTTCAGTCATGGGTTGCCGCAATATCCCCCCATGTAAGAGCGGTATTACCCCTTTGATAGAAACCTCGTCTCCGTGAGGATGCATGCGACATAACACCGCGTAGACCTCAAAGGCAAAGAGCTCCGGCACCGCAAAAAATTCAGGTCGCTCGATTAGGCGGCGAAGAACAATATCTGCATAGGGGTGGGGCTCATCTCTCAAGAACCAGCGAATAGCAACCGAGGCATCAATGACCCAGATCACCCCCCATACCCCCGTATCTCTCTCAGCACCTCGATGCTGTCTCTCTCCTCAATCTTGTCGGCCTTTAACCCCTCGATGATCTCTAATAACCGCTTTTTTTGTTCCTCGGTCTGATAATCCAAAAATCTTCTTTTAAATTGCTCCGGTGTAATGAGGACCGCCTTAACCTCTCTACCCTTACTGATCAAGATCGGTTCCCCTGTGCTCGCCAGGGAGTCCAAAACCTCCCCCAAATGATTCCTTATCTTAAGCGCATTGACCGTCTTCATAACCAAACCCCCTCATAATAGATAGAACAAAAATACAAAAGTTTATTATTTATGTCAAGTGTATATATGTATATACACAATCAACTTTATAGAAAATAGGGGTTAGGCCGGAAGGGCCTAACCCCTATTAAATTTCCCCTGGAGGCGGCGACCGGATTTGAACCGGTGAATAACGGTTTTGCAGACCGTCGCCTTACCACTTGGCTACGCCGCCTCTGGAGCGGGAAACGGGATTTGAACCCGCGACTTCGACCTTGGCAAGGTCGCACTCTACCGCTGAGTTATTCCCGCTCGACACACAAAGGGGCCAGAACGCAAGAAAGATCCTCTTGGTATCCTGACCCCCTTTCTCAATAAAATAAGCTCCCGGCAACGACCTACTCTCCCACCTCTCAAGGGGCAGTACCATCGGCGCTGGAGGGCTTAACTACCGTATTCGGAATGGAAACGGGTGTTTCCCCTCCGCCATGGTCACCGGAAACATCTCTTAATCACCTCAAAGAACAAACCGCGATCTATAAACCACATAGGGACAAGGAGCACAGCCCCGAGTCGTAAAATTAGAGATCAAGCCTCTCGACCGATTAGTACCGGTTAGCTGCGTCCATTACTGAACTTACACATCCGGCCTATCAAACAGGTGGTCTTCCTGTGGTCTTACCCCTGATGTTGCCATCAGGGAGGGATATCTCGTCTTGGGGGGGGCTTCCCGCTTATATGCCTTCAGCGGTTATCCCGTCCGAACTTGGCTACCCAGCGATGCGGCTGGCGCCACAACTGGTACACCAGAGGTTCGTCCATCCCGGTCCTCTCGTACTAGGGACAGCTCCCCTCAAATATCCTGCGCCCGCAGCAGATAGGGACCGAACTGTCTCACGACGTTCTAAACCCAGCTCGCGTACCCCTATTAATCGGCGAACAGCCGAACCCTTGGGACCTTCTCCAGCCCCAGGATGGGATGAGCCGACATCGAGGTGCCAAACCTCCCCGTCGATGTGAACTCTTGGGGGAGATAAGCCTGTTATCCCCGGCGTACCTTTTATCCGTTGAGCGACGGCCCTTCCATGCGGAACCGCCGGATCACTAAGGCCGACTTTCGTCCCTGCTCGACTTGTTTGTCTCGCAGTCAGGCTCCCTTATGCCTTTACACTCCACAGCTGGTTTCCAATCAGCTTGAGGGAACCATTGCGCGCCTCCGTTACTTTTTGGGAGGCGACCGCCCCAGTCAAACTACCCGCCAGACAGTGTCCCCGTCCCGGATAACGGGACTGGGTTAGAAACCAGAGACAGCCAGGGTGGTATTTCAAGGTTGGCTCCATGAGGGCTAGCGCCCCCACTTCAAAGCCTCCCACCTATCCTACACAAGCTAACCCCGAATTCACTGTCAAGGTGTAGTAAAGGTGCACGGGGTCTTTCCGTCTTGCCGCGGGTAAACGGCATCTTCACCGCTAGTTCAATTTCGCTGAGTCCCTGGTTGAGACAGCGCCCAAGTCGTTACGCCATTCGTGCAGGTCGGAACTTACCCGACAAGGAATTTCGCTACCTTAGGACCGTTATAGTTACGGCCGCCGTTTACCGGGGCTTCGGTTCAGAGCTTCTCCCGCCGAAGCGGGATGACCCCTCTCCTTAACCTTCCGGCACCGGGCAGGCGTCAGACCCTATACTTCCTCTTGCAAGTTTGCAGAGTCCTGTGTTTTTAGTAAACAGTCGCCTGGGCCTGGTCACTGCAACCCCCTTCGGCTTCGCGAGTAAATCGCTACACCTAGTGTGGGCACACCTTCTCTCGAGATTACGGTGCCAATTTGCCGAGTTCCTTAACCAGAGTTCTCTCAAGCGCCTAAGGATTCTCTCCTCGCCTACCTGAGTCGGTTTGCGGTACGGTCACCAGATCGATTCGCTAGAGGCTTTTCTTGGCAGTGTGGGATCAACCACTTTGCGGCCTTTACAGGCCTCGTCATCACCTCTCAGGGTTAATGAGATCCCGGATTTGCCTGGGACCTCCCCCTACAGGCTTAAACCACCTATTCCAGCAGGTGGATGGTCTACCCTACTGCGTCCCCCCATCGCTCAAACACCGAGCCGGTGGTACGGGAATATTAACCCGTTTCCCATCACTTACGCCTTTCGGCCTCAGCTTAGGGGCCGACTAACCCTGGGCGGATTACCCTTCCCCAGGAAACCTTAGGCTTACGGCGTGCCGGTTTCTCACCGGCATTATCGCTACTCATGTCAGCATATTCACTTCCATTACCTCCACCAGTCCTCACGGTCTGGCTTCACAGGCGTCTGGAATGCTCCCCTACCGCTGCCCGCCTCCGAAGAAACGAGCAACCCGCAGCTTCGGTAATGCACTTGAGCCCCGTTACATTTTCGGCGCAGAGTCACTAGACCAGTGAGCTATTACGCTTTCTTTAAAGGATGGCTGCTTCTAAGCCAACTTC
>Ga0214473_10000739_pt1 | contig 45007 bp, 52 predicted proteins | sample RVTome_7_FD_203509 | JGI IMG/M metagenome (GOLD analysis project Ga0214473, IMG submission 203509) | Soil microbial communities from uranium-contaminated site in the Upper Colorado River Basin, Wyoming, United States - RVT98D197 | ecosystem: Environmental > Terrestrial > Soil > Contaminated >...
GGGCCAGAGGGTATTACGCCAGAACAATCGGGAACCTGAATGAACGATTGGTAAGAGACTATATAGCAAGAACAGACCATTTCTGATTCCGCCTAGCGAATGAAATGAGCTTGGCGGAGAGGATCAAATTTCTTCTAAAAAGTAAAGCTAAAATTTCGGTTTTTGATAAAAAAAATTTGAGCGATTTGGATATCGGTTTGTTTAATAAAACCAAAGCGAGATTTATTACTGGAGAGAAATATTTATCTGAAGGGTTGCAAAAATTCGATATTATATTCCGTTCCCCTGGAGTATATAGGTATTTGCCTGAAATAATCAGAGCGGAAAGAAAAGGGGTTAATATTTCAAGTGCAATAAAACTTTTTTTTGATTTGTGTCCTGCGAAAATTATCGGAGTGACGGGTACAAAAGGCAAAGGAACGACAAGTACTTTAATTTATAAAATTCTTAAAAAGGCAGGTTTTGATGTATATTTAGCAGGGAATATTGGTTTACCCCCTCTCAGGCTTCTAGATAAACTTAAAAAAAGTAGTTGGGTTGTTTTGGAGTTATCTTCATTTCAATTAATTGATTTGGATAAAAGCCCGAATGTTTCAGTGGTTTTAAATATCACCATAGACCATATGGATTGGCATAAAGACAGAAGAGAGTATTTAAGGGCTAAACAAAATATTGTCAGATACCAAAGAAAAAAAGACATTTCTGTTATTAATTATGATTTTGTAACTTCAAGGTCTTTTGCGAGATATACCAAAGGGAAGGTTTACTATTTCAGTAGAAAAAATAAGGTCCTCGGAAGCTATGTGAGAGAAAAGAACCAGATAGTTTTAAATGAAGGAAAAAAAGAACGAACCATCGGATTGACTAAAAACTTGCTCTTAAAAGGAGAACATAATTGGGAAAATGTAACCGCAGCAGTATGTGCATCAAGAGTTGTTGGTGCCAATGTTAGAGTGATTAAAAAAGTTGTTTTTTCGTTTAAAGGCTTAGAACACAGACTTGAGTTAGTGCGAAGTATCAGGGGCCGGGCTTTTTACAACGATTCCTTTTCGACAAATCCTCAAACTACGATAGCGGCTGTCAATTCATTTTTTGAACCAATTGTGTTGATCCTCGGTGGATCAGATAAAGGACTGGAATATGAAGGAATGTCAAAGCATATTGTCAAGCGTAGAAATGTTAAATCTATTGTTTTAATCGGCCAGATTGCCGATCAGCTGGAAAAATCATTGAGAAAGGCGAAATATACTGGAGAAGTAAGGAATCTTGGGAAGACAACAATGGCGGCGATCATAAAAGAAACTATGAGGCTGGCACAAAAGGGCGATGTTGTTTTGTTATCTCCCGCCTCAGCTTCGTTCGGCATGTTTAATGATTATAAAGACAGGGGAAGTCAATTCAAGAGAAGTGCGATGTCATTAGAAATTTAAAGTACGCTCAGGCTTTTGAGATCGCGTCTTAGTTGTTTGGTTGATATGTATTGAATTCCCCTAATTCCCATGTTATTGGCTGCCATTACGTTATTTGCATTATCATCAACAAAAAATGCTCTATCCGCATTAGTTCCAAGTTGTTCGAGCGTTACCAAATATATTTCTGGATCGGGTTTATGTAGACCGACCTCATTTGAAAAGACTTTTATATCAAACTTATCGAAAAGTCCTCGTTCTGATAAAAATTTTACGTGAGCTTCAACAGTGTTGGACGGTATTGCCAATTTATAACTTTCCAGATCAAGTTGATCAATTATATTAAGAACTCCTCTATTTGCTTTAAACCTGCGTGCATATTCTCGAACAAGCAGTGACTCTTCAGGAAGAGGTATTGTGCTTTGAATTCTTGCAATAAATCTTTGCCAAAATTCTGCTTCGTTAATTTCTCCTGTCCCTAGAGGTAGAGAAGTTTTTCTCCATGCATCTCTGAACTCGTCTTTTTGTAATCCAAAATGGGCTGCTATGTCTTTTCTTACATGCTGTACTATGTTTTTATGTAAAACACCGCCAACATCAAAAATTGCTGCTTCAAATTCGTGCATAGGGAAATATTATATAATACTGAAGTGGAACGTACCAAAATTTCCAGAATAGTTCGATGGTGGGTAACACCAGAACTTCCGATTGAGCATATATTTATTCCCAAGAAAAAACGACCGGAAGGTGTTTATAACATTTTTAGAGTATATGGGAGAAAATGGTTTATACATCCCATAAAGAGAAGGATTTCAAAATATTATTTAGTTTTTCTAAAAAAACTTTTCGGATTGAAAGTAATAGGTGTTACCGGAAGTGCGGGGAAAACTACAACAAAAGAGATGGTAGTGTCTATCCTTACCCAGAAAGGTAATCAGGTTATTTCATCTTATAAAAATATTGATCCCGTTTATAACATTCCTGCAACAATATTGAAGTGTAGACCATCGACGAAGTATCTTGTTTTAGAAATGGGGGTAGAGTATCCGGGCGAAATGGATTTTTATCTTTGGTTAGCAAAACCGAATATCGGAGTTATAACAAACATTTATCCAACTCATACACAATTTTTTGGAAATGAAGACGGTATTGTAAGAGAAAAAACCAAGCTCATACATGGTTTTGATAAAAACGAAATCGGTGTTCTCAACAAAGAGAATAAATTACTTAGAGCGGCCGGTTCAAAAACTAAGGCAAAGATACTTTGGTACGGCAAAAAAGGAGACGTACAGGCGCAAAATGTCGTAATGAACATCCATAAAGGTATTAAATATACCCTCTTGATAGATAGAAATAAGACAAACATTTACCTTCCGATTATCGGACGACAATTCGTTCAGAATTCCCTAGCCGCGGCTGCAGTTGCCTATACTCTCGGGTTTAGTTTAAAAGAGATAAAAAAAGGTTTGGAAAACTTTTCGAAACCTGAACATCGAATGAATATCATAAAATTAAAAAATAAAGATTTACTAATTGATGACAGCTACAACAATAATCCTCAGGCGGCAAAAGAAGCTTTGTTAACCCTGAAGGCAGTTGCGGGAAATCGAAAGAAGGTAGTAGTTTTCGGGGACATGCTTGAGTTGGGAAAGGAAGAGAAAAAGTTTCATCTTGAACTTGGAAGGTTTATTTCAAATTTAAAAATAGACTATTTAATCGGGGTCGGTAAACTTTCAAAGCAATTAGTTAAAGAGGCCCAAAAGGGATTAAAAAAGTCGCACGTTTTTTGGGTGGAAAAAAATGATGAGGTGCTTGATAAACTTAAGCCTTTTTTGGGTAGAGATAATATTATTTTAATTAAGGGTTCCCGGTCAATCGGCCTCGACCTTGTTGTAGATCAGTTGTTATCGTGAAAATTATATCATATAATCTTTGTGCCCGATATAAACCATGAATTCGCCAAATATACTGTCCTTGGCACTAGGACTACTTCTTTTCTCTTTTGTCATAACCAGCGTCCTGGTAGTTCCTTTTATAGATCTTTTATATAAATTAAAGCTGACGAGACGAAAAGAAGCCCCTAAAAAAGGTAAGGTTCCGCTTTTCGACAAACTTCACGATGTAAAAGCGGGAACTCCAGTAGGGGGAGGGATTTTGTTAATTTCTGTTGTTACAATTCTTTTTGCGCTTCTTTTCCCCTTTGCTTCTCACATGGGAGTGTATATCCGAAGTTCGTATAATTTCAAAAGCGAACTGTTTGTTATTTTTATCACATTCATTGCCTTTGGACTTTTGGGTTTATCAGATGATTTAGTCAAAATTTTCGGCAAACCGAAGGCTGGAGCAATGGGAATGTGGATCGGTTTGAGGAGAAAAGAAAAATTTATTTTGCAATGGGTTCTTGCTTTCTTTGTAGGATATCTTCTTTACAGAATGGGTATATCGATTCTTCATATACCGCTAATTGATAAGACTATTCAGTTAGGAATTTGGTTTGTACCTTTTTCTGCCTTTACGATTGTTGCATTCACAAATGCTTTTAATATTACCGACGGATTAGACGGATTATCCTGCGGCCTTTTGGTAATTTGTCTTATAGCATTTGGGGCAATAGCGGCAACAGCTCTGGATACTCCGCTTTCTCTTTTTATAGCACTTTGGGTTGGAGCTCTTCTTGCGTTTCTTTACTTTAATGTCTGGCCGGCGAGAGTTTTTTTGGGCGATACGGGGGCTTTATCTTTCGGAGCCATGCTTGCAGTGATCGGGCTTTTGACTGGTAGTTTGGTGGCCTTGTTAGTGATAGGAGGAATATTTGTTATCGAGATAGCCTCTTCGGCTGTCCAAATTTTCGGTTGGAGAGTCCTAAAGCGGCCTATTTTTCCATTAGCTCCGATTCACCATACATTTTTGGCAATTGGTTGGGAAGAGCCTAAAATTGTTATGCGCGCTTGGGTTGCGGGAATAATACTTGCGATATTTGGTTTGTGGCTAGCAACAATTTAGATACAATATAAATGTGCCAAAAACAAGAATTAAAAATCAAAAAAAATCTCAAAACAATAGGCTTTTAGTCCTGACGCTTACCCTTACTGTTTTGGGTTTGATTGCACTTGCCGACGCTTCAGCTCCCATTGCGCTTTCTACTTTTAACGATAAATTTTATTTTGTTAAACAGCAAGTCGTTTGGGGATTAATCGGAATAGTCTTAATGTTCGTTTTTTCAAAGGTTTCATATACTTTTTGGGAAAAGATAGCAACACCGATCTTTTTTTTCAGTTTACTTTTACTGGCCTTGGTGCTATTTCCCGGTTTTGGTGCAAGGGCCTTGGGGGCAAGAAGATGGCTTTTTTTAGGTCCGATTTCTTTTCAACCTTCGGAGTTTACTAAACTTGCTCTTGCCATATACTTTGCGAAACTAACATCCAAAGGGAAAAATGTACTGTCATATCTTGTTCCGCTGGGAATTGTTGCCGCACTTATTATGCTGCAGCCGGATTTGGGAACGATGATTTCGATTGCTATTATTGCTATGTCTCAAGTGTTTATATCCGGTATAAATTTACTTTACTTTATAATCTCCTCCGTTGGGGCGGGTTTAGTGGGTTTAGTTCTTATCTTAATTTCGGATTACAGAAGACAGCGCCTTCTTACGTATCTTGCCCGCTCCCAAGATCCGCTAGGGAAAGACTATCATATAAGACAAATTCTTTTGGGTTTAGGCTCAGGCGGCATGTTTGGGGTAGGGCTCGGTGCCTCACGTCAAAAGTACTTATTTTTGCCTGAGGCAGCAACAGATTCAATATTTGCGGTTGTCGCTGAGGAGGTTGGTTTTGTCGGCGCAGTTTTGATTATTGGAGTCTTTTTGTTTTTTATTATAGAAGGATTGAAAATTGCCAAGAGTGCACCCGATACATTTTCAAGAAGTTTATCTGTTGGTCTCGTTGCTTGGATTGGAGGTCAAACCTTTTTAAATATTGCGTCAATGGTTGCCTTGGTGCCTTTAACTGGAATTCCTTTACCCTTTTTTTCTTACGGTGGATCGTCATTAACGTCGGTTCTTGTGGCAGTCGGAATACTTTTGAATATCTCAAAGCATGAACAAAGATAGAAAAATAAGGCTTGTTCTGACGGGCGGTCACGCGGCAACAACCGCTTTATCGGTTATCGAGGAAATAATAAGAAGAAGTAATCTCATAAATTGGGAAATTTATTGGATCGGAGCCCGCTCGGCTATTGAGGGTAAAAAAATTCCTACCCTAGAGTCAACCGTTTTCCCGAAAATCGGGGTAGTATCTTACCCGATTACTGCAGGAAAACTGCAAAGAAAATTCACGCTTTGGACGATACCTTCTGCTTTAAAAATTCCGGTTGGCTTTTTCCACGCCTTAATCCTGCTTTTGAGAATAAAACCGGATATTATTCTCTCATTCGGGGGTTTCGCCGCCTTGCCGGTAGTTATTGTTGGCTTTTTTTTAGGGATCCCTGTCTGTATTCATGAACAAACTGCGGGAAGCGGTTTAGCAAACCGTATTTCATCGCCTTTTGCTAAAAAAATTCTTCTGGCTAGATACGAGAGTCAAGTGAGGTTTTCCCCTAATAAGACGCTTGTTGTAGGTAATCCAATTATGACGCAAATTGCCGAGATCGAACCAAAGGAAAAGCCCGGAAATCCGCCTTATCTTTTTATTGCAGGTGGGTCTAGAGGATCTCAAGCGATGAACAATCTTATTAAAGAAATCCTGCCAAAACTTCTTCGCCGCTTTAATATTATTCATCACACGGGCTATTTAGATTATCAGAAATGTCTGGAATTTAAGTCGCACCTCAGTTCATCTTTGAAAAAAAAGTACGAAGTTTATAAAGTTATTGATCCATTAAAAATAGATGACGTTTATAGGATTGCCGATATTGTTATTGCAAGAGCCGGTGCCAATACTGTTTCCGAGGTTATAGCTGTAAAAAGACCAGCAATATTAATCCCTTTAAATGACGAGCAAAGACAAAATGCCCGTTTGGCTCAAATATTCGGAGTTGCCACCATTTTAGAGCAAGATGAAATTGATGCAGAAGGACTCCACGCGGCGATATTAAAACTATCCGAAAATTGGTACGATATTGTTGATGGGGTTAAAAATAAACAAGTTTACGACAAAGAAGCTTCCAGAAAAGTTATCGATATTTTGGAAAAAATGCTCAAATGATATACCTTCGCCGATTCATAATGTTGGCGCTTCTTATTGGCGCTTTTTATGTTGTGATTTCTATTCCGAAATTTGTGATCATAAGAAGAGTCGAATGCGAGAGTCAATATGGACCGTGTTCGATCAATATTACCAAAGGGCTGGATTCATTTAAAGACCTTTCTTTTAAAGGGGCAAAAAGGAAAATTCTATTTGAGCTTTCTCAAAATTTATTCATTAGTGATTATTCGGTCAGATACGCTTTCCCCGATACAATTAAAATTTACGTAGTCGAGGATAGGCCGAGGTATGCTTTGAAGGATTCTGAATCTTCGGACTTTGCCTTGGTCGATCAAAAAGGTTTGGTTCTAACCCATTCTAAGGAAACCAATTTACCGCAAGTTGCCTCGTTTGGAACTCCTGCGATCGGAAGTAGAGTAACCCAAGAGCAACTTTTAGCCTTAAATATTGTGTACGATGTTTACTATCTTTACAAAATTAAAGACGCTTCCATTCAAGAAAACGAATTTGTAGTTGAATTAGATGGCGGACCTAAGATAATATTTCCATTAGACGGTGACAGAGAGACGTTGGTAGGAACTTTAAATTTTTTATTGACAAATATCGGTCGGGTTGAGAAAGACTCAAAATCCCACTCTCTTATAAGCGAGATTGACCTTAGGTTCAGAAATCCTGTTTTAAGGTAAGAAAGCTTGTCACCACGCAATAAGCACAGCTTGTTGTTTGCACAATAAACAGAGTTTGTCGCTAGCGCGATAAAATTATGAATAAATCACGAATTATTTCGGCAATTGAACTTGGTTCGTCAAAAATAACGACATTAATAGCTCAAATTCAATCCGACGAAGTCGGTTTTGAATCAACAGTTAATATTTTAGGGGCTTCGTCTTCAGAATCCAGAGGTATTAAAAAAGGCCAAATAGTGGATTTGGAAGAAGCAGTTGAGGCAACAATCGCTTCTGTTGAAGGTGCCGAGAGAATGGCTGGGTATAATCTCAACAGTGCCTTCGTTGCGATAAACGGAGCCCATATTGCAAGCCAAAATTCTCATGGAGTTGTTGCAATTTCGGATCCAAACGGAGAGGTAACGCCGGGTGATGTGGATAGGGTAATAGAGGCAGCAAGCGCGGTATCGCTCCCGAGCTCACGGGAGCTTATTCATGTAATTCCTATGGAATACATTGTCGACGGCGAATCAGGTGTAAAGGATCCAATAGGGATGACGGGAGTCAGACTTGAAGTCAAAACCCACTTGGTGACGGCTTCAAATGCAGCTGTTCGCAATATTCAAAAAACCATGCAGGAAGTAGGAGTTCAGATCGATGAATTGGTTTTTTCGGGTTTAGCTTCAACGGAATCGGTATTAACAAGAACTGAGAAAGAGCTTGGGTGCGTTCTTGTCGATATAGGTGGAGGAACAACTTCCGTTGCAACTTTTATAGATGGATCTTTAGCCTATTCTTCGGTCATTCCTATCGGATCCAATAACGTTACTAACGATTTGGCAATAGGTTTAAGAGTTTCTCTGGAGAGCGCTGAAAAAATAAAACGGGCCTTATCTGAGGAAGAAAGGAAAGAAAAAAAACAAAAGCCATCTGATGGTAAAGACGAATGGGATTTGGCCTCACTGGGAATTGTTGAGACCAAAAGGGTGTCGAAGAAGACTTTGATAGAAGGAATAATACGACCTAGGTTAAACGAAATTTTTACAATGGTTCGGATTCAGCTTGAGAAAGATGCCTTGGTATCACAAGTTCCCTCAGGCGTAATTGTAACAGGTGGGGGTGCGGATGTAGTAGGTATCGAGGAGTCTGCTAAGAGGATGATGTCTCTTCCAGCAAGAATAGGCTTACCAAAAGGAGTAGGAGGATTAATCGATGACATAATGCAACCTGCTTATGCAACTCCGATCGGTCTAATTTTATACGGAATAAAGAGTGTTCCTCAAGAGAACTCGACATCTTTTTCTAAAAGGATGAAACTACCAACAAAAGGTATAATCGGTAAAATTACAAAAGCGATACGGGATCTTCTGCCCTAACTGTCTGAGACTTTCAATTTTTTGAGTCTTTAAATAATTATTGCGACTTGTGGTACAATCTACTTTCGTAGTAGAATCTTGCCCAAAAGAATTTGTTCTTTCCTAGATTAAAAGTATGGCCTTAGTTAAACCTGATTCAGCAAGACTCGCGAAGATAAAAGTAATTGGTATTGGGGGTGGGGGTGGAAATGCGGTTTCCTCAATGATTGAGGGAAATACTATAAGTGGTGTGGAATTTGTTGCTATTAATACGGATGCACAGGTGCTTTTGGCTAATAAAGCTCTGACAAAACTTCAAATAGGCGAAAAATTAACAAAAGGTTTGGGAGTTGGTGGGAGCCCTGAGTTGGGCTCTCAAGCAGCCGAAGAATCTGTTGAGAAAATTAAAGAGCTTCTTATCGACTCCGATATGGTTTTTATTACCGCAGGTATGGGAGGTGGCACTGGAACCGGAGCGGCTCCGATAATTGCGAAACTTGCCAAAGAAACAGGAGCACTGACGGTTGGTGTTGTTACAAAACCATTCCATTTCGAGGGAACAAGACGAATGGTAGCAGCCGAGGACGGAATTGAGAAGCTAAGGGAAGAAGTGGATACCTTAATCGTTATACCCAACCAGAGATTAATGGATGTGATTGATCGCAAGATGACGCTATTGGAGGCATTTAAGGTAGTCGACTCGGTTTTGGGTCAGGCTGTTGGGGGTATTGCCGAAATAATTACTATACCGGGCCTTATAAACGTCGATTTTGCCGATGTTAAAACGATAATGAAGAGTGCCGGAACAGCTCTTCTCGGAATTGGCACCGGAGTTGGCGAGAATCGTGCACAAATGGCGGCCCGAGCTGCAATATCATCTCCACTTTTGGATTTGTCTATAGAGGGGGCGACAGGAGTTCTTTTTAACGTTACGGGTGGGCCCGACTTGACGATGTTTGAAGTTGACGAGGCGGCTCGAATAATATCCTCATCAGCCGATACCGACGCAAACATCATATTTGGAGCGGTTATAAAAGACGAACTTGCCGACCAGGTTAGAATTACTGTTGTTGCTACTGGATTTGACGAAACCAGAGCCAGGATAGCTCAAATATCCCACCCATCTCCTCCGCCTCTGCATGGGGTAATTAGTGAACCCCCTAAAGGACGGGAAGATGAAGATAGGGAAATTGAAGAGGAAGACAAAGACCAGGGTCCTCCGGAAGCTCCTCCAGACGAGGATGACGTCTTTGGCCGAAAGTTTGAAATCCCTGCTTTTCTTCGTAAGATTACTTAGTTTCCTGAGGTGACGAAGCTAATCCACTCCAAGGGTGGAGTCCTATTCTTGTTGCGAATAGTAGTTTAAAATTTGATTTCTTTTTTCTAAAACTGCCGACAAGCCATCCAATATAGGTTGATGGGTGTAAATGTTTGCTTCTTCGTCGAGTAATTTATGAATACCCTTAAGTATAGTAAGTTGATCAGAATTTCCTAAGTGGCTTTTTGATCGCAGACAAACATTAATATTATTCTGATATGCTGCATGGTTTTCAGTAAAGACAGTTGTTACTTGGATTACCTTTGGTTCTTGAGAATTATGGTCATGAGATATTTTGATTAAGGAAGTGTGAACGCCGGGATTAGATCTTTTTGATAGATCTTTGAGGAGTATATCCGTCGTTTTTTTTATTTCCCTTTGGGGAATTTTTTTGAGTTCTTCTAAGAATGCCTTTACTTCTGTAGGATGAAGATAGGTAGCATGGTAATCCACTTCTTTATTTTCTATTTCTTTTTTTCCGACAACGGCTCCTATGTTCATTATTTTTTCGCTAAGTGTAAGGGCAGATGCAAAAAGCGCACCGTGCTTTTCTACCAATTCCTGCACTTGTGGAAATTCATGCGACATGGTGCATATATTACTATAAGTTTACACCGCTTTCAACCTCTTATGACAGCTTTACGTTGACCAGTGATTCAAGCCTACACAAAGATATAGAGCTGGTGTAAAATTGCTTCAGTATGCCTAAAACTAAACCCTATTTTGATCCTGTTGATCCAAAAGTTAATTTTCCCGAACTGGAAGAGAAAATATTAAGATTTTGGAAAAAGGAAAAAATTTTTGAAAAATCAGTTGAATTTCGGTCTGATAAAAAAAGATGGACCTTCTTAGACGGGCCCACTTCTATTATGAACATCTTTCTACATGAGTTCACAAACTAAAGATCTGTTTACGCAAATACACCAAGAACATATCCGAAGACTTCACATGCTAAGGGTTACCATAGACAAAATAGGTCTAAAAATGGGTGATACGTACGCTATGTTTTTTGCTGAACAGCAATTAATGGAAAAGCATGCAAAATATCTTTTGTATGGTAAAAACAAATCGAGGGTACTTGAAATAGGATATGGATTAGGAATTTTTGCCGGACAAATTTCTAAACTTGATATTAGTAGTTATACTGCTGTTGAAGTTCATCCCGACCTTGTTAAAAAAGCAGAAGTTTGGAGTAAAACTTTGCCGCACCAGATTAGTACCCGTATTATAAACAAACCGTGGCAATTATGTATTAATGAATTGGAGACGTACGACGTTATTATGTACGATACTTGGCCCCCAAAGGGTCTTGAAAATAGCGATTTCAAACTTTTCGTAGAAAATGTATGCATGAAGGTTCTTTATGAGGGCGGACGTTTCTCCTTTTTCAATAGTGGACCTCAGATTAGTCCAAAAAGGAAAAGGATACTTGAGAGTAAATTCAAAAGTGTAATTTATTATAACTATGGTCTCTCTGTTGAACCGGAATATTGGACGAAATCTGGTTTGAGATTTGTAATACCAATCGCAACATTTAGTCGAAAAAACCCAAGTACCGCGAAAATAACTGGTTAAAATGAAGTAGATCTTTTCTTCCAATGTTGTGATCCCTTATACTTCCTCTAAAGGTTTAAGCGGTTTGATTTATTAAAGGGTAATGTAAAACAGCACCTTGAATTGTTATATTTAGGTTGGTTCTTGTACGAATGTGTTACATTGGCTGACAGACAACACTTTTCGTGTTACGCATGGTTTAGCACGAGTGTCGGGGTTGAAAGTACCTTGGTATATATTTCCATAAGATTCTTTATCAGCAGGACATCTCTGGACGTTTCCGTCCACGTTAACCTTGAAAAACTTCGCGCCGGCAGTACACTTCCTACCTATGAATTTATATTGTTTGTCATCCAGATAGTCTGAGGTTACTTTATATGAACTATTTTGATAACCTTTAATTATTGCTCTATCTTCTTCAGAGTAACCCATTGGATAAATCTTGCCATTGTAAGGACCTTTAAATATTTTACCAGCCACTCTTTCGACACCCAGACGTTTTAAGTATGCCGCATCTTGGTCAAACCTTCCTAAAAGTGGAGGGTATAGAACATAGAAAGCATCCACGGGGAACCCTTTTTCTTGAAGTAAAATAATATCCGTGGCAAAATCTTCCAGTGTCATATGTTGTCTCTTTCTCTCCATTAAATGGAGCGCTGCGTTTATTTGACCGACTTGTTTGGGATCAATCCTATGGCTAAAATCGGCAACAACTTCTCTGAGGGACAAATTTGTATTCATACTAATTCTGTTTCCATTCGATATAATAGTTTCACAGAAATCAACAAAATTGGGAAACATGGTTGGTTCTCCCCCAGACATGAATAAATGTATCGGTCTGCCTACATTAAGAAAAGATTGTGCTATTTCAGATGAACTTTTTCCATGAACAGCGGGTTCATTTTTGTGTACTGCGATATTAGGATGACAATAATCGCAATAAAAATTACATGCATCAGTGAGCATCCAATCAAACATAATCTCATCAGTGGGAGTAATTATTTCTCCTTCAACATTCCTTGCTATTTGTTCTACAGGAAAAATTTTGTCAATAGGGATAAAGGTATTAGGAATTAGTCTTTCAGTCATATACGTTGAAAAATAAGTGATTTGAAACTGTGTTCCTTAATCGGATCTGAATTTATTATAGATTGTGTTAGTCGACGAAAATTTGCTTCAGTAAAGTAACCTGCCACGACCTTCCTGACCTTCAATTTGTCTATGTCTTTTCTATCCATTTTTATATAGACTCGGTGCGGCTTATGGAGTAGGTCACCATTTCTTGCTGCAATATTAACAATTACATTACAGTTGTACGTTTTACTAATCTTATACGATATCCTGTTGGCCAAAATGTTGTATAACTTCCCAGAATGGTGTACAGGATTTTTACCTGCAGGAGCTTCAGTGTTCATCTCCCTATTCCCTATTAATAGTAATTAGGCCATTATATCTGTTCCCACGACCTACCACTCCTTGGTCACCCTTGTCGATTGCAGACCCAAAAACCGTTAGATATGCGTATTTGCCACCTTCGTCTTTAGTGTTGATATTTAGAGTAAGTTCCCTCCTAGTTAATTGGTGTATTTTGTCCATAAGATCTAGTTTAATTTTAGCTAATTCTTGTGAGTAATACTCTCTAGATGGAGTTAGTTTAGCGATGAATGGGATGCAGATAGTGATGTCGAGTCCAGATTTATCACGGGCTAACATTACCTTGACGTCGTAACCGGTTTCGGGAAATTTCTCCTTAAATTTGCCGGAGCATAAATAATTTTCCATTTCAATTACCAATTTTTCCGACTCGCTATAAGGTGCGTAACCCGAACAAAGTACAGAATCATTAGATCTTAATACTAAATTTGCTCTCTTTAAATCCGAAACACTTTTTGGGGTATAAAATGAAACAGGGTGATCCCTACCCTTACCATCGTGGACATTAATTTCGTAACTCAGATACTTAGTTACGTCACTATTTTTAAATATATTTTTGAAAATATGTTCGACGGTATCTTGAAATAACTTCCTAATATTGATTCTATTATTGCCAATTTTACTAGTTACCTTTCCGAATAAATAAATTTTAATTTTCTTTACAATTTTCCCTTTTCCAAAATCAACATTTGCTTTAGCACCTATAATAGTAACTTTATCGACATAATGATTGGCTATTATTCCGAAATTTCCCAATGTGTATTTGGAATAGTTATTTGAAAAGGTTTCAGCAATAATATCAGCCAGAGTATCTGGGTGACCTATACCTTTCCTTTCAATGAGCTCTACCTGAGCTTGTTCGATAGGAACGTGGTTGTATTCTAATATAGATATCTTCATATTAGGCAGATATTATATAGAGTATTAAATCGGTTTAAAAGTAGATTCGTTTATGTTTTAAAAAAGTCATATTTGTTGTAAAATTGCTTCAGTATGGCAAAAAAGCCCTTTTTCGACCCAGTTGATACGAAAGTTGATTTCCCTAAGTTAGAACAAGAAATTTTAAAAGAATGGTATCAAAAGGGAATTGTTAAAAAGTATCTTCAGAAAAATAAAAATTCGAAAAAAACATTCTCTTTTCTTGATGGCCCTATTACAGCGAATAATCCGATGGGAGTTCACCATGCTTGGGGAAGAACATATAAGGACCTTTGGCAACGCTTCAATAATATGAGAGGGTTTAAAGAGAGATTTCAAAACGGGTTTGATTGCCAGGGGCTATGGGTTGAAGTTGAGGTAGAGAAAGAGTTAGGTTTGAAAAGTAAAAAAGATATAGAGGAGTTAGTTCCGGGAGATAAAAAAGCCAGTATCGCAAAATTTGTCGAGCTTTGCAAAAAAAGAGTCTATAAATACGCGGACATTCAGACAGAACAGTCCAAAAGATTGGGCTACTTCATGGATTGGGATAATTCATATTACACACTATCTGATGAAAATAATTACATGATTTGGCACTTTTTAAAAAAGTGCAACGATCGCGGGTTTATTTATAAAGGTCGGGATTCAGTTCCTTGGTGTCCCCGCTGCGGAACTGCAATTTCCCAGCACGAGATGCTGACCGAAGATTATAAAGAATTGACTCACGAGACGGTTTTTTTTAAATTACCCGTAGAAAAAAGTGATTTTAGTCTTTTGGTTTGGACGACGACGCCTTGGACAATTCCTGCTAATGTGGCTTTGGCTGTAAACCCGAAATTTATTTATCAGCTTGCTCAAAATAAAGAAACTGGAGAAAAAGTTGTACTTTTAAGGGGTGATCAGGTGCAAGAAGAAGAGCAAAAGAAGTTTTTTGATGAGATACTGGGCGGTAGTGATTGGGAGTGTATTAAAGATTATAAGGGAGAAGAGTTGGTGGGTCTTGTGTATGAAGCCCCGTTTGACTTTCTCCCAAGAGTTCAAAACTCTCGCCAGGAAAATCCTAAAACGTTTCATACAGTCGTTGATGCCGAGGACTTGGTAGTAGCCACAAAAGGAACGGGAATTCTTCATGTTGCCCCGGGAGCAGGACAGGAGGACTATCAACTTGGAAAACAGAAAAATTTAGCGGTAATAGATGTAATAGATGAAGAGGGAAATTACTACGATGGAATGGGAGAATTTTGTGGTAAAAATGCAAAAAAGCATCCCGAAATCATAATCGATTTCCTTAGAAGTAAGGATAACGGTAAGTTTCTTCTTAAAACCGCAAATATTACACATAGATACCCCGCATGTTGGCGATGTAAGACGGAACTTGTTTGGAGGGTGGTCGATGAATGGTATATTGCCATTGATCCGGTTCGTGAAGACATGAAAAAGGTTACAAAAAATATCCGGTGGATTCCTGAATTCGGTCTTAAAAGGGAATTGGATTGGCTGAAGAATATGCACGATTGGCTGATAAGTAAGAAAAGATATTGGGGTCTTGCCATACCGATCTGGGAATGCAAAAAATGCGGAAACTTTGAAGTCATCGGGAGTAAGGAGGAGTTAAGAGAAAAGGCAGTTGAAGGATGGGAAAAATTTGAGGGCCATACTCCGCATAGGCCATGGGTTGATGAAGTAAGAATTAAATGTTCAAAGTGCGGCGAAATTACTGAAAGGATACCGGATGTCGGGAATCCTTGGCTTGATGCCGGGATAGTCTCTTTTTCGACCATTTCAAAAGATAATAAAAATACACCTTTATATTGGTCCGATAAGAAAGAGTGGGAAAAATGGTTTCCGGCTGATTTTATAACTGAGAGTTTCCCCGGGCAATTTAAAAATTGGTTTTACTCATTGATTGCCATGAGTAGTGTATTAGAGAACCGCGAACCTTTTAAAACTGTCTTGGGATTTGCGACACTTCTTGCGGAAGACGGAAGGCCAATGCATAAAAGTTGGGGAAATGCGATCGAATTTAATGAGGGCGCAGAGAAAATAGGGGTAGACGTAATGCGCTGGATGTATATCCGCCAGAATCCTTCTGATAATCTATTATTTGGTTACAAAATTGCTGATGAGACCAGGAGGAAATTTCATTTAACTCTTTGGAATATTTATAACTTCTTCGTGACTTATGCAAATCTTGATGAATGGCATCCTGTAGCAGGTCAGCCGATTATCCTAAGAAACTTGCTTGATGTGTGGGTTGTTTCGCGTTTGCAGGAAACAATCGTTGGGGTAACAAATTCACTCGAAGATTATGATGCAAGATTGGCAAGCGAATTTATCGAGGACTTTGTGCAAGATATGTCTCTCTGGTATATAAGACGCTCAAGAAGTCGTGTGGGATTAAGTGCACCGGACGAGACGGATAAAAAGGATTTTTACATTGTTTGTCATGTTGTATTAGTAAACCTGACTAAAATTCTAGCTCCCTTTACTCCCTTCTTGGCTGACATAATATTTACAAATCTCGTAAAGCTAGGGACCATATCAGTTCACCTGATTGACTGGCCGGATAAAGTATTTCTTAAGAATTTGAAGGGATTACTCGGAGAAAAAAAAGAAGTGAAAAAGTTAATGCAATATATGCAATTGGTTAGAAGTGTTGTGGAAAAAGGTCATTCGGCCAGAAAAGAAGCAGGTTTGCCTGTGAGACAACCGTTAAACTCGATAACAATCTATTTTGATGAGAGATGTGATGCAAGGATGCTGAAATTAATTGAAGATGAACTGAACGTTAAAGAGGTGATTTGGAAAAAAGGGAAAGAGTTAAAAGTAAAACTGGATACTAAGATTACTCCGGAACTTGAGGAGGAGGCTAAAACAAGGGAATTAATCCGCAAGATTCAAGGAGAAAGGAAGAATATGGGTATAGGGCTTACCCAAAAAATTGTGGTAGAAAACAACTGGCTACCCAAGAGTAATAAATTAACTCAATACATAATTGACAAAACTTTATCCAGAGAACTCCGCCAGGGTAATAAGTTAAGTGTTCAAAAAGCTTCTTAAGTAACAAAAATGAAAAATTTGGTCTCGGTAGTTAAAAAAGACCCCTTTTTTGTTTTTACGATCTTTTATTTAATTATAACTTCTATTTTCATTTTAAATTCTATTTCTGCCAGCATATTTCCTCTTTATTATGTTTTTATTTTATTAGCATTACTTTCGTTTATTCTTTTTGTTCAAATAGACTTTGAAGTTTTGACACTATTTTCTCCCCACCTATATATTTTCAGTCTAATTCTCCTCCTTTTGCCTCTGATCATAGGTCAGGTAACAAGGGGCGCTATACGCTGGATCCCTTTAGGCCCGCTAACTCTTCAGCCCTCTGAAATTGTTCGGCCATTCCTTCTCATTTTTTTTGCAATGTACCTAGATTCAATTAAAAAAATTACGGTTCCAACTATCGCAAAAACTCTTATTTTATTCGGTTTACCAGTATTTATGATTTTAATCCAGCCGTCTTTAGGGGTGGCAATCTTGACCGTTGTCGGGTATATAGGAGTACTTTTCGCTTCGAAGATTAACAAGAAATACATATGGCTAGGATTTATATCAGTTTTGTTTTTGATACCTCTCTCTTGGTTATTTCTTGCCCCCTATCAAAAGCAAAGAGTAATCTCTTTTATTAATCCCGCCTTGGATCCTTACGGAGGCGGATACAACAGTATTCAAGCTATGATTTCGGTTGGATCCGGCCGCTTATTTGGAAGAGGTTTGGGTAAAGGAATTCAAACGCAGCTTGCCTTTTTACCCGAAAAGCATACCGACTTTATTTTTGCGGCGACGGCAGAGGAGTTAGGCATGGTAGGTTCAATGATTTTACTTATCGGACTTTTTCTTTTACTTTTTCAAATAATAAAATTTATCGACCGAGCTCGCGGTCCGGTTGCAAGAGCATATATAACCGGAGTCTTTCTCGTTTTGTTTACGGAAACAATGATTCATATAGGAATGAATATTGGAATTGTTCCGATTACGGGGGTACCTTTGCCGTTAGTTTCCGCGGGAGGGTCTTCGCTTCTGGCGACGATGATTTCTTTGGCAATTTGCATTTCTTCTCAACCCAAAGTTTGATCTTGTTTTTGTCACCCAGCCAGTTTAAAATACACTCGATATGGGCAAGTATGCAGTTGTTAGAATTAAAGGGACTCAATACAAAGTGTCTGAGGGAGAAGAAATATTGGTTGACAAGCTGGATGGTGGGAAACCTGAAGTAGAGGTTCTTCTTGCGGTGGATAATGAAAAAGTATTGGTCGGGAAGCCAACACTTAAAGACTCTACCGTCAAACTAAAAATTGTTAAGGAAGAAGAAAAGGGTGAAAAGATAAGGGTTTTTAAATATAAAGCAAAGAGCCGCTACAGGAAAAAGATGGGTTTCAGGCCGAAATACACCAGGCTTCTTGTAGAAAAAATCTCCTAAATAACACAAACAATCTATGTCATTCTATATCACAGTGATCTCTTGACATCTGTGAAAAGTTAATCTATAGTGTTTTGTAGATTGGAGTAAGAAGTGTATTTCACTTGGGGTTTAAAAACTTGTCCTGAGTGAGTGCAGCAAATCGAAGGATGTCAAAACATAAAGCAGCGGGAAAATTAAAACAGCAAAAACGAACACAACCTAAATACTTAGGCGTAAAAGTTTCTGATGGAGAGAAAGTTAACGCCGGCGCGATTATTATAAGACAGAGAGGAACGAAATTTAAGTCAGGAAAAGGAGTAAAAGTTGGACGTGATCATAGTTTATACGCGGGTGTTCCGGGTACGGTTAAGTTTGAACAAAAGCTGGGTAGAAAACAAGTTTCTGTAAATTAAAGTATGGCCGAAGAAGTAGTACAAATTGCTATAGATCAATTGCAACCAAATCCACTTCAACCAAGGGGAGCAATAACTCCTGAGAGTTTGGTCGATCTCGTAGATTCAATTAAAGAGCATGGAATCTTAGAACCTTTGGTGATTGCAAAGACTCCAGCAGGTTATCAGATAGTCGCAGGAGAGCGAAGGTGGCGCGCTGCAAAACTTGCAGGTTTAACACATGTGCCAGCAATTATTCGTGAGACTTCGCCAAAAGGAATGTTGGAAATGGCTCTTGTTGAAAATGTTCAGAGGGTTGATCTAAATCCCCTGGACCGCGCAAAAGGATTTGAGAGGCTTCTTAGTGAGTTTGGCTTAACAACAAGTGAAATTGCCGTTCGCATCGGAAAATCAGTTGCGTATATTTCCAACTCAATTAGGCTTCTTTCAATTCCGGACGCTCTAAAAGACGGCCTGCTTTCAGGGCTTATATCCGAAGGTCACGCCCGTGCACTTTCTGCAATCGACGAAAATGAATTAATGGTCGAAGCTTATAAGATTATTCTTAAGGAATCCGGGTCTGTAAGACGTGCTGAGGATTTGGCAAGGAGAATGAAGGCTAAAATAAACCACGGGGTAAAGACGAAGGCGCCTGCCAGTCATATAATTTCTGAAGAAATAGATAAACTTCAAGCTCAACTGCAGCAGGCTCTGGGAGATTCGGGAGACGAGACTAAAAAGACCGTTGTAAAGCTGGTTCGATCGCGCAGAGAGACAAAAGTATATTTTATTTTCAAAGGCGGTCTTGAGGAAACCGAGGAACGCCTCCAGAAGATTTACAAAGGTATAGTATCTTAATACTCAAAAAAATTTCAATATTTTACTTCTTTGATGACTCCGGCTTTTGAGATTGGCCAGTATATTACCCAGGCCTTACCTTTAATAACTTCTTTTTTGACGAAGCCCCATGTCCTTGAATCTGAAGAAAAAGTCCTATTGTCTCCAAGCACAAAATAATATCCGTCCGGAATTTTGACTTCCTGATCCTGTTTCAGAAATGCGCCTGGCCTAGTTTCAATGTCCGAAGGTATATAGGATTCCGTTAATTTTTGGTTATTTATATAGACAGAGTTGTCTTTTATTGATATATCCTCGTTCGGAAGACCAATGATTCTTTTTATGAATTCCTCACCGTTTGCGCCTGGAGCTAAAAAGACAATTACTTCACCTCGCTTAGGTTCACGGAATCGGTAGGTTAATTTGTCTGTGAGCAAATATTCACCGTTGTGGTAGTTTGGTTCCATTGACGAACCCTTAATTTTGTGGGGCTGAAGCACTAAAAGGTATATAAATAAAAATATCGCAACGGCAAAAACGATTACTTCCAATATGTCCAAAAAAAATGCAACTAAGCGCTTAAAGATCATGAAATTATTATATATATTAAAATGCTATTTGACTACCGACGGAATTTAGCAAATAATTACTTTGTCTAAAAATGTCTCTACCAAAAAAAATTGCTTATTATGACGGCTCTCAAGCACTTGCCTTTTCCGACGTTTATCTTTCCCCTTCATATTCGGATATCCGGTCACGATTCGGAGTCCAGATAGACATCTCAACGGCTGTGGCAAAAGGTGCTCCAAAACTTAAGATCCCATTCATTTCATCGGGAATGGACACAGTAACAGAGGAAGCAATGGCCGCGGTCATGGCATTAAACGGGGGTTTAGGGGAGATTCACAGAAATAATACCCCCGGGAGACAGGCAGAGATGATAAGGCTTGTTAAAGAGCGAATGCGCTTAATTGAGAAAAACCCACCGACGGTTTCCGAAAAAGCAACAATAGCCGATGCTCTTTCACTTTTGCAGAAAAGAAACCGCGGTTATGTAATTGTATATCCTACCAATAATTTTTCAGGAGAATTTTCAGGCATAGCGACCAGCAGAGATTTTCTTTCGGCTACCCCCGATACAAAAATTAAAAAAATTATGACATCCGTCGATCTGGCCGCAGGACGGAAGCTTATTACTGCGCCAAAGGGAACAACCTTGGAAACCGCGGTAGGCATAATGAAGGCAAACAAGGTTGAAAAACTACCCATTGTAGAGAAAAACGGAAAACTGTGGGGAGTTTATACGCTTAAGGACTATGAGTACATTCAAAAATATTCGAATGCGGCACTGGATGATCAGGGAAGGTTGATGGTTGGGGCAGCGATCGGAGTTCATGAAATAGATGTCGAACGGGCCCATAAAGTCGTCGGCGCGGGAGTAGACGTTCTTTTCTTGGATATTGCTCACGGGCATTCTTTATATTCAAAAGAGATGCTCAAGCGTCTTAAGATAAAAGAAAAAATAAAAGTTCCAATCATAGTCGGAAATGTAGCAACAAGGGAAGGTGTACTTTTTGCCTATGAAATCGGTGCTGACGGTATAAAAATAGGTATCGGCCCAGGTTTTGTTTGCAAAACAAGAAATGTTGCCGGCACGGGGGTTCCCCAGATTAGTGCGATACTCGAAGCCAAAGAAGCACTTGGAAATAAAAGAAACCCGCCTCCTATTATCGCAGACGGAGGAGTACGGGAACCTGGTGATCCACCGAAAGCAATCGCGTGTGGGGCTGACTCAGTGATGTGGGGCAGTATGTGGGCAGGAACAGATATGAGTCCCGGGGATGTTATAAAAGCCAACGGTAAACTGCAAAAGCGTCATCGGGGAATGGCGTCAAGAAGCGTAGCTCAAGATAGAGCGAAGATGGAAGACTCGACAACTGATCCAATCCTCTACACTCCCGAAGGAAGAGAAATATTTACTCCCTACCAGGGATCAACGCAGGGTTTGCTAAATGAATATATTGGGGGATTACGCTCAGCCATGAGTTATGTTGGTGCCCACAATATAGCGGAACTCAAAAGGGCAAAACTTATTCACGTAAGCTCACACGGCGCAAATGAGCAAGGCCGTTCTCTAACTTTCTAAAATTTTTTTCTTCCGATCCTAGGTGTAAAATATAAAGGCAAAAGTTTTTGCTCGCGTGGCTCAGTGGTTCACCCGAACAAATTTCTACGGAAATTTGCGCGGGTAAAGAGCGCTTATGTTCTACGTATATGTAATAAGAAGCGTTAAAGATAAAAGGCTTTACTCTGGTTACACAGCAGATTTAAAAGAAAGAATTAAGATGCACAATAATGGTAGGGTAGAATCAACTAAGAGAAGAGTACCTTTTAAGTTGATATATTATGAAGCATACTTAAAACAGCAGGATGCAACGAGTAGGGAGAAATTTTTTAAAACTCAATGGGGTCGAAATTATTTAAAAAGGGTACTTAAAAATTATTGGAATAAGGCCGATTAGCTCAGTTGGTCAGAGCGCTGCATTCACATTGCAGAAGTCGGGGGTTCAAGTCCCTCATCGGCCACTTTTGTCTTAGGTCAGGCCGTTTGACCAAGTCAGACTTGGTTTGACGTCCTTCGAATCCAGGCGCGAGCACAAGGTTTTGGCGACGGGATCCGAAAAGCCTAAGAGCTCTAACCTTGAGATGTTGATATCACTCTACGCTTACATTATACTAATCCATGTCGCGAGAATTACTTCAACTCGAGCCTGTAAATTGCGGAATTTCACTGACTTCTTTCTGGCCGTCATTTGATATTGAGGCAGTCTTGTCAGGGGAAGAGCAGGAGGTAGTATGTCCTAATGGAAGTTTTGTTTTAGTACAAGAGTACGTGACTTCCGACGGGGGGAAAAAGGTAAATTTTTACTGTGCACACTGCCAGCTAAATTTTATAAATCCTCCCGAATAGTCGCTAACAAAGTTAAATTTAAGTAGATATGAAAGAACAAACTACGGTACAGTCAGATAAGGTTGAACGCTTATTGGAAATACAGGAAAGATTGGATCTTTTAGAAGAACAGGATATCCTTGTTTTACAAGCCTTAAAAAAAGAAAACGAGAACGTACCTGTTGACTTTTGTTTTATCGCTTCAGAAATTTTTGTTTTACCACGATTGGTCGAAGAAAGTTTAGAAAAATTAATGGAACTGGGATTTGTATCCCAAGGCGAGGAAAAACCAACGTTTTTAAAGATAAACCAAAACGGCATCGATGCCAAGAAACTTCTTAATATATTTAGGTAATCAACACCCCGATTTGATGGTTTTACTTTCATTTACATTGGTGCTACTGGGGTGTAAAATACACGTAATTTAGGTTTATATGGAACGAGAAGATTTTGAACCGCACAAATATGCACTTCAAAAGATTGAGGCTTTAAGGCGTCAGGGAGAGCTTTTAGCTTGGCTTGGAGGAGAGGGTTCTCGTACGGAGGCCGAGGAGTCGATCGCGTCCAAATTTATGAGTGATGACAAAGATATTTTCGCATCACGCGCAATTGCTATTTATCGAAGAGGACAGCTTAATAAAATACTTAGTGCAAATACTCCTTTATCGGATAAAGAAATAAAGTTAACCGAGCAGTTATTATCTCCGAATAAAGAACTTTTTGCAAAACAACTCATCAGCTTGCATCGCAAAGGTTTACTGCGAGGGTATTTGGAAGGTGAAGATTTTGAATTTAGTAGCTTTGAAAGCAATCAACTTTTACAAGAAGGTTCGGATGATTTATTCTCCAATCAAGAATAAAAATCTATAAAAACCCCATTTAACCACAGAGTTTGTATCTGACAACTAAATCAAGGTAAAAACAATTTATCTTTTTGGGTTACCAAATCTTCGAGCCTTAGTTTTGAAGGATAGACAAGTTGTTGTATAACCCAACTGTCGTCTTTTGCTTTAAGTTCAACTTTCAACTTTACTTCATTGTCCTTCCTTAGCCATTTTTTTGGTAACTTTACTAAAGTTCTCACTGGGGTTTGATCGCCGTCTATGTGGCTGATGTAATCTTTATAACCTTGTGGGGTAAGATATCTTGTAATTCTAGGGCGGGCCTTACTTGGACGTTGAGCATCAAAACCAGGCTCGACAACAACATCAGCTATTTCAGGCAAACCTTCGGGAGTATATTTCAGACTTCCTCCAATATAACCTTCCGGTAAATAGTGCAGAGTGGATATCCTGATTCCTATTCCGTCTCTTTCAGTAAGCGCGATAATACTTCTTAATTCTTGAAGCTGTCCATTCGCACCAACAGATCTTCGTGCAGATAAAACGATAGGGTGGTCTTCGATTACTGGAATTCGTAACACCCTCCTCTCCCAAGAAGTGGCGTCTCCGGTTAAACATTCAACAGTATCGCTGTCTGTTGTAGATTGTATTAGTTCTCCGGCCTTATTTAACCAATCATTATAATGTTCAGACATAATATAGGATAATTATATCATCAGATTTTGAGAATGGAAGTTCTGAGAGCTTTATATTTTTGCTATACTAATTTGTAATGGGTCTTCAGAGATTAGAAGCTAATTAACTTCAGGAGATGATAATATTCTTTGATTGGGTAGTATCAGGACATTTTAATTATCAGAAGAGGTATTTTGCGAAGGTGTATATCCAATCGCCTTTCGATAGAACCTAGTAATTTTTCCAGCTCTTGATTTATCTTGTTCAACGGTCATTCTCAATGCAGAAATATCATCTCTGGTTATCTGTTGGTTGTCAGCAACTCTTGCGACCACGTCAAAGTTCCTCATGGCCAGTTCCTCAGCGTGTTCAATAGACGTTCCGGATGGACGCCCCTTAATTTCCCAAGCTTTGTAAGCTTCAAACATTTCTTTCATGCTATTCATATCATTGACTTCTGCTAATCGTGTAATCTCTTCTGCAATTTCCCTCCGGTTTACCCCAAGTACTTCACCCGCATTTTTTAGACGCTCTGTAATAGACTCTCCAGATTCGTTGTTTTCCATATTACGGTTAATTATATAATTGTCTTACAAAATTTCAACTCTATAGGAAAAGATCTCCATTTTGCTATACTGATTTGTAATGAGTCTTCAGAAGAAAAGGTTGATTGCTTATATCTTTTGGCTTTTAATTATCCTTTCCGGTCCTGTTACCGTGCTTCTGAATACACCAATGGAACTAATCTCTACGAACAATTTGGTTCTCCTTAACGTTTTCCAAAGGATGACCGGTCTTTTGGCATTCAGCCTAATATTTATCCAAATCCTTCTCGGATCCTTCATGCTCAAGTGGGTTCAGATTCTGGGAGCTAGAGCTTACAAGGCCCACGTTACTCAAGGTCTTCTCGCATACGGGTTTATCCTAATTCACCCTATTTTTTATTATGTAATAACCTACGAAGTTGTCGGGAAAATAGTGCTTATTCCCGATTTTACAATCAAATCGGAATATTGGATTTCATTCGGACGAGTTGCATTTGCACTTGCAACTATTGCCGTTTTTGCAGGTTATTTCAGAACGCGCCCGTTTTTCAGACGTAATTGGCGAGCTTTCCATATTCTGAACTACTTAGTCTTTATTTTGATTGCTTTTCATTCTAGAAATGTCGGATCGGATATCGCATCGTTTCCGTTTGTTATAACCTATTGGCTTGGGGTCTCGGTAGTTACGGTATCGATTCTTTACCGCACTGTTTACCCTAAGATTGCGCTTTTCATTTCCTCTCAAAAGGCTAGCGAGGTAAAACAAGGTTGAGTAATCGCGAGAGAATGCTAATATTAAGTATATGGACGGAAACGCCTCCAGCTGGGATAAGGTTCATCAAAGAATACACGTTGAAGACAAAAATCCTTCTTCTTATGCCCAAGAGAAAGAAATTCTTTTCCCACGCGGGGCGATAGTTGCCGATTTGGGTGGTGGAACAGGAGCCGACGCTTTATACTTTTTAGATAAAGATCATCAAGTAATTATTTTAGATGTCTCTAAATTTGCATTGGAAGTTGCCCAAAAGAAAGCAACGGAGGCAGGTAAGGAAAAAAACTTAATCACTAAGGAAGTTGATTTTGGTGAAGAGAAGCTTCCCCTTCGAGACAACTCTTGTGATGTAGTTTATTCAAGAATTTCTTTAAATTATTTTCCCAGAGACCGGACGGTTGAGATTTTTCGGGAGATTTATAATTGCCTGAAGCGTGGGGGTCGTGCATTTATTACTCTAAAATCGCCAAGGGATAGAGAAGAAATAACTTTTCTTCAGAGTTCATCGGTTGTCTTTGAACCGGGAGTTTTTATACAAAACGGACAACTTAGGAGTAGATTTACGGAAACGCAGCTTAAAGAGATGCTTAACGAGGCAGATATTAGAGGTTACGAGGTTAAATTGTATGATGAAAATTTAACACACAAGGGAGAAGGCCATAAAGACATGCTTCACTTAACAGAAATTACCTTCACAAAGCAGGAGTCCTCATAACGGTTACTGCAACGAGCCGAGAGTAGGCGATAAGAGAAAGGGTTGTTACAAAAGCAATAATAAAAAGAGCATAAAGGTTGTACTGCCGTTTTTGGATTCTATTTAAGAAGAAATACAACGATACGAATATTGCATCGAGTAAGAATATTTGGACAAGAATTGCCAGCATGGGAGGTTGTATTGGCCTTCCGCCGTCCGGAAAGACAATCTGGTTTATTTGTTCTGCCGGGGAAGAATAGGTTGATGTTACCGAATTGAAAGTTGGTTTTGAAAGAAAATTACTAAGAAGTATAAGGAGTGAATGAAAAGCATACGAAGTTACCCAAGCATGGAGTGATTTAATCGTTTTCTCGAAACTGATTTTTTTCCAAGAAGTTTTACTTTTCATAAAGTCTACTATAAAGATTCTAGTAAATTTAGAGAATTTTTGAAATAGGTATATATCATTTAACAATATTAATTTGGTTATGCAATTACCCACTTTTTTTGCTTAATAATAAATAAACAATGGTGCATTTTAAACTGTTCTATTTTGGGCAGAGTAGGATGTGAGTAGTTGATTGGTAACTCCTCGTTTATTTTTGTTAGATATTTTACAATTTCATCAGCAATAATGGGGTCATTTTTATATTCACGTTCGTATGTATATCTAACAGCGCCTATACATAAATCAGCTATTTGAAGTGCTCCACAAACTTGAGAATTTCCTTCTGCACAAAATTCTACTGTAGCGCGTGGATAGATTAAGGTATCCTCTTTTAGTATTTTCTGCGTTTCGCTATATTCAAATTTACCCATTCTTCCAGTTGTGTCAGGGACAATATAAAAATCACCTTTATAACCCATATTGCGACATTTTCGTATAACATTTCTTATAAGTAGATAGGAATGTTTATACAACGGCTTATTTTTTTCGTCGTCATAATAACTATTCAATTCTTCTCTCGTTGGATTTTTATAACACCATGAATGAAAGGTTACCTCCGGTTTAGATAAATAATTCCCTAATATTTCCTTATACTTATCCCAGTAACATTCTGTTGCTTTAGACCATTTAATTTCACCCCAAAGTTTCTTGTCAAGTCTAGATTGGATATACTCCTTTTCTAAATCGGGCAATTTTTCTTTAGGTAACACCAGACAACCTATTACAGTGAAATTTGAAGAATAAGATTCATCGAGCGCTATGAACACGTAACAATTTTACCAAAAATATTTATACCGATGCAGTTAATTTTTTTTGAAGTTCTTGTGCAACACCAAGAGTTTTATTAACTTCTGGTTTTTTAACCACCCTTTGCACCCCCTTCAGTTTAAAAAGCTCTGATTCTATAAGGAACTTAAGATAACTTAATTCAATTTCCGAAAAATTGACTTTTTTATAAGACATTATTTGAAATCTCTGTAACTGATGTTATCACACTTTTACCAGTTTCTGTCAATTACAACATTTCACTATTTCATTATATATAATAACTTTAATCCCATTGGATACTGTAGAGTATTTATTGAATTTGGTAGGTTCTTAAATCGTCTCAAAAAATGAGTTAATTATTTAACTTATTTGTCAACCTGAATTAAGGTTGAGATCATATTTTTGTAATAAGTTAATAAGTTTTTCCCTATTAATTAACTCTAATGGTTTGTCTTGTGCAAATTTTATACATTCGTTTGAAAAATCTGATGTAGTTACAAAGATACCTTTGTTAGCTCTCTCATGCATTACAACACCATACAAATCTCTTATATGTCCTGAAGATATTGTGCTTTTATAACGTTTACATTGGACAATATATTTTCCTCCAACTATCGATTCTTCATTAATGCCAACGATATCTATACCACCATCATTAGTAATTTTTGTAGTTTTTGCTTTTATCCCCATTGCCAAAAGCAAATCAGCAAAAAGACTTTCGAACCTTATAGGATCAATAGTATCCAAGTCTATTTCTTTTGATGTTTTTTTATTTATATTTAAAAAACTATAAGGAGTAACGTCTTCGTAAATATTATTATTCAATTTATAAACACAGGGAAAATTAGAAAGTAAGGTTTTTGCATCAATATTTTCGACAACGATATCGTTATATGTATCCACGTCGATAATTGTACTAATAACACAAGCTTGATATTCGTGTCCCTTTTGATTGATTCTGGGAATATACATCGAAGCATAAAGTTTTTTTAATGTTGGTACGATACTAAATATTCCAATAATTACATCAACAAGAGAAGAATAAACGACACTAGGATTATCTGTAATCAATTCGGGAAAATTTAATTTAACAGAAATAGTCGAGGAATTATTTACATTGAAATTACAATTGGTTTCAACTCTGGTGTTTCCCCCAGGAACGGACGTAACATGGATTGCGATAGGAAATTTATTAAAGTATTTTTGTATACATTCTAATATTGCTTTTTCATCTCCAGATTCGAGAGATTCTAATGATATTTCTGCAGTTTTTTCTTTTTTAAATATATCTAGAAACGATAATGCTGGGTTTACCAGTAATTGTTTTGCCGAATTTCTAGAGTAACGGTTGTTCATTATTATATTTTATCACTTTGCTTCCCGGTCCAAAAATATATTGAATACTCCATTAAAGCTTCTCCAAGAGAGATAAATATGTTATATCCGACATCAATACAAGAAGACAAAACCCAGAAGAAGTTCAGGAAGGAAAATGTTTCATTCTCCCAGCTCTCCCCTCGTTCTTATAGGTTCGCCTCTTTGGTAAGCATCAAAGGTCTCAATTTTTACAGGTTCTCTGGAATAAAATTGCCACCCCAAATCAAATATTGTTTTCATATTCCAAATATGATGAATTACGGAACTCTTTATATCTAAAACATGCGGCTCGCCTTCTCTGTCTTCTCTCACTATAATTTTCCAAGTTTTACTATACTGATTATATGGATATTTTTTCCCATACTCTTTTATTTTTCTTCTTCTTTCTATTTCGTCTCTAAAGTAATTATTACCTAAATAAATACCTAACAAGGCCGCTATTCCAATAGCAAAGTTATTAAAAATATCCGAAACAGTAGTCAACTCATTTAGCGAAGGTTCAAATAAAAGATAAAGTGCAATCAGACATATAACAACTAACGCCAAGTAATACCAATATCTCATATCTTATATATTTTATGCGGCTTCTATTTTACCACTTCCAAAAGAAGTTATACTAAATACAAAGCCACCTTGTTGCAGCGATGGAAGATGAGAAATATAAAATATTCTTGCCCAACAAAAGTATGTTTAGAGGAAAGCCGAAGAGAATGACTATAATCAAATTTGTAGGTATAGAATTATAAGCTTTTATTAATCAAGAAAATGAACAAGGTGTCGGTTTGTATAACTGTTTTCAACGAACAAAAAAGTATAGAAGGTCTAATCAGAAGTTTACTTAATCAAAGCAAGAAGCCGAATGAGATTGTTGTTGTGGATGGGGGATCGACCGACCGTACCGTTAGCATTATTCGTCACTTACAGAAAAAGTACGGGGGAATAAAGCTTTTGGTAGAAAATTGTACTAGAGCAAAGGGTAGAAATTTAGCTGTTGAACTGGCGAAAAATGAAATTATTGCTATTACGGATGCCGACTGTACTGCTGACAAAAATTGGTTAAAGAATATAACAGAGCCTTTTGAGCATAAAGAGATTGATATTGTGGCCGGTTTTTATAACATGTGCGTAGATAATTCTTTTCAAAAAGCCGAATCCGTTTTTTTAGGCGTACTTCCGAATAAGTTTGGAAATGATTTTTTGCCATCGACAAGATCAATTGCTTTCAGGAAAAGAATTTGGGAGGAGATTGGCGGATTTCCTGAGGGAAATAATAACTCTGCCGAGGATACGGACTTCAATTATAAAGCGGCAAAATTAGGAGCTAAATATGCTCGTATTAAAAATGCGCTGGTAGAGTGGAGAATACCGGACAATATTCAGGATTTTAAAGAAAAGATTTATAACTACGCTTCCTGGGATGCTAACTACGGTATTTGGTGGCATCCGGTGAAAAAGTTTTCGTCGCACAATATAAAAGTTCTAACAGTTTTTGCCCGTTATTTAGTTGGTCTTACTCTAATTGCATTGTCATTTAAAACCCCCTCATTACTTTGGTTAGCTTTTGTTCTTCTAATTCTTTATATACTTTGGGCTTTCAGGAAGGTTTATATGGAATATAGAGATTGGAGAGCGGGGCTTTGGGGAATCGTTTTGCAATTTGCTTCGGATTTCGTGGTAATGTCAGGATTTATTTCTGGGATGATTACAAAATGAGTATAAATTTATTTGAGGCTATGTAGTATAATTAAGGATATGACAAACAAAATTGAAGCACCGCAATTTGAGGTAGAAAAAGGTGAAGTTAAATCAAAGATAATTAGCTCTGGCACTGCGGCTGGTACACATATATTTATTGTCTACAATAGCCGTTTAGATGAAGCTGTTAAATTGGCGATGCAATTTCATGAGATAAGTACAGTTAGTGAACAAAGCCGCTCAATGAAAGGTAGTGATTATAGAAAATTATTGGACATGACGGATGAAATAAAGATCTAATTTATAGACACTTCACATTTTTTTAAGCAAGCTTCTTACTAAATCTAGCTTAATTAAGTTAAAATAAAGCTTGTGGGATATTTTAAAGAAACGGTAAAAGGTATTTCCTGGATGGGAAGTTTGCGGGGAATGACACGGATCGTTGGGTTTATAAAGATTGCAATTTTGGCCAGGCTTTTAGCTCCGACACAATTCGGTGTTTTCGGAATTGCCTCTTTGGTTTTAGCTTTCCTGGAAATAACTTTTGATACCGGAATAAACGTTTTTTTAATTCAGGAGGAAGGAAAATTAGAAGATTATCTAGATACAGCTTGGGTCGTTTCTATTTTAAGGGGGTTTCTTATTTCTCTGACAATTTTACTCTTTTCACCTCTGATTTCCTCATTTTTCAATTCTCCTGATTCATTTAGAATACTTCTTCTTATAAGCACAGTTCCTTTCGTAAAGGGTTTTATAAATCCGGCGGTTGTTAAATTCTTAAAAGATCTGGAATTTAAAAAAGAGTTCCTATTCCGTTTTGTTATTTTTACTGTCGATGCTTCGGTTTCGATAGCTACCGCTTTTATTACAAAAAGTGCGGTAAGCTTGGTTTGGGGTATTCTTGCAGGCGGTATTACCGAGGTGGTCCTTTCATTTTTCATTCTTCCGCGCCCGAAATTAAATTTTGAGAAAGAAAAGATAAAAAAGGTGGTAGATAGGGGCAAATGGGTGACGTTTTACGGAGTATTTAATTACCTCTTTGAGCACGGGGACGACATTGTAGTTGGAAAATTAATGAACACAAGCTCTTTGGGTATATACCAAATGGCTTATAAAATATCGAGTCTTCCCATCAGCGAGGTAACCGACGTTATTGTCAAAGTAACTTTGCCTGTTTACGTAAAAATTTCCTTTGACAAAAAAAGACTTAAAAGAGCCTTTTTTAAGACTCTTTTTACAGTTTCGCTGGCTGTTTTTCCCATGGGCTTGGTATTGTATCTTTTCCCTAAAGAGGTAATTAGAATCGTTTTGGGGGAAAAATGGATTGAAGCTTATGCCGTCTTGAAATTACTTGCCCTTTTTGGCGTTTTACGGGCGATAATGCTATCCGGTTACACAATCTTTCTTGCAGTTAAGAAGCAGGAATATGTAACTATAATGACCTTAGTTGGAATATTAGGTTTGGGCATAACGATAATACCCTTGGTTAACAAGTTTGGTATTTACGGGGCAGGTTTATCAGCTTTAATTGCGACCATAATTAGCTTTCCGGTTTTTATTTATCTTCTTTTCAGGACCTTTAACGAGGTCAAAAATAATGGGACTAAATAGTTTTTGGGAATATCCTGAATGTAATCTCTGCGGCAGTTCAAAGGTTAAGGTATTTTATAATTCAGTCAAGACTTGGGAGTACAAAGAAGTGTTCCGCATAGTCAAGTGTATACGCTGTGGACTAATGTACCTTTATCCAAGGCCGAATAAAAAAAATATAGCTAAATTCTATCCCCAGAATACGTATTGGGGTATGCCTGCGAAAGAAGCTAAAAAAGTTTACAGGCCTATTTATAAAAAAATATTTAAAAAGTTTAAAACTGGGGCAATCCTAGACGTAGGAGCAGGAGCAGGTTTTTTCTTAACAAAATTTAAAGATTTGGGTTGGGACTACTCCGGAATAGAACTTTCATCGCATGCCGCGAGAATGGCAAAGAGGCGAGGTATTGAAAATATTGAAGTAGGGGATTTTCCGGAGGATTTTAGAACTAATCAGCAATTTGAAGTAATAACTTTTAACAATTCTTTAGAGCATTTATACCAACCCAGACAGGCTTTGATTAAAGCGAAAAAGCTATTAAAAAATGACGGCTTGATTGTAATTTGCGTTCCTAATTTCAATAGTCTCGGGAGAATTATATTTAAGAGTGATTGGTTTCCTCTTCAGCCTCCACGGCATTTATACCATTTTACGCTTGATACTATTTCTCTGATGCTTTCAAAAGCAGGTTTGAAGGTAACAGAAGTGAGCTATGATTATTTTGAACATAATTTTTACAGCTTGTTTCAAAGTTTTAGATATAAATTTTCGCCGAGATTTAATAGCAGATCTCAAGAAAACCCCGCCTTTCAAGGCGGGGATGAATTGAGCTCTGGTATGTCGTCCTCCTTTAGAGGAACCCCCGCTCTTTTAGAGCGGGGAGGACGTCATAAAGACAGCTTAACTAAAAAGAATATAAAAAGTTTCTCTACGAATCAGTCAACCATGAAGTTTTTTGGCAAAATATTCGCAAATGTTTTCGCATTCAAAGTTGCCCTTTTGGGGAGTTTTTTGGGAAGAGGTGAATATTTTATAGTAACTGCTCAAAAGAGTAATTAAGTATGGGGAACGTAAAAGTTTCAATAGTAATTCTTCGATATAAAGAAATCGGCGAAGTTATAAATTGCCTAAATTCAATTAAAAAGGTAAATCCCAGGTTGTCTTTTGAGGTTATTTTAGTTGATAACAACAAGAAGAAAAGAATTATTAATAAGGTTAGGGGAAAATATTCCTGGCTTAGATACGTCAAAAGCCCGGGCAATATTGGTTTTGATAGAGGTAATAATTTAGGCGCAAAATACGCTAAGGGAGAATATCTTTTATTTTTAAATCCGGATACTTTGGTTTTGCCGAAGGCGATTGATAAATTATCCGGATTTTTAGATAAAAATCACAAGACAGGAGTTGTTGCTCCTAATTTAATAGATGAGAAAGGTAAGGTTTTTTTGCAACTGGGATCAAGAGCCTTGACTCCGATTCGGGGAATCGTAGCGCACTCGTTTATCAACAAGATTTTTCCAAACAATCCCATATCGAGATCTTACTGGCTGAAGGATATTCCCATGGATAAATTGAGAGAAGTTGATGTAGTTCCGGGATCGGCTCTGATGATAAGAAGGAATGTTTTTGAAAGGATCGGAGGGTTTGATGAGAACTTCTTTATTTATTTCGAGGAGTCGGATCTTTGCAAAAGGGTAAAGGAGGAAGGTTGTAGGATTTTTATCATACCTCAAGCGAGAATTGTTCATTATTGGGAACCTAAAACTAAAAACAGAAGACTTAATAAAGAGTTTGAGAAAAGCCGATTATATTATTTTAAAAAGCACTACGGAATATTTTGGGCTTTGGTTGTTGAAGCCTTTGCCAGATTTTCAAAAGAGCACGCAATATTTTTAGGTTTCCTTCTCTTATATATTCTTTTCGCGTTAATAATACTACAATTATGAGGATATGATTAGTGCTGTAGTTTTAACTAAAAACGAAGAAGAAAATATTGAAAAATGTCTTCGGACTCTTCGATTCTGCAATGAAATTGTCGTGATAGATGATAATTCGAATGATCATACTCGTGATATAGCTAAGAAACTGGGTGCAGAGATTTACAAACGTGATATGGACATGGATTATGCTGCTCAAAGTAACTACGGGATGGAAAAAGCTAAAAACAAATGGGTTTTGTTTGTTGATGCGGACGAGCGAATTTCAAACGAACTTGCAGATGAAATCACCGAGGCAGTAGGTTACGAAGGTGTTTCAGGGTTTCTTTTAAGAAGAATTGATTATATGTGGGGTAAATGGCTTACTCACGGAGAAGTAGGATCAAATAGATTTATGCGATTGGTAAGGAAGAGATCGGGAAAGTGGGTGAGGAGGGTTCATCCCCGGTTTGAAATAAGGGGGAAAACACTTAACCTTAAAAACCCCATCCTTCATTATCCCCACCCAAGCGTAAAAGAATTTATCGCAAAAGTGGATAAATGGTCAACTTGGCACGCTTTGGCTAATTCAGAAGAGGGAAAGAAAGCTACAATTTCCAAAGTAGTACTTATGCCGATTGGGCATTTTATCCGCAATTTTATTTTAAATTTGGGTTTTTTAGACGGAATTAGAGGATTAATATTTGCATTTGTGATGAGCTTTCACTCTTATTTAGCCTGGAGTAAACTACTACTGCTCCAAAGAGTAGGAGCTGTAAGCTTCCGCCAGAGGCGGATTCAAAACGAGGCTGAAACTGAGTTTTGATAAAGCTTTTATGGATTTATCAAAAAAGACAATTCTTGAAAAATTAGCCTTAATTTTGGTACTAAGCTATATTATCCTTTTCCCCTTCGGACAGCTTTTAAGAGTAAGAATTGGTCCTGTTACGCTTCATCCAACGGATTTAATAGTGGCTATTTCGTTAGTTTTTTATTTTTTTGGCTGGTTTAAAAAACATCAAGTTTTTAAATACGCAGTGAATTTTATCTGGATATGTTTTTTTTCTTTACTATTATCCTTTTCGTACTTTACGCCTTTCGAGGTAATATTGGGATCTTTTTATTTAATTAGATTATTTTCCTATTTTACGTTTGCAATTCTTGTTACGAGCTTAATTAATAGAAAAGTTCTTTCCAGAGAATTTTTATTAAATTCTTTAATATCGGTTTCAATTTTTGTCGGAATTTACGGTTGGATCCAATATTGGGCTTTTCCGGACTTAACTTCTTTGAAATTTATCGGTTGGGATGATCATTTAGCGAGATTGGTAGGCAGTTTTTTAGATCCGGCTTTCACAGGAATTATATTGGCGTTGGGTGCAATAGCCTCTTACGTACTCTATATTAAAAAGAAAAGAAAAATATTGGTTATAACAACTGTATTTTTGGTTATAACATTAATATTTACATATTCTCGGGCTTCGTATCTCGCGCTTTTTGCTGGTGCGTTTTACCTTTTCCTAAAGTGGAAAAATCCAAGGAGGATGGTCTTTTTGTCATCTCTCTTTACGATTATGGTTTTATTATTACCACGCCCGTCAGGTGAAGGGGTAAGATTGGAACGGACGCAAAGCGTTTTTGCAAGGCTTCAAAATTACCAAGAGACGGCAGAAGTTATCGGTAAGTATCCTCTTTTCGGAGTGGGTTTTAATAATCTTTGCAGTGCAAGACTGAGATTATTCGGCGGAGATCGGGAGTCTCACTCGTGTAGCGGGTCTGATTCAAGCCTTCTTTACATTATTGCGACAACAGGGATAACAGGTTTTTTAGTTTTTTATAAATTCGTCGACGAAATAGTTAAAAACGGTATTGAAAAAAATGTTTACGGTATGATTTTTACGAGTTCCTCGATTGCAATATTAGTTCACAGCCTTTTTGTTCAAAGCCTTTTTTACCCTTGGGTTCTGGGGTGGATGGGAATCCTTTTGGCCTCATCTTTGAACAATGACTAATTAAGAAGAAAAACTGACCGTGATCGTTTTTTCAGTGGTATTTCCGGCTTTATCGCTTGCTTTAATTGTAAACGTATTCGATCCTTCGGAAAGGGTTGTTGCAAAAGTAAAGGACCCACTGGATTCAACGACTACAAATCTGTCATTTATTCTGACGTCGCTTCCAGGTTCGGTTTTTCCTTCGATGACGACTTGTCTTTGTTTGGAAGTGTAAAACTGGGCTTGATCTTGGGGTTTTATAATCTCAAGGTCTGGTGCTTTAGTATCGTAATTAATTTTAACTACGTTTGTTTTTGGGCTTTCATTTCCTGCATCATCTATCGCAATAAGTGAGACTGTATTTTCCCCGTCTTTCAACCCGACGGTAAAAGTGAATTCTCCGGAGTTGTTGGCAGTTAGTTCTTTTTCGCTGTTATTTAAGTAAAGTCTTACAGTTGCTCCGGGCTCTGTTGTTCCCTTAATTTCAACCTCTTTTTTGTTTGTTGCTTCAGGGATTGGGTCCAGTCTGGGTATAACAGGAGGTGTTATATCTGTAACTTCGACAGGCTGTCCGCTTTTTTTGATGTTTCCCAAAAATCCTGCATATTTAGCAAGTGACGATATGCCAAAGACTATAACCAGAATGATAAAACCGGCAGTTAAAATTAAGAAAAAATAGGCCTTTTTAATATTTTTCTTTTCTTCCGATCTCGCGAGGTATGAATAATATCTACGCATATTTAAGTATAGTCCCGGAGCTCTATTTACGAACAACTTCGAACTATTTTCAAACAGCAGGCTCGGGGCTAACGCCCCTCACCAAGCTCCGGCGCGGCTGACGCCGCGCCTCCGCTATTTTTTGCGCGCGCGATTTTTGCTCGGCTCCGCCGAGCATTTAAATTATTTTACTCCACGACCAACTGTATCTTGTAACCAACCAGTAATTAGTTTCTGTTCTCCTTCTGATGGACTGCCGATCTCCCTAAGAACTTCGGGACTGGACAGAACTGTATTATTGAAAATTGCTTGTTGCCTGATTGTCATAGCTCCTACTGACTGCTGAATAAATCCAACAGTCATTCTTCTAACTGCGGCTCTTTTTTGCGCTGACCACTCCGCACCTTTTTCGATTAACAAAGCAAGCAGATAACTGGAGCGATCAAAGGGAGACGCTGTATCAAATTGTTCACTCCTCGCATGTTTTCTCTCCCAATCTTCTGTTACTTCAGTCAAAAATCTTTTTGGGTCAAGAGATTCTTCTGCTTCTCGTTCATGAAAATCTTTTAGAGATCTATTTAACTCTGCCCATCTTTGAGCTATCAATTGTTCGAGGGAACTGCTCTTGTCAGCTCTATCAACCTTTCCTTCATTGTATAAACCAGCCTTTTTATCACTAGTTGGGTTAAAGCCAAATCCTTCTCCCATAAATTTCACCTCCTTTATTTATAATTTCAGTAACATATTTTATCAATTTCCTCTTGCAAACGCAAAAGAAATTGATTATTCTTAAATTGAGCTCAGAAAATTCGGTTAAGTTTTTTAATGCCCTCGTTGGACAGAACTTAACCGTTCTGAGCTCACCAGCGGGGGCATTTAAGTTTTGTTCTTTTAAAATTTTCGCGCTTTTTCTTTAGAATCATTTTTAAAAGAAATGATTTTTCGAGCCGACTTTTTCGGAGGCGCGGCGTCAGCCGCGCCGGAGCTTGGCGAGGGGCGTTAGCCCCGAGCCTGCTGTTTGAAAATAGTTCGAAGTTGTTCGTAAATAGAGCACAGAAGGAGACCGTCGGGGTAGGCGCTGGCCGCGCCCGCCCTCGCGGCCAGCGCCGCAGAGGCTTCGGACAGAGAAAATTCGAGCCGGAAAGAAAAAGAAGTAGAGAAAAAGCGCGAAAATTTACCTTTCTTAAAAAGAAAGGTGCTCGCTATCGCTCGCAAAAGGACAAATAAAAATATGACAAAATACATAGCTTATTGTCGAAAATCAACGGATGAAAAAGACAAGCAGATCATGTCGATTGAGCAACAAATTGAGGAATTAAAAGCATTTGCTCAAAGAGAGAATTTGGAGATTTCAGAATTTCTGACAGAAGCCGAAACTGCGAAGGTTCCCGGAAGACCAGTTTTCAATCATCTTATTTCCTTAATTGAAAAAGGGTTAATCAATGGAATCATTTCGTGGCACCCTGATCGTTTGGCCAGAAATTCCATTGACGGTGGAAAGATTATCTACTTAGTGGATACCGGAAAATTACAAGCATTAAAATTTCCTTCCTTTTGGTTTGAGAATACGCCACAGGGAAAATTTATGCTTTCAATCGCATTCGGCCAGTCGAAATATTATGTGGATAATCTTTCCGAGAATGTTAAGCGGGGATTATATTTTAAACTCCGTCGTGGTGAATGGCCGTCTTACGCGCCTATTGGCTACAAAAACGACAGAAACACAAGAAGCGTGATGATTGAGCCGCGCTCCGCGCGGTTAGTCAAAGAAGCCTTCAAAAAATTTGCCTCCGGCGAATTTTCCTCAATGAAAGATATCCGTGATCTATTTTACAAAAATGGAGTTACTCGTAGAAACGGAAAACCGTTGCATTTCAATCAAATTCGGGAAATGCTCCAGCGGACTTTCTATTATGGTTTGATGACGTATCATGGAGAAACCTATGGGGGGAAACATAAACCACTAATCACAAAAAAACTTTTTGACGATGTTCAGAAAGTTTTGGAGAGAAAATACAACAGGAAACCACAGAAACACGACTTCGCTTTTACCGGATTTATCAAATGTAAGGAATGTGATAGTTTTTTCACCGCCGAGAAGCACAAAAAGTTTTACCCTAAAACCAGAGGCGAGGTTTGGTATACGTATTACCGTTGTGTGAAGAAAAAAGGCGTTTGTTCCCAAAAATATCTGCCAGAGGAGGAATTGGAAAAACAATTACGAGAGATTATCAGTAGCGTCTCGCTTTCTGAAACATGGGTAAACAAACTTTTAAAAATGGCCGAGAAAGACGGAGAGAAAGAAAAGGAGTTCGCCGCTGGCGAACTCCAAAAACTTTCCGTTTCTCTAGCCGATCTTGAAAAGAAACTGGATAAATTGCTCGAAAGTTATTTGGAAGAAATTGTTGACACTGAAAGTTACCAAAGGAAAAAAGAAGAATTATTACAGACAAAGAAAGTTTTATAGGAGAAAATCGAAGAAATTAAAACTAAGGGTTCGAGTTGGCTCGAACCACTCAAGGAATTTATAAAAGAGGCTGCTGATGCGGCCAAAATCGCGCGCACAAAAAATAATTGCAAAGATCTGGCAATCTTTGCAAAAAAACTCGGCTCGAACTACTTCTTAAATAATAAACGGCTCGAATTTTCTCTGTCCGAAGCCTCTGCGGCGCTGGCCGCGAGGGCGGGCGCGGCCAGCGCCTACCCCGACGGTCTCCTTCTGTGCCGATGAGAGGAGTTGAACCCCTAACCTCTCCCTTACCTGCCCGACTTGCCTGAGCCGCCTCTCGGATTCGAACCGAGGACCTTGGCTTTACGAAAGCCCTGCTCTGCCAGCTGAGCTAAGGCGGCAAGTCCAGGCGGGCGGGCGAAGGGATTGCTCTACCATTGAGCTACATCGGCGCACATTTCAAACTTTCTTTTCTAAAGAAAGTTTGGCAAAGAAATTATATCACTTGAAGAATATTAAGACTAATAACCGGTGAATTTTTCTGAGCGTAGCCTGTCCGCGGTAATTTTAAGAGATCCCAGTAATTTTTCCATTGCGTCGACCATTGGTGGAGGACCGCTAACCCAAAAGGTTAAATTTTTAATTTCTAATTTCCAATTTCTAATTAATTTTTCCATCATCTTTTCGTCCACTCTTCCTGTAAGTCCATTCCATTTTACCTTACTTTCCTCGGGTTTGGTTACAGTCATGCCCACCTTAATGTTGGGATACGTTTTCGTCCACTCTTCCAATTCTTTTCGAAATGCAATTTCCTCAGGAGCGGAGTTTGAATAGATTAAGTAAAGCGGAGTTTTTAATCCTTTACCGTCGGAGACGGCCAAGCTTTGCTTATCGACTGAATATTTTATAAAGCTTCTAAAAGGGGTTATTCCGATTCCTCCTGCGATAAGAAGATGCGGTCCTTTTTCGTTTTCGTCAAGAATAAAAGTTCCGTTTGGTCCTTCACCTTCGATTTTGGTTCCGATTTTAAGTTCATCCAGAGTTTTTTTATATCCGGATTCTTCTCTGATTCTTGTAGTAAGCCGAAGCACTTCTCCTTCGCTTGGAGATGAAGATATGGTGAAATGTCTGGTTGGACCCCTCGAATCTTTATACTTTAAGTTAGGTAGTGTGTAGTAATAACATTGTCCAGGAAGGTAAGAGATTGGTGTTTTTGTTCTCCAAAAAAACGACTTAGTCCCTTTTGCCTCATCTCTCTTATCAACAAGCTCGAGAATCATAAAATTGTTATTTTATTGCGTGAGCCCCGCATCATGAAGACAGCCCTCAAGATATTGGTCATATTTATTTTCAGTATTATCTGCCAACGTATACCTTTTTGAAAGACTGGAAGATTTATAAGCGATGTCACTGCAGCTTGCCAATATTACGCTTGGGCGATAGTTCGTCCAAACTCCCCACGCGAGTACTAAAGCGGAAAAAGCAAAGAAAAGAAGAAATAATTTACTTTTATACTTTTTCCCCATACTTATAAATAATAGAGTTATTAGTTGCCAAAAGTCAAGAAGATAAGATTGTAGGTAAGAAATGAGCTGGATACCGTACTGGGCTCGAACCTATCAAAGTATATCACACCAGAGTTAGGTTTAGAACTTTCAGCCTTAAAAGAACACCTCAACATAAAAAGCTTTATGTATTTTATTAGTCAGTGAAATCATGTTGTTGGATGATCTCTTGTAATCGCCTGTGTAACAAGGGTGATGAAGCGCAGACAGTAAAATTGTTTTCTGATTTGTTTAAGGGATTTGAGTAATCAATGGGCTTGCCGATAAAGTTAGTATAAACACCTCCAGCTTCTTGAATAATTACTTGTGGCGCTACGTTATCCCATATCTTGCTCGTTCGATTTAACCATGCCCCATATTTTCCAGAGGCTACCATCATGATGTCAAAGCAGCTATTACTTGATCTGAGATTCCTTATGTTAAGTACAATATCTGCTAGTAGCTTACTTTCCTGGTGTGTAAGTTCGGGGTTTTCTTGATGACCATCAAGAGCGTATACCACCAAACACTTTAATAAATCGTTCATATCAGTAACTTTAATTTGGCGGTCATTACGATATGCGCCTTGGCCCCTTTCTGCATAGTAGAATTCCTGGAAAGTCGGTAAGGCGACCCCCCCAACAACTGGAATGTTTTTGTTTAACAGCCCCAACATGATTCCATACATTGGAATTCCGTTAGCAAAATTGCTTGTTCCATCAATTGGATCTACTACCCATGTAAAATTTGATTGTCTATTGATTATGCCAGCCTCTTCATCTATTACATTGTGGTCGGGAAAATGTTTTGTAATTTGACTTACCAATAAGTTTCCAATATCAATATCAGCTTGAGTTAGAACTTGGTTATTGTCAGTTCCTTTTTCGATACTTTTTACTTTCTCAAAATTGTCTGAAGCAATTTTTGCAGCACTCCGAAGATTTTCTAGAACAAATTTCTTATAAGGCATAACTTTCACAATATTGTCTATTTCTAATTATTTCTGTCCGTTTCTTTCGCTTTTGAGCTGGTCACCGTACTTTGCTCGAACTTACCCAGCCTGGATGATCATATCAAATCATATCTTTTAAACCAATCTGGCATGACGTTTCCTACTGCTGTCAAAATTATTCTACGGTCTTCCATTACTCCTGAACTAATTGTACAACTGGCTGATTTTAAAAACCATCTCAAGAGTGTTGATTTCTGTTTATTTCAGGAGGTTTTTGGCCAACTCGGTAGAATTAGGAAACTTTCCTAATTTTATACACTCCTGCTTTTTTACCAGAAACTAAAGTTCCGTATTTTACCTCAAGATGTAATTTCCCCTCAAATTTGCCAAGTAAATTTTCAATAAGCTCTTTCTGGGCGGTGAGAATCACCATGATTCCGTTACTCCTGAGCACGCGGTGAAATTGCTTAAGCATTAAAGCATAAAACTCTGGGATATCTTTGCTGGTTTCATATAAGCCCCATGGAGGATCAGTAACAATTTTGTCAATTGAGCTATCAGAAATTGTATTAAGCTTAGTGCATCGACTGAATCCACAATTACTTTCTTGCCAAATTTCTTTTCAAGCTTGCGTTGTAAATCTCTGTCAATCTCGCCAGCATGTATTTCTTTGTAAGGAAAACGCAATCTTTGAGCAGGGATAGATCCATGACCCGCAAAAGGATCAAAAAATACATCACCCTTGCTGGGTTCGGAGATTAAACAGAGAATATAAGCAAGTTCTGGATAAAGTTCACCTTTCTCTAAAGTTTTTTCATAATTAGGTCTGCTTGAAAATTGAATTCCGGCTAATCCAAAACCCTCACTCCGAACCGTGATTAAAAATTCGATATCGGGGAGACTTCGATCTACTATTAAATTTCTCGCAGTTCGAGTGACCTTCTCTTCAAGATTCCTCAGTATGTTTTTGTCTATAGATACAAACTGATTTTTGACTGTGGCACGAATTCTAAATTTAAGATGTTTAGAAAATGATCTATTTATTATATTCTCAAGATTGTTGTCCTTAATGAGAGCTTTTAGGATATCTTTTATTGAATGTCCAGAGACATGTTCGAATTTCCGAAGGAGGACAAAACTATTATTCAAAAACTTAAGATTTTTAATCTCATCAGGTTTTGCAGTTGTTTTATAAATTACCAGTCCGTCCGTCAATAATTCAATCTGTACGTCCTTTAGACGATCAATCAAAGCTTTTTCTACGACCTTGTCAAATCCGGTGATAAATGTTGAAAAGTAGGAAGTCATATACTCACATTATACCAATACTCCAGGCTAATTGTGGTAGAATTGGGTTACCGAATGATCTCTGTGGTGAAGGTATCTTACTTTTAGAGAACTGATGGCACACAAGTGATCCATCTTAGCCACAGAGATCGCCTTATAATTGGTTAAGAAGATCTTCAACTTCGTTTTGTTTAATCAATTTAGTTTTATAGCTTCCTTTTGGAGAAATTATCTTAAGTCTATTGTCTACGATACGGCCTCTCATGTCTTTATCGAGAATCATATAATCTGCAAATGGCAATGCCATGGCTATCATTATAATATCAAAATAGTCAGAAGATTTGGGTTCTCTTGCGCCTGTAATCAAGTCAGAAATTAACCACGAATGAACTTCCACGTAGGGTATCGCTTGATAGTGGTCAGATTTAAAGAACTCCAACATTTTATCCAAATTGTCATTGCCAGTATTTTTACTCCATTTTCTAAGATAATAGTCGACTACATTTTTCTTTCTAACTGCATTTGATCCCATTGCAATATTTCTAATTGCGTCGTGCATCCCTAGCAATTCCTTCTCCCGCCTGACTGACAGAGTTTCTTTATTAGCTAATGCCCCTTTTCTTATAGATGCCCAATCAATAGAGATATCCAAGCTCAACCCCTTGAATTTCCTTGGTGTTCCCCAAGTATCCCCATGCATTTGATTGTTTAAATCCAAAAGGGGTGTTAGTTCTTGAATAAGAGGGTCAAATAAATCCTCAAAGTTGAAGACTAATTCGTCCTTTCCCTCTGCGTAAGCTTTTATAGCGATTGCAGTTTGCCGTCCCAGAAATGAACTATGATCGGTGGATATATAGGGAGTTGCTATGGCTTGATAAATGGAGAGAATACGCCTTAACTTTTCAGTAAGCTTTGATGGATCTGAATAACGCTCTAGCATTTCAGCATATTGACCGGTATCCAGAACAATAATCTTTTTCTCCAAAACCAACACTGCTAATTTTTTCCAAAAAATATCATCGGTTTGCCAGACAAACCAATTATCTAACCATAATACTGGAATCTCGGATTTTATTAAATTCACTTTCATATTTAAAAAGCCCTTAGAGAGCAGTACTTATAGTATAACAGGTTCGACTCCGGTCACCGGTGTAAATTTCTTGAAGCTAGGGAAAGACTTCTAAAAAATTAGGCTCGAACTAGGGAAAATCTTGCTTTGAAGGGTAGAAATGGAAAGTTTTAAAAACCATTCCGGTTTGGAGCGGGATAGGGGAGTTGAACCCCTTTCTCTACCTTGGGAAGGTAGCATTAGGCCGTTTAACTAATCCCGCGGTTTACGGGACTATTATATCATTTTTAAGTTGGGCCAATTAGCGCGGGATAACAAAAACATTCCCTGCGTGAATGAGGTTGGGATTTGCCAATTTATTTGCTTTTGCAATATCAACCCATTTGTAGCCGTCGCCATAGGCTCGAACTGCAATGTCCCAAAGGGTATCTCCCCGAACAACGGTATAGGTACTATCCGTTATTTCTAATTTTTCAGAGCTAATTGATGAAACCGGACCTTCTATTTTTTCCGGTTGTTGAGTCGGTGTAGGGCTTGTTATGGCTTCGCCTAATAACTTAGGAGTTACATTTGGAATAGTCAGCTTAGTTCCGGCCGCGATTAAATTGGGGTTTGTAATGTTATTCTCTTTAGCAATATCTGTCCAATTATAGCCGGTTTTATAGTATTTTTCAGATATTTTCCAAAGATCTTCTCCTTCTTCGACTGTGTGAGTAGCAGGAAGGGTGATATTTTCAGAATTATTTACATCAATCGCCGGTACAGTAGTTCCGCCCTTTGATTTAAAAAAATTTATAGCTAAAACGCCTGCTACTACTATCACTATAGCCCCTAATACCATACTAACGCTTGACTCATTTAACTTTAATGTTTTAAGCAAGTTTTTGAGATTCAAATTTCTCACCCCCTCCCGATGAGATAGTTCTGTTGGAACATCTCATGGGATCCTGTTAGATGGTTCGACCTATCTAACTGGGACCGAATAAAATTGGAGCAGGTTAGCAGGACTACTTACGAATTAACCGAATTTAAACTATAAGGCAAAGAAAGTCAAGAGGTCGTTTAGTGTAAACACATATGGGACACTTCCAGGTAAAATAACGGGTTAGTCTGGAGATGATAAATTTGAAGTATAGGAATATTGAATTAACTGAATCGGAGAAGTTTAAGCTCAAAGTATTGGATG